>Ga0307445_10002119_pt1 | contig 10999 bp, 12 predicted proteins | sample SalMarSW160330MG_FD_202147 | JGI IMG/M metagenome (GOLD analysis project Ga0307445, IMG submission 202147) | Salt marsh sediment microbial communities from the Plum Island Ecosystem LTER, Massachusetts, United States - SW1603-30 | ecosystem: Environmental > Aquatic > Marine > Intertidal zone >...
ACCTTGGTATCGAACTGCTGAACACGTCCGAGAGGTAACTCCATTTGAGCGGAGGCAGGGAAAGATGTTGCAAACGCCACCTGTTGACGCTTGAACGGAGTACCCCCCACAATCCCAAAAAGACTCCCGAATAGGTCAATTGATTCACCGCCGCACCGAATGAACGGGCAGACACGAGTATATGCGGAAATTCGCTGGTGCGCTCAGTTGGTTGCAGCATAGCAAACATGTGGGGAATCGCCAGTTTTTCCGCCACAGACGAAGGAACTCCGGGAGGGATAAGATTCGAGATACAGAGATCCGCTCCCTGGCACGCTTCCCAGCAGGATTCGCCTATTTCTGGGATGGCTGCTGAGAGAAACTGCGTCATCCGGATACTTTGCACGATCTGGTTTTGATGAAGACTGTTTTGAGGAGTCTCTCCGGTGATCTTCTGCATGGACTGCTTAGGGTCCAACCCGCTGATCGGATGAAACCGGATGCTCGCTTGCTGAACGAGGGGTTCGAATTCATCATGGGTGGCGATGGTGATCGTATGCCCGGAGGATTGCAGACCTTTTCCTAAAGCAACCAAGGGTTGTACATCTCCCCTCGACCCCATAACGCTAATCGTTACCTTCAATATTCGTTTCCCCCTTGACTTTAAAAGGCCTTATAAGTGTTCAGTGCCTTTGTCAAAACGCTCATAGTAACCGAACAACTGTCCATCTATAGCGCGCACCCCGACAACCGTGATCTTCTCCTGATTTTTATTTACTTGAAGAATGATTTCGTTTTCTCCGGCCAGGAGTCTTTTTTGAAGACACTTAATCGCTTCTTGTGATGTCGGGTTGTGGCAATCGAACAACGACTTGCCAATCAGGTCTGAGTAGCCCCGCTTATCGTAATACCAGCTTCTGGCAGCCTTGTTCATATGCCTGATAATGTGATTGTTATCGACAAATACGATCGGGCTGTCTATGCTGTCGAGTATCGCCTCGTATATCTTCTGATCCATTATTTCCCTCACCGAATGCCGCGTTGACCAACTGAGGCGTAGGCTTTAGCTGGCGGAGCACACTGCCATCTGACTTTTTAATATATAAACCGCCGCAAAACTCAAAAAGATAATTCGCCGATTAAATAGCCCGTCTATTTCAGTGACAGGTTATCGATTCAGGTCTGAGTATTCATTAAGAAATTGTTTTGGGTTCTGTATCTTAATGCCCATATAATTCTCTATTTCTGTTAGAGCTTTGTCCCCCGAAATAATATGTTTTGAATTCAATGCCACTGCACACTCAATGAATTTGTCATCATCAGGGTCTTTTTCAACAATATTCAAATTTGGAGTCTTTGAAGTGAATAGAATATGAAAGCCATGCGCAAAAAGGCTCAACAGTTCTTCCAACTCACGCTCATTCTGCAGCCCCATACGTTTGAGGACATCTATATATTCATTAACTATGCGACGCGAAAGGCATAATATGATTTGGCCGGATTTCCATAAATCAGTGATTTTTCGAGGATTGCCACCAAAAAAAGAAGATATGAAAACATTTGTGTCGATCACTACCCTGATCAATGTTTGGTCCTCACATCGCGAATAACGCGTTTAACATCCTTTGGACCAACCCCACTTGATGCGAGTTTGCCTCCTATACGCTCCCAGAGGTTATCAATATAAGAATCTATATCCCGATTTTTGACATATTCCTCAAGCAATTCCCTGACGACTTCGCTGACACTTTTTCCTTCTATTTTAGCAAAATTATTTACTTTGGCTTTGAGATCAGGATCAATTCTCACTAACATTTGAGTAGCCATCATAAACCTCCTCTTATATTGCTATAACGTATATACGATATATCGCTAGTTAAGATATGTCAATAAAGGAATAATTTGCTAAAAATTATGGACGATAACGCCCACAATAACCTGACAGCGGAAGCCGCAGGCTGTAGCTGGTCTGGTTCATTGCGATGTTCGACGTTTTTTGGATTAAGCAGTTATTGACTGTAGTTGTGCTGGAACTTTATTCAGAATGATTTCATTGAGGTCAATTTTATGACTAGCATTATCAATATCGATTCCCGTGATATGTCCATTTTGCGTCGGATATTAATATTATGCGGCTGCATGTTTTTAACGGGATTACAGCAAAAAACTATTTTTTTTACGATAGGAGAGCAGGGCAGGATGTCACGTAAAAAAAGGCGTTTTTAACGTAATTTAACCAAATTTTGATTTAATGCACAAAAAAATGTGCATAATGGCACACAAATGCACAGAAAATTGTGCAATAATTTTCTTTTTGCCGAAAGCTGAAGGCTGTTTTATGTTGTGGTTCTTTTTTTCGTGTTCTGTTTTTGCCCACAGATCCTTATGAGGGATCAAATTGCAAGATCCAGGTATTAAGGCCTGCTTTTTTGAGCCGGAGACGGTCTAAGGTAGGCACCCCAGTAACTCATACCGACAAACACAGCACCTCCGATGATATTACCTATGGTCACGGGCAAGAGATTTTTCCAGACAAAACTGACCCAGGTCAGGGAATCCAGGCCGGCCATCGAGGCGGGACCGATTCCCGCCCAGTTTTTCAGGAATATCCCGGTGGGGATAAAGTACATATTGGCCACGCAGTGCTCAAAACCGATTGCGACAAAGCCCATGATCGGGAAGAAGATAGCAAATATCTTGCCGATGGTCTGGCGGGCTGCAAGTGCCATCCATACGGCCAGACACACCAGCCAGTTACACCCGATACCACGAACGAGGGCCTCGCTAAAGTCCAGAGACACCTTTTTGGCGGCTATGCCTATGGCTGCAACGCCCAAGGCGCTGTTTCCGGTTTTCCAAAGACCTGAGTAATAGAAAATCAAGGCTAAGAGGATCGATCCAATAAAGTTTGCCGCATACACCAGGACCCACCGCTTTGTCATAGTGCTGAAAGTGATCTCTTTTGACAGCACGCTTGAGACCATAAGATTGTTGCCGGTAAACAACTCCGCACCTGCAATTACGACGAGAATAAGGCCGAGGCTGAAGGCCGATCCCGCCAAAAATTTTGTAAGGCCGATCCCGGCCTTTGCCGCAAGGTCGAAAGTAACCGTGGTCGAAAGCAGGCCTCCGAACCCGATATAGGAACCCGCCAGGATACCCAGCACGAAAACCGTAAACCATGGAGAAGTGGCCTTGCCCACACCCACCGTCGATGCAACGGTCTCCGCAATCGTCTTAGGCGCCTTGTCTTCAATGGTCGGTACGGGAAACTGCCATGACTTAATAATCCTCTCAAATCTTCCAATGGCCTTTTTCTCTTCAGAGACCTTTCTTTTTTGAGCTCCGTTGACGACGTCAATAATCTCCTCCGGTTTAAAAGGCTTGGACACATAATCCATGGCCCCCCGCTTCATGGCCTCGGTAGCCCTTTCAACCGCCGGGTAGCCGCTGATCATTACCACGGCTGATTCCGGGGTTCGCCGATCAAGTTCTTCAACGACATCCATGCCATCAAAGCCCGGCATTTTCCAATCGCAGAGAATCACGTCGAACTGAGTGTCCGATGCTAGCCTCAGTCCTTCTTTAGGGCTGGTGGTGCAGACCACGTCATAGGCTTCAGCCTCAAACACCTTGCGACACGACTCCAGCACTAATGTTTCATCGTCAATGATTAACATTCTTCTCGTCATATTATTTTTTCCTTCGATAATACTGATTTAAGTAATCACGCGAAAGCAATATATCCGGTTGAGATGTCCATACATAAAAGGAAAAGCCCTCACGCAGCCCAAAAGACTTTGTCAAAAAGAAAGGACTTCCCGGGTCCTCTTCATCGGTCACATTCATCGAATTTGTCTCCTTCACCATTGCTCTGTATGGCCCCTACCCGTGCCGGCACGGGTACGGTATCAGGCACTTGTAGCCGGGCTTTAGGACAGACGTTCATTTCCAAGGCATTACCCATAAACATAAAGCCGTATTAAAGACACAACGGGAACCCTGTATCAAGCTATGGCCTTTTCAACGTATTTTAGAAGCTCCGCAGGAGGAACGGGTTTCTGAAGTAGAAAATCGCACGCCAACCATTCGTCCCGGGGATATGAATCCCATGGGCCCTTGAGATCTACGGAAGTTATCATAATCCGGGGCTTGTCCCTTGTATTCTCATCTTCTATCAAGGCCTCAACGACCCGTGAGCCTTCGCTGTATGTCTCCATCATAAGGTCAATAATGTAGAGATCAGGATTTTCCGCCTTGGATTTTTCAAGGCCCTCCTTACCGCTGAATGCTTCCAAGACCTCATAACCCGCAGATTTCAATATCATGCCCGTGGATCGGACAAAGTCGGGATCATCATCGATGATCAAGATTCTTTTTCCCTTCAAATTCATAATGACCTCCGTTCGATTGGATCGGTCAAAAGGCCTATAAAAGTCAATCATCCAATCCGTTAAAGTGTTTGCCTAAATCAGAGACAATATCATGGAACCTCGATGCATTACGTGTTTTCAACATGCTTTCAAGATCCTTTTTCTAAATGAATAACCTTTGGCAGACGGATCTTGAAACTTGTTCCCTTACCGAATCGGCTGTCCACGCTTATTGCGCCGCCATGCGCATCCACCATGGTCTTGACAATGGCCAACCCCAGTCCGGAACCCTGGATCGGCGAATTTCTTCTTCCGTCAACCCTGTAGAATTCGTCAAATATCCTGGGTAGATTTTCTTTTTCAATACCTATGCCGTTGTCATTGACCTCAAAGCAGACATCATTTTCCTGTTCATATATTTTTACCTCCACCCGTCCCTTTTTCCTGTTATATTTGATGGCGTTACCTATAAGGTTATTGAAAACCTCTTCCAGGCAGATTTTGCTCCCCATTATAACCGGCACGTTCTTCTGCGCTTCGAGAGAGAGTCTAACTTTTTTCTTGGCAGCAGACGATTTCAGGAGTTCCATTGACTTCAGGGCCATCTCGGATAGATTGACGTCTTCAAAATGCTCCGCCATCTTTATTGGATCAAAAACCGCCAAATTGATCCATTTATTGATCAGTTCCAGCATTTCGCGCAGTCGCTCGTCACATCGGCGAATCAGGTCTTCAGCCTCGGAGGAGACCTCTCCGGCCATACCCTCCAGGATTACTTCCAGATACTGAACAGTTGCGGCTATGGGAGCCCTTAACTCATGGGAGACCAGGGAGATCATATTCCTTCGTATTTTCTCCTGACCGATTAACAGGGCCCTTTTTTCTATGAGCAGCCGTCTTTTTTCAAGTCCGCGCGTAACAATCAGTACGAGTTCGTCCGGGGAAAACGGTTTAGGGATGAAATCATAGGCGCCCTTTTTCATCGCATCTAATGCCGAGGAAACCGTTGGATAACCTGTGATCACTATTTTGATCACATCTGGATCCTCGCTTTCCAGTTCCTCCAGTACTTCCATGCCGCTTTTGCCCGGCATCTTTAAATCTATGAGTACGAGATCGGGATGAAACTCCTTGAACACCTCGAGCCCCTGATCCCCATTCTCCGCCCATCTGACAACATGTCCTTCTTCCGTAAGGATTTTTTTACAGGAATTTCGCAAAATCTCTTCATCATCTATTACCAAGACATTCGCTTTCTCAAGTAGCATAATCAACTCCATCGCCCTCGATCGGCTGTTTCCCGGTCCCCGCTTTTGTTCTTCATAACTGGGCAACTTCCTGGCCCAGGTCCTATCCGTAGGATGAGAAAACGGGCTGTATCACCTTCTTGAGGACGCGGCGGACTGTTTCAACCAATTCGTCAGGGGTAAACGGTTTAGAGATAAACGTGGCGGCGCCCATCCTGGCGGCCTCTGCAATTGTTTCGGTTGTAGGATACCCGGTCATAACTATGACAGGTATTTCTCGCCATTTTTCTCTGATCTGCCCCATAAGGTAAATGCCGTCGCGTTCGGGCATCTTGATATCCATTAGAAGCGCAACCGGCAGTCTGCGCTCCATTATCTCAAGGGCCTCCTCAGCGGATGAAGCAAGCATTACCTCAAAACCATCCGCCTCAAGCACTCTGCGACAACTGTCAAGGACAATGTCTTCATCATCCACAACAAGTATTATGTTTTCAGTCTTCATGTTCATCTAACGGCAACCATATGCAAAAGGTGCTGCCCTTACCCACTTCACTCTGAACCCGGATGGTTCCACCATGCCTCTCGACTATGCCTAAGGAAACCGCTAGACCGAGTCCGGTTCCCTGTCCCACTTCCTTTGTAGTGAAAAACGGATCGAAAAGTTGGTCGAGATGGTCGGGTTGGATGCCGGAACCGGTATCGGTGATGGCAATCTCGACACCTTTCTGATCCATATCAATAACGGATGAGATGAAATTCGTGGATATCCTGATTTCTTCCCCTGGTTGTGTGGCATCAAGGGCGTTCAGGATTATGTTCAGAAGTGCCCCCTGCATCTGGCTCCGATCCAGGGTAAGCATGGGGATGTCTTGCCCGGGCTCGAATACTATCCTGATGCCTTTTACGAGAGCCTGGTTTTCCATCAATGAAACTGCTGATTTGACCAGGCGGTTTACCTCTGCCGGCTCTCGATCCAGACTGGTTTGCCTGGAGAAATCAAGCAGGCCTTTAACAATTTTCCTGACCCTTTCAGTGGCATTGGCTATTGTTTCGAGATCTGAGCGCATCTCATCGTTTATATCATTACGACGCAGCAACATGTGGGTAAAAGTCAGTACACCGGTAAGCGGGTTATTGATTTCATGGGCCACGCCCGCTGCAAGCCTTCCAACGCTGGCCTGTTTTTCAGAATGAAGCAACTGATTTTCGCTCTCCGCCCGCCTTCGCCCCAGGGCTGCAACCATGTCCTTAAAGGTTTTCTGCAGGACCCCTATTTCGCCTATCGATATCGGACCGATCTCCGGATTGAAATGGCCCTCGGATACCTGTTGGCTTGCCTCGATTAACCGGCGGACCGGAACCATGATCCTATGGGCAAGCAGGGATCCCAATCCAAACGCCAGGACTGTTCCCGCCGCGGTTATGAGGATAAACACGGAAAGGGCCTTTCTCCGGATGTCCAAGTATTTTTCCTCCATGATTCCGAGCCCGAGCATGCCCACCTTATTGCCATAAATGTCGGTAATCGGTTCATATGCGGTTATGTACCAGTCTCTGACAACGAAAGCCCGCTGGGTCCAGGTATCTCCGCCTATCAGGACACGCTCCTCGACCTCTTTCGAAACCCTTGTCCCAATCGCCCGCTTTCCATCCTGGGTGATGGCATTGGTCGATATCCTGAGGTCACTAAGGAAAATACTCGCAACCCCGAAGGTGCGTCCCTTGTATGTCTGGTTTAGAAAAACCGTATCCCGAACCCTGTCAACAATGCACTTGCTTCGGTTCAGGAGAATGCCTCCATAGAGTACGCCGATAAATTCACTCTGATCAAACACCGGGATGGCGGCGGCCAGTGCCATGCCCGATGCCCCTTCAATTTCTTTTATCGGGTCTGCTGTGGGTGTAGGCAAAAACTGAACCCTGGCGAGGTTGGCCAATTCAGAGTTCTCGGAAAAAAGAAAATCTTCGCTCAGAATAACTGTTCCTGCTATCGGGGCCTGGCGTTTAATTGCAAGTTCAGCTATTGGGTTTACTGGCTGATGCCTTTTGTCCGGCATGGGGTCGGGCCCGATCCGGCACAGGACTTTTCCGTTGCCCGTGACGATGCCTGCAAAATCCAGCTCGGCATGAACTGACATCCGGCCAAGTCGGTGTTGAAGTTCCTGGATATCGCGTTGCTTGATCGCCGAGACGAATCCGAATCCCAGCGTGGTAATATTAAGGGAAACATTCACCAATTTGATTCGAGCTTGGTAGATTTCCCTGGCCGCATTGAGGTCCAAGCTGACTCGGATTTGCGCCTCGCTGAGGACTGATTTGTAGAGAAGCTGGCCCCCCACAAACAGGGAAACCACACCCACAAGGAAGGAAACCCCCAAAAAACTTGTGATAAGCTTGGATCTGGTTGAGTAGAGTATTTTTCTCATTTTTTCAGGTCGTTGCTCAGGGGTATTCTAAATGTGTTTCGCTGTGTATCAAGTCTCCCCTATGATCCGCAAGATTCATGCCATACGGCCTTACAGGGGCTGGAAGGGGGAACCTATTGATATGTCAAGTTTTTTGTGGGCTGGGCAGCCCAAGGACATGGTTGAAGTGCGAGGATGTGTCCCCTAACATTTTACATATTGTAAAGACCTGGACAATACGTGAGACATTTGGGAAGGGGGAGGGTTACGTTTTGTCAGGACGGGGATAGGCACATTTTGAGATGGTAGAGTGTCATGATGCGCCTTTCTTATAGAAAGGTGAGATTGTTAAATTTATTGATATATTTTTTACGATAGGAAAACAGGGCAGGATGTCACGTAAAAAAAGGCTTTTTTAACGTAATTTAACCAAACTTTGATTTAATGCACAAAACATCTTTACCACAGTCAGTTACTCAACATCTATTTGTACCTCGGCATCTGCCGGATGAACTTCTTTTTCCTCACTTACACCATCAGAATTTTTTGAATATAATCCCCCCCGGAAGGTGGAAAACCTTTTTTCGATAAACCCAATGCCTACAAGAATTGATAACGTAATCATTGAAATCACAATTGCCTGCAAAAAATAACCGAATCCGATCATCGAACCGACTCCGGCTAAGACCCAAATCACGGCCGCGGATGTAATGCCGACCACCAACCCTTCCCGAGCAATTATGACTCCTGCCCCGAGGAAACCAATCCCTGTAACAACTTGTCCCAAAACACGTGTCATATCAACACTTGCACCTGAGTTTGCTATCCCGATGCTTATAAAGATATTTGTGCCGAGACAAATAAAGATACTTGTCCGGATTCCTGATGGTTTCCCTTTTATTTGTCTCTCAAAACCAATAACGCCCCCACATAATAATGATAGCGCAATTTTTATCCAGAATTCGATTGTATTAATATCCATTATATTTACATCCCTTTTTTAACTGATGGCTGTTTCGCTAAACGATGCATGGGTCAGAACCGGTTCTCCTACACACGAAATCGAAAATATGGCTCGGATGGTGCTAGGAGGGCTGTCTGGACCTCTGCGTTACAATACTGTTCAAGCATTCGGGCCACGCGATCACGAACTGATATAGCCCGTTTCTCACTGTCCTCTCCGAGTCCATCGATATTCGTGACCATGGCCTGCGTTTCTTCGGTGATCCGGGTCTGATACCCGTTCCGCCAGTTCCACCGCCGGCACATTACCTCTCGGGTTTCCGCAACCACATAGATTATCTCCCCGGAATCCGGGTTCTCGGTTTTCTCCGGATCATTTAGGGGAGTAAAGTTTTCATCCCCTTTTGCAAAACGAAGTTCGAGGATTTCCCCAGCCCGGAGCAGGTCATCCCCACCGACCGGCAAGACACCCCGTATCGAGTTGTCGTTCATGATCGCCACCACCTTGTTGATGAAGGGAATGGAGGCGCCGGGCTTCTGAATCCGCTTCAGGAGCGCAAGATGAGCGGGTGGGAACTTTTTTGGATTGCATCCCAGCTCCCGGTAGGTTTCGCTCCAGGCAACCATTCTTGGGTCTGTTGCCAAATCCACGGGACTGGCGGCCGCGTTGGCAAGAGCATCATTCAGAAGAGACTCGAGCTGTGTGGAGGACCCTTGATTGTTCATTTTACTTGCTACAACGATGCCGCGACGAAAGCTCTTGAACTTATTGAAGATCTGGTTGTGTACGCGTGTTTCCGGCATGTGTTTTGGCTCCTCGGTATTATTACCCGGATTCCTGAGACGGAAAGCGGGTTTGTTTATATAATAACCATTTATTTTAGAAAATGTAAGTTTTGAAATCTTAAGGCAGTATTTCATGGCCAGGCATTCTCAGGCCTGTCAGGAAGGGGAACAAATTCTTAGGAGGGATCAAATTACGAAATCTTATTTTTTCGCCCATTCAGGGGCAGATAATAACGGGATTGGGGGACATCCAAAATAATTTACCGACAAATATTGAAAGATACAAATAAGTTGAAGAAATGCAGCCGTTTTTCAGGAATTAACTTCCTAGGCACTTTTCCAAAGGCTGATGACGCCGGAAAAAGGTAATTTGCACCCATTAATAAGAATGATAGTAAAAGCGGGATACACAGGCGGGAAAGGAGAAAAGGGCATATATGATTTTCACACTGATGTGCTGAAAAAATCATTACAAGACAAATTTGTGAATTAAAACAACCTTAATTATTAATCAAAATGCTTTATTCATGCCCTGTCTTTTTCAATAGAGAGATAATCTCCATATTTTTTCATGTTGCTCATCACCCTCGCGGCCAGGCTGAAATCAGGGAAGACGGGGACACCGGCTTTATTATACCATGAACGCACCTCTCGTTGAAGGGCATCTCTTTTTGAATCATCTTCCCTCGGCAGTGTAATGAATATGGGCTTTTCAAGTAACTTCATGGCCTCAACAGATAATTCAAGATACCGATTCATTATCGCCCTTCCATAAACATCGTTAACCCGGCCTGCATTCACGTCGAATATCATTGCATCAATGTTGGGATCGTCTCTTAGGAGTTCCGCCATCCGTAGCATATTTCCCTTCCCGGCTCCCGTTGGAATAATTGCCGGCAATATATCAAGCGGATTCCTGGCACTGTTGCCCTCCAACGCCACAAATTCTTCCATCCTACGGATGGTTTCATCGGCCAAATGAGGGACCTGAAGCCCCTCTTTTTCTGCTAAGTCGGTCATGGTTACAGATCCACCTCCGGCCCCTCCCAGAACAGCGATGTTTACACCCTTTGGTATGGGCAGGCCTTGCAATCCTTTGATTGTAAAAATCAATTCTTCAATTGTGTGTACATTTATGATCCCTGCCTGTTTGGACATGGCGTCCCAAATCTGTTGGGCCCCGGCAATAGCTGCTGTATGGGACATAGTCGCCCTCGAACCGCCTTCGGTTTGTCCGCCCTTCCAG
>Ga0307445_10002121_pt1 | contig 10988 bp, 11 predicted proteins | sample SalMarSW160330MG_FD_202147 | JGI IMG/M metagenome (GOLD analysis project Ga0307445, IMG submission 202147) | Salt marsh sediment microbial communities from the Plum Island Ecosystem LTER, Massachusetts, United States - SW1603-30 | ecosystem: Environmental > Aquatic > Marine > Intertidal zone >...
GGTCTTCTCAACAATTTGTTTCCAAGTGAGGTTCTCAATACAGAAGTGCCAGAACTTTCTATTGAGAGTGAAGTGGTACTCAAAGAGATCTCGTAGATGCTCCATATTCACTGATGTCATCCTAATCCTTAGAAAACTGTTCATATGTTCCTATATAGGTGCCGTCTTTGCATAAATGCAGTTCATCCGCTCAAATACTTCCTACTCACGCGAATTACCGCTATTACTATTTCGAATTTCCTCATGAATAATAGCACTGGCTTTTTGTTAGAGATATCCTTGACATAGATATTGAGAAGCATTGAGAACAAAGGACTTAATGGCCATTTGTTAAGTTTCAATCATTGAGAACCCCTCTTTTTATGCGTAAGCTCTTAATTTTCCTAGAATATGTGTTTAAATTAAGACTAGAAGGCTTCTAGCTCCGATAAAACGGTCTGATATTATAGTAAGATATTATATATTATTTCTTTACTATTATATCATGACAGGAAATGGTCGACTTTGGAGGATGACGTATACGAGGACAACAAAATGGAAAAAACATCAAATTCACCTCCTGCAAAAGAGAACATAGCAATCGCCCCGATTGTTCGCAGAACTGAAGTAACCAAGGCTCTTGTTGCTGGTTCTGGAGCTGTAGGGAAGACTACTCTTGTACAAGTACTGAGGGATGGTCAATCACTCACCCAGTCAAATCACACACATGAGTATCATAGGACTCCATTCATTGAACTTGAAACAGTTAAGGTAGAGCGAGTTGGTGGAACCGGATCCAGTGGTATCTTTTTACTGGTAGATGTTGCAGGACAATTAGACTTGCCCATTCATGCATTGCGAGACTTCAGTCGTCTTGCTTTGGGGAGTGTTGAGCTCGTCTTCTTGGTATTTTCTGCTGAGAATGTACAATCTTTGCTTGACCTGAAGGATTGGGTCGCTTTGATCAAGACCCAATACAAAGAAATTCCAGGTAAAACGCTGAGATTTGTGTTGATACAAAATAAGTGTGACTTGGGGAGTTGCATTGATTCAGAACTTGTATCGAGATTCATAGCGTCAGAACCAATGGTTTCGATGTATTTTCAGGTCAGCTGTATGAGTGGTGAGGGGTTTCCAGAACTACAAGCATGGCTAGTTGAAAATGTATCCGAGTGAACAAGGAGAAAAAGAATAGATGACCATAGCAGATACTATTACCGAATTCAAGTGCAGGGTTTGTGGTGAACCGCTAAGATTCGATTTAAAAGATTCTTCAGCATACATCTCAAAGTCTGGACACGAAGATTTCTTCGGAATGAAATTAACGACATACCGTGTTGCACATGACACGAAGGATGAGCGCCACTTCAATACAGTGATTGTTGACCATGCAGGATTTTTCAGAGGTCACAGAGATGCATACACTGAACCTCTTGACAAGATATCTCCATCCATTGAAAGGAATTATTGGGTATTTCATGAAGAGGGTCCGACAATTGATAAGACAGACAATGTTACCCTTGCGCTTCTCATCAGTAGAACTGACCGGTGGGTTGTCGATATTGTTTGCCCAAAGCGCCTGAATGTTTCAGAAACAGCTACACTTGTCATCGACCGAGTTGAAGAGGCTTCACGTGTATATGATGTGATTCCTCAACCAATGGAAGCAAGAATTGCTGACATGGATATTCGTGCTTGGATTTCAGATGACAGAGTATTGTGTGTCAGTTTCACAAATGGTGCTTTAGCCCGTGCGATTGACTCTATAGCATCACAAATTGTGGCTGAAACTGAAGATTCCATCATACCACGACGAAGAATGCTAAATGCAATCTTTCGGATTCTCGAAAAGAATCCTAACTTGTCACCATCTCTGCTCTTGCGGATAATGAATGAGGATATGCTATTCTCACCTCTGCATACCCCCTTTGAAGAGCGGATTCCAAGTATAGTAGAGAGGACTGCACAGCGGTACCCAATTGCTGGAGAGATTCTTGGTCAACTATTGCGAGGGTACATCACGTTGGTTGATGTCCTCGAGGGAGATTTCTCTTCAAGATATGAGGAAGTCTTCGAGCTGATTGATTTTGTGAATAGAAGGAGAATACTAGGATAAAGAGAGGAGTGAAGAAAAAGTGTTGTCAACAATTGGTGCATGGTCGGAAATTATATGGTTACTTACTTCAAAGGACCGAGTGAAGCAGGTGCATGAATATCATCGAGCAATCAATACCAATGCAATGAGAAAAGAGGGTTGGTTTGATTTCATGAAGACTCCACGGACTATCGAGGATATCATGAATCACTTTGGCTATACAGACTATCCATATCTAACGAAGTTTCTGGAAGCATTCATTAAAGATGAAATTTTGATTAGAGAAAATGGAACCTATCGTACCAATGGTACTATAGGCGAGATTCCAGTCAATCCCCCTGATGTTTTCAATAAAGGAATAGTGCAGGTACATGCTGATGCATTAGATGCAGTACCTAATAGGCTGAGAGGAATCTATACTACCTTCTCAGATGATATGAACACGTTCAACTGGGATGATACCCTCCAACTACAGATGTATGAGAAAATTCGAAAAGGTGCGTTCAGGTATTCGGGTGCGTTAAAGAGAAGTGGTAAGTTCCTTGATATTGGATGTGGTAATGGAGTTGAAACAGCAGCAATCTGGGGTTATTACTATAAGAAAGGCGCATTCGAGTCAGATGCGCCTGTAAAGATCTATGCATTGGAATATGACGAAAATCTCTTGCAGATTGCAAAGGAAGAATTTGTCATCTCAACATCACGCGTGACTGGTATCGATCGAAAGATCATAGAGGATCTTGAGGAACATCATCCTATCTTTGTTCAAGGAAGTGCTGACAATCTACCTTTCGAAGACGAATTCTTTGATATGGTCTTTACATCTCAAGTCATTCATTGGTGTGATGCCAAAAAGGCAACTCATGATATTATGAGAGTTCTCAAATCTAGTGGGCTCTTCTTTGGTACCGAGGCTTTTTGCCCAATACTTGATCCACATATTGAGTTGTTTATCTTGCTTAATGAGGGGGCCTATGGTGCAATCAAGAGGGAAGACTTCTTCCAATGGGCTAAAGAAGCTGGAGCTTCTGAGGCAAAATCCGCAACCCCTGCTGGTATATTCAAAGTGGTAAAATCCTAATATCAGAGTTCTTGATAGATGGATAAAAAAAACTCTAGCTACAATTGTACAATTAGATTCTTCCCATGACATAGAAGATGTAGTCCTGAGGAGGTGGTTTAAGTCCCAGTCTTCTCAACATCGCTCCAATCTGAGCTCTATGGGCTGTACCATGATTTACAACGTGCGCCAGAACATGCCATATCATAATGTCCTGGTGATAGGTCTTCTCTAGGTCTTCATCAGTGAATCCATCCAGAGTACTTTTCATCTCTGCTTCAACATTATCCCACTTCTCTCTAATTTTATCAAGACTGTCAAATAGGGCAGGGTCGACAGAACCAGGATTTGGAGCCCCTTTGAATCCATTGAACCACCTCTCTTCGACATCCATAAGGTGAACAAACTGGTTTCGAATCGTATTCACAGAGATACCGTTTTCCTCTAGGACTTGCTCCCAAGTCAGGTTCTCCACGCAGTAATCCCAGAATGTCCGATTGAGTTTATGGTGGTATCCATACTGATGACGAATGTGGTCCATATTCATAGATGTTCGCTCCTGTAATTATCAGATGAAATAGTACCTATTGCTTTTTCGTCATAGAAGAATTCTCATACTATGAAACTTCTGAAAATGCCTATATACTACAATAATGCGAGAAAGCTCGCCAGATGAACTAGTGTGTATACAATATCAAGGGAGTTTTGCACTGCAGATAGTGTTGACTGAAATCGTTCTGTCAATGGCTGCACCTATACACATGCTGGCCGAATTTTGATAACTACCCAAGTCAAATTAGTTGATTCTGCAAATGCCTACTTCTCTGAATTATGTGCACTCTTTTTGTCTGTGAGGAGGTTAGAAAATGACAACTGACGAAAAATCAATTCAGGAAATTAATGAGAAAATTAGAAACGGTAGCGTATGCGTGGTAACTGCTACCCAGATGACACAGATCGTTGCTGAGATGGGTCCTGAAGATGCTATGCATGAGGTGGATGTGGTCACAACAGGCACGTTCGGAGCGATGTGCTCCTCTGGGGTGTGGATGAATTTTGGACATGCAGAACCTCCTATAAAAATGTCCAAGGTCTGGCTGAATGATGTGGCGGCTTATTCTGCTGTCGCCGCTGTGGATGCGTACCTTGGAGCTACTCAACCATCCACCTCACGTGGAATCGAATATGGCGGAGGTCATGTTATTGAGGACTTGATCCGTGGGAAGGCTGTCAATCTCCGAGCAGAGGGGACACCTACTGATTGTTATCCAAATCGAGAATTATCGGTAGAGATTGAGCTTGAGGATCTAAATCAGGCCGTCATGTCCAATCCTCGTAATTGCTACGAGCGCTATGGAGTAGCGACAAACACATCGAAGAGGTCACTCCATACGTACATGGGGAAATTACTACCTGGACTCGAAAATGCTACTTACTCTGGTGCTGGTGAACTCTCTCCTATAGTGAATGACCCCAAGTTTCGAACCATTGGTATTGGAACACGAATTCTACTTGGCGGTGGTGAAGGTTATGTGATTGGGAGTGGTACCCAGCATAATCCCTCTGGCGGATTTGGCACACTTATGGTTCAGGGAGACCTCAAGAAGATGAATTCGTCCTTCATCCGAGGGGCGACGATGACTGGGTATGGTTCTACTTTGTATGTTGGTGTAGGTGTTCCAATCCCGATAATCAATAGTGATGTAGCGAAGAGTACTGGGGTTTCTGATGCAGATATCACCACGAGTGTTTATGATTACTCAGTTCCTTCACGAGATCGACCTGCACTTGCGTCTGTAAATTATGAGGAACTCAAGTCAGGAATTATTGAGGTCAATGGGCGAGAGGTTCGAACCTCACCCCTATCCAGTTTCAAAGTTGCTCAGGACATCGCAATTTGTCTGAAGAATTTGATCGTAAAGAAGGAATTTTTCTTAACTGACGCAGTCACTCCTCTCGCTTCGAAAGGTACTGCATATCCTCTGAGACCTAGAAAGAATACAAGTTCAACTACTATTGTGGCTGCAGTGTCAGATCAGTTCATGCATAGAAATACTGACCTATGTGTAGATTGTGGTCTCTGTATACCATATTGCGCAGCAGACGTTTTTCAACAAGATGCAAACTGGGCAGTGACTGATGATCCGAGTCTTTGTGTTGAATGTGGTAAATGTCGTGATATCTGTCCGCAGAGAGCTATAACTGTAAGGAGCTGAGGTGATACAATATGGAACGACATCATCTCCAAATTGGTGAGACCATAGCTACAGTGGTTGTTGACGCTGAGTACATACAATTGACTGAGAAAGCAGTTTTTGACGCTCGCGATCAGATTGAGAGTTACATAGAAATACACCCTCGATTCGGAACAAGCCATTCTCCCGTTGAGGTGGAACAGGATGTCCCGCAAATAATTCAGAGGATGGCTGAGGCGAGTAGAAGAGCGGGAGTCGGTCCAATGGCCTCTGTTGCTGGTGCAATTGCTGAATATGTTGTTGAACGATTAGTATCAGCTGGTGCACAACATGTCATCTTTGACAATGGTGGAGATATTGCGATGTATCTTGACCATCCAATAGTTGTAGGAATCTACACTGGTTCGCGTGGGCCGGACGATTTCGGATTCAAGATTTCACAGACGAGGAAACTACTGGGTCTCTGCACCTCCTCAGGAAGAGTGGGACCTTCTCTGAGCTACGGTGATACTGATGCCTCAATCGTCTATTCTGAGGACGTGCCCCTAGCAGATGCAGCTGCAACTGCTCTTGGAAATTCAATCCCATTCAAAGACCAAGGTATAATCGAATCATCACTTAGCAGTATCTTGAGTGCCAGCATTACAGGCGCAATGGTCACCATAGAGGATATGATTGGGACCTGTGGGCAGTTACCTCAGATTGTCAGAGCAAAGGTCGATTATGACCTAATTTCTAAAGGGGGGATGGTTCTTGAGTAAACTTCGCGCTTGCGTTCTGGGTGCAACTGGGATGATTGGGCAGCACTTCATTCGAATCCTTGAGAATCATCCCTACTTCGAGGTAAGCGCAGTAACTGCCTCACAGCAATCACAGGGTAAGGAATACAGAGCTGCCACCGACTGGATTGTTTCTGATTCAATTCCAGAATCAGTAGGACAGAAGCTTATCATTGCTACCGAGTCTCAGGACATACTGAAACAGGATATCGACCTTGTCTTCAGTGCGCTCCCCAGCAGCATTGCATTTGATATCGAGTCCGAGCTTGCACAGGGAGGACTTCCAGTCTTTTCCAACGCAAGTGCCCATCGTATGGATGATGATGTCCCGATTTTGATCCCTGAGATTAATCCTGATCATCTTGAGCTGGTGAAAACACAGGACTATGGTGATGGATTCATTGTAACTAACTCCAACTGCTCTACATCAGGACTCGTGTTCGGATTAAAGCCTCTGCAAAAATTTGGCATCAATTCTGTTATCGTTTCAACCTACCAAGCAGTGTCTGGTGCTGGTCGAAATGGGATTTCCTCGGTAGACATTCTTGGAAATGTCATTCCCTTCATCTTCAATGAAGAAGAGAAGATGGTGACAGAGACCAAGGAGATTCTCGGAAACCTCGATGATGGAAAGGTGAAACCCGCAGTATTTGATGTGAATGCTAGTTGTATAAGAGTTCCAGTTTATGATGGGCATCTTGAGAGTATAGTGGTTGATTTGGAAGAATCTGTGGAGATAGATGATATCAGAAGCATAATGAACAATTTCTCTGGAGAACCGCAGTCACTGAATCTACCTACAGCTCCTGTACACCCGATTGTTGTTCTGGATGAACCTGACCGACCACAGCCAAAGAGAGACCTCTCCCTCAAGAAAGGAGACCTCGGGATGGCTGTTAAGATCGGTCGGATTCGAAGACAGAGGTCTCGATTGAACATGATTCTCTTGGTCCATAATACAATTCGTGGTGCTGCTGGTGCATCTGTGCTAAATGCTGAATTTTCAATGGTAAAGGGGGTGCTTGGGTGAGAGTGGCAAAATTTGGTGGAGGGTGTCTTCGAACTCCAGAGGATTTCATCAGTGTAGCAAGAATCATGCAGGAAACACAGGCAGAACCTACGATCATTGTTGTATCTGCTATTTTTGGTGTGACTGACCTTCTCCACAACAGCACTAAGTTTGCGTTAAACTCGGAAGGAAGTATTCCACTATCAATTGCAAACTTTCAGACGAAGCATCTTGAAATTCTAGAACATGCAATATCTGATCCATCTATCAGGGATGCAATCAGAAGCACGATAGAGGAAAAGATCAAGAAGCTTGAACGCCTGCTCTATGGCGTTGCGTATATTGGAGAAGTGACTGACTCAGTTTGGGCATTGATTCTGAGTCAAGGTGAACGTCTATCTGCAGTAATTCTTTCTGGTGTTCTGAGAGACCAAGGAATTCAGGCTGAACCTTTGGACTCTGATAGCATCGGTCTCCTGACCGACTGCACCTTTGAAAATGCAACGGTCGATATTCCTGTCGCAAAGGAGAATCTCCAGAAACGAATTTTTCCTCTTATCCAAGAGAATGTCATACCAGTTGTAACAGGATTCTTTGGTTGCAATGAATCGGGACAACCCACCTCCTTTGGTCGAAATGGATCAGACTACAGCGCAGCAATCATTGCATACTGCTTGGATGCCGCAACTCTTGACATTTGGAAAGATGTTACTGGATTCATGACTGCAGATCCGAAGATTGTAGAGAGTGCGGTTCCAATAACTCTCCTCTCATATGATGAAGCTGCTGAGTTGTCCTACTTCGGTGCAAAGATATTGCATCCAAGAACCGTAGAACCACTTCGGGGATCAAGTATAGAGATACGAATCCGGAATATTCGTTTTCCTCAAGGATTTTGCACACTAATACAACCACAAGGCATAGCAACGAAGAATGTCATCAAGAGTGTGACCTTTACTAATGATATTGCAGTCTTGAAAGTTCACGGTGCTGGAGTTGGATACAAATCAGGTATTATTGGAGAGATTGGTCGACGGATGTCTGAGAAAAATATCAACATCTACTCAGTCATAACATCACAGACCTGTATCAACCTCCTCATTGATTCTAACGATCTTTTAAAGAGCAGAGAAACCCTCACTCCACTTATCGGTGGAGTCATTGAACGAATTGATGTGAGTAATGATGTTGCACTTGTTGCGGTGGTCGGTGAAGGTGTACTGAGAGCCAAAGGTCTTGCAGCACAAGCGTTCTCTGCAGTGGCAGAGTGTGGAGTCAATATTGAGATGTTCTCCGCGGGTGCATCTGATGTTGCATACTATTTCATTGTACAACTAGATGATATGGATACAGCAATTCAAGCTGTTCATAGAAGTTTTTTCGAGGAATCGATACAAACCTGATTTCCAAACTGGGATGACTGTCTGGTCATCCCTTCCCTCTTTATTCTCAACAGTTTTTACATAGTAATGCTGCCATTCTCTCGACTGAGATGTTTAGGAAAACCATAGACTACGATAAGATCTCTAAGGTATATGATATGGTACGTGAAGGTAATCCTGAGATGGTTACCGAACTTCTTGAAGAGGTCACTCTAACTGAGAATTCTCTAGTCTTGGATGTAGGATGTGGGACTGGAAATAATACAATCCTTCTGTCCTCTTCAATCAATGTACGAATTGTTGGACTTGATATTTCATTTGGAATGCTCCAGAAAGCATATGAAAAGAAATCTGAAATTCCGCTTGTTCAAGCACCTGCAGATGATATTCCTTTTACAACCGATTCCTTCGATTTTGTCTATATGACAGAAGTTCTCCATCACCTTCCTGATATCCCTGAGACCCTTAAGGAGATTCATAGAGTTCTACGGACTTCTGGGTCACTCTGTATAGTTACCCAAAGTCACAAACAGATTGACAACCGTATGACTTCTCGCTTCTTTCCTGGAACCGCCACGGTAGATAAAGAAAGGTATCCCGATATTGATGTGATTGTAGAACAGCTGAAAGAAACTGGATTCCGCACTGTCAGACCAAAGAAGTATACTTACAAACCTGTTCGTCTTGGTCCAGAATATCTTGAAACCATTGAGAAGCGTGGTTTTTCCATGCTTCATAAAATTAGCCAAGAGGACTATGAACAAGGTCTTGAAGATATAAGAGTGGCTTTTCAAAAGAATGAGGAATTATTGTATCGTGCTGAGTACTCATTTGTTTGGGCAATCAAGTGATCACGATTCGACAATTATAGTGATCGTACATGAACTCTCCACTTCAAATCGGAATAGAGTATTGATCTTGAGAGTCGTTCCTCCATCTTTCAATGCTTTGAAGAACCATTTCCCTCTTTCTGCATCTCCTCCTGTCCAACCAGGTTTCTTCATATTTTCTGGATGAAGGTACTCGGTTTCTGTATTAGTATGGGATATAATTGAATCATCCTCGATAGCGAATTCTGCATCTTCTCCAACTGAACCATGTCGATGAAACTGGTAATAGAATTCATCACCAACTGATAGTTTCAGTACAGAATCTTCACCTTTGCACTCTACCCTGATGATTTCATCTTCTGGAGGTTTCATTGCTTCTATTCTCCTAGCTTTTGAACAACCGGCTTCTTACTTCTATATCCTTGATATACTATTATGAATACGATAATACCAACAACTGACGCTATTGCGACAATAAGAATTGTCGTAGTCTGGATTCCCTCGGATACTATTGTGGGCATCCCTGAATGCCAGTTGACAATGATGATGTCAATCAGGTCTGTACCCAAAGTCGAATATCGGAGTCGCATGTAATTCAGTGTTCCATTTTCCTTTTCGTATCTGAGTTCAATTGTGTTTGCTACAACAGTATTGTCAGGAAAGAGCAATGTGGTAGCACCAGTAAATCCCCACTCTTCTGCTGTATCTATGAGCGTAATTCCTTCCTGAGCTGAAAGGTTGTTCATCTGAACGATAAAATCCCAGTCACCTATCGGGTATACGAAATCCTGCAGTCCTGAAATGATGGGCACTGAATCATTCGCTCTTTCAAGATTGCATAAGGATTGTGGCATTTGTGAGGATTCATTGATTAGCATTGGAATTTCATTAAGGCTCACTATTCTAAGGATCGCCTTCTCTCCCACTATCATACCTGAAACGAATGAATAATGACCTACGACGAGCGGAATATAACTCGGATCTGCAAAATACGCCCTCTGCATCACATAGGTGAACTCCTCACCGACATCCACTCCCCATTCCAGAGTATTATTTGCTTGAGCCTCTGCAGCTAATGGTGTTGATGAGCAAATCACAATCAGTACGAGTGCCAGTGAAAGTACTCTTTGTTTCAGCATTGTTCACCTTGGCACTCGCAATCAATATTCATCATAAAGAAGCTATTCATCTAAGAACTTCCAACAAATCTGCAATATGGTCAATAACAATCACATCAGTTGTAATCTTGTGTGCTTCTTGTGGGTCCACCCAAGTAAGGAGCACAGGAATCATCTGTGCTCGTTCTGCAGCAATACAATCATACTCAACGATATTACCCACATAAGCACATTTTCGGGGATTTACTCCAAGTTCCTCTGCAACACGAAGCAGCATGTATGGCGAAGGTTTGATGTATCCCGGGACACCTGAGAATTCTATACTCCCAAAAAGGTCATAGATACCATCTTTGCGTAAAAAGGGTCTTGGATCATTGTATCTATTGGATGCAATTCCCAATTTGAATTTCCTTTGCTGTAGTTCTAGAAGAGTATTATGAACACCTTCGATAAGAGGTGGTTCTACTTCCTCAAAGAACCTGTCCCATCTTTTCTGATACTCTTTCGCATGATTATCAATATCTTCTTCAAAACCAAGCCC
>Ga0307445_10002122_pt1 | contig 10987 bp, 6 predicted proteins | sample SalMarSW160330MG_FD_202147 | JGI IMG/M metagenome (GOLD analysis project Ga0307445, IMG submission 202147) | Salt marsh sediment microbial communities from the Plum Island Ecosystem LTER, Massachusetts, United States - SW1603-30 | ecosystem: Environmental > Aquatic > Marine > Intertidal zone >...
TACGGTTCAACGGGGCAAGGGCCCACGATACCAGCGCACTGGTGGACTACCGGAACAACGTGATCTATAACTGGGGCAAGACCAATGCCTGCTATGGCGGGGAAGTGGAGATTGCCGGAGGCTATTCCCATGCAAACATGGTGAATAATTATTATAAGCCGGGACCTGCCACACCGAATCCACTGCTTTTTATTGAACCGAGCTGGGTATCTGCGGATAATACCGCAGAAGGAACGGGGAGATGGTTCATAGACGGGAACATAATGGTTACCAGTACAAGCAGGACGGATGACAACTGGCTTGGCGTGAGCCTGGACAGGATCCCATCGGGAAACCTGGCTGCCGCGAAATCCGACGTACCGTTCCGGATGTCGGACCCCCTGCCGACTGAAACCGCGGAAGATGCCTATCAATCCGTCCTGTCCATGGTCGGCGCCGTTTACCCCAGGAGAGATACTGTTGATGCCCGGGTCGTCCAGGAGGCCATAAGCGGAACTGCAACCGGTACCGGAACTTTCGGAGGGGGAGGCATCATCGATACTCCCAGCGCAGTCGGCGGATACCCGGAATACCTTACCTATGATGTGCCCGTCGACGCTGACCAGGACGGTATGGACGATGCCTGGGAACAGGCAAACGGACTGGATCCGGGAGACCCGGAAGACCGAAACGACATCCATGAATCGGGTTACACCATGCTGGAGGTATACCTGAACGGCCTGGTGGAAGATTTCACCCAGATACTGAATCCTGTAGTCCATGTAAAGGGCATTGAGGATCATTATTGCATCGGGACCGGGCCGGTTTCCATGACCGGGTCCCCCAGCGGCGGTCAATTCACCGGTGGCAGTGCAATGACCGTTTACGGGGACAGCGTAGTATTTTATCCTGCAGATACCGGTAATTATGAATTGAAATACGTGTATTCTGACGGGGAAGGCTTCACGGATTCGGTCATGGAGGTAATTTCTGTACACCCCATTCCGGAGCCGTACATCGTCGGGCTCGATACTTTCTATCATGTGGATGACCGTGTCTTCCTCAGCGGAGAACCGGTCGGAGGGAAATTCATAATGGGAACCGGCATTACCCTGATGCCCGAGAGCCAGGCGATATTCCAGCCCAAGGAAACAGGGGAATACGAAGTGATTTACTGGTACAAGGATGAGTATGGCTGCATCGGAACAGACACCACCCGGACCCTTGTTTTCGGGGCCAGCGGTACTCGATACCTGACATTGCCTGAGATACGGCTTTATCCGAATCCTGCCGGAGACCAAATACGCATTTCGGCAGGAAAGCCGGTGATAAAAGTCACGATATATGACCAGACGGGCCGCCTCCTGAAGGAAATTGTTCCTTCCGGAGATCGCAGCATCGGAACCGGAGATCTAAAGCCGGGTATTTATTATTTAAGGATCACCACCACCGCAGGACGTACCATGCGGAAATTCGTTAAGAACTGAGATGCGGACATTTCTGTTACCCATACTTCTGCTGGCATTCCAGTTGCAGGGTTGTTCGGGAGGGGACCGCACCGGCAGGACCGGGGCCGGCCTCCTCGATGAGGCTGATTTTAAACATTACGTCGATTACTTCAACCGCATGGAGGATGAAAACATCGTGCAGGCCATTCCGAATTCAGAGGCATGGGACTGGATGAAGGAAAACATCCCACTCTTCGAATGTCCCCAGGATAATTTCGACGAGATCTGGTATTACCGCTGGTGGACCCTGCGGAAGCACATCCGGGAAACACCGCAGGGGTATGTGATCACCGAATTCCTGGTGCCAAGGTCCTATGCCGACCGCTACAACATGATCAGCGCTGCCCTCGGTCATCATATTTTCGAATCCCGCTGGCTGCATGACCGGGAATACCTCGACGATGACGTGCATGTCTGGTACCGGGGGAATGACGGCGGGGAGATGAAGAAACTCCGCAGTTTCAGCAGCTGGACCGCCTGGGCGCTTTACAACCGTTACCTGGTTGACGGGGACCGGGAATTCCTGCTGGATATGCTACCCGATCTTGACAAGGAGTACCATGAATGGGAATCCGACCACCGCCTCCCATCAGGCCTTTTCTGGCAGTACGACGTACGGGACGGGATGGAAGAACAGATCAGCGGGGGGAGGCATGTGAAGAATGCCCGTCCGACAATCAATTCCTACATGTACGGGAATGCCGTTGCCCTTTCCCGCATAGCCGGAATGGCCGGTGAAGATGACCTTCAGAAGCTGTACCGTGCCAAGGCGGATACCCTGAAACGGCTCGTGGAGGAGGACCTGTGGAATGCCGACAGTACTTTTTTCGAGACGCTCTGGGAAGACGGAAAGCTTGCAAACGTCAGGGAGGCCATCGGGTTCCTTCCCTGGTATGTGAACCTGCCGGACCCGCGGTATGACGGGGCCTGGAAGCAGGTTATGGACTCGCAGGGATTCCTCGCCCCGTTCGGTCTGACCTCGGCCGAGCGCAGGTCCCCCGAATTCCGGTCACACGGATGCTGCACCTGTGAATGGGACGGTGCCGTATGGCCTTTTGCTACCGCCCAGACCCTGACGGCCATGGCGAACCTGCTGAATTCCGGCCGGCCCTGCCCGGTTGACGGGGCGGATTTTTTCAGGCATATGGAACTTTACGTGGAATCCCAGTACTACAGGGGCCGCCCTTACGTCGGGGAGTACCTTGACGAACGGACCGGGTACTGGCTGAAGGGGGACCAGGAAAGGAGCCGGTATTACAACCATTCGACGTTCAATGACCTGGTGATAACGGGACTGGTGGGACTTAGGCCCCGAAGGGACGGGATGGTCGAGGTGAATCCATTGGTGCCGCAAGACAAATGGGAATGGTTCTGCCTTGACCGGGTATTGTACCACGGCAGGATCCTGACGATCTTCTGGGACCGTGACGGCAGCCGCTATGGGCGCGGAAAGGGATTCCATGTACTGGTAGACGGGGAAGAAGTAGCCCACTCCGAAAAACTCGAACGCTTAACAGGCGAATGAAACAATCCCCGGGCGGTTCCGGGATTCAAATATAGATTGACATGTTGTTCAGGATCAGTTCATTATCCAGTGTTATCCTTTCATTTCCAGCGGGATTATTTCTTGTGCTCGGAGCCATATCCTGCATCAGATCCGGGGATTGGAAAAGCGGGATCGTTGCCGAAGAATTCATTTTCGAAGAGGCGCCCTTTCCTTCCTGCCATGCGGCAACGATCGCAGAGACTGAAGGGGGACTGGTGGCTGCCTGGTTCGGGGGGACACACGAACGACATCCGGATGTCTGCATATGGGTTAGCCGGCGTACCGGCGGGCAATGGAGTCCCCCTGCAGAAGTCGCTAACGGGATAAGCGGCGACAGCGCACGATACCCGACCTGGAATCCGGTCCTTTACCAGGTACCGGGAGGGGACCTGCTTCTTTTCTATAAAGTTGGACCCAGTCCCTCGACCTGGTGGGGTATGATGAAGCGTTCCAGTGACGGGGGAATCAGCTGGAGCGACGCCATTCCCCTTCCGGAGGTATTTCTTGGTCCCGTGAAAAACAAACCCGTACTGCTTGATGACGGTACCCTGCTCTGCGGCTCAAGTTCGGAAGGGGATGCCTGGAGGGTGCACATGGAATCCAGTCCCGATTTTGGGAAGCACTGGAAAAAGACCGGTCCCCTGAACGATGGGAGTACATATCAGGCCATACAGCCCACTATCCTGGTCCACCTGGACGGCAGCCTGCAAATCCTTTGCAGGAGCAAAAATGCCGTGATCACGGAATCCTGGTCCCGCGACGGAGGCAAGACCTGGTCCCTCCTGCAGGATGCGGGACTGCCGAATAACAATTCGGGACTCGACGCGGTAAGCCTGGCCGACGGCAGGCACCTGCTGGTCTATAACCATGTGAAGACCCCGGCCAATGCGGGGAAAGGATACCGGACCCCGCTAAACATTGCGATCACCAGGGACGGGAAAAACTGGTATGCGGCGGGGATACTGGAAGATTCAGAGATAGGCCAGTATTCATACCCGGCCGTGATACAGTCCGCCGACGGCATGGTGCACATCGTCTATACCTGGAGGCGCGAACGGATCAAATACGTGGAGGTCGACCCGGACCGGCTGAGACTGAAAAAGATAGAGGACGGCAAATGGCCGGAATAAATGATTGTTGACTATGAAAAACTTTAAATACATACGACTGCTGCCTGTTCTCTTCATATGGTTGCTGCCTGTCCTGTGCACCTTCCCCGGCCGGTTGGATGCACAGACTTCAGACCAGGATTACCGGGTTCCGCTTGCCGGGGTCCTTGCGGAGGTGGAAAGCAGGTACGGGGTTGACCTGGTTTACAGGGAGGAGCAAATCGAGGGATTGTCCCTGACCGGCGCCTTCTGGCGTTTCAGGCCGGATTTCCGGGAGACCATGCAGAACATCCTGCTCCCGTTTGACCTTTTCCTGGTCCACCAGGAAGGAGACACTTACAGGATAAAGCCCTACCGTTATCCCGAGATGTCCCCCGAAGACGGGAAAGCCCTCCTGCAGCACCTGTCCGGGCTGTACGGCAACCGCACCGAATGGGAACAACGTAAGAGCGAACTCAGGGAATGCATGTTCAGGGCGCTTGACCTTTCACCCCTTCCGCCTTACCCGGGATCTGCCCCCATCGTCTCCAATCCCCGCAAGAGGGACGGCTACACTATAGAAAACATTGCTATTGAGACCCTGCCGGGACTTTACGTATGCGGGTCCCTCTACAAACCCGCAAGGATCAGGGGCAGGATACCCGTTATCCTCTGTCCCAACGGCCACTTCGAGACAGGCCGCTACAATCCCGACCAGCAATACCGCTGCGCCTCGCTGGCAAGGATGGGGGCCATGGCCATCAGCTACGACCTGTTTGCCTACGGGGAATCGCTTCTTCAGTTCACTCCGGAGGACCATCACAGGAGCCTGGCCATGAGGGTACAGGTCCTGAACAGCCTCAGGATACTGGATTACCTGACTTCTCTGGATTATGCCGATCTGCAGCGGGTGGCCATTACCGGCGGTTCCGGCGGCGGGAGCCAGTCCATGCTCATTACGGCCCTGGACGACCGCATCCGGGTGAGTGTGCCGGTGGTCATGCTCTCCTCTTTTTTTGCAGGGGGATGTCCCTGTGAAAGCGGCCTTCCCGTGCATCTGTGCGGAGGGGGGACCAGCAATCCCGAGATCGCGGCCATGGCGGCCCCGAGACCGCAGCTGGTGGTTTCAGACGGGGGGGACTGGACACGGGAGGTGCCGGAAGTTGAATTCCCTTTCCTGCAGTGGATTTATGGGTTCTACGGCAGGGAGGACCTTGTACGGAACGTGCACCTGCCCGGGGAAGGGCACGATTACGGGCCTTCCAAGCGGGAAGCCATGTATGCATTCATGGCTGAACACCTGGCACTTGACCCGGGAAAGGTAAAAGATAAAAATGGGAACCTCGACGAGTCCAACTGCACGATCGAGCCGAGGGAGGAAATGCTGGTTTTTGGCAGGAACGGCGAAAACCTCCCGGGTAACGCCATCCGGGATTTTTCCACGCTGGAACGGATCTTCCCCTACCATCCGCCTGGGGAGGCCGGAGATACCGGACGCCGGTATATACCCGGTCCGTATACACGGAAAATTGCCGTATGCGACTGGATGATCCTGAAAAGGCAGAAGGCAGGGGCGTTCGACAGGGCAAAACAGATCGGTGCGGACGGGCTCGAGGTGGATATGGGGGGACTGGGACAACGCCCCACCTTCGACAATCACCTCTTTGACCCCGTGGTCCGGAAGCAGTTCCTTGATAAATCCCGCGGCCTTGGCATTGAAATCTCCTCCATTGCCATGTCGGGGTTCTATGCACAGTCCTTTCCTACAAGGGAAGGGATAGAAAGGATCCTTGATGACTGCATCAACACCATTATGCTGATGGGCGTTAAGACTGCATTCCTGCCCCTGGGGGTGGAGGGGGACCTGGTAAAATACCCGGAACGGAGGGAAGCCGTCGTGGAACGGCTTAAGCTGGCCGGTCAGAAAGCGGAGGCTGCCGGCGTCGTGATCGGAATCGAAACATCGCTGGATGCAGCCGGCGAGGTCGCCCTTCTGGAGGAGGTCGGTTCACCGGCCATAAAAATTTACTTCAATTTCCAGAACCCGCTTGAAGCTGGAAGGGACCTTTGCGAGGAACTGAAGATCCTGGGACGGGACCGGATCTGTCAGATCCATTGCACAGATAGCGACGGGGTATTGCTCGAAAATAACGGGCGGCTCGACATGCAGCGGGTGAAGGGAACCCTCGACGAAATAGGATGGGAAGGATGGCTGGTGATCGAGCGATCGAGGGATGCACGCAATCCCGGAGATGTGATCGGGAATTTCGGAGCAAACGCCAGGTATTTAAAATCGGTTTTTAAATGAAATAACGAACAGTACTAATGATGTTGAAGAAACTTTTTACTATTTCATTTATTACCGTGATCTGTCATATATCTGTTGCTCAACCTCATGAGATCTGGGTATCTCCCAATGGATCAGACAGAAATACAGGCAGTAAAGATCAACCTCTGCAAACTTTAGCCATGTCGCTCAGGAAAGCTCGCGAAATGAGAAGATTAAATGATCCCCGCATTGTGGATGGAATAGATATTATACTTAAGGGTGGGATTTACCGGCTTGATGAACCTGTTTGTATCCGGACAGAGGATTCCGGTACTGAATTATCACCAACAATAATCAGGGGTGCAGATGGTGAAAAGGCTGTAATAAGTGGTGGACTCAGGACTGGGAACTGGATTAAGGAAAAAGATCATATTGAACGTCTTCCCGCCGAAGCCCAGGGTAAACTATGGTCGACAGATATTCCATCAGTCTGGGGGAGTGAACTTAATTTCAGGGAGATGTGGGTAAACGGCAAAAAAGCTGAACGGGCAAACACATTCCATGATGGGGAATTGGATCGTATCATCAAAAGTGATAGTATTAATGAAGAAATGTGGATACCTGTACCAAAAATATCGCTGGAGAACTCTGTCCAGCTCGAGTTCATCATTATCCAGTGGTGGACAATTGCCAACTTAAGAATTAAAAGCTATGATATCATTGATGACAAGGTTAAACTGACTTTTCATCAGCCGGAAAGCCGTGTTGAGTTTGAACACCCCTGGCCGATGCCTGTTGATGATTCTGCAGATATATATATGGCGGATGATAAATATCCTTTTTGCGGCAACTCTCCATTTTTCTTTGCCAATTCTATCGAACTTTTAAATCAACCGGGTGAATGGTGTCGCGATCCGGTTACCCATAAGATCTATTACTGGCCACGTAAGGATGAGAATATGAATACTGCAGAAGTTGTTCTTCCGGTACAGGAAACTTTATTGCAAATCGAAGGGTCACTTGATAATCCCGTCAGAAATATTACTTTACAGGATTTACATTTTGAACATACCTCCTGGTTAAGGCCATCCTATTATGGTTTTGTCCCTGTACAGGACGGGATGTATATTATCGATGCTTATAAACTCAGGCCCCCCGGAACTCCTGGAAATAAAAGTCTGGAAAACCAGGGATGGTTAGGCAGACAGTCTGCCGGAATATCACTAAAAGGAACCGGTAATGTCAATTTCAAAGGATGTGTTTTTGCCCACATGGCAGCTACGGCTCTCGACTTTATATGTGGCACGCAATGTTGTAATGTAGAAGGATGTGCTTTCAAAGACATCGGGGGAAGCGGAATAAAGATCGGGTTTTACGGTGATTTAAGTATAGAAGATCATTTGCCTTACGATCCAATAGATTTTCGTGAGGTTTGTCATCACATAAGGATTGCCAATAACTTAATAACGGATTGTTCCAAAGAGTATTGGGATTGTGATGGGGTCAATGTAGGTTTTGCGCATGACATTGATATAGAGCACAACGATATAAGCCAGCTTAATAATTCGGGTATTTCTGTAGGCTGGGGTTGGACCGGAACCATAAGCTGCATGAAAAATAACCGGGTACATGCAAATAATATCCATCATTTTGCCAAACAGTTATATGATGTTGCAGGTATTTACATATTGTCTGCACAACCTAATACAGAAATCAGCAATAACTGCATACACCACCTTGAAGATGCACCTTATGCACATCTTAAGGAGCACTACCAGTATATTTATCTCGATCAGAACTCATCTTATATACGGGTAATTAATAACTGGACTGAAAAAGCAAAATTCAATGCTAATGCAAATGGTCCCGGTACAGAATGGACCAATAACGGCCCGCAGGTGGATGAAAAGATCAAAGCAGCTGCCGGACTGGAACCGGCTTACCAACACCTCCTTAAAGAATATTAATGTCCGTGATTTCAATACGATACCGGGTAGAGAAAATTATGAAAACCGGACTTCCGGCAATGGGGACCGGGAAGCATTATTTCTGGATAAAGACTGTAAAACCATTACGTGATGTACGCTGACCGGATAAAACGCCTCAGGGGAGTGATCACCCCGCTGGTGACCCCGCTAAAGGATATGGACGAGCTGGATGTAGGGGGACTGGAACGACTGGTGGAGCATGTCCTCGGCGGCGGAGTCAGTGGCATATTCGTCCTCGGCACAACGGGGGAATTTTCCGGACTCAGTTACAGGCTCAGGGCCGAACTGATTGAACGGGTATGCCGGCAGGTCAGTGACCGGGTTCCGGTACTCGTGGGCATTACAGATACTTCGATTACCGAAAGCATCAACCTCGCAGAGAAAGCTGCCGGATACGGGGCAATGGCCGTGGTTGCCGCACCACCGTATTATTTTCCGACCGGCCAGCCCGAGTTGATCGAGTATTTCGGGAAGCTTGTCAGCCGAGTCAGCCTCCCGGTTTTCCTCTACAACATGCCCCTGCATACCAAAACGATCATGGAACCGGCTACGGTGAAGGCCATCGCAGCGGATGGAAAGGTAGCGGGACTGAAAGACAGTTCTGCGAACATGGCCTATTTCCGGCTCCTGCAGTACATCATGAGAGACCACCCGAATTTCAAACTCTTCGTCGGTCCCGAGGAGATCCTTGCCGATGCGGTCATCCTCGGTGCGGACGGAGGGGTCAACGGCGGATCAAACCTGTTCCCGCGCCTGTATGTTGACCTGTATGAAGCGGCCGTGGTGAGGGATTATGAGAAGATCGGGATGCTGCGGGAAAAGGTACTGATGGTCAGTTCGCACATCTATTCGGTAGGCAGGTTCTCGTCCAGCTATATAAAAGGATTAAAATGCACACTTTCCCTGATGGGAATCTGTGACGATTACATGACGGATCCCTTTCACAGGTTCAGGGAACAGGAAAGAAATAAGATTGCATCAGCACTGAAGATCATCAATCGTGAAATTGCCGGCTCTTGACCTGGTCATTTTCCTGGGCTACATGGCCGGGATCGTGATCTTCGGAAGCACCTTCTACAGGAAGAACCGGGACGCTGGCCAGTATACCGCGGGCGGGGGCGTTCTACCAGTCTGGATCGTCGGGATGTCGATATTTGCCACCTACGTCAGCAGCATCAGTTTCCTGGCTATACCCGGCAAGGCTTACCAGAGCAACTGGAACGCATTTGTTTTCAGCCTGTCCATCCCTGTCGCAGCCGTGCTGGCGGTCAAATTCTTCGTTCCCCTTTACCGAAGCATCAACAGCATATCGGCCTATACCTTCCTGGAGCAACGTTTCGGGATCTGGGCAAGGACCTATGCTTCCCTCTGTTACATACTTACCCAGCTGATACGCGTGGGATCGATCCTTTACCTGATGGCCCTCCCGCTCCATACACTTTTCGGGTGGAACATAAGCATCATCATCCTGGTCACCGGGATGGCCGTAATCCTGTATTCCATGCTGGGCGGCATCAAGGCCGTCATCTGGACGGATGCCATCCAGGGGATCATCCTGATCGGCGGAGCAATAACCTGTGCGCTGGTATTGCTTTTCGGGATGCCGGAGGGACCGCGGCAGCTTTTTGAAATCGCCATTCAACATAAAAAGTTCAGCCTGGGCAGTTTCGGGACCAGTGTTTCCCAATCGACTTTCTGGGTGATGATCCTCTACGGCCTTTTCATCAATCTCCAGAATTACGGGATTGACCAGAATTACATCCAGCGATACATGACCACGAGAACCCTGAGGGAAGCGCGGCGTTCGGCATTGTTCGGGGCCCTGCTGTATGTTCCCGTATCCCTGCTTTTCTTTTTCATAGGAACAGCGCTTTTTTCCTATTATTCCGCGAATACAGAATTGCTTCCGCCCGGACTGCGGGACCTCTCGGCCGGCGACAGGATATTCCCCTACTTCATCGTTAATGGCCTGCCCGCCGGCCTTACCGGCATCCTGATCGCATCGATCTTTGCGGCCGGGATGAGCACCGTTTCCACCAGCATCAACGGAACCGCCACGATCGTCCTTACGGATTATTACCTGAGGTTCTTCAGGCCGGGATCCGGCGGCAGACAATCCATGAGGGTACTCTATTTGTCTTCCCTGGTATTCGGGATCTTCGGCATCCTGATCGCCCTCGCGATGATCCGGGTGAAATCCGCCCTGGACGCCTGGTGGGCACTGGCCTCGATATTCAGCGGGGGGATGCTGGGCCTGTTCCTGCTGGCTTACCTGGCACGCAGGGCAAAGAACATTTATGCCGTGACCGGGGTGATTGCCGGGGTACTGGTGATCCTTTGGATGAGCCTATCGCCCGTCTATTTCACGGAAGGTGCCTGGATCCGGTTCAGGAGCCCTTTCCATGCCAACCTGACCATCGTGATGGGCACCACGGTCATCTTCCTGGTCGGCTTTCTGCTTTCGGTCCTGTTCGGGAATTCGAGAAAAGTAGATCAATAATCGACCGCCATCCAAACCGACATTTCCGATTTTCCCCGGTTCCCCCAGGCATAATAGGGGATCAGCCTGATCCTGACCGTTTCGGGCTTTTCAGCAGGAAGCTCCCTGT
>Ga0307445_10002126_pt1 | contig 10979 bp, 9 predicted proteins | sample SalMarSW160330MG_FD_202147 | JGI IMG/M metagenome (GOLD analysis project Ga0307445, IMG submission 202147) | Salt marsh sediment microbial communities from the Plum Island Ecosystem LTER, Massachusetts, United States - SW1603-30 | ecosystem: Environmental > Aquatic > Marine > Intertidal zone >...
TCAACGTGGCCCTGGTGCGGTTCACCGTCGAGCACGTCTTCGACATCCACCAGGTGAAGGCGTGGTCCAACCTGGCCCAGATCCTGCTCGGCTACATCGGCCTCGGGCTCATGGGCGGCTTCCTCGGGGTCGCCTACCTGCGCTACTCGGCGGGGCGTCCCTCCCTCAACCTGATGCTGGTCCTGATGGTGGTGACCTTCCTGCTCAGCCACCGAGTCTTCGCCTCGCTGTCCGCCGCCCGCGAGGCGCGGGAATCCACCCTCGCCGGGTTCGTCAAGGCCCTCGAGGCCAAGGACCTCTACACCCGGGGCCACACCGAGCGGGTCGCCGAGTTCGCCGGCATGCTGGCCCGGGAACTGGGCCTCAACGGCGATGCCCAGGAACGGGTGCGCCACGCCGCCCTCATCCACGACGTCGGCAAGCTCGCCGTGCCGCGGGAGCTGCTCAAGAAGAAGGGGCGGCTCACCACCGAGGAGACCCGGCAGATGCGCGCCCACGTCCATCTCATCGACGAGTTGCTCGGCGAGGTCGACTGGCTCCGGCCCATCGTCTCCATCGCCGCCGATCATCACGTCAACTTCGACGGCACCGGCTACCACGGATCGAGCACCGCCCCCGGTACCCATCCCGCGATCGAGTCCCGCGTCCTCGCCATCGCCGACGCCTTCGACGCCATGACCAGCACCAGGTCGTACCGGGTCGCCATGTCGCAGGACTACGCCTTCTCCGAGCTGCGCCGCTACGCCGGCGCCCAGTTCGACCCCGAGATGGTGGAGGCGTTCATCCGGGTGATCGAGCGCTCCGGGGTGGTCTACGGGTCACCGGCCGGCTACAGCGAGGCCGAGGCGAGACGCAAGGCCGAGGCGGCCCGCCACAGCGTCGATCACTGAGGCGGCGCCCTCACCCCTGGGCGGGAATCTGGCACGTCGTGGTGGCGCCGCCGCCGCCGGCGTCCCCGTGCCAGATCTCCGGATCGAAGCTGGGACCGTCGCCGGTGTCATCGGTGGTGAGGAACCGCACCAACGCCCGGTACACCGCGGCCGCGTATGCCTCACGGAACTCCGGGGTGCGCAGCAACGCCGCCTCGGTCGGGTTGGCGATGTAGGCGCCTTCGGCGATCACCGCCGGTGGCTGGGAGCGCCGCAACACGCCGTAGTACTGGGAGGCGCCGTCGCCGGGGCTGAGGCGGGACTTGGCGCCCACCACGACCGCCCCCACCCAGTCGGCGGCGAACTCGTCGAACCCCCGCCGGAACTCCTCCACCATGATGCGCGCCAGGCGCCGCGACTCGGGATTCTGCGACTGGTAGAAGACGTCGCTGCCTACCGTGTCGAGGGTGATCTCCCACCCGGCGTTGTTGTGGACCGAGACCAGCACGGTGGCGTTGGCGGCGTTGGCGAGGGCGGCGCGGAAGTGGATCCCGGCCTCGTAGTCGCCGTCCTCCCCCTCTCCCACCCGGGTCAGGATCACCCGACCCGCGGCAGGGATGTCGGACCCCGTGAAGATCTCGCCGGTGTCCCAGTCCACCACGCGGGGTGAGGTGAGGAGGTCCCTGAGCCGGCGCGCGATGTCGAGGTTGACCTCCTTCTCGAGGAGGTCGTCAGGACCCACCGCCCCGATGTTGTTCGGCCCGCCATGGCCGGGGTCGACCACTACCACCGCCTGGCCGAAATCGAACCCGGCGCCGATGGCCGCGTCGGGGGCGGGCCCGGTCGCTGCCACCTCGTCGCGGCGCACCCAGGCCGTCTCGTCGCAGGTGGTGAAGACCTCGATCCATTCCCCGTCGGCGCTCATCGACTGCCCCGCGAACACCAGCCCCTCCCGGGCCCGCACGAACGGGACCCCGCCGATCTCGGTGGAGAGGTCCGCCCCGCCTGCGGCGATCGTCACCACCCCGGTGCCGGTGAAGTCCGGGTCGATCCCGGGAGGCGGGGGCGGGGGTTCCGGGTCCGGCTCGGCCGGGGCCCCCACCGGCACGATCGGGATCGTGGTCGTGGTGGTCGTGGTGGTGGTGGTGGTCGTCGTCGTCGTGGTCACGGCGGGCGGCAACGTGGTCGTCGCCGCGGCCTCGTTCCCGTCGGAGCGCCCCTCCAGGTACCACAGCCCCGCCACCACCAGCCCCACGGCGACGACCGCACCCAGGGCCCACTGCAGCAGGAGGCGCCGCAGCGTCACTGGGACGGAACGACGCACCCCGAGCCGCTCACGGTGCCGGCGTCGGCGGTGAACAGCTCCGGCTCGTGGATGCTCGAGCCCGGATCGTCGGTGGTGAGGAAGCGCACCACACCACGGTAGACACCCTCGGCGTAGGCCTGGCGGAAGGCGTCGGTGCGCAGCAACGCCTCCTCCTCCGGCTCGCTGATGTACGCCCCCTCGACGATGGCGGCCGGCATCTGGGCCCGGGCGAAGATGCCGTAGTAGTCGCCGCCGGTGTCGGGATCCTCGCGGGCCCGCGCCCCCTGGATGTCACCCCCCGACCAGTCGGCATCGAAGGCGGCGAAGCTCAACAACAGCTCCTCGTAGAGGATGCCGGCGAGCCGGTCGGCGCCCGGGACCGACATGGCGTAGTAGACCTCCGTGCCCGGGATGTCCGTGTGGGTGTTGGGAACGGTGTTGTTGTGGATCGACACCATCACGTCGGCGCCGGCGGCATTGGCGAGCTCGGCCCGGTAGCCGAGGCCGGCCTCGAAGTCGCCTCCGTTGGGACCCGCCGGGTCCCGGGTGAGCCACACCGCGCCGAAGGCGGGAATGTCGCTCCCGGATGAGATGGCCCCGGTCGCCCAATCCACCGTGTGCGGCTCCTCCATCAGCGTGCGGACCCTGGTCGCGATGTCCAGGTTGACTTCCTTCTCCGAGAGCCCCGTCGGTCCGACGCCTCCCCAGTCGCGGTCCCCGTGCCCGGGGTCGACCACGATCACCGCGGCGCTCAGATCGAATCCGGGACCGGGCGTCGCCCGCTTCGCCTGCGGTACCACCTCGACGTCGCTCTGGCGCACCCAGGCGTCGTCGTTGCACGTGGTCATGACCTCGAGCCACTCCCCCTCCCGGTGCTGGAACCCGAGCGTGATGCCGTCGTGGATCCGCATGAACGAGGGGCCGCCCGCCGTCTCCGACAGCTCGACGCCTCCGGACGGGACGATGACGATGCCCGCCGTCGCCTCCTCCGGCGACACCGCGGAGGTGGTGGTCGTGGTGACGGGATCGCTCCCGGTCGGATCGGCGTCGGTGCCGTTCGACGTCTCCGGCGGCACGAGGTTCGGACCGCTACAGGCGGCGGTGAGAGCGAGGACGGCGAGCACCGCGAGGAGGCGAGGCGTTCGGGATGTGCGAGCTCGGGGCATCGTCCACCGCGGCAGGGTTGAACGATTATCTCATCGCATCCGGTTTAGCCAACGTTCTCCGCGACCGCGTCAGAGGCGCTCGGCCACCGTCTTCATCTCCATGAAGAGGCGCAGGTAGTCGGGGCCACCCGCCTTGGCGTTGGAGCCCGACATCTTGAAGCCCCCGAAGGGCTGGATGCCGACCAGGGCCCCGGTGATCTTGCGGTTGATGTACAGGTTCCCGACGTGGAACTCCCGGGTCGCTCGCGCTACGCGGTCCCGATCCTGCGAGAACAGTCCACCGGTGAGCCCAAACTCGGTGTCGTTGGCGACCGCGATCGCCTCGTCGAAATCGGCGACCTGCACCACCGACAGCACCGGACCGAAGATCTCGTGCTGGGCGAGCCGGGCGTCGGGTCGGACCCCGCGGAAGATCGTCGGCTCGAGGTAGTAGCCGCCTTCGAGATCGACGGCCTCGCCACCGAGGACCAGATCCGCTTCGGCCCGCCCCCGCTCGATCTCGTCGAGGATGGCGCGATGTTGCACGTCGGTGATCACCGGGCCCACCGGAAAGTTGCCGGAAGGCGGCCCGATCTCGAGACCCGACGCGGCGGCGACGACCCGCTCCAGCAGATCGTCGTGGATCGCTTCGACCGCGATCAGGCGGGAACACGCCGAGCATTTCTGGCCCTGATATCCGTAGGCGCTGGCGACCACCGCGGCGGCGGCCGCCTCCAGGTCGGCGGTCTCGTCGACGATCAGGGCGTCCTTGCCGCCCATCTCCATGAACGCCCGCTTCAGCCATGTCTGGCCGGGCTGCACCACCGCGGATCGTTGCCCGATGCGCAGGCCCACCTCCTTGGAGCCGGTGAAGTTGACGAAGCGGGTGCGGGGATGGTCGACGAGCACATCCCCGATGGCGGCGCCGGAACCGGGAAGGTAGTTGATGACTCCGGGAGGGATGCCGGCCTCGGCGGCCACCTCCATGAACTTCGATCCGATCAGCGGCGTCGCCGACGCCGGCTTGAGCACGACCGTGTTGCCCGCCACCACCGGCCCCACCGTCATCCCGACCAGGATGGCGAGGGGGAAGTTCCACGGCGGGATGACGACGCCGGCCCCGAGAGGGATCAAGAACGATTCGTTCCGTTCCCCCGGATAGTCGTAGGTGGGAACGTCCATCCGGGTCGCCTGGAGGGCGTAGTAGTGGCAGAAGTCGATCGCCTCGGCCACGTCGGCTTCCGCCTCCGCCCAGTTCTTGCCCGCCTCGTATGACTGCCAGGCGGCCATCTCGTACTTGCGGTCCGCCAGCACGTCGCCGATCCGGCTCACGATCTCGGCCCGCTCCCCCACCGGCCGGGCCGCCCAATCCCTGAACGCCTCCCACGCTGCCGCCAGCGCCTGATCGACGTGGGCGGCGGAGGCGGAGGAGGCTCGCCCAATCTCGAGGCTGGGGCGCGACGGGTCGACGCTGCGGATCAGGTCGTCGGTGATAACGCGCTCGCCCCCGATGACGAGCGGAGCGATCCTCCCCAGCTCGGACTCCACCTGCACCAGGGCCGATCGGTAGCGAGCTTCCGGCCCCGGCTCCGAGAAGTCTGAGTACGGCTCGGTGCGAAACTCCTGCATCGCGGCCTCCTCATGCTCGCTCCCTCCGAGCGTATCAGAGTGACCCGGCGGCGACTCGGGACGGCTTCCCACAACGATCCATGCCCGGAATAATCTCTGTAGAAAGACCCACCGGAACCGATACACACCCCGTGAAACCCAGGGTTCTCGTTGTGGAAGATTCAGTGAGCGTACGACGCCTCATCGAGGTGTGCCTCCGCGTGCTGGATGTGGAACTGGTCGGCGCCGAGGACGGAATCCGCGGGTTGGAGATGGCTCGAGAACTCCTCCCCGACGCCATCGTGCTCGACATCGGCCTCCCCGGAATGGACGGCTGGGAGGTCCTTCGCCACCTCCGTGCCGGCGAGGAGACCCGGTTCATCAAGGTGCTGGTGCTCACCGCCCACGCGCAACCCGAGGTCGCCGAGCAGGCGGCGCAGGGCGGCGCCGACGACTTCATGACCAAGCCGTTCCGCCCTATGGATTTGCGGGAGCGCATCGAGAAGCTGCTGGCGGGCTAGCAGCCGGCGCTCCGGATGGCGCCGCAGTGTGGTAGCAATAGCGCCATGTCGCCTCCACCCGGCCGCCTCTCCGTCGTGTCGTGGATCACCTACGACCTCGCCAACACGATCTTCGCCCTCGGCGTCGGTGGCCTCTACTTCGCCACCTGGCTCACCCAGAACGGCTGGCCCGACGCGGCACTGTCGGTGGCGCTGGCGGCGGCCATGGTGGTGGTCATCGTGCTCTCCCCCTGGATCGGGATGGTGGGTGACCACGTCGGCCGCCGCGTCCCGCTGCTGATCCCCACCACCCTGCTGGCGGTCACCGCCACCTTCTTCCTCGCCACCTTCCCGGTCGGTCCTTCGCTCGTGCTGTTCTCCCTCGCCCTCATCGGCTTCAACCTGGGCGGCGTCATCTACGACTCGCTGTTGCCGGACGTCAGCACCGAGGAGAACCGGGGCCGGATCTCCGGATGGGGTATCGGGATCGGCTACGGCGGTTCCGTGATCGCGGTCCTCATCGGTCGGCTCCTGCTCGACAGCCACGGGTTCGCGGTGGTGTTCCGGTCGATCGCGGTGCTGTTCCTGGTGTTCTCGCTCCCGGCGTTCCTCTTCATCCGGGAGCGGCCCCGGACCCCCCTGCCGGGACCGCCGCCCGGCATCACATCGAGTGTGCGTCACCTCGTGGCGGCGTGGCGGGCCGCCGCCGGCTACCGGGGCGTCGTACCGTTCCTGGTGGGGCGGTTCTTCTACACCGACGCCATCAACACCCTGATCGGCGGGTTCCTGGCGATCTTCGTGATCCAGGAGCTCGACTTCACCGAGAGCGAGGTGCAGATCCTGCTGGCGCTCGCCATCGTCACCGCCATCATCGGCGGGATCGGCTCCGGACCGCTCATCGATCGCTTCGGGCCGCGCCGCCAACTCCACACCGCGCTCTACGGCTGGATGGTCACGATGCTCGGAGGGATCGTCGCCGCCGTCACCCACACGCCCTGGGTCGCCTGGCCGGTCGCCGCCCTGGGCGGTATCTCCCTCGGATCGACCTGGGCGGCGGACCGGGTCTACATGGCCCGCATCGCCCCACCCCGCAGGCTCGGCGAGTTCTACGGCCTGTACGCCACCGTGGGACGGTTCGCCACCGTCCTCGGACCGCTGGTGTGGGCGATCATCGTCAACCTGCTCCACTGGCCCCGCTCGGCCGCGATGGCGGCCCTCATCGGCTTCCTGGTGACCGCCCGCATCATCCTGCGTCGGGTCGACGACACCCCGAGGGAGTGGCAGACCGAGGACCTGGTGGAGGCCGCAGGCTAGGACCGGGCGCGCAGGATCTCGACCACCTCGTCGTCGGTCACCTGGGCGAAATCGGCGTACCACTCCCCCACCGCCATGAAATGACGGGGTTGCAGCGGGCACACCATGGTGTCGACCCGCGAGGCGAGCCGGGCGATCGAGCTGGGGGGTCCGACCGGGACCGCCCCCACCAGGCGGGCCGGGTCACCGGCCCCGATCGCAGCCAGCACCGCCTCCAGGGTCGATCCGGTGGCGATGCCGTCGTCGACCACCACCGTGACCCAGCCCGCCGGCGAAGGCGCCGGCCGGCCATCGCGGTAGCGGGCGGCACGCCGTGCCAGCTCGGTCCGTTGCCGGTCGATCTCGGCTTCGAGGTACTCGGAGGTGACACCGAGGCGCCGCACCAGGGAGGCGTCGACCACCGGGGCGCCGTGCTCGGCGATGGCGCCGATCGCCAGCTCCCGGTTGCCGGGGGCTCCCAGCTTGCGGGCCAGCGCAACGTCGAGCGGGGCGCCGAGTGCGGCCGCCACCTCGGCGGCGACCGTCACCCCGCCGCGGGGTACCCCCAACACCAACACGGTCCCGGGATCGAAGGGCTCCAGGGCGGCTGCAACCGCGACGGCGAGCCGGCGTCCGGCGTCGCGTCGATCGGCGTAGACCATGTCGTGCAGAGTACCGGCTCCGGGTAGCCTGCGGCTCCCATATGAGAACAGCGCTCCTCATCGCCAACCCCTCGGCGTCCGGGTTCACCGGCGGCCGGTTCCGGGAGGTCCTCACCATCCTGGGTGAGGCGTATCACGTGACCCCGGCGTGGCCCAACGGCCCGGCCGAGTCCCGCCAGCGAGCAGCCGAGGCCGCGGTCGAAGGCTTCGACCTCGTCATCGCCATGGGCGGCGACGGCGTCGTCCATCACGTCGCCAACGGCCTGGTGGGCACCCCGACCGCCCTCGGGATCCTCCCGGCGGGGACGATCAACGTCGTGGCTCGCCTCCTCGGCATCCCGCAGAAGACGGCGCAGGCGGCCCACGCCCTGCTCGACGCCGAGCCGCGACGTCTCCCGGTGGTCCACATGGCGTCGGACGGCAGGATTGGGGCCCGTTCCGAGTACGCGGTGTTCTCCCTCGGGATCGGCCTCGACGCCGACGTGGTCGGAGTCGTCGAGCAACGCCCCTACACCAAGTACGCCATGGCGTCCCTGTCGTTCGCCAAGGCCGCCACCGCCCAGGTCCTCGGGACCTACCGCACCCGCGCCCCCAACATGGTGGTGGAGTGCGACGGCGATCGCGCCCACGCCGTGTCCGTGCTGGTGCAGGTCCACGACGTGTACACGTTCTTCGGCAGGCTGCCGCTCCGTCTCGGTCCGCCCGGGCAGGGGCCGACGGCCCTCGCCGCCGAGCGTCTCACCGTAGTGGCGACGCTCGATCTGGTACGCCGCGCCGCCCTCCGCGGATCACCGGCCGGTCAGCGGGGAGTCCACGCCTGGAGCGGCTTCGAGAAGCTGGTGATCGAAGCCGACCCGCAGAGCCACTTCCAGGCCGACGGGGAGCTGCTCGGGCCCACCTCGTCGCTCGAGGTCACTCCGGTGCCGGACGCTCTGACGGTGCTGGCGCCGGTTCCGGTCGAGGATCGGTCGCTGCTGCAGCGCCTCCACCTGCGGCGGTGACCACCGTGAGGTGAGGGAACGGGATCTCGATGCCCTCGGCATCGAACCGCTTCTTGATGCGGCGCAGGAACTCGCGCCGGACACCCCAGCGGGATTCCGGCAGGACCTGCACGACGGCGCGGAGGCGGACCGACCAGTCGCCGAGGGCGTCGACCCCGAACACCTCCGGTTCGGCACGCATCTGATCGCTCCATTCCGGGTCGTGGGCGAAGGCGGTGAGCTCGTCGGTGAGGACCGCGATCGCATTGTCGACGTCGGCGGTGTAGTCGATGTCGACGTCGAGGACCGCCTGTCCGTAGTCCTGGGTGTAGTTGGAGGCCACCCGGATCGCCCCGTTGGGGACGTGGTGGACGTACCCGTCGAGGTCGCGCAGCACCGTGGTGCGGAGCCGGATCGCCTCCACCTTGCCGACCACATCGGCGATCTTGACGACGTCGCCGAGCCCGTACTGGTCCTCGGCGACGATGAGGAACCCGGCGATCACGTCCTTGATGAAGTCCTGGGCACCGAATCCGACCGCGATCCCCACCACCGAGCCGACCGCCAGCAGCGGGCCGATCGACACTCCCCAGGCGTCGAGCAGGATGAGCGCCAGCGCCACCAGCAGGGTCACGAACATCATCATGCGCAGCACGACCCACAGTGTCTCGATGCGCTGCACCCGCTCCGGCCCTTCGATGGCGTCCTGCTCCAGGGCCTGGTCCGACATGCGCTTCACGACCCTGGCCCCGACCCGCCGCAGGAGGAACCACACCACGAGGAACACCAGGATGACGACGCCGCTCTCGATCAGCCGGGTGATCCACTCGTTGTCACTGGTGGTGGTGGTGTCCGCCGCGGCCGCGGCGAGGGTGAGGGCCTCGATCACGTACGCCTCCTGAGTCGCTCGGCGAGCTGGTAGGCCGCCAGACCGGCGTGGGTGACGCTCGCCCCGAAGAGGGCCCGTTCCCCAAGCATCTGCACCAGCGGCGTTCCCACCCTACCGTCCAGGGCGGCCTCGGCAGCCCCTCGCCGCGCCTCCGAGACGGCGCCGCGCCGGCGGCCCCGATCCGGGGTGGCCTCGGCGGCGGCGGTGGCGGCCTCGGTCACGGCACCGGCCACCGCGGCCGGCCCGAAGGCGCCGCGCACCGTCTCGCCGTAGTCGACCCCGACCTCGGCGGCGAGCGCCGCGACCAGGTCCTCGATACGGCAGGCGGCGTCGTCATGGGCGGCGGCGCCGCTTCCGGGCACGAGGTGGGTGGCGGCGGCTCGCCGGGTTTCGGCCCAACGATCGTGCACGTGCAGTTCGGTGCCGTTCCACACGCCGGCGCCGGTCCCGAGGTCACGGACGAGGACCAGGGCGTCGGAGACGAGCTTGCCGAGCATGATCCGTTTGCCGTCGAGGCGGGTGGTGAGGTGGTCGCGCAGCCCGTCGACGCCGATCCGGCGGCCCTCCGCCGGGTCGGCCGCCACCGCGAAGGGCTCGGCGTCGGGGTAACCGTCCTCGTCGAGGAGTCCGCTCAGGTGGCGGGAGACGTCGTCAGCCTGGCCGGAACGGAGCCGGTCGATCTTGTTGAGCACGAACAGGAACTGGTTGCGGTAGGTCGCCAGCGGAGCGAGGAAGTCGTGGTGGAGCGCCCGGTCGGCGTACTTCTCGGCGTCGAGGACCCACATGACACCGTCGACCCGCGGAATCAGCTCCTCGACCCGGCGGCGGTGCCATGCCACCACCGAATCCATGTCGGGCAGGTCGATGATGGCGAGATGGGGGAACCCGGGGTGGGGACGGCGTTGCTCGACGCCGAGGGTGTCGAGAAGGGTGAGGAGGCTCGGTTCCGGCTCTTCGGGATGGATGGCGATCGCCTCTTCGGTATGGGGTCGCAGGGTGCTCACCGACACCAGCGTCTCGTCGGCGAGGGCGTTGACGAGGCTCGACTTGCCGACGCCGGTGCCGCCGGCGACGGCAAGCACCAGAGTCTCTCCGAAGAAGCCGCGACGGCTGCGAAGCTCGGCGGCCCGGGCGGCGGCGCGTTCCCACCGCGCCGGTGGTGCGATCGTCTCGGCCCGGGCCACCGCCAGATCGACCGCGTCGAGGAGTTCGGTGACGTCACGCATCGGGCACCTCGGGATCGCCGGGTGGCGCCTCGGGCGATTCCTCGTCGCCGCCCGCCTGCTCGTCGCCCGTGGGAAGTGCTGCAGGGCGCGGCGCCGGCTCGAGATCGGCGAGGACGGTGATGCGCTGCACCCCGGCGACCGTGGCGGTGGCCGCGGCGGCGACGGCGCCACCGTCGACGACGCGGCGGAAGCGGCCGGCGTCGGCGCGGAGGGCGGCACCGAGTTCCTCGGCGAGGGAGCTGCGGGCGGCCTCGAGCACGGCATCGAGGCTGGAGGGGAAGGTGCGGGTGAGCCGCCGGTCGGGGGTGCGCTCCGGGTCGAGCACCACCGGCCACAGGTGCCGGACCGCCCGGCGCCGGGCCCGGGGACGGAGCCGGCCGCGGTGGGCGTGGCGGGACACCAGTGCCTCCAGACCCTGCTCCCACCGTTGCAGCGCGGCGTCGACCGCCTCACTGTCGTGTCCGTGGCGCCACAGCGCCTGCCCTTCTCCGGCGAGGAGGG
>Ga0307445_10002131_pt1 | contig 10968 bp, 10 predicted proteins | sample SalMarSW160330MG_FD_202147 | JGI IMG/M metagenome (GOLD analysis project Ga0307445, IMG submission 202147) | Salt marsh sediment microbial communities from the Plum Island Ecosystem LTER, Massachusetts, United States - SW1603-30 | ecosystem: Environmental > Aquatic > Marine > Intertidal zone >...
GAAAGCTTCATTCACTATTGCCCAGATAAAACTGAGGATTAAAAATCCTGTAAAGTTTGTAACTGCCGAGTATAAAAAAAGGAAGGAACCCGTCGCAAGCAAAGAAGCCACCATTAGCTTTAGCGGACCAAATTTATCACTCAATTTTCCTGAGAATGGGGAAGAGATTAATGCGCCGATTCCATAAAATCCCAGAACGAGTCCCGCATCTCCAGTTGATACTTTTAGTTCCTGTCGTGCGTACAATGCAATAAATGGCAGCACCATTGTGCCGGCTCTATTTATAAGAGTAGCAGCAGAAAGTATCCAGATGTTTTTTGGAATATTTTTTAATCCGCTGTAGGGATTTTTCAATACACTCAACCTAATTTAATGATAATACCAAATTTCTTTTTTCTACGCTGGTAATATAAATTGAAAACATATTTCAGTCGTTTTAATCCTAAGAAAAAGTCCTGACAAACCGTTAAAGCGGTTCCTTCATAATTTAGTACGAATTAACCCACGACTTAAGTCGTGGGTTAATATAACCACAAGTTTTAGCCAAACTGTTTTAACAGTTTTAAGTCGGTTCGACAATATTATTTTAATGATTTATTAACATTATCTTAATCATTACTTAACCTCGACCAGTTAATTTTCTACCGGTAAACAACAATTTAAAGGAAAAAAATAAAATGGACGAAACAATAAGATTTTTTATAGGAATAGGTTTGTTTCTTGCCGTTGTAGCTTTTGAGTGGTTAAAGGAGCGAGCAGGCAAAAGAACCTCCCAGCTTTAGTTATGTTATTTTCAGTCGGAAATATAATCCGGCTTCCTCTCTGGAACTAAATCCTTTCTTATGCCATAGGCATTGATTCCCATAATTCCCTATTTTTCATTTAGAAAAATATTCTTCTCTCATATTGAATACTTAGATGGATAACTTGAACAATAAAGCGTGGGTTGTTTCTGCAGATATGGGCTATGGACATCAACGCGCAGTATATCCGCTGCGGGATATAGCTGAAGAAGGAATAATTACAGTCGGTTCTTCGGAAGCTGTTTCGAAATCGGAACAGAAACTCTGGAAGCGGCTATTAAACGCCTACGAATTTTTTTCCCGTGCAAAAGGACTTCCGGTAATTGGCCCGCCTCTTTTTTCTATGCTTGATTCGCTTATGCGTATTCCTTCTTTTTACCCAATGAGGAATTTATCAAACAGCACTTTCCAGGTAAACCTTCTTGAGTCATTGATTGAAAAAGGTTTGTGTAAAGGAATGCTTGATAAAACTTCAACAAAAATTCTTCCGCTGGTAACTTCCTTTTATGCATCAGCAATTGCGGCGGATAAAAATGGATTCAATAGGATTTATTGTATAATTTGTGACGCAGATATCAATCGTGTCTGGGTTGCAAAGCAGCCTTGGGAGAGCAGGATTGAATATTTTGCGCCCTGCGGTAAAGCTGCACAAAGATTAAAAGCTTACGGCGTTCCCGAAGAAAGAATCCATCTTACAGGTTTTCCTCTTCCAACAGAACTTCTTGGTGATGAAAACCTTTCTGTGTTGAAAAAAGATCTTGCACAAAGATTATTTTATCTTGATCCCAAAGGAAAGTTCTGGGCAAGGCACGGAAGGAATGTGGAATATTTTTTAGGAAAAGAAAACTGTGTTTTCAGGAATGAAAGAAAGTTAACGATTACTTATGCAGTAGGTGGTGCTGGTGCGCAGAGAGAAATTGGTGGAATGATAGCAAAGAGCTTAATGGAAAAACTTAAAGCGGGTGAAATAAAATTAAATCTGGTTGCGGGAATAAGGAAGGATGTTTACGATTATTTTGAGTCTGTTAAGAAAGATATTGATCCTGATGGTAATAGTATAAATATCATTTATGCAAAATCGTTGCAAGAATATTTTGATCTCTTCAATCAATTTTTGCACGACAGTGACATACTTTGGACAAAGCCCAGCGAGCTTTCTTTCTACTGTGCTTTGGGCTTACCGATAATTATGAGTCCGGTGATTGGCTCACAGGAAAGGTTTAACAGGAAGTGGCTTCGCGAAGTTCAGGCTGCAGTTAAACAGGAAAAGCCCGAATACACAGATCAATGGTTGAACGATTTGCTAAACAGGGGAACGCTGGCTGAATCTGCGTGGGATGGATTTCTAAAAGCGAGGAAGCTGGGCACATTTAAAATTAAACAAGTTCTAAAAAACGGATTTCTTGAAAAACAAACTGACCCGGTATTAAGATAAACGTGATGAGTGAAAAGAAAAAATATCTGTTTGTATACTTAAAGACGGGCGGAGGACATCTTGCCCCTGCGCGAGCAATCTTTAATTATATGAATAAGCATTTTTCCGACACCGCTGAGCCTCAATTAATATATGGATTTGAAAAAACTCCGCGCTGGGTACAATTCATAATAGAAGACGGATACAGAATGCTTCAATACACAGGCAAATGGTTTTTCGAATTTCTGTACGCAATAAACAAAATCCCGCTTGTTGCCAGGGTTACCTGTAATCTTATTGCACCCTTTATGAAGAAATATCTGGAAGAAGTGATATTGAAGGAACAACCTGATAAAATAGTTATCTTCCATTTTTTCTGTATTATCCCGGTTTTCAAAATCTTAAGGAAAAACAAATTATCTATACCTGTACAAACGGTTATCACTGATCCATTTACTCCACACCCGATGTGGTTCCTGGAAAAGAGGCAGGACTTTATTGTTTTCAGTAAAGATCTGGAAGAGAAAATAATTAAAATGAAAAAGGATTATCCCGTAAAGAATTTTCCTTTTGTGATTGACGATAAATTTTCGACATCTCTTTCATCCGATAAAATTATTTCAGTTAAGAAGAGATTCGAATATGATCCGGCTAAAAAGATGATTCTTATTCTTGGCGGTGGAGATGGTATACCAAAAGGGGAGAGAATATTGGAGAAGATTCTTGAAGCACAAATAAATACTGAAATAGGAATAGTCTGTGGAAAGAATGAAGTGTTGCAAAAGGGCATTGAGAATTTGAAGAAAAGATACAAAGCTGACCATTTGAAGATTTATAGCTATGTTGATTTTATTTACGAACTGATTAATATTTCCAATGTCGTAATAACAAAATGTGGTGCTTCAACAATTATGGAAATATTGAACCTGAAGAAAGTGCCGGTTGTAAATGATTACATCTGGGAACAGGAACAGGGAAATGTTGATTACCTCATAGATAAAAAGCTGGGTATCTATGAGCCAAAAATTGAAAAGCTTCCAGGGATAGTTAAAAAACTACTTGAAGATGAACAGTTTTATTTGAGCTATAAAGAAAATATCCTAAAAGAAAAAATTAATAACGGAGTAAAAGAGCTTTCTGAATATATACGAAATTGATGATACTTTTTTGAAATTATTTAACGGAGAAGAGAAATGAGACGGAGTTTTAAGCTTGCATCAATAATTATTTTAATATCTGCCGGTTCTTTTTTATTACATGCACAGGGCTTCAATCTTTACAACACTGAAGAAAAATTAATTCCTTCAACTATTGTGGAAGATACTTTTCACATTTTCATAAGCGTGCCCGACAACTACAACACTACTGATAAATCATACCCGGTTCTTTACGTTTTAGATGGAGATGTTGCTTATGGGATGGCTGCAAGCATTGCTCGTTATTTACAGATTGGTGAAAATATTCCTAAGCTAATAGTGGTAGGAATTGGCTACGGTTCTATTGATCAATCGGCAGGGAATAAACGCAGGAGAGACTACAGACCAACTGCTGTGGGCGGGGCTGAAAATTTTTTATCTTTCCTGAAAAATCAATTAATTCCTTATATCGATTCCAATTACCGGACGATTCCCGGGGATAGAACAATTAATGGCTATTCAATCGGAGGACTTTTTGCATTATATACACTTTTCACACAACCCGAAACATTCAGCCGTTACATTATCGGTAGTCCCTACCTGACATGGGAGAATGGAATAATCTATGACTATGAAGAAAATTCTCCAGAAAAAATTGGAGATAAAGAAATAAATCTTTTTATTTCTGTCGGAAGCGAGGAATCAGATAAAAAATATTTTAACCCTATAGACGAGATTGTTACTAAAATACAGAAGAGAAACTATTCGGGATTACAAATCGAAACTAAAGTATTCGATGGCTCGACCCATCTTATGGGTCCTCCCGAAGCTTTGACTCACGGATTAATATCTGTATTTGGGAAATAATAGAAAACGTATTAGTAATTTAAACTATATTGCTCACTCTCCTTGGGAGAGGGTTGGGTAGAGGCTTCTAATGATGTTCACCCCACATTTTTTCTCCGGCGGTTATTCTGAGCTTGAGATAATTATCCTTTGGAGGTAAAGGACAGGTTGCAAACCTCGTAAAAACGCAAGGTGGATTGTAAGCCTGGTTAAAATCTAAAATTACAATTCCGTTTGAATCCGGTTTATCAGTATAAAGAAATCGTCCGGCGCCATAAGTTTCATTTCCGCTTGTCTCATCAGCGAAAATAAACCATATCCTGTTGCCTCCCGCATCTAAAGCATCCATTCTATAAGTTTGATTGTCTTTTGTAAAAACAACTGCACCGGGAGAATTTTCTTCTTCCGAGGTTCCGATAATATCCGGTATTGTTATTTTTTTAGGAGGATCAAACTTCTCAAACTTTGCTTCTATTCTCCAATCGACATTAACAGGAAATCTATTTATATTTCTGAAAGTCTTAAGCAGTTCTGCATTGAGGTCACGCAATCGGATGGCGTATCCTTTAATTCGTTTTATTATGTACCACCTCAGCGAACCAAGCGCGAGAATGGTTGGGTCTTCCGTATGATCATCACTCAATATCATTTCATTAACTGGCTGGTTGTTATTTAAAACAGAAACACCGGGTAAAACATTTATCGTAACTGTTGAATCTTTAAGAAAAAGTGAACCAATGTGTTCAGGTCCGGAAGGAAAAATTATATCGTTATCTTTAGCTGAACCGAATCTGTGTTCACCAGTTTTCAACCAGAATAAACCAACGAGATTAAGCCATCCGGTTTCTTCTTTCAGTCTGGAAATTCTTGTTTGATGCCATTCGTTTACTTCATTAATGTATTCCGGAGCTCCTTTTTGTTCAAAGGTTTCATTTTTACAGGAATAAATTGAAAGTAATGTTATGAGTACAATGGAGAAGAATAATATTTTTTTCATTTGTGAATTCTGATTGTTTATAGTGATGCGTAAAATTACCTTATCACAAAGGAAAGTTCAAATGAAGGAATAAGTAGCGTTTGTCTCTGTGGTTAATTTACATCCACAGAGACACGAAAGCACGGGAATTTTATTTAAGCAGAACCATTTTCCTGGTTTGACTGTACTTATCCATTTTTAATTGGCAGAGATAAATGCCGCTTGATAACCCGGTTCCATTGAATTCAGCCTCATAAGTTCCCGCAGGTTTTTCTTCGTTCACTAACGTTGTAATTTCATTTCCCAAAACATCATAAACTAAAAGTTGTACTGAGACGCGATCGCGTGTCCCTACAGCTGGAATCTCAAATCTGATCTTTGTTGAAGGATTAAAAGGATTGGGATAATTTTGTTCAAGTCTGAAATCTTCTGGAGAATTGAATGATTCATCATCACTTACTGAACTAATACTAAATTCACTTAGATCTTTAGAACCTGGCCCGCCGTACGCACCCATGTCGTTTTTGACAGTTCCTTTGGCTGGTGATTTTGCCATTCCCGGATCACCTTCAGGGTCGTTATGAGCTGGGTCGGGATCACCGGCGTCAATACATTCAGAACTATCAGATAGGTAAAAATTGGTTTCTTCAAAATTTGGATTTAAATCTATATTTCCTATACCAGTCCATCCACCTTCAACTAAACTATAACTTACGTTTACAGATCCACCGCTAATTAATGCAATTTGTTCACCTGTCGTTTGAGTGTTTCCCCAGATGATATTATTTTTTGCTTGTACTGAAGTTGACCAGATAAGCAATCCTCCGCCTTTTCCTGCAGCGCCACTTCCCGTTCCCGAAGATGAATTGCCAACTATAGTATTGTTCTCAATAATTTTTGGTGTATTCCCCAAATTGCTTAGTATCCATATTCCTCCTCCGCCAAATGTCGGAGCACCAGCGACAGCCTGGTAAACAATATTATTATATATGATGTTGTTTCGAATAACAGCTCCTGTGTAATTTAAAACTATTCCGCCACCATACATTCCTGAGTTAGATGTAATAACATTATTGATTATATGAGGATTACCATCACCTACCCTGATAGCTCCACCGCCGGCACTTGTTATGCCCGCGCCCGTTCTTATGGCTTCATTATCGATTATGAGATTGTTTTTAATTGTGGGTGATGAAAGTGTAATCAGGATTCCACCTCCCTCAACATAGGTTCCGGCGCCATGTTCGTCTATCCATTTTGTCCCGGTTCCACCGGTTAAGGTAAAGCCTTGTAATATTGCTGTGTTGTCTTCACCTGAAACCATTAACACACAACTTGCTGTATCGGGATGGGCTGGCTGACTTCCATCTATGATAGTGTTGGAAATGTAGTTTACATCTTCATTAAAAATATAATAACTTGTAAGAAGAATATTTTTTCCACGGAAATTTATATTCTCATAATAAGTGTTTGGAGCTACAATAACAGTGTCTCCGTTTACAGAAGCATCTATTGCTTGCTGGATTGTAGTGTAATCCTCAGGCACCCTAATTGTGTTTGCATTTGCAGATGAAATGATTGTAAGAATTAAAATGACTGAAAATGTAAAAAACGTGATTCGCATAGATTCTCCTTTTTTACCTGCAAATGTAAGACCGGCAGGCAGCGAAATCGTCCTGATACAGGAATCAGAACTTTTTTCAATATTCTTAATTGATGAGTGGTTGTTTTCTGAATTCAGTCGGTGTAAACCCGGTATGTTTTTTAAATGCTGAATTGAATGCGGACTTGGAATTGAATCCCGATTCGTACAAAACTTCAAGAATGGTTTTCCTGGAATCTGTTTCGTTCTTTAACTGCTGTTTAGCTTCTTCTATACGGTACGAATTGATGAAATCGTAGAAATTTTTACCAAGAGACTCGTTAATTACCTGCGACAGATATTTAACCGAAACATTTAATTTTCTCGCAACTTCTGTAATTGTTAGTTCGGGGTTCAGATATGGCTTTTGTTGATGAAAATAATCTCTGAGTTTTTGCAGGTATTCTGTTTTTTCTGAATCTGTTAAACGAGACTGCTCGTATTTAACCGGTTTTTCGGCTTCTGGCATCCCTGAAAAAACTTCGGGATGCTGCAGTGCTTTGTAGAAAATTAGTATTGCAAAAATAAAATTTATAAGAAGCGAAACGAATGCAAAATAGATGTTTACTGTGTGACTGGATAATTTAAGACTATCCAGGATAAAATCAGATAAATCAACCATCCACATAACAAAAAAAGCTCCGACTACATACAACATCCACGTAAGATTTAGTTTTTCAATTGAAGAAAAATAATTTTTAATAGTTCGTCTGTAGTTAAGTATTAATAAAAAACAGGCGATCATATAAGGAGTAGTCTGTAAATAAAGAGCACTGTAGAGGTAAATAAACGGAATCCGAATTTTAAAGAGCGCATCAATAAAAAATAATACAAACACTATCAAATGAAATAAGTCAGAAGACTTAGGTGAAAATTCTTTTTGAGTGATTGATTTTGTATAGAGGTAGAGAAGGGGACCAAATAAAAAACCAAATGCGGTTCCGATTCCGCTAAACCAGATTAAACTAACACCGGTTGCTTCAATTATAGCAGGGAGCGAAAAATCGATTATATATAATGCATTGGCAAAAAGAAAAGCTGCAAGCATTTTATGGCTTTTTGTATTACCTTTTTTGTATGAAAAAGCAAACACTGAAAAAATCAGCAGGAGTATTGCGGTTAGTATTGCGAGAGAATAAATTAGTATACGGTGCATTAAAAATCTAGAGTATTTTAAAGATAAAACTGTCTCTAAATTATGAAAGTTTGAGCTTTTATCAACATTAATTTTCCGTCGTAAGGTATAAGAGAGTTGGTTGGTAATTTATTTAAGAAGAATCATTTTTTTTGTCTCAGCTGATAATCCGGCTTTTAACCTATAAAAATAAATTCCGCTCGGTAATTTGCTTCCGTCAAAATCAACCTCATAAGTTCCTGAAGGTTTTTCTTCATTAACAAGGGTTGCAATTTCATTTCCTAAAACATCATACACTTTAAGAGTGACCAATAGATTTTCATTCTGGGCTTGACTCGGAATCTCAAATTTAATTTTTGTTATGGGATTAAATGGATTAGGATAGTTTTGTTTTAAACGAAAAGCGTCGGTAGCTTGAATAAAATTGTTATTTTCAACCGAAACAATACCACCATTACTTGTTCTGCAAATATGATAAGTATAACCAGTCTGAGATAAATTTCTACCGATTAACCAACCACAGTCATTATCGGTAAATATCATATCCAGGAATTGCATGTCTTTAAAATAAACTTGCTCGGTCCAAGTATTTCCATAATCATTACTTGTAAAAACAGTCGGATTTGTTGTAACCCAGATTTGAGAAGGATTTACTGGTGAAAATTCAATATCAGTTCCCTTACTCCAATGTTCCGTTTGAAAAGTAATATAATTCCAATTAACGCCACCATCGGTTGTTATAAAATAGCAGGAATTAATGGGAGTCCGCAGTTTTTAGTTGAAATTACAATCCCAAAGTTTTCGTTAAAGAATTTAAGAACCTTGCAACTTAAAGTATCATTAATTACAACCCAGTCCTGACCACCGTTTGTAGTTTTGTAGAGTTTTTGTGGCGACTCTCCCGACGAGTAAAAGTATCCTGTGTTAATGTTTACAAAATCAACCCGTCGCCATTGATCTTCTGAAAACAATCCAATCAAATAATTTTGGTTCATTGATATCCAATTGTTGCCACCATCAGTTGTTATAAGGAATAAAACCGGTTTATCATTTCGTGGTGCATCTCCCATTGCAACCCCATTCAATGAATCAAACATTTCAATGTAATTCATAAAATTTGTCAGTGAAGGATCATAAAACTGTAGCTGCCAATTAACTCCACCATCGGAAGTACCATAAATTTCACCTACACCGTGGCAAAACCAAATATACTTTCTAGAAATCATTGATATGTCGTCAATATAAGAAGGATGGCAAATTGGATTCCAGTTAACACCGCCATCGGTTGTGATGTAAACCGAATCATAGTTTTGTGGACCAATAGCAGTAAGACTATCGATTGCATCTATTTTCCATGTTCCCCAATTTAATGGAAGATTAGAAACTTCATACCATTGCGCATTTAGAGAATTGAAGTAACAAAAAGAAGTGAGTGTAATTAGCAGAAGAAACGAACCTATGTTTTTCATCATTCCTCCTATTTAATAAACATGCTTCTATTGTACTTAATATATTTTTAGCGTAATGTCAAACAATAATTTGTGAGTCTATTTGTGGAAGGTTATTTATTGAGCATTGGCAAGAAGTCGATGTATTAAGCTTCAAATCCATGTCTTAAACCCTTGCTAAAAGCATAATCAACAACATCTTTATATTCTGAAGGTGTAATTCGCCGGTTAAGTTCTGCATGTTTGTTGGCGTGATATGCAGGACGATATTGATCCATTATATTTAAATAAGTATCTGATGAAATTTCATCTGCAACAAAATCAATAACTGCTTTTGAGCCGGCTATATCATTCGGAAGAACAAGATGACGAACAAGCAAGCCTCTTTGTGCAATTCCTCTTTTACTTATTTTAAGATCACCAACCTGCCTGTGCATTTCTTTAACCGCGAGCTTAACGGTTTCCCAGTAATTTTGAACTCCGGAATATTTGAGAGCATTTTCATCAATTGAATATTTTATATCAGGCATATAAATATCAACAATATCTTCAAGCAGCTTTAAAGTTTCAACCGATTCATATCCTCCACAGTTATAAACTATAGGAACCTCTAATCCTTTTTCAACTGCAAGTATCAACGCATCTACAATCTGCGGAGTAAAATGAGTTGGAGTCACTAAATTAATATTATGACATCCTATTTGCTGAAGCCACAGCATTGCTCTTGCAAGATCTGTTGTTGAAGCTTTTTCACCGATTCCGAGATGACTGATATCATAGTTCTGACAAAACTTACAATCAAGATTGCAGTTGGTAAAAAAGATAGTTCCCGAACCGTTTGTTCCAACTAACGGCGGTTCTTCCCCAAAGTGAGGACTTGCACTTGAAATAAAAACTTCATTTGTCGAGTGACATTCGCCTGTTTCACCTTCCATTCTTTTTGCTATACATTCATTCGGGCAGATCCTACATTCAATCAGAAGCTGATGAAGAGCTTCTGCTCTTAGCTTCAGTTCTGGTAAAGTTAGTTTTTCAAGATAGAGGGGAAGCATATTTTAAATTTCAAAATTCAAATGAAAAATAACAAATAACCTTTACCTTAAGTATCTAATAAATATCACCGCTCACAATATTACAAGATTAATTTTATATTTATAATCAGATAAGTTATTATTCTTTTAGTTTTATTTTATGAATGAAAATAAAATAGTTGGTAAGACCTACACTCTTTATGGCGATCAGGATATCTCGGATTATTTTTATGAAGACCTGATAGAAGTGACGGATTCTATACTAAAAAAGGTAGAGAGTAAATTGAATTTGATAGATTTTTTAAGAAAGAATTCAGGAAACAAGAGATCTTTAAGAAAAGAGATTAAAATAAACCCGGGTAAAACATTGCTGGACAACATACTTAATTTAACGGAGAATACACTCTCAAAATATTTTACAGACCTTGATTCTCATCTTAAAAATCTTACACTTTCAGAAAAGTGTGGTTCGACTTTGGCAACATCTCGCGAACAGTATCTTCTTTATATGTTAGAAATTGAACTTGTGAATCGTGT
>Ga0307445_10002133_pt1 | contig 10960 bp, 8 predicted proteins | sample SalMarSW160330MG_FD_202147 | JGI IMG/M metagenome (GOLD analysis project Ga0307445, IMG submission 202147) | Salt marsh sediment microbial communities from the Plum Island Ecosystem LTER, Massachusetts, United States - SW1603-30 | ecosystem: Environmental > Aquatic > Marine > Intertidal zone >...
TCAACAAGGTGAACCTCATGTCCCTGGTTGGCTATGGAGAGGGCGCTTGTCATGCCGGCTATACCTCCGCCAACCACTAACGCCGCCTTGTTGACCGGCAGTTCAAATTCCTGTAAGGGCTCCAACTGGTATGCTCGTGCGACAGACATCCGGATTATATCCTTTGCCTTTTCGGTGGCTTCTTCCTTCTCTTTGGAGTGGACCCAGGAGTCATGCTCCCTGATATTCGCCATTTCATAATAATATTGATTGATTCCCGCTTCCCGAAGGGTGTCCCGGAACAACGGCTCAAGGGTCCTGGGAGAGCAGGCGGCCACGACCACCCGGTTGAGCCCCTTTTCATTGATCATATCCGTTATTTCTTTGGCACAATTGCTCGCACATGAAAAGAGCTGCTCTTGCGCATAGGCAACATTGGGTAAGGTTTTGCAATATTCAACGGTGGACGGAACATCGACCACCCTTCCAATATTTGCCCCGCAATGACACACAAAGACTCCTATCTTCGGCTCCTCTTGGGAGACATCTTTCTCTGGGGGATATACCCGTTCTTGGGAAAGCTTCCCTCGCCTGTAGTCCAGTAGCTCGCCAATGTGGGAACCGGCCCCGCTTGCGCTAAAAACCGATTCAGGGATATCAATAGGACCCTGAAAAGCCCCGCTTACAAAGATCCCGGGCCTCGAGGTCTCCATGGGATTAAAAGGGTCTATCTTACAAAAATCGTGGGATTCAAGTTCAATGCCGAATGTATCTGCAATACCCTGCACATCGCGAGGGGGACACAAGCCAACGGATAATACCACCATATCGAATTCTTCTTCTTGTACTCCTTCATCGGGCGTGGAATACCGTATGGTTACATTCTTGGTTTCCGGAATCTCTTTTCCTATGGTTACGTAGCTTCTGATAAATCGAACCCCGGGGAGTTTCTCTGTCCTTTCATAGAATCGCTCAAAATCCTTCCCAAAGGAACGAATATCGTTATGAAATATCGTGCACTCTGCCTCTGGATCGTGATCTTTTGTCAAGATCACCTGTTTCTGGGCATACGTACAGCATACACCTGAACAATAGCTATTGCCGCCTTCGATAACCTCTCTGGAACCGACGCATTGTATCCAGGCAATTTTATGAGGATGCTTTTTGTCGGAAGCGCGCAGTATCTCGCCTTCATATGGCCCAGTGGAGCATAACAGTCGCTCATAGTCCATACTGGTGACCACGTTCATATACGTTCCATAGCGATATTCCGCCCTCACCTGGGGGTCATACGGCTCCATGCCTGGAGAAAGAACTATCGCTCCAACATTGAGTTCCTTTCTCTCCGGCTCTTGATTTAAATCGATGGCTTCATTCTTACAGACCGCTTCGCAAATGCGGCATTTCTTCTCTTTCAGGTATAGACAGCTTTCATCAATATAGGTGATTAAGGGAATTGCCTGAGCAAAGTATATATGCACGGCTTTATTCTTCGATATCTCCTGATTGAATTGATCTGGATATTGCACCGGGCAGTATTCTACACAGGTAGTACACCCCGTACACTTGTCCTCAAGAATATACCGGGGCTTTTTCGTCAGTGTTACGGTGAAGTTGCCAGCCTTACCTTCTACACTGTCGACTTCGGTATAGGAGAGAACCTCTATGTTGGGATGCCGGCCGACCTCGACCAGTTTAGGCGCGAGTATTCAAATGGAGCAGTCATTGGTCGGGAAGGTCTTGTCAAGCTGGGCCATATGGCCGCCAATGGCAGGTGCCTTGTCGACCAAGTAGACCTTAAAGCCGGCATCGGCAAGATCAAGCGAGGCTTGCACACCGCTGATCCCGCCGCCAACAACCATGACATCCCCAAAATTATGGTCCTCAAGCTCTCCTGAGAATTGTTGGATTACTTCCTGCGGTAATACTTCATTTTCCACGTTCTGTCACCTCATTGGGTTTTATAGTCCTCTAAATCACTTCCTGGAGGATCTCCGTTATGTCCTTAATCTCTATGTCATCGGCATGATTTGTGACAAGCCTGCTGTCCTCAAGAGCGGTGATGCAATAGGGACAGAAAGTAGCCAGCACCTCAGCCCCAACTGCAATGGCTTGTTCTACTCTGAGGTTGGAGAACCTCTCATTCTTTTCGGTTTCCATCCAAATCCTGCCCCCACCCATGCCGCAACAGAGACTATCTTCCCGCGAATCAGCCATCTCAACCAGTTCTAAGCCCGGTATCTTCTGTAAGACCGCTCGGGGTTCGTCATATATGTCGTTATGCCGACCAAGATAACAGGGATCATGATACGTGACTTTCTTCCCGTACTCTTTGGTGATAGGAAGTCTTCCTTCATTGATCAGCTCAAATACATATTGGGACATATGGACCACCTCAAAGCTGGCCTTGAATTCGGGATATTCGTTTTTGAAGGTGTGAAAGCAATGAGGGGAAGAAAGAAGGATCTTCTTCACCCCATGTTCGACAAAAGTCTTGATGTTTTCCCGGGCTAAGCGCTTGAATAACGCCTCATTGCCCGCTTTGCGTATACTCTCACCACAGCATTGCTCCTTGGAACCCAGTATCCCGAAATCTACCTCTGCCTTATTGAGGATAGTGGCCGTGGCTTGAGCTATCTTCCGTAATCGTGGGTCATAACTGGGATAGCAGCAAGGAAAATAGAGCAGCTCAGTTTCCTCGTTGAACTCCTTTACCCCCAGGTCTTGAGCCCAGTTTGCCCGATCATCCGGTTCTTGTCCCCAGGGGTTCCCTACACTCGCATAGTTTGTCATTACACTCCGAAGGCTGGGGATGCTGGCAGGAACGACACCATCCGGTATCATGAGCCTGCGAAGAGCCCTCATAACGTCGATTATTTCTACGCCTCTGGGGCACCGCTGAGGGCATCTCCCGCAGGTGGCACAGAGCCATATGTCTTCGGATTCGAAAGGAACGACGCCAAATTTTGCCTGATTGATAATCCTGCGAACAAAAAATTGTCTTACATGATTCCACGGACAAACCGTTTCACATGTTCCGCATTGATAGCAGAACTTGAAGGCGTCTCCGCCTGACTCTTGTATGCCTTCTATGACATCTTTAAAAAGGGCAAGGGGTAGAGTCTCCATCGTCTTTCTTAATCCTCTGCTTTCGCCTTCATGGGTTAGTCCTTCTGTGACATGCGGGCAACGGTATCCATTACCTTCTGCAATCCATACTTGTCTACCAATGATTCCAATCCGACCTCCATCTCCTCCAGCTTTACTTCTTCTTCGTCTTCGACTTCTTCTTCCCTTTCTTCATACGTCAGGGCATCATTCAAGCACCACTTCACACAGAGGGGTTCTTCTTGCGGCGGGTCGTCTTCACACATATCGCATTTGAGAGGAAGACCGGAATCGGGTTCTTTGAAAAGGTCCCTGGATGGGCAGGAAGCCCTGCAGAAGGCACACTCGTCGTATTCCTTGCCGTCGATTATATATTTGTCTCTGCCCATACATTCGGCTGCGGTATACTCACCCGCGTATACTGGAATATATATGTCTTTGAGTGGGTGGCGAATCACTTGAATTCGGGACCTCGCCGGATTATTGCTGCCATATTTTGGCGCAGCGTGAAAGGCGGAGCAGACTACTTCACAAGCCCGGCAACCATTGCATTTGTCAGCATCAACTTTAATTGTTTTGATGATTTTCTTCTTTTTCTCAGCCATGACGGTTACCACCTCTTCCCATTATTGCTTCTTCTTTTCCGGTGAAGCCTTCTCTTTGGGAGGTTCATCGTCACTACCCGTCAAGATCCCCCTCTTCACAAAGTCCTCGCTCACGTAATCCAAACCCAATTCATGTAAGGACCCTTGAGTAGGAATCCCGTCGTTATTCCACCCCTTCAATGTGTAATACGTATCTAAGAGCTCCTTTTCAAGTTCGGGAAAACGTTTCTTCCAATGGTCCTCAGGCGGCTTCTCGTCTTCTCTCCTCATACCTCTTCTTATATTAATGGCTCTCACCAGAGTCCGGTATCGCTTGATTGCGTGCGTTAGTTTGTCTTCATCCATATCGATTCCGGCCCCTGATGAGATAAATTTCGGGTAATTGTGTATATGATAGGGAGGCTTAAGGGGGAATGATGACAAACCGGCGCACATCCCGAGGGCATCATCGATGTAGTGCATCGTCTCTTGCCAATCGACAATATCACAACACATTTGAACAGTCGGGTAATAGGGCATTGATTTTTCTCCGCGTGGTTCCCAATCGAGAAGAATTTGCTTAAACTTTTCATCAGGGACCTGGAACCAATCCTTTACAAAGGCTTCTCTCTCCTCCATCGTGGGAAAAGGCGCCTGGGGGAACTGCCCTTCAATTTGAGTAATGTTTATCTTCTCGCCGGTAGCATACATAAGGAAATAGATGGGATTCAGCATTGAGAGTTTGAGAGGCAGTTGCTCATGTTTCTTAATAGTATTATGAGCATATTCTTCTGCGCCCTTGCCAATCTCTTTGGCCGCCCAATAGGTGCCATTGGCCAACACATCTCCGATCCCTTCCCGCCGAACAATTCTGTCAAGTAACCAGTAAAATCTCCCCTCGTTATCAGACGGCATTCCGGGGAAATCATCGTCAGTTAAAATGCCGTTTTCGTACAGCTCAAGGGCGAAGGCCATAACTTGCGGGGTTGAGAACCCGTCCACCCCATACTCTGTTGCACTTTGAGCGATACCCAAACCAAAATCCAGGTCAGAGAAGGCCGCCATCGTATACGTCAGTTTCGAGAAACATTTCATCATGTATGTTAGAAGTCCCGGAGGGGAAATGGTTGCCCCGCATTCCATGGGACAGTTAAAACAACTGATGAGCCGCGTCCGCATAGTATCCAACGTCTCCGACCACTTTTGTGCGACCTCCTCGTTCCAAAAATCTCTTCTGCGGACGCGAGCATTTCCCCACATGAAATTCTCGGTGTGCCACTTCTCATCATGGACTTTCATCTCTTGGGGTGACCCAAGCCCTTGTAAAATGGTCATGACTCCCGGAATTGGATTTTCATTGCGGAATTTTATATATTCCCGTACTTCGTTGCATAGCTCAATGAATTCAGCTGGTCGGGCAACATTGATGTCCTTTGTCCCACGAACAGCGATCGCCTTAATCCCCTTATCTCCCATGACGGCGCCTATGCCGAGTCGGCTGGCGCTGGACCTGCCCTGCTCGATGGAAGCAAAATAGACCCTGTTTTCACCGGCCAGGCCGATAGAAGCCACCTGGACTTTGGGGTCTTGCAACTCCTGTCGAATCAGTTCTGCAGTTTCAAGAGAGCCTTTACCCTGCAAATGGGAGGCATCACGTAGTTCCACCTTGTCATTGTTTATATACAGATAAACCAGTTTGGGGGATTTGCCGCGAAAGATCACTTTGTCATAACCGGCATACTTCAATTCCGGCGCCCAAAACCCCCCCATCATTGAAAATGCCATTAACTCAGTCTGAGGTGAGATGGTAGTAACAATGGTACGATTACACCCGGTAGCAGGTGTACCACACAACAGACCGGCGCTGAATATGAGTAGATTCTCAGGATCAAAAGGTTTAATTTCAGGGGGGACCCTGTCCCATAATATCTTGGCGTTCGTACCCAACCCCCCAAGATACAGTTCGGTCTCTCTTGGGTCAGTTTCGACCCGCTCAATGCTTCCTCGGGACAGATCTATTTCTAAATTAAAACCTGTCTCTGCGTACCTCATTGTTGTTCTCCTTCTCGATTACCTCAATCCGTGGCCTGCTTTTTGATTAAACATAGGTTGCAGGCCTGTAACCAAAACGACCTTCCCCCGTCGGATTAAGGGTGCAAATTGTTTAAAACTCAAGTTTCCGTTCTTTTTAGGATCCCATAATTTTCTATCTGCGACTTTGTACATTTTGTCACAAGATCACCCATTTGTCAAGTCAAGAAATCAAAAAATCCGGGAAAATTGAGAGTGTTGTTATTGTCCTTCTGAGAAGGCAACATGAAGCTTTTAGGATAGACATCGGCGACAAGTGGACCAGCATTGCCGTTAGCAACGGATTTAGATGTACCGTACAGGGGCTCACGGTGTTGAATAGAAACGCTCCTGAAGTTATTTTCTATCAAGATTTATGCCATGAGTTCAGGGGCGAGTAAGCCTTTAATACAACATTAAAAATTATCCTTGGAGATAGTTAAAGATTATCTACGATTTTCAGTACGATTTGACTACAATCTAGCTACATCTTTGCTTGTACTTTAAGATTTCACCCTCAGTTTTTTAGTCCATATCAATATTTTTCGCTCTGACCCGCTGCTCACCACATGGTACAATAAAGCCTGATTTTTTGTCCAAACATACCAGTGTCATGTTAAGTTTCCGCCCCAGCTCCACAGCCATTGAAGTAGGATGCGATATACTTATCAAGATCGGAATGCCGGCACGTGCGGCCTTTTGGATAATCTCAAAGCTGATCCTGGAGGAAAGTACTGCCAGATATACATCGGACAGTCTCTTGCCCAGGAAAAGAGCTCCAATCGATTTGTCCATCGCATTATGGCGTCCAACATCTTCTGCCTTGACAATGATATCAAGTTTCGAATCAAAGAACATAACAGCATGTGTTCCCCGTGTTCGAACATAATATTCCTGGTGCTGGAAAAATTTCTCAACACACGCAAGCACCTGTTCGTAACGTATCTCGGATTCTTGCTCAACAACTTTCAGATTGTTAGTTAAATCTTCTATCATCTCCCTACCGCATATCCCGCAACTGGTCTGGCTGAGGAAACCCCCTCTCTCAAGCTGTTCGGAGACTAACTTCTTTCTCTCGTCATTGAGTGTAACCATTACGCTGTTTTCATCAAGGTCGCTGCAGAAACCTATCGAGGTAAAATCTTCAAGAGATTCAACCAGTCCTTCCGAAAGGCAGAAACCCGCCGCGTGCGCGATCTCGTCACCCGGAGTCCGCATGACGACAGCATAGGGTCTGTCTTCCACTCTTATGAGCAGAGGTTCCTCGCGTACGAAGTCCTGCTTAACCCTGTTCACAAAACCATCTTCATAGCGCGCAAGATGGTAGGTTTCATAGATTTTTCTAGTCATGTCCATACAACTTCCTTTTCGTTTGAGCTTTTAATGATCTTCCAATAACTCGCCTCCGAAAACTATATCATCTCCAGAATAAAATACAACGGGCTGTCCCCGAGTTATCGAAGCTGTGGACCTCTATGCGTCCACTTTATTTACATAAAAAAGGGGGGGAAAGCATCTATACAATCCTTTCTGAACAGGTGCCTTTTCCCCGTTACGAACCGCTCTTGTGTTGAATTGCTTTCCTGTTGACACTCAGGTGCAGGAGGTGTTTTTGTACAGTTATGTATGTATTTATTTAGACAGCCTCACCACATCACCCGTCGCAATCCCCCCTCCACTCTCTATGTCGGTTTGCGAAGCATCAATCCCCAAAAATTCAGTCACCTTTGCTTTCCCTTTCAGCTTACCCGGTAAGCGCCCAAGTGAAACGCCACTCACCGGGTGTTTCATGAGCCTGCCGGCGCTGTAGACCTCCACCATATCTCCCACTTTTAAACCAGTAGATTTACCAGCATTGAGATATATTTTGCTTCCTTCTACAGAAGCAACACTGGTAGACCATTCAAGACCGGCCAAACCCCTTATGATACCTTCGGTAACACCTCCCAAGGCGAAGTCGATGGCCTTGATCAGGGCTTTATCTTCACTCAATTCCCCCACAGCTCGTGAGGCATAGATGGGGTTTTCCCCTGTGATGGACCTGATGGTATTTCCCGTTTCCGTGTCGAACACGGTGACCTCCAGCTTGGTGACCGCCATGGCCTCGGTCCCCCTTCCACTTGCTCCAGTTCCCACCAATGCGTCCTGTATTGTCCCTGTCACGAGGCCTTGAGCTCCTAACAATCCCCGCAATTTCCACAACGCAGATGATGTTGAAAGGAAACCGGCATCGCTTCTCCCCATGCTCTTCTTTACCGCATCCATAGTCACGACCACCACTGCTCCACTCTCTTCAAGTTGTTTGGTCAGCTCTTGAGTCACGAGCGCCCCCAGCCCCTGACCACCCTTTTTGGTGTTGTCCTGAAACTCTACCACCACTACCTTATACTTGAGTCTCCCTAAAAGATAGGGTGCAATGAAGGGCTTGGTCTCACGGGCATATGCTACTTCCTCCCCTTCTTGTCCTGGATAGGGCCTCTTGGAATAGCTCGTTCCCCTTTTCTGGTCACCGTATGGAGAAGGTTTTTGCGAACTGTAGACCCACTGACCTTCCCCTTTTTTGTCATAAACCTCTTTTTCTTTCTTTTTAAAGACAGTGCACGAAGAGATAAGAAATGCACAAGTGGTTATAATTACCACTAATACTACTAGCTTTTTTGCCTGCATGGTTACTCCCCTTTCCTTGCTATTATTTGCAGCGGAATGGAATACAATGTTTCCATCTCCTGCGTATAACTCCCATGAACGGAATAAATATAGAAGGGGGGCAATATTTCAACGGCTTCCCCTCCTCCTTTGTGTGCCTCTGTGAGAATGAACGTGGCCTCCTCCCCTTCCCTGGAGTAGATCCAGCGGATCCTCTTTGGTTCTAACGAGGCGCTTCGCAGACTATCTAAGAGCGTAATGGCTCTGTGGGCCGGAAATATGATAAAAATCCGCCCTCCCTCCTTTAAAAGGTAAGAGGTTGCTTGCAGCACATCGTCGATGGTACAGGTAATTTCGTGGCGGGCGATGGCCTTCTGGGAATAAGGATTCACCCTCCCACTCGTGACCCGATAATAAGGGGGGTTTGTCACCAGAACATCAAAAGAAGAAGGCGGAAAGGTATTGTTCAACTCCTTAATGTCTCCCTGATAGATGGTGATGAGGTCTTCGAGCTCATTGATGAAAACATTCCTCTGAGCCAATGCTGCTAACTTCTCTTGAATTTCCACTCCCACAATCTGTTCAGGATCATCTCCCCGATTGCCAAGTATGAGAGGAATAATCCCAACACCTGTCCCCAGATCGATAACCCGGTCCCCTCGTCTCAGCCAGACAAAACCAGCCAACAAAATGGCATCTATAGAAAAACGGTAACCATTCCTTTCCTGGAGTACCCGTATCTTTCCGCCGAAAAGCGTATCAGACGTCTCGTTTCTTGTATGGGACGATGAAAGGGCAGGCATTACACCAATGCGACCTCCTCATCAGGCACGATCTTGTAGATTACTAAACCCGTGGCTACTTTGGGGTAAAAAAAGGTTGTTTTGCGAGGCATTACCTCTCCAGCATCGACCACACGTTTGACCTGTTGAATGGAGGGAGGATTGAGGAGAAAAGCCGCGCTATATCTCCCCTGATGAACCTCTTCCAATGCCTCATTTCTCCCCTTTGACAATCCCACCGCTTCTTGGTCAACCCTGAGCAGTCCTTTTAAAATAAAGCCATCAAGCAGGGTCACATCGAGTTCCTGCAAGACTTCTGGATACCCCTCCAGGAGCTCTTTAACATTTATCTTGTCATTGAAAATTAATTGAATATATCTCTTCTCGCTACCGATGTAAAGGCCAAAGGTATACCGATCCTGGATCCGTGTGTCCAAGGCCTTAAAAAAGTCTTCTCGGGCCCTTTTTTCTCCACCAGCATAGTTAAAAGAGAATACAGTGAAGGAAAAATATTTTTTCAAAGCTGTATAAAAACCATCCAAATCAAAGGGCTCTCGGGGGATGACCAGACGGTGGGTGGGGAGTATGAGAAGCCCCTCCCCTTCTATGGGGGTAAGATAGAGCATCGTATATTCAAAAGGAGATCGCTCGGTATAGGACGGGTATTGTTCTCTCATTCTGTCACGATACATGAGCGCGGTTTTATAACGATGGTGGCCATCGGCAATCAGGATGGTCTTATCCTGCATTGCCTTCGCAACGGCGGCGATGACCGTTCGATCATCCACTTGCCAGAGGCGATGGATTACGCCATCATCATCCCGGAATTCATACCGTGGGGACGAAGTCCATATCTGTTTCAATTGCTCCTCCACCGCTCCAGCTGGATCGGAATAGAGGGCAAAAACTTGACTGAGGTTCGCCCCGCATGCCTCCATCAAACTGAGACGGTCCTCTACCGGCTTGGGGCTTGTTCCCTCGTGGGGAATGATACTCCCCTGTCCCCAAGGTTCAAGTTTTATCAATGATATGAAGCCGTTGCGTTGCCTTGTCTCCCCAGCGGGGGAAGTAAAGACCTGCTGATAGGGATAAAGAGAGGGCTTTGTATCCCGTATAAGGACACCTTCCTTTTCCCACGCCTGCTTATAGTGAGCAGCCTCTTGATACCGATCTACCCCACCCTCTCCTAATGGGAGTATGAGTCGGATAATGTTGTAAGGATGCCTCTTCCTATAACGCCTCTCTTCTTCGGGCGTAATAACGTCATAGGGCGGCGTAGCAACCAGAGAGAGGTCTACAACCTTTTGAGGGTTATAATAAAGCCCACGGGCAGGGGCAATTTTCGCCACGACGTACTCCTTTGTTTTAAACGCCGAATTGTATCTGCCTCTATCCTATAAGTCAATAACTTGTGCTAATTGTCGGTTAGGATTGAAGTTTTTCTCACGCAATGATGGATCGAAAAAATCAAAGCAAAACAACGTGAGGCTTCATTGCTCATGCCTTGTCGATTAACTGAGAATGAAGAACTACAAAGCAGAAAAAGGAGGGTTTTTCTCGTTACTCAAACTGAAATTTATTCCTGGTAAAGAGCCTTTTGCAGACATCAACAACGGTAGGATCGTAGAGGGTGCCCTTATTCTTTGTGATCTCTTCTAACGCTGGCTTAATGCCAAGGGCAGGTCGGTAAGGCCGATGCGATGCCATAGCTTCTACTACATCAGCTACGGCCAAGATTCTTGCCTCCAGCATGATCTCATCCCCCTTGAGTCCTTGGGGGTATCCCGAACC
>Ga0307445_10002137_pt1 | contig 10952 bp, 9 predicted proteins | sample SalMarSW160330MG_FD_202147 | JGI IMG/M metagenome (GOLD analysis project Ga0307445, IMG submission 202147) | Salt marsh sediment microbial communities from the Plum Island Ecosystem LTER, Massachusetts, United States - SW1603-30 | ecosystem: Environmental > Aquatic > Marine > Intertidal zone >...
CAAACACGCGGGAGCCCGCACCGTGGCCATTTCATCGCCCAAGAAGGTCGCGGTGATCAGGGATGTGGAAACCGAGGAGACCATAGACAGTCTGGCAACGAAATACTTCCAGGACGTGGATATCATCTTAACCGAAGGCTATAAAAGAGAATCCAAGCCCAAGATAGAAGTCTTCCGGAGCCAGGTCCATGACAAACCCCTTTGCAAGCACGATGACCATCTGGTAGCCCTTGTATCCGACATCCCCCTTGACCTCGGCGTTCCTCGCTTCAAGCTGAACGACATCAAGGGCCTGGAGGAGTTCTTAGAACAAAGATTCCTGACAAAATCATCCCACCTCAAAACTTAACACATTCCGGTTCCAATTCTTGTCCCTGCCTTATCTTCTGAACAATTCTTGATTTGATCGTCATCAGACAGGCTCATAACAATTTGTTTCCCCCGCTGCCACCCTCGATCCATTTCATGGCCAGTTCCGGGGCAAATGCTTAGTGAGGACATGAGAGACCTTCTCTCTCGCCAAACACTTGTGGGCTTTTTCGTCAAACGTAAGCCATGTTCCCTCGATCTCGCGCGCAAGAGCAGCATAGCAAGCATCGTATCCCGTCAGCCCCTTTTTAACAAAACGAGCAGCCTGTTTGGCCAACTTTTCGGACATGGGCTGTCTGAAAATCCCACAATTCAAGACGGGAATTACACCATTGACAAAGATGTGGTGCCCAGAGGGATGCATACGGCACAATACCGCATACACCTCAAAACAAAACAGTTCCGGAACAGCGAACAATTCTGGATGATCAATGAGTCTGCGAAGAACCTTATCCGCATTTGGATGTGTTTCATCCTTTAAGAACCAGCGAACAGCAACGGAAGCATCGACAACCCATATCATGTGCCATAACCCCGCAACTGCCGAAGCACCTCAACACTGCTTTTTGTTTCAAGGCTGTCAACCCTCAGGCTCTTAATGGTCTCAAGGAGCTGCTTTTTTTGCTCTTCGGCCTGATAGTCCAAGAACCTTTTTTCAAATTGTTCCGGTGTAATGAGCACCGCCCTGACTTCTCTCCCTTTGCTTATTAGAATAGGTTCGCCGGTCTTGGTCAGCAGCTCCAAAATCTCTCCTAAATTGTTTCTGATCTTAAGTGCATTGACAGTTTTCATGGAAGAAACCCCTTCTCACTTTTGTTTTCATTCATCACAATCACTATATTTCAGATGACTATCTATGTCAAGTGTAGATGTATATATACACATATTGACATTTTCCCTAAAGATCCCCGGGACTGCTCAAGGGGAAGCCTCCTCGGGGCCCTCGCTTTAGCTACGTTAAATTCAGAATCTGACCACGTTCGTTACATTCCCAGACTCAAACGCCATTTCCGTATCGTTTGGACACGGTCACTCCGGCACTTCCCAGTTGTCTAATACTTCATGGACTGCCCCCTCAACTTCTGCCCGGGCCTCCCATCGTTCATAGCCTCTCATCAGAAGCTCATCGTATTCTGTTTCCGCGTGCCGGATATGTGCAATAACAGCCAATCTGACTGCGTTTTCATCGAGGCTTTTTGCCGCTGCCGAGCGACCGACCCGACCGCTGTACTTCAGGCAAGCGTGTTCGGCTATGGCAACCTCTCTTCCGGGAGGGCATCGGGGGAAGAGTTCACGCACACGTGTCGCAAAGCGCTGCACATATTGTTGATCCAGCTCCGCCCGTCGCGCTTCCTCACGCTCTCTTCGTCGGGCCCTGGACTCGGTGTCGGCCAAACATTCTCTTTCGGCTCGCTCCAATGCCTCAGACTCCACCAAAAGTCCTTGTCGCTCATAGCGTTTTCGGGCACGAGCCCATTTCAATACCACTGCAGCCAGGGTCGAGTGTTTACGTGCGCGCCTGGTAAGGGCTGCATCGCCGGAAGGAAGAAAGACAAGATGATCCAAGTCGGCACACGAAAGGCACAGGGCTCCTTTGTCTTCGACCAGTGTAATCCACGCCTTGCGGCCAAGGTTTTCGCCACATTCGTCACAGGTCGAATCACGAGTGGAGATGAACACCTTCAGGTCAGCAGTTTGTTTTCTACTCCTCATTTACTCATCTATTTTGCACTCTTTTGCCATCATGAACCGGATCTAAAAGGAGTACTTGGGTACTGAGAAACTAAAAGGTCCCCACAAGCCACAAAACCATACCATGATGCCTGGCAAAAGCACCCAGCCCATAGCCTATTCTACCTTGGAGGCGAGCCATTCCAGCGCTCCACGGGTGGCTTTCCACGCCGATCTGTTTCCGTGTGCAAATACAATGGCCTCGTTCTCGTCGCCGAAGCCGTAATTATCCGGAAGGTGGCGTGGCATCTTTTTCCGTCCAAGCAGATAAGCCGGCACATGTTTGTTTTCTTCAAAGGCCGCCTTAAGCGACTTGGTCGCCGCCAGCGAATTGCCCTTCTTGCGAAAATCCAAAAGCGCCCTGGAGTACATCCAGACCGCCATGCCGTCCTCTTTGTACTGCCTGAAGAGATTCTCGGCGTCCGCATCGCGGCCCAGTTCAATCAGGTACGGCATCAGCAGGTCGCGAATGCCCTGGTTATCGTTGGGATTGAGCCGCAGCATATCCTGGTAATGTTCAACGGCTTCATCCCGGTTTCCGGTCTCCCACAAGCTTTGTGCCAAGCCAGCCCGGGCACGCATGTAGGGGCGAGTCTCCAATAGCCCCCAGAAGTGCCCCACATCCTCCTCGAAGGCCTTTTTCCCAAGAGCCCGCTCACCCGCCACGACTCCCCTGCGGTAGAAATCAAGGGCTTCATCGAGCGACTTAGCCGTTTCTTCAGCAAGCAGGACATAGGCATCCGCGCAGTCGGCGGATATTTCTATCGCCCTCTTAGCCAGTGCCACCCGTTGCCGGCGCGTTGTCGCCTCCCATGCGTCGTACATGATCTGTTGGGCTTGATCCACTGCGCTGGTCCTGCCCTTTCCTCCGCCTCCGAAAAAGTCGGACATCATCCCTTCCATTGATTCACGGGACGGAAGGATGGATAATTTGGCTTTGCTTTTGGAAGCAACCTGCTTTTTCTTTGTCTTGACTTTGGCCTTTTTTCGGCCTTTTGATTTGGGCATCTTTTCACCTCTCCTCAAATGCGTTCTTTAAGTGTCAGCACCAGAACGTCACAGACATTCATTCTGCCAGTCTCCGTCTTTGGAATTAAGGTAACATCGGAAGCTGGTCCAATCAAGCGCTCTATCTTGTCAAAAGTCTTCCCTGAGCACGGGCAGAATGGATAACGTTGCGGTTGGCGGCGAAGACCTCGATGCCAGCAACCGTGGCAAAACTCCTCCCAGAGGAGGTTAAAGTTGGCGTTCCGAGCCGTTGGCTATGTCTTCCCAGCCAGGTAGATAGAGTGACATCAGACTTGTGAAAAGTTTTCCGTGGTTCGGCACCCGCAGATGCAGCAATTCGTGCACGATCACATATTTTTGAAAGTCTTGGGGCTCTTTAAGTAGGTCCTCACTGAAGCTTACGCATTTCCTGATAGAACATGAAGCCCACTTGTTTCTCATCTTCTGCATGCGCACCTGCGAAGGCTTGACCTTCAACCGCACAGACCAATCGTGAACCCGAGCCTTGAAGGTTTCCTTATCACGGATGCTCCCGGTTCCCTTGCCGGCCTTCTTCACTTCGCCTCCGCCCGTAGCAGTTTGTCAGCCAGCAAAACCATGCTGTCTTTTCCCACCAACGGGAGCAGTGTTTTGTAAAGTTCGGCCTTGAGTTGCCGAAGCTCCGCAACGTTTTCCCTATGGTTTGGGAAGCGGTCGAATATGTCCCTGATGGTCCCCGCATTCTCCTTCGGCTCCGATACCCCTTCTTGCTTAAGGGTCCAGTAGATCGAAAAGGTCGTGGCATCGAATCCCATCTCCGACTGCTGACGTCGTGCCTCTATAATCTCCTGAATCAGGATCTCAATCTTCTTGAGGGCCTCTTCCGTGGTCCATTGACGTTCGTCATAGGCATCCATGATGGCCTCGGCCCGGTCGCCTATCGGCTTCAGGTATGGATTTGATTCTTCCTCGTCAACTACCGTCTTTCGGATGCTGTTGACCAGGTTGATAACCTTGGCCTTGTCGGACCCCCCTGCTTCCTGAATAGCCCGAAGGGTGTTCTCGTCAATCTTTACCACCGGCAGCGTTGTATCGAGACCATAGCTCGCGGCTTTTTCCCTGACCAGTTGTTCGGTCTTGCGGGCCACATCGCCATAGAGGACGGTCTTCTTCCTGAAGGCATTCCTGATGATCTGATACAGGACCGAGAGCCGTCCGAAGTCCTCCACGAAGTCGCGCAGATCCGGCGAAGGCGAGAGTATCTCGTAAAGTGTTTCGATCTGCTTGTAGACCCGATAGAACGTCTCCCGTTTGTCCTGATCAGTGAAAATATCGATGGCTTTTTCCACGGTCTTGTCGTCAACCGGCCCCTTGCATAAGGCCAAATATTCCTCGGCCGGACCGCCCATCAGCTCCTTGAACTTGTCAAAGAGCAGATCGAGATCTTCGATAACCCCGCTCACGACATCCGAATCGAACGCCAGCGCCTTTTCCAGCTTCTCGAATATGCCCACAAAATCAACGACGAGACCGCATGGCTTGCGGCTTTCCTCATCCTTCTCATAAGGGCGATTGACACGTGCGATGGCCTGAAGCAATACGTGGTCCCGCATGGGTTTGTCGAGGTACATGCAATAGAGAATGGGCGCGTCGAATCCGGTGAGGAGCTTATCTGTCACAATAAAGATCTTGGGTAGCGCGTCCGCTTTGGGGAAAAGCTTCCGTGCCTTCTTCTCCGAATCCGGGCCTACCTGGTACTGATACACAAGGGGGTATCTCTCGCTGTCGTGCTGTGCCGGGGTGTAGATCGGAAGTGAGTATTCGGGCGGCAGGACCTTGTCCAATGCTTCCTTATAACGGGCACAGGCCTCGCGGTCCACCGCAACCAGAAAAGCCTTGTACCCGAGCGGCTCAATATTCTCCCGGAAATGTTTCGAGACGAAGGCGACAACCTTTTGGACGCGGTCTTCTGACTTCAGGAACGTCTTGAGCCGCATGGCGTGATCCAGGATCTTGTTCAGCTCGTCCACATCGCTGACCCCCTCAGCTTCAGCCAGGTTCAGGAACTCCTCCTCAAGCTGTTCCCGTGGAACCCTTATCTCGTTGGGCGCCAGGGTGTATTTCAGAGGAACCGTCGTTCCGTCCTCAATGGACTCGGCGATGGAATATTTGTCCAGATAGCCCTGCTCGTCTTCCTTGCCGAAAACCTTAAATGTCCCCTTGCCGTACGCGGTTTTGTCGATGGGGGTGCCCGTAAAGCCGATCAACGTGGCGTTCGGCAGGGCGCCCAACAGGTAGTTGCCAAGGTCCCCGCCCGTGGTTCGGTGCGCCTCATCCACCATCACAAAGACGTTATCACGCGTATTGATATCCTTTGGGATGCGGTCAAACTTGTGAATCATCGACACGATCAGGCCGCGAAAATCGGCTTTAAGAAGTTCGCGCAATCGCCGTTTGCTGGTGGCGTGTTCGATTTTGATGTCGTGGGACGACATCTCCCCAAGGATGCGTTCGACCCATCCCGCAAGCTGTCCCTCTAATTCGTTCCGGTCGATCATGAGAATGACCGTGGACTTGCCGAATGTATCCCGATCCTGAAGGATCAGCCGGGCAGCGGTGATCATGGTGAATGTTTTGCCCGAGCCCTGCGTGTGCCAGATCAAGCCGGTTGTCCTTGACGCATCAGCACAGCGGACAAGGACCTTTTCAACAGCACGTGTCTGGTGCTGGCGCAGAATCGTCTTCTGAAGTTCATCTTCCTTGTAGAAGAAGAGGACCCACTCTTTCAGCATGGTCAGGAAACGGTCCCGGTCGAAAAACCGTTTCACCTTCTTCTCGAAGTTCCCTGGTTCTTCGTCGCGCCAGTTAAAGAGGTTCTTCCGCTCCAGATTCCACGTCGCCCCATAGTAGAAGTCTATAAGATGCGTAATATCGAAGAGCTGGGGAGCCGTGAGCATCTCAGGGGTTTCGTGATGGTACTCGCGGATCTGGATCAAACCTTCTTCAATGCCTTTTGCCTTCCTCGCGCTCTTGGTCTCTATGATGGCGACGGGAAGGCCGTTGATCAGGAACATGACGTCCGCCCGGTTCGTCTCCTGCCCGTTCGTATACTGCCATTCGTCAGTCACGTGGAAGACGTTACGCTCTGCGTTGGCAAAGTCCACGACCGTGACATTTCGCTCCCGCTTTTCATTTTGGTCATAGATGCTCTGCTCTCCACGAAGCCAGCTGAGGATCTCGGCGTTGCCTTCGATCGTGTTTCGCACGGCCTCAATTTTGCGGATGACCTCTTCCACGTTTTCAGATGTAATCAGCCCAGGATTCAGCTCAATCAGCTTCTCCTCCAGCACCCGATTGAACAGCAACCCCCCTTCACCCTTCCGAAGCGTAAGGGCTTCCGATGTCGAGACACGTACCCACCCGACCTCTTCTGCAAAGCGGATGAGAGGATACTGGACGGTCCTACTCTCTGAGCCGATATTTCCCATGCTGTTAAGTTTTTCCTTACGCAACCACGACAATACCCGAAGGCGTCCATATCAAGCACGCAGTTGGCTCATAGTCCCTCAGGAAAGTGATCTGCATGAGTGTTTCCTTGTCCGTATCTGACTGTCGACCACCACCTGGATGGCTGTGCCAGGTTCCCAAATAGGTAAAAACTCCTTTGCTGACCTCCTCTATCCGGCGAATAGCCTTCTTGAGGCCAGCTGTACCAAGTACAAAAAGGCCCGGTTTCTTGACACTATCTTCCGGTGCAGCTATCAAATCAACCACCGTCATAGACTTGTTTACATAAGAAACGTGTCCTATCAGCACGCCACCGGTTTCGTTAGGGCTGTCACGACGAGATGTTCGTTCCATTTCTGCTTCAACACCATCTAGCAATCTTACCTCCCAGCCTTCGCCGAACGCGTCTTGGAGAGAGATTGTAGGGCCCAGGGGGCGGGCATCCCACGAGATCTCCATGTCGGACTCACCAACACGTCCCAAGGTGACCTCACCTGCTTGACTAGCGGCTGTGAAATGTCGTTGAATTCTCGACGCCATTCCAGCCGCTACGATGGAGATCCGACTGTCAGGAGAAACAATGGAAAGTGAGCCGCAACCTTGGCCAGTTGATTGCCGTTCAAGTGAATCCTCGAGCAACTTGTTCTTCAGGTCCGGCTCTTCCATGGCGCTCTTAAGCAGAGATAGAACAAGGTCATCAATCCGCGGATTGTGCTCAGGCCCTTCGATGCATAAGGCTCCCAGGCGACTGTGGGAATAGAGAGAGCAGTTGATGACGGTCCTACCTTTAGGGGTCTTCGCCAAAAAGTTTCGCACCGGCACACTTGCCGTTGCATCAATGACAACCGCATTCGAAGGAATAGCGTGACTGCTCGTCCGTATATCGCCCACAACCGGCTCTGCCTCAATCCCCATTTTCTTGAGATCGGCAGATAAGCACTTGCTCTTATATCCGAGAGTCTGCCCAATGAGAGTGTGTCGACTGTTATTGTGGGGCATGAAGACGTCATTGTCTATTAGGAGCATCCTATCTTGACCGCCCCGGGCCAAATGCATGCAGATTTTGGATCCTAGACTTCCACACCCAATTATGCAAACGCGGTCTTTCGTCGCCACACTTCCAGAAAAACGCTGCAATAGTGCCGGGGTGCATCTGTTCAAATTCGAGAGTATCTGAACCCGGTATGTTCTTGTTTTGCCTCTCTTCTTCTTGGTCTGTATACTCCACCTCAGAGCAAAGGATAGAAATTCAATTGCATACGGACTTCCTATTAGCGGAACAGGACGGCGCACTGCCAAAACGACAAACAAGATCTTCCTGCCGAGAAACTCGAGCTTTCTCCGAAGCTTTTTGAGGGACGTTCCAAAATCGGCTATCCCGAAACTAACACCTAACACCTCCAAATCATCGAGACCAGAAATACAACAAGGCAGATACCTATCCACAGTCTTGCCCAGCGGTGTGGAAAGGAATATGGCCACAGAGGTGTTACCCGCAGAGAGAGTCTTGCTGTTGAGTTTACCAGATACCCTCTGAAGGATTATTGCGCTGTACTCACCTTTGTCGTTCTGCAGATAACTCGAGTGATGCAGACAAGGTGAATCGGCCCCGTCGAACACATGTTGGCGTGTCTCCCAATCATCTATAAGCATGCCATGGCATTCGTCAGTTCGCATTGGCTCCCAACCCTGCCTCATGTTCATGAGGTCATCCGAAGCTGCTTTGGAAAGCCAATCAGCAATCTGATCTAGCAGGCCATCAAACCAACGAGGTTGCTGAATAAGCTCAGACAGATCCCCCTCATAGACACATGGGGAGACCCAGGTCTCATTTGGGTTTATGTGAGGAAAGTCCCGACAGAAGTCATCACGCAGACGCAATATCGGAGCTCGATAGGGAAATGTTGGCGAAAACAGAAACGTCACCGGTTCCAGCGCGCGCACACCATGTCTCGTTTCACCGCGTTTCGCAAAACGAGAGGGCAAATGAACACGGAATGTCGCAGTAAACAAGAACAGTCCATCGGAATCCGTTTGGAGATCCGAGACCTCATGAATAGCAACATGCTCCTTCGCCCACTTGTGGGCTTCTTGCACAGCTGTCTTAGTCATTTCTCCCATGAGGAAGTGCGACTCCTGCCGCTGCTGTTGCCACCTTGCTCGTTCGCGACTTCGACTTCGCGGGCTTGAGCTGTGGACCGTCAGCAGTAAGGTTCATGACAATCGGCTGAGGATACTTCTCGTCCGGATGCTCGCCCGTACATAAGAACCTACTGTGCCCAACAATGCCGACATACTCGTTCTTGGCCAACTGGGATGGGGGAGTCTCATCATCGTCTTTGATGGGCTTGCTTGATGCCAAAGCATAGGCTCCCTCCTTGGCTTGGCTAAGTGCATTCTTGGCATCTTCAGAGACTTGCGGGTCGTCAGACTCCGACTCAGAATCGTAGGAAAGCGAATGCCAAGAGCAGTGATGTGGTGTGAGGAGGATATCGTAGTCTAGCCAATCACTTCCTTCGTGCTTGTTCCAAAGACATTCCCACACGAAGACCTCAGCATCCCCCGGAAGAATTAGGAGGTTCTCGTACGAATCCCATAAGCTCTCCTCTCTCACAGTGACTTGGATGATGACGCTTGAACGGTTGGCTTCCTGGAATTCCTCGTCTTCTTCATCTTCCTGTTGCGGAAGCGGGCCTAGCACTCGGACCAAAATCTTGGAGGCTAGATCTCGCTCGTTGATTTTGGAGAACGCTGTATCAATGTCCCGCACAATAGTCTCGAGACCGTCGGTCTTTCCGTCCGCATCTTTTCCGATTATAATGGCTCTATCTCCTTCGGCTTGGATAGTCTTCGAATCTTGGAAGAGCTTAACTCGACGGTTCATCTCCCTGTTAAATGCCTTTGCGTCATCGCTAAGTTTGTTACTGCTGCTTGAGCGCTGCCAGAACCGGGCCGAAGTCCACATTTCTTGGATCAGAATAGGAACCGGAGCATCCTCATCTTCTGGGAATATGTAATCATCAGGTGCACCCAAATGAAAGTGCTCCTGAACGCCCTTTATATGATCATCATCATTGTGGGAGAGTAGGAACACGTCCACGTAGGGACGCTCCTGTTCATCCTTCTTGAGTTGAGCCCGAAGATGAGAAGCAACATCGAACTTCTCTCCGTCTGGATCATCAGCTTCGGGTCGGATGAACATGTCCACAAGAACTGTGGTTTCTGCATCATCGTCGAGCTTGAGCAGTGCCATAGCACCGTTGTCAACTGGATAGAACGTAATCGTCGATACACTCATGGTGGTCACTCCTTTCTGCTACTCCTTGAAGTACAGGTGTTTCTTCACAAATGATTCCACACACGCCTGCACTCCGTCATCGCTCTGAATATCGTACCCTTGGATCTTTGTCTCATTGGCGTAGTAGGCTCTGTGAAGATCAATGCATTCAAGAATAAATTTGCGCGTGAACTGCTCATAACGCCCCATGGTCAATTCCTGCCACTTCGCTTGCTTCTCGATCGGCCCCTGACGCTCCAGAAATGTGCCAACACCCCATTCGATTAGATGGGACGCCACTTCCAACAGAACAACGGCAAGAAGCAACCAAATCACAAACGAGCCGGGTATCGAGCCCAGAACATCAGTGAGTCCCACTGTCTGTGACCCGGCGGGATTGGCCGTGCGGAGTTGAGCAGTTCCGAACGAAAAACCCGCGGCTGAAAGAAGAGTAATGGTCTTTGCCCAGTAATTCTTTTTTGCCAATGGTGAAAGATCACGGCTGGCGGCCAAGAGCCGCAGGCGGCGCGCCTTTATATCGTCAATGCTTCGCCAGATGCCAGCTATTCGATCTCGTTCGACAGAAAATGCTCTGGCAGCCGATAGGGTTGCCGCTATGATCGACTTGTTGTATGCCTTTTCCGTATCGTCAGCTCCAAGCTGACGGTATTCACGCAGTTCCTCAAGTGCCATCGTGCCCAGTTGTCGGTGGGCTTCATTCGAGGATCTATGCGCAGGTATTGCTAGCAGATAGTCGACAGCTGTATCTATCGGAATTCTCATGTATCCACCTCCTCAACGCCCACATCCAAGTCCACAACGCGGACATTTCCCGTCATCAGCCTGTTCAACGTTGTCTTGAAAAGGTCCAGAAGGGCGGATTTCTTGGATTCGTGAAGTTCAATCTTATCTTCGATTGCAAGAAGGCATTCCCGGATTCGCTTTTGTTCATCTTTCTTTCGAGTTATGGGGATAACGATCTCCTGAAACTTACCTTTGCTCAGGATAGGCACCGGACTGGGTGATGCGAACCCTGCAATATATGTAGATCTGTGCAGGAGTAGGAATGTTACAAAGAAGG
>Ga0307445_10002142_pt1 | contig 10939 bp, 10 predicted proteins | sample SalMarSW160330MG_FD_202147 | JGI IMG/M metagenome (GOLD analysis project Ga0307445, IMG submission 202147) | Salt marsh sediment microbial communities from the Plum Island Ecosystem LTER, Massachusetts, United States - SW1603-30 | ecosystem: Environmental > Aquatic > Marine > Intertidal zone >...
GCTATATCGACGATTGCTTCCTGTTAGGGCTGAACTACATCACCGATTATACCTATAGCACCAGCATTCCGAAATCGAACCACACAGTCATGTTGCAGCTCGGCTTGCGGACCTTGGGCAGCACGACGTCATCGGGGCTTTCGGGAGGCACTCTCCCCTTGGCAAATCTTCAATAATTTTGCCTATTTCTACGGCTAGGTCTCACGCCCTGCCCGGCCGTGACCGCCGTCGCGGCGATACGATGCTTTGGCGATGGTCTAATTTGGCGTCGCGTGCCCATCTCTGGTCCGAGCTTGACGGCAGGCTCTGCTTCCGGTGAAGGTTGCGGAAGGGCGTCGTCCAGGTCGCAATGGAAGAGCTTCAATGCCGGCGTCACTGATGAAACGCTTCAAGGTCTATTATCGCGTCATGAACATGCACCGAACCTGCTTCCGTCTGACGTCCGCGGCGTGTTGCCTTGGCGCGATTCTGGTGCTGGGCGCGCTTTCGGGGGACTTGTCCCGACCGGCGGCCGCCCAGGCGGTCGTTGTGATGGTGAATGGGGAGCCGATCACCTCCTATGACGTCGACCAGCGCGCAAAGTTCAATCAGCTGGTGTCTCGCAAAGCATCGGCGCGCCAGGAGGTGATCGACGAGCTGATTAACGAAAAGATCAAGGTGCAAACCGGCCACCGCTACAAACTCGAAATCACCGACAAAGACGTCGACGCGTCTTTCGCCGAGATGGCCAAGCGCATGAATCTTTCGGCAGAGCAGCTCGCCCAAACGCTCGAGAAGGGCGGAGTCGATCCCGGCACGCTCAAGGCCCGCATCCGCGCCGACATGGTCTGGCGACAGATCGTGCGCGGCAAATTCCACTCGAGCTTTCAGTTCCGCGAGAAGGACATCCTTGCGGCGATCGAGAGCAAGGAGGACGAGAGGGGCGATGACGTAGCCACCAAGACGGTCGCATATGACTATGTCCTGCGGCCGATCCTGTTCATCCTTCCGAAGGGCGCGTCGCAAGCGGCCATAGCGGCGCGGCGGCGCGAGGCTGAGGCGCTGCGCAACCGCATCGAGGACTGCGAGCAGGGCTTGCGCTTTGCCCGGGCGCTTCCGGACGTTCTCGTGCTCGACCCAGTGACTCGCAATTCCGCCGACCTCCCTCCCGCATTACAGGAGATTCTCGAACGTACCGGCGTCGGGCGCCTGACCAATCCGGAGACGACGGACAGAGGCATTCAGGTGTTTGCGGTCTGCAACAAGCGGGAAACCAAAGTTGATACGCCCGCCATGCGCAAGACGCGCAGCGAAATGTTCAGCAAGCAATTCGAAGCCAAGTCGAAGCACTATCTCAGCGAGCTGCGCCGCCAGGCGTTGATCGAAATGAAATGAGAACGCCGCTTGCGCTCACGGTCGGGGAGCCGGCGGGGATAGGACCGGACATTGCACTGGCGGCATGGGTGCGCCGGGCGGACTTTGATCTGCCGCCGTTCTACCTCCTTGCCGACCCCGCTTTCCTTGCCCGCCGTGCGCATGCGCTCGGGCTTGACGTTTCCATCGCCGTCGTCACGCCGGCGCAGGCCCGCCGAGCGTTCCCAACCGCCCTGCCCGTGGTCGATCTCGGGTTAGTCATCACCGCGCAGCCCGGCTCACCCGATGCGTCGAGCGCGCCGGCCGCAATCGCCGCAATCGACCGGGCCGTGGAGGCGGCGCGCGCGGGTGACGCGTCGGCAGTCGTCACCAATCCCATCGCCAAGAGCGTGCTCTACCAGGCGGGCTTCGGTGAACCCGGGCATACCGAATACCTTGCGAGCCTCGTCGCGCGTGCGACTGGTCGCACCGTCATGCCGGCGATGATGATCTGGTCGCCTGAGCTTGCTGTGGTTCCGGTAACGATTCACGTGCCGCTCGCGTCCGTTCCGAAGCGGATCACCGGCGATCTCATCATCGCGACCGGACGCATCGTCGCCCGCGATCTCGCCCGGCGCTTCGGCATTGCGCGCCCGCGGCTCGTGGTTGCCGGACTTAACCCGCATGCCGGGGAACACGGCGCCATCGGCACCGAGGAGCGCGACATCATCGCGCCGGCGGTTGCAGCACTCGCTGCCGAAGGCATCGCCGTGCGCGGACCGCTGCCAGCGGACACCCTGTTCCACGCTCAGATGCGCGCAACCTATGACGCCGTCTTATGCATGTACCACGACCAGGCGCTGATCCCGGTCAAAACCCTTGCGTTTAATCATGCGGTGAACGTGACTCTCGGGCTCCCCTTCGTGCGCACCTCGCCGGACCATGGCACCGCGTTCGACCTAGCGGGGAGCGGCCGCGCCGATCCCTCGAGTCTTGTCGCGGCCCTCAAGCTCGCGACGCGCCTCGCCGACGAACAACCGGCCATAGCAGCGGCGGAATGAAGCGCGCGGCACGGACCGGCAATCCGCGGCGCATGGGATGAGCGTGATCGACGACCTCCCGCCGCTGCGCGAAGTGATCCGCCGCTACGGCCTCGCCGCACGAAAATCCCTCGGACAGAACTTTCTCCTCGACCTCAACCTCACGGCGCGCATCGCCCGCGCGGCGGGTCCGCTCGGCGGGGTGACCGTCGTCGAGATCGGGCCGGGGCCAGGCGGGCTGACTCGGGCGCTGCTTGCAGCGGGAGCGAAGCGCGTGATCGCCGTCGAACGCGACGCGCGCGCCATCGCCGCGCTCGCTGAAATCGCCGCCCGCTATCCCGAACGCCTCACGATCATCGAAGGCGATGCGCTCGCCCTCGATCTTGCGGCACTGGTCGAAGGCGCAAGACCCGCGCGCATCGTCGCCAACCTGCCTTACAACATTGCGACCGCGCTGCTCGTCGGCTGGCTTTCGGCCGAGCCGTGGCCGCCTTGGTACGATGCGCTTGTCCTGATGTTCCAGCGCGAGGTCGCCGAGCGCATCGTCGCCGCCCCGGGCACGAAAAGCTATGGCCGGCTGGCCGTGCTGGCGCAATGGCGCGCTGAGCCGCGCATCCTGTTCGACATTGCGCCGCAAGCCTTCGTGCCGCCGCCCAAGGTGACCTCCTCGCTCGTCAAGCTCACGCCACGGCCAGCGCCGGCAGCCTGCGATCGCGGCGCGCTCGAACACGTGACCACGGCCGCCTTTGGGCAGCGTCGCAAAATGCTGCGCCAAAGCCTGAAATCGCTCGGCGGAGACTCCATCGTGTTGCTTGCCGCAGCCAGTATCGACCCCACCGCGCGCGCCGAAGATATCCCGGTCATGGGCTTCGTCGCGCTCGCCAATACCCTGGTCCGGCTGCGCGGCCCGCCCCCTTGAGCCGGCGCGCATCACGCGCGACGGCACGTCATCCCGGGGAGATTTGCTTCAGGTCGGCGAGCAGCTTGGCGACGCGCGTCTCGAGATCCGACCGAAGTATGCGCTTGAGGCGTTCGGCGGTGAGGATTGCGCGCAATCGGGAGAAACTCTCGTCGAGATCGCAGTTGATCAGCACGTAATCATATTCCGTCCAGTGGGGAATTTCGTCGGCGGCGCTCCGCAGCCGCCGTGCGATGATCTCGTCCGAATCTTCGGCCCGCCGCTCAAGTCGTGCCTTCAGTTCGGCGGCCGAAGGCGGCAGCACAAAAACGCTCACCACATCGCTGCGCATCTTCTGGCAGATTTGCTGCGTTCCCTGCCAATCGATGTCGAACAGCATGTCGCGGCCGGCCGCGAGCGCCTGCTCCACCGGCTCGCGCGGCGTGCCGTAGAAATTGCCGTGAACCTCCGCCCATTCCAAAAGTTCATCCGCCGCGCGCATGGCCTCGAAATGGCGCTTCGAAATGAACCGGTAATGCACCCCGTCGATCTCGCTCGGCCGCCGCCGGCGCGTCGTCACCGAGACTGAGAGATTGAGATTGGTCTCTTTCTCGATCAGCGTGCGCGTCAGCGTCGTCTTGCCTGCGCCCGAGGGCGATGAGACAACGAACAGGATGCCGCGCCGGGTGGTGGCTTCGTCCTTCGTGCGCGCCCCCTGAACGCTCATGCCCCCTACTCCAAATTCTGCACCTGCTCGCGGAACTGCTCGACTGCGCTTTTCAGCTCCAATCCGATCTTGCTGAGTTCGATATCGTTTGCCTTCGCGCACAGCGTATTCGCTTCGCGATTGAGTTCTTGGGCGAGGAAATCGAGCCGGCGCCCGATCGCTCCGCCCTTCTCGACGAGTTGGTTGGCCTGCGCGACATGCGCGTGCAACCGGTCGAGCTCCTCGCGCACATCCGTCTTTGCGGCGATCAGGATCGCTTCCTGGTGTAACCGGTCGGGGTCGAAGCGGTCCGACGCTTCGAGCAGCAACGCCACCTGGCGGGCGAGCCGTTCCCTGACCGCTTCCGGTTTGCGGCCCGGCGCGGTTTCGGCGCGCTCCGCCAGCGCCGCGATCTCGGCGAGACGCTGGGTGAGCACGCGGCCGAGCGCTTCGCCTTCGAGCCGGCGCATGGCCGCAAGCTCGGCGAGCGCCGCAGCGAAGCCGCCAACCACCGCCGCTTCCGCAGCCGCGCGGTCCTCCTCGCTTTCATCGGCCTCGATTACCTCCACCACGCCTTTGATGGCGAGGATGCCATCGAGGCGCGGCGCCTCGGCCTGAACGCGCGTGGATAGCCCCTCGAGAGTCGCGAGGACGGCGGCAAGCACTTGGTCATTGATGCGGACGATCGGCTGCACGGCCGGCCGTTCGACCGTTAGCGTGGCATAGACGGTCCCGCGCGCGAGCACCTCAGCCGCTTTGGCGCGCACCGGCTGCTCGATCGCGTCCCATCCCGGCGGCAAGCGCAGCCGCAAGTCGAGGCCCTTGGCATTCACCGACTTGATCTCCCAGACGAACGCGTATTGTCCGCTCGCGCCGTGGCTGCGGGCAAAGCCGGTCATGCTGGACAATGCCATCGGAGCGCTCAAGCTACTCGATCGTAATGACCCATCGGCGCTCATCGCGTCGATCGGCCACCGCTTTGCTCCGAAGAACGCCGGCGGGGAGCCGGCGCGGAGCGCGGCGACGGCGTGGCGGCCGTCTCCGGCGGCGCTTCGGCGTCGGCGTCGTTATCGCGTTGCGACCGTTCGATCGAACGCAGCTTCGCCACGTTACGTTGATGCTGATCGAGCGTTTCTGCGAACAGATGTCCGCCAGCGCCATCGGCGACGAAGTAGAGCTCCCTGGTGCGCGCGGGATTTGCGGCGGCTTCAAGCGCGGCGCGGCCGGGATTGGCGATCGGGCCTGGCGGCAGGCCATCGATGACATAGGTATTGTAGGGCGTAGGCTGCTCGATCTCGCTCTTGAGAATGGGTCGTCCGAGCGTCGCCTTTCCGCCAACCAGTCCGTAGATGATGGTCGGATCCGACTGCAGCCGCATGCGCTGCTTGAGCCGATTGACGAACACCGCGGCGACCCGCGTGCGCTCCTCCGGTCGGCCGGTCTCCTTCTCGATGATCGAGGCAAGCGTCACGAGCTGATCCGGCGTACGCAACGGCAGATCGGCCATGCGCCGCTCCCAGACCTCCTGTAAGACCCGGCGCTGCGCCTGGTGCATACGCTGGATTACCTGCTCGCGCGTCGTCCCGCGCACCACCTTGTAAGTCTCGGGCAGAAGCGAGCCTTCGCGCGGAATTTCGCGGATGTTGCCGGACAGCATGTCGGCCTCGAGCAAGCGGTGCACGACTTGCTCGGACGTGAGTCCTTCGGGAACCGTGAGCGCATGCTGGACGACCTTGCCGTCGAGCAATGTCGCGATCACGTCGCCGAGGGTGGCATGCTTGGGGAACATGTATTCGCCGGACTTGAGATCATCGCGCGCCTTGCGCACCACCACCGCTCCGACGAATGTCCATGGCTGATCGATCACGCCCTCCTTGACCAGGAGATCGGCGATATCGCGGACGCCGGCCCCGCGCGGAATGTTAACGATCTTGTCCTCACCGAGCGGCCCCGGCGCGTCCAGCCGTTGCTTACCGATCATGATCGCCACGCCGACAACGATTGCGACCAAAACAATGAAGGTGAGGATTGCGTTGCCGACCACGACGATCGGATGGCGCGCGCGCTGCGAGCGCCGCTTCGGCACCGGCACGCGCTCCGGCGCGAGCGCCGCGCGCGAGCTACGCGGACCAACTCTGTTCTGTTCGGCCGGAGGCGTTGGCTGTCCGCCGCGCGGTCCTTGGAAATACGTCATTAAAACCGGCTCCCGGGCGGCCGGCCCTCAGGGCGAGCCCGCGCGCATTGCCTGACCCGCACGGGGTCACGTAACGGTTTTGCCGAAGGGTACACCAGAACTCGGCGAAGCCGAAAATCGCGCGAATTCATGCGCACACACCCCGGCACCGGTTCAATACCGTTGAAATTATGGCGTTTTTACTAGTCCCCGACGCCATCGCCGTTACAAAAGCGCCGGTGTCCTTCACTGAAGCCGGCGGAGTACAAGCGAAGCGTTGGTTCCGCCGAAACCGAAAGAATTGGTCAGCACGACATTTATTTCGCGCTTCTTCGCCTTGTGCGGGACGAGATCGATCGGAGTGTCGACGGAGGGATTATCGAGATTGATTGTAGGTGGCGCGACGTTATCGCGGATGGCGAGAATCGAGAAGATCGCTTCGACCGCACCGGCCGCGCCGAGGAGATGACCGATCGAGGATTTCGTCGACGACATCGACACCCGGCCCGCAGCATTCCCGACAATCCGTTGCACTGCGGCCAGCTCAATCTCGTCGCCGAGCGGCGTGGAGGTGCCGTGGGCATTGATATAGTCAATTTCGGCAGGGGAGATCGCCGCGCGCTTGATCGCCGCCGCCATGCAGCGCTGGGCGCCATCGCCGTCTTCGGCCGGCGCGGTGATGTGATGGGCGTCGCCCGACAGGCCATAGCCGATCAGCTCGGCATAGATTTTCGCGCCGCGGCGCCGGGCGTGCTCCAGCTCTTCGAGCACGACGACGCCGGCGCCCTCGGCGATCACGAACCCATCGCGGTCGCGGTCATAGGGGCGCGACGCCCGCGTCGGGTCGTCGTTGAACGAGGTCGAGAGTGCGCGACACGCGGAGAAACCCGCCATCGATAGTCGGTTAATCGGCGATTCGGTGCCGCCGGCGACCATCACTTCTGCGTCCCCAAGTGCGATCAGGCGGCCAGCGTCACCGATCGCATGCGCACCGGTCGAGCACGCGGTGACCACGGCATGATTGGGGCCCTTCAAGCCGAAGGCGATCGAGACATAGCCACCGGCGAGATTGATCAGTCGGCCAGGAATGAAGAACGGCGATACCCGGCGCGGGCCGCGCTCCTTGAGCACGATCGCGGTCTCGGCAATGCCCTCAATGCCGCCGATGCCCGACCCGATCATCACGCCACTGCGCACCTGCGAATCGTAATCGGCCGGCCTCCAGCCTGCGTCGTCCAGCGCTTGGTGCGCGGCGCACATCGCGAAGGTGATGAACTCATCGACCTTGCGCTGTTCTTTCGGCTCCATCCATCGATCTGGATTGTAGGTGCCGTTCGTGCCATCGCCGCGCGGGATCATGCAGGCGATCTTCGACGGCAGATCGGACACGTTGAATCGATCGACCCTGCGGGCGCCGCTTTCGCCAGCGATCAGCCGCTGCCATGATTCCTCGATCCCACAGCCGAGCGGTGTCACCATGCCCAATCCCGTGACGACGACGCGCCTCATGTCACCTTCCCGTTTCGGATTGCAGTCCGTCGCCTCGTCCAAAGCGAGCCCGATCGCGATCGAATCGGCGCTTGCGCCGTTGCCGGTTCTTGGCCGCGCTGCCGCCTCCGACCGATTCGACCTCGCAGGCCCCTCGCTCTTAAAGCATTTTCGCGACCTGTGAAGCGGCTTGCACGTGAAGATGCGCGCGCCAGCCGTAGCCCGGACGCGGGCTCATCGCGGAGCGAACGCCGCGTTGCGTGCGTGCCTGCCATTAGCGAGGGTGGAAGACTCCGCACCGTCAGCCGGCTTGGGCGCGGCCGACAAGCTGCGGGTTGAATGGTCGCCGTGGATGTGATCAGCAGCTCCGCAGCAGCTTCACGACAGACCAAAGGCGAGGCCGTCAAACGCCGGTTCAGCTCTTAGCATTCTTTTCGAGGAATTTTATCGCGTCGCCGACGGTCAGGATGGTCTCCGCCGCGTCGTCGGGAATCTCGCAGCCGAACTCTTCTTCGAAGGCCATGACAAGCTCAACCGTGTCGAGGCTGTCGGCGCCGAGATCGTCGATAAAGCTCGCGCTCTCGGTCACCTTGTCGGGCTCGACGCCCAAATGCTCCACGACGATTTTCTTGACCCGTTCGCCAATGTCACTCATTTCCAAGACCCTCGTGCGTTTAGCATTCGCCGCGATCGTGCCGGCAACTCATCCAGCCGAGTAGCACAGGCTCGTCGTGGTGGACGGCAGGAACGCGCATCCGGTCAAGGGTGATAGCAGCTGCCCCCAGCCCCCACCGCATCCACTTCGTCCAGCCCTGCGCGATCGGTTATCATACTTCGATAGGCTTGACCAGAAGGCGGAAAACGACCCTGTGGGTCTTCCCGTCCGTAGTCGAAACACCTGTTAAATCATGGCCATTCCGCCATTAACGTGAAGCGTTTGACCGGTGACATAGCCGGCTTCCGCCGAAGCCAGAAAAACGACCGCAGCCGCGACATCCGCCACTGCGCCGAAGCGTCCCGCCGGTACCCGAGCGAGCGCCGCTTCGCGCTGCTTGTCGGCGATGGCGTCGGTCATCGCCGTGGCGATGAACCCCGGCGCGACGCAATTGACGGTGATTCCACGCGAGGCGACTTCCTGTGCGAGCGCCTTGCTCATGCCGATCATGCCCGCCTTCGCTGCGGCATAATTGCCTTGCCCGGCATTGCCGGTGACGCCGACGATCGAGGTGACGCCGATGATACGGCCGAAGCGGCGGCGCATCATGCCCCGCACGGCTGCGCGCGCGAGCCGGAACGCCGCCGTCAGGTCGACCGCGAGCACCGCGTCCCATTCCTCGTCTTTCATCCGCATGAACAGATTGTCGCGCGTGAGCCCGGCATTGTTGACGAGGATGTCAACCTGCCCGAGCGCCGCCTCCGCTTGCGGCACCAAAGCCTCCACCTGAGTGCGATCGGCGAGATCGCAGCGTAGCGCATGGGCGCGGGCGCCGAGCTCGCCGGCAAGAGCCTCGAGTTTATCGCTCTTCGTTCCCGAAAGCGCGACGCTCGCACCCAGGGCGTGTAGAGCGCGAGCGATCCCTCCGCCAATGCCCCCGGTCGCCCCGGTGACCAGCGCGGTACGACCGGCGAGGTCGAACATCACGCCGTCCCGGTCGCCCGCAGGGGAAAGTCTTGCGTGCGTGCGGCGGCGAAGGTCGCGATGTCGGCCGGCGTGCCGATCGCCACCCCTGTCGCCCCCGGGGCAATGCGCTTGACGAGGCCGGTGAGCACCTTGCCGGCGCCGACCTCGTAGAACATGCGAACGCCGGCGCCCGCCATGAACTCGACCGACTCGCGCCAACGGACGGTGCCGGTGACTTGGCCGATCAGCCCGTCGACGATCGCCGCAGGCTCGCTCACCGGCTTCGCCACGACATTGGCGACGAGGGGAACGCAGGGCCGCCCGACGGCGACCTTCGCGAGCGCCTCGGCCATGACCCTGGCCGCCGGCTGCATCAGCGCGCAATGGAAAGGAGCGGATACCGGCAGCATGGCCGCGCGTTTGGCGCCCTGGCCCTTGGCGATCTCGACCGCGCGCTCAACGGCCGCCTTGTCGCCGGAGACGACGACCTGCCCCGCCCCGTTGTCGTTCGCCGCCTGGCATACTTGGCCTTGGGCCGCTTCGGCTGCGACCGCCGCCGCCTGGCCGAATTCGAGGCCGATGAGCGCCGCCATGGCGCCCACGCCCACTGGGACGGCCTTCTGCATGGCGCGGCCACGAATCCGCACCAGCCGCGCCGTGTCGGCCACCGTGAGCGCGCCAGCCGCGGCAAGCGCCGAATACTCGCCGAGCGAATGGCCGGCGACGAAAGTCGCCTCCCGCGCAAGGTCAAGCCCGGCTTCGCCTTCAAGAACGCGCAAGGTCGCCAGCGACACCGCCATCAGCGCCGGTTGCGTGTTCTCGGTGAGCATCAGCGTCTCAGCCGGCCCGCCGAAGATGATGCTGCTCAGCTTTTCGCCGAGGGCGTCGTCCACCTCTTCGAACACGGCCCGCGCGGCGGGAAAGTTCTCCGCGAGCGCCTTACCCATGCCCACGGCCTGACTGCCTTGCCCCGGAAATACGTATGCAACCGCCATGCCTTACCCCTCCCGGATTGCGACAGCCCGGTAACAAGCCGGTGAGCGGGGATTAAGTCAAGAGCGGCGGATTTCGTACTTAGGGATACTTACGGCGTGCGCGGTACAACTTGCGTTCCGCGGCGAAATCCCTATAACCCCGGTTCCCGTCGTTTCGGCCGGGAGCTGAATGGGCGGCCGCGCGCCCCGCGAGGGAGGTGCGGCAGGAATCTCCGCGGTTCCGTTGTCCGGTGTTCCCGCCTTCGCAGGACTTCGCGCCTTTCCGAATGGCACGAGGGGCTTTGCGCCGAACGATGAAGCGATAGAAGAGAAAGGCACGCTATGCCATTATATGAACACGTGTATCTCGCTCGTCAGGACCTCTCGGCGCAGCAGGCCGACGAATTGACCGGACAATTTAGAGGGGTGATCGAGCAACTCGGCGGATCGGTGCAGAAGGTCGAGTACTGGGGCGTGAAGTCGCTGACCTACCGCATCCGGAAGAATCGCAAGGCGCACTTCACCTTGCTCAATATCGACGCGCCGCCCGCAGCGCTTGCCGAGATCGAGCGCCAGGAGCGCATCAACGAAGATGTGCTGCGTTCGCTCACCATTCGGGTCGATTCGCTCGAGGCGGGGCCTTCGGCGATGATGCGCAAGGTCGACCGCGACGATCGCCGTGACGGGCGCGACGATCGCCGCGGCGA
>Ga0307445_10002144_pt1 | contig 10935 bp, 8 predicted proteins | sample SalMarSW160330MG_FD_202147 | JGI IMG/M metagenome (GOLD analysis project Ga0307445, IMG submission 202147) | Salt marsh sediment microbial communities from the Plum Island Ecosystem LTER, Massachusetts, United States - SW1603-30 | ecosystem: Environmental > Aquatic > Marine > Intertidal zone >...
GCCCTTTTCCACGGATGCCGTCAACAATGGTGTAGTCTTCTTTGTAGGGCAGTGGGTTGACCCGGCGAAACTGTGCGTGAAAATAAGCCATATCTTTCGGGACATCGGTCAACGTATAGTCGACCTGGTAGTACAGTGTCATCGGCTTCTCATCGATGTTGGTCATCGTAATCTTACAGCGTCTGCGAAAAGGCATCATCCAGTAGCAGTTGAATCCGCTCTTTGGATTGACACAAACCGCCATCGAGGTGACCTTGATATACCGGCCCATGCCGCACGCGAAGAAGTCGCCGGCGGGGCACTCGACGGAGGGATTTTTTTCACCGTCCCAGTAAATCCGCAGGATATTCATACGGTTGTCCCCGGTGGGTGTCATCCAGATGTGCTGGATGGCGCCGGGGCCTTTGATATCGGCCATTAAAAAGGTTTGGCCGGCCTCAATCCTGACAGAAGGCGAAACCTTCCAGCCCTGACCTAACTCGCGGGCCGGTCCTGCCCCCGTACCCTCTGTTGCCATGCCCGCCTTGCCCTTCTCGCCGGTAAAGCTTTCGGGACTGATCGACCTCGTCTTGGCATCCGAGAGGCGAGGCAGGTTTGCCAGATTCATTTTCAGGCCGTTGAATCCGGATTTCTGCTCGGAGCATCCGGCAGCCAAAAAGATTACCGACAAGAGCACATAGAAAAGCCAAATTTGCCTATTCGACTGCCGCCTTATTGTTATTCTTTTCATAATCTTTCCCTTTCCCTTTCTAAATTCATTGACTTCTTTTCTTTATGTTCTACGAATTTTTATATATTTCCAACAGTTTCTTTTCTGCATCTTTCGTCCATAAACCGTTGCTGAGACAGCCGGCTACCTGCGGCATTTTTTCGCTTAATTCTTCCAGTGTTACCAGCCCCAGGTCTTTGCACGCCGGATAAACAACAATCTTTCCCGCTATCGACCTGTTCTCGACCGCCCGGATTCCCTCGGTTGCTCCTTCGAAGCCGCTGATGGCTGCAACACTGACGTTGGTATCAAGTGTGCCGGATTCGGCCTTTTCCAGCATTCGTTTCATATCATCCAAAGACGAGCCGCTCGTCCCGATGAAATATAGCTGCTTTTCTATATAGGTATCAAGGTCAATCTCGCCTGTCACCGTGGCGGGAATGCCTGCGAAAATATTTATCAGGCCCCGATGGGCAGCGCCTTTCACAGAGGCTGCAACAAGGCCGGGCACGGGAGCCATCAAAATAGTATAGTCGAAAGTCTGGGAAATTTCATCCTTTGTGGGATTATATGTTTTATATTCAACCGCATTCTTCTCGGCTAAAGACCCGGCAATTCGTGTCAGGGTCTTAAGTCTGTTATCGTCCAGATCGCCCGCAAAGACACTTACGCCTTTCACGCCCTGGCAGATATTGCGTACGACGTGCATCATACCCATCGGGCCGCCCGCGCCGATGACGTTAATCTTATCACCTTCCCTAATCTCATCATTTTTAGGGATAATTTGCATAGAGTCAGCCGGGTCCGAGCCGGTTGTGCCCACTATGCGAATGCGTCCGTAGTGAATCCGGCCCACAGCAGTAACAACATCGCGTCCGAATTTGCCGCCACAAAGAACGATATTCAACAATCCTCCTGTGGCAACCTTTGCAAACAAAGCCTCGACAGTATAGGCATCAGAGCCGAAGTAAATAACATCGTCGTAACCGGCATTGGCAGGCTCTGATACATTTGTGACTTTTTTGACGGGTACATCTAATTCCAAAGGTGGTGATTTTGAAAGCCAGGCTATTTGAGCCGGCTTACCGCAGCGACTGAATAAATTTTCCAGAGCGTCCCCGTCCACCTTTGCATCAGCTACAACAAGCATTTTGCCGTCTGTTTTTAATTTTGTGCGCTCATCGGAAACATAAGCGTCTTCAACGCATGCCCACGGTTCCACTAAAGCTATGGCTGAGGCTGAAAGCTCCTCGGTAACCGGTATCAGCATGGACTCACCTTCCGGCGAGGTTATGACCCTCTCATCCATCAGGACATATTCCTGGAGAGCGCCTTCGAAGTTGTACCCGAAAGCCCCGTTGGAGCTGGTAGTTCGCAGCCAGCGGTAATCAGTCTGGACAAGGTAGCGGTCGCCGGGCTTAAAGTCTTTAACCCCGGGGCCGACCGCTTCGATTTTCACCACCGTTTCATGGCCTGGCACTGTCGGTGCTTCGCAGGGGACATAGCTGGGTATTTCTTTTAGTATTTCAGGATCAATTCCGTCGACTATTTCACTTTTGCGGACGTGTGAGGAAAATTGCTTCAGCAATTTGAGGTCGGAAAAGCAAAGTCCGACCACTTCCACTCTGCAAAGAATTTGATTCGGGCCGGGCCTGAAAACCTCTTTGGATTTGCTCAAAACCAGTTTGTCCGGGCCTACAAGTTGGACTGCATATTGTGTTTCCGGTAAATCTGCCATAATAGTGCGTGTTTCTTGTGTCCTAATCTTTTAGCTCACGGCTCACATGCTGTGAGATATTTTATCTAATATTTCCTGGGCGGTTACGTCCTCACTTAAGCCGCCAAGTTTGTCCTCGTGCTGCGGCTGCAGAGAGCTTCCAACGGTTTGGAAGAATTCGTTTTTCTCCTGAATGTCTTTGAAATTTTTCCTGGCCCATTCGCTGGTATATCCCAGCCCGCATTGTTGTTGGAGTACCGAGTGGGCATAAAAAATGTACGCTCCTTTTAAGAAAACCGGCACCAGCGGCGAGAGCTCCTCGGTATCGAAATCGTCAACGAACTTCTGCCCCGGGCTGTTCATTTCCGTCCCGACAACAACAGGCAGATGCAGCTTTTGGGCCAATTCAATCACGTTGTAGAGATTAGTTAATTTTTCCTTTCCATGTCCTGTTCCATAATTGCGGTCCGGGATGACATTGATGGCCGCCGCACCGGTAGCTTTGCTTACCTCGAGCAGCTCTTCGATTGCCTTCTCGCCTTCACTGGTACCATCCAGCCATGTCACTGTGGGGATGCCGCCGGCGGCAAGAATAAACTGATTTGTGTCAGCCATAAGCGGAAACGAGCCTTTGTCGGGCGGCACATAACCCACACCGCCTCGCTTCATGGTTTTGGCTCGAATCGTATTCAGCAAGTCTCTGCTTTCCGGTAATTCTAATGATTTTGCATCGACGCTCAATTTCTCAGACCAGTATTGCCGCAGAGCATTATCATCATCGAAAATTGCTCTGGCTTTGCGGGCGTATGCCAGACAAATATGACGCTCGGTCGGGTTGCCTGATGGCGTCAGAACAAGCACGTCCCGCTCGTAATCCAGTTCCACTGGCGCTAAATGCTTGTTCACTCGATCCATTAGGTCCCGATTTCTCTGCTGGGCAAGTTCGCGAAGATTGAGCAAAAAATCCCCCAGCTTGCCCTGTAACCTGGAAGTTGGGAATCCTACGCCCATATGATATGAGATACCAGGCTCGCCGGGCGAGTTAATCACTCTATCGGAAAACTCCGGCACAAAAACTCGCGACTCCAGACCAGCGCAGCCTTTGAGGCGGAGCTCTCTGGCTGCCTCAAGAAATTCCTCAAGGGCGTCAAGCACATCGAAATCCACGACTCCCGCAACAGCCAGCCCGCGCCTGCGGGCCAGCCAGGCAAATTTGCTCGGGGAATAGCCATAGGTATTATAAGAGAAGAATGTATGACAGTGCAGGTTGACATCCGTGCCGGGCTCGGGCAAAGTTATTTCGCCTGACCGCACCTTTTCACATAGTGCCAGCAGCGCCTCTTTTCTTTCTGCGGAATCGAAACTATCCAGCTTTTGCTCAAGCTCTTCTATCAAAATGTCCCTTTCCCTGCCGGTCATTTATATTTACCAATAAGGGCATATAAGAAAAAGCACTGTTCATTTATCACTTGTGCACTTTTTTGTATTGCTCTTCCCAGAGTGAGGCTTCCCGGGGCTGATACTCTTTTAGCTCGAAAGAATTGCGGACTATTTTTCTAAGCTCAGCTAAGTTTTCAATCTGTCCGGCCGCCTTGGCCTGTATCAGAAGATTTCCGCTCGCCGTTGCCTCTATCGGCCCTGCGATTACTTTCTTGCCGATTGCATTAGCTGTAAACTGGCAAAGGAGCTCATTCTGTATCCCGCCGCCGACAATGTGCAGGCAATCTATATTTTGACCTGTGATATCTTCGAGCCTTTCCATCACGACGCGATACTTCAGCGCAAGGCTTTCCAGAATCACCCTCATCATCTGTCCCTTATCATTGATTGTTTTCTGGCCCGTTTCGGCAAGGTAACTATTGATTCTTTCAGGCATGTCCCCTGGCGCAAGAAAGCCGCTGTAATCAACCTCAATATGCCGGGCAAATGGCTCGGCTTTTTTGGCCATTTCGGTCATTTCGGGATAAGACAGCTCGACGCCATCACGCTGCCATTGCCTCCTGCACTCTTGCATCAGCCATAGACCCATTATGTTCTTCAATAACCTAATCGTATTGTCGACCCCACCTTCGTTAGTGAACTCATATTGAAAGCTCTTTCTGTTGACAATCGCGTGAGGCACTTCCACGCCCATCAAAGACCAAGTCCCGGACGAAAGATACGCCCAGTTATAATTTTGCCCGGCCGGTACCGCGGCCACGGCCGATGCCGTATCGTGTGAGGCGGTTGCAATGACAGGTATCCTGCTGCAGCCAAGCTCGTCTGCGATAGGTTTGGTTAATTTGCCTACAATGGTACCGGTTTCGACGATTTCCGGCATAATCTCTATAGGCAAAGAGAGCTTGTCGAAAATCGGCTTTGACCATTTCCCTGTTTTCATGTCCATCATTTGCGAAGTGCTCGCCAGGCTGTATTCACCGAAGGCTTGGCCGCATAGAAAGTAGGAGAACAAGTCGCCTATAAAGATTAATTGTTTGGTCTTAAGCAGGGCGTCCGAATTTGCCAGGCGCATTGCAAGCACCTGGTATAAGGAGTTTAACTGCATAAACTGGATGCCGGTGCTCTCATAGATTTCGCGTTTGCTCATTAACTCGAAGGCTCTGTCCATCATTGCATTAGTTCTGCTGTCACGATAATGGTACGGGCTTTCAATCAGTTTTCCTTCGGCATCGAGCAGGCCGAAATCAACGCCCCAGCTATCGACACCGATACCCGATATGTCGCTTCCTGCCTGTTTTGCCGCTTTTCCAATGCCGGTTTTTATCTCCGACAGCAGTCCTTCGAAATCCCACCGCAGCGTGCCGTTCTCTTCGACCGGGCCGTTGCCGAAGCGATGGATTTCTTCAAGAGTAAGCTTGTCAGCCGAGACTGAGCCGAGCATCACTCTGCCGCTCTCGGCACCGAGGTCAACCGCGATATATGTCTTTACTTCCGCCATTACCAGTTCCTTTTACAGGTATTTTCCTGTCTTTTCACCCATAATCGCCGACAGACATTTATTTTCTGACAACACTGAAGAAAGGATTTTATAACCCAAATTCTTTGTTAGTGCAAATTGAAAATAAGGGGTGCGGGTTATGTCTGGAAATGAACCGGCTTTGTGCAACAACAGCGCTTCCGGACAAAAGCCGGCTGATTTAGTGAAATCATAAAACAGTACGCAAAGCGAACACAGCTTTTATGATGAGGGGCGGCCGGTGGTTAGCTTCTCGGCCCCGGTTGGGTAGGCTGGAAACGCATTTTGGCCTGGCCGATGAGATAAAAGCTGCCGGTAATACAAATCAAATCTTCCCTGTCGACAGCGCTATTCGCAAGCTGTAGTGCTTCACCCAGAGTTATGGCCGTCTGGTACATCTTGCCGCACAGTTCCGTATACATTTCAGCCAGGTCTTCCGGGGACATCGCTTTTGGTGATATGCTGCGGGTAAAAATAACCTTGTCGGCCCCGTACCGCAATTCGTTAAGCATCCCTTTAACATCCTTGTCGCTGTTGCAGCCGAATATCATCACCATGGAATCGTATGGAATATTCTGGCCTATTGCATGTATCAGGGCACGGATACTTGCCGCATTGTGAGCGCCGTCGATCATGATTCTGGGGTCATCACAAATCATCTCCATTCGGCCCGTTAGCGAGACATTGTTAAGTCCCTCAGTCGCTTTTTCGTCATCTATCTCGTAGCCGCTTGACTTGAGTTTATCCAGCATGGCCAGAGCCAGACCACAATTAATGGCCTGATGCTTTCCGTACAACGGCACACGCAGGTGTTCAAATTTACTCGTTGGTGTCGTCAGACAGATTCTCGTGTGTGGGCCGTGCTCCCGTGACGTTTCGAACCGCTGCGAAAAATCAATGTCACTGCCGGTTACGCTCAAAGGCGCCTTAACAGCGGTAGCACACGACTTTAGAACACGCAGCGCCTCGGGGTCCTGCTCAACAGTAACAACAGGTACACCTCGCTTGAAAATCCCGGCCTTTTCCCTGGCGATACTGCCGATTGTTTCACCTAACTGATACTGATGGTCGATACTCAAACTTGTTATTCCGACGACTTCGGGCCGAATCACATTGGTGCTGTCAAGTCTGCCGCCTAAGCCGGTTTCAATCACCGCAATATCAACGTCTACATCCGCAAAATGCATAAACGCCAGCGCCGTCATAATCTCAAAGAAGCTGACCTGCTCAGTTTTGGCTATTTTTTCTACCGCGGCGTAAATGCGGTTCAGCAGACCAAGCATTTCCGACTCGCGAATCATCTTCGAATTGACAACAATTCGCTCGTGCAGGTGTACTACGTGCGGCGACGTATATAATCCAACAGTATAATCATTGGCCTCAAGCATCCTGGCCAGCATCGTGGCTGTTGAACCCTTGCCTTTTGTGCCGGCTATATGGACCGTAGGAATTTTTTTGTGAGGATTACCTACTAAAGAAAGCAGCTTCTCCATCCGTGCAAGGTTGAACGTCGTAATGTTATAGCGCAGACGCTTTTCCTTCTCGTAGTCAGTCCGCTCATAGAGGTACTTTAGAGCCTCTTTGTAGCTCTTAAAAGCCTTTTTGCTTTTGACCTTGGCGACTCTGGACAGACGCTTCTTCGTATGTTTCTTTCCGATTGTTTTTGTTGATTTTGCCATTAAAACTTAATTATAACAAAAGAAGGCACCCGAGTCAATACCCAGACACTCAAATACTACAAAACACCATTCATATCACTGAATAAACGAATGGAAGGTATTGTTAATAGAGAGGTTACAAAAAAGCCAACTGTACAGTATTATCTCCTTAAATGTGTTTTGCGTCAAAATAACTGAATGTAAAATTATCTTTTCTTATAACAAGGCGCCCTCCGGGCAGATTTACATATTGGATATAGTTTCTGAATCCTACTGGTTAAATATAATGTAGAATTCGTTTTGCCGGTGCTTTCTTGCGCTCTCGATTTCCACGACGGCTCATTTAACCTCGTTCGACTCCGTCGATACGGGGTACTCTTAAGCACTCCAGAGAAAGAAATGCTCCCAGACTTTCCACCGCTTCCATAAATTTATTATAATCCGCCGGCTTAACCATATAGAAACTGCAGCCCATTCTATAGTACCGGTCAATCTCGCTTGCTTTATCCGTCGTTGTCAGGATAATTACCGGAATCTTTTTTAGTTCCCCGTCTTCCTTCATCTGCCGAAGAACCTCTTGGCCGTCAACCCTTGGCATCCGAATGTCAAGAAGTACAAAATAACAGCCCCTTTCATCACGTTTCCTTTTATTGTCCATCCTGAACAGAAAGTCCAGTATCTCCTGTCCATCATTGAATTGCAGAATATTGTTCTCGACGCAGCTGCGCCATAGATTTCTCTTTACAAGCTGTACATGTCCCGGTTCATCTTCCGCGATAAGGATAACAACGTTCTTATTCATTTCCCCCGCCCCTCATGCTCACTGGGCTTTGCTTATTTGTGGTATTTCAACAACGGAAAGAAGCAGTCCGACTTTTCGAACAGCATCCGCAAAATCCTGATACTCCACCGGCTTGACTATATAGACACTGCATCCAAGTTTGTGGCAGCGTTCTACCGTTCGAGGGTCGTCTGTTGTCGTCAACATAATCACAGGAATTTTCTTTAATTCCGGGTCCTTCTTGACCTCCTCGAGAACCTCCACGCCGTCTATCTTCGGCATACGAATATCCAACAGCAAAAGATACTCCTTATCGGATTCACGTTTAGGGCCGTCACCCCTTACGAAAAGAAAATCGAGCGTCTCCTGGCCATCAGCAAATCTGAGTATCTGGTTACAGACGCCGGCACGCTGTAGACTCCTCTTTATCAACTCAAAATGTCCCTCATCATCTTCGGCAATAAGAATAACGCCCTCTTTTTTCATTCTTGCCCTTTCCTGTTAACACGGCTATTATTATAATCAAGCGCTCGGCAGTGACACGGAAAACCTGCTCCCCTTTCCAGGCTCCGATTCTACCAATACCTTTCCATCATGCCGGCCAAGAATGTGCCTGACAATAGCCAATCCAAGTCCTTCTCCACTTTTCCTGTCAGGCTCAAGCCGGTGAAATACCTCAAATATCTTTTTCTGATGCTCCGGAGCGATTCCTATTCCATTATCTTCCACACAATAAATGTTCCGACCATTCTCAGATTTAGCATATACACGTATCATACCTGGCCTGGATTCGTCAAGATATTTCAGTGCGTTATCAAAAATATTAGAGAAAACCTGATTTATCTGCGAAGCATCACCCAGACAAGACGGCAGTGACCGGATATCCACAGCTGCACCTGCCTCCTTTACCTGGTATTCCATACCCTTGGTGATGTTGGCGAACATCTCGTTCATATCAAGCGGCTCAATAGTCACTGCCGCCTGCCCGAGTCGGGAAAGCCGAAGAAGACCCGACAGCAGCGAATCCATCCTTTTCGCACTGGTCAAAATAAAGCCCAAAGCCTCAGGAACATCTTTATTAAAAGCGTTATCAACTTCTTCGTTTATCTCTGCGGTCTTCAGCGTATCCTTAAGTGCCGTGTGTATCAGCTTACAACTGCGGGATAACTCATTGCCAAATCCCTGAATGTTGACCAGAGGTGCTCGTAAATCATGTGAAGTAACGTACAAAATCGACTCGAGCTCTTCATTTTTTAGAGCCAGCGTCCGCATAAGCCGTTCGCGGTCCTCTTCCACCAATTTCCGGGTCGTGAGGTCCCGGCTAATGCCTATAATGCCCACAACCTTTCCGCTGCTGCCCCGCAGAGGGACTTTAGTTGTTGAATACCATTTACGATTGCCTTCCGGGTCAACGGCCGGTTCCTCCTGGGCGACCAACGGTTTACCCGTGCGGACAACTTTCTGCCCACCCGCATAATACTTGGCCGCCAGTTCTTTCGGGTAAAAGTCAAAGTCTGTCTTTCCCAGAAGTCCTTCTGGTGTTGTTCCCATTAAACGTGCCACGGCAATATTAGCAATAACAAACCGGCTTTGGGTATCTTTGACAAAGATGTTATCCGGCATGTTGTCTATCAGTGTCCGCAGCAGATTGCGTTCCTGCGCAAGCGACTCCTCCGCCCGCTTGCGCTTTGTGATATTCTGTATGGTTGAGCGGATGCCGGCAATATTCCCGGCTTTATCGTGCAGAAAACGGTCTTCAATCAGAATGGGAAGCATGTCACCATCTTTTCGTCGAATCATTCGCTCGAATGCCTGTCCGGGTGGTATGTTACCGGCCAGCTTGGACTCCACTGCCAGCCGAGACTTCTCCTTATCGACATAGAATTCCCACACGGGCTGACCCAGCATTTCCTCTGCGGTATAGCCGAGCATATCGAGCTCGGTTCGGTTCACTCGCGTGATGCGTCCATCCGTGTCCAGCTCATGGTAGCCGATAGGCGCCTTATCGAACAGCTCTTGAAACCTTCCCTCCCGCTCACGTAGTTGCTGCTCGACGATTCCTCCGAGAAAGGCATAGACGACAAATGCCCACCACATTGGAACCAATGCTCCAATGACGTCCTCTGCCCTGTCCAAAACTTTGGTGCCCCAGTACCATTCGACGAAAAGGCACAAGCTGTAACACATAGTAAAAATCAGAAGCCCTGTAAACACCAGCTTAGTCTTCGGCTGCAGGGCCCGTTTCCAGCCTTTTAACAGGAAAATCAGCCCAACCGCCGACGCTAAGAAAGTGATAATGTCAAAGACTACTATAAAGAAACGGTAAATCACACGGTCTCCCTTCTTTTTCCAAATACCTTCCAGCACCACACAGCCACAAATATCGAACTAACAGCATAGCAGGCATGCTCAATATAGTTCAGAATCTTTTCCCAAAACAAACCTTCCATCACTGTCACAGTCCAGCCTAACAACAGCACATAGAAAGCCATAATAAGAATCTTAGATGCCGCAAGGGATTTCAATCGCGAGCGATTACCCAAAATGAATATCAAAACTCCCACGCCAAGCGAAAGCATTACAATTTCATTTTCAAATATCTCATACGACATTTCGACACTTCCTTACGGCTTCTCGTTCTTTCACAATATATAGCGATTATCTGACGAATGAAATGCTGATTTGCATACTTTTAATATCAACCTTTTTCGGGTTGTTGTCCCTAAATGGAAAAGACATCGTCATATCCCGAGACGAAAACGACAAACGCCTCTTCCCCGTATTTTTGACATTCTTCTATAAGTCATTGTACCAATAGAAGATGTGTAAAGCAAGAAAATTCCGCGCCAGTCCTGGGCCTGTTTTTTGTTGACCCCAGACGGTTATCAGATAAACTCCAGCTAATATTTTCGCATTCACTACGCCTGTGCCTTTGCAGGGACAGGCCGAGCCGGCTTATGTGAGATGACGATGGCAAAAACGCAGCAACATTCTGTTGATATCGAAAAATGGCTCAAATTAATCAGAGCTGAAAGTGTCGGCCCCACTACCTTTGGAAAACTTATCAGCCGTTTCGACTCGGTGGATAGCGCTTTAGGCGCCTCGGTTAGTGAG
>Ga0307445_10002149_pt1 | contig 10920 bp, 9 predicted proteins | sample SalMarSW160330MG_FD_202147 | JGI IMG/M metagenome (GOLD analysis project Ga0307445, IMG submission 202147) | Salt marsh sediment microbial communities from the Plum Island Ecosystem LTER, Massachusetts, United States - SW1603-30 | ecosystem: Environmental > Aquatic > Marine > Intertidal zone >...
GCTGCTTCCCACGGGGGCGGATCAAGGGGTGGTGTTGGGCAGCTTCTCACCGGGCGCCTACGCAATTCTCCAGCCAATCGAAGTCAACCCATGAGTGAAGGGAGGTGATTTGCCGGAGCGTGTTCTTGCAAGCTACTGTGAAGCATGGCGGTTTTGTGGTGTAGCTAGAGTTCAAGGAGGACTCAGATGAAGAAGTTACTGATGTTGGTACTGATCATCGCGCTCGCGGCTGTGGTCGGTGCGGCGCAGACGAAGCTCACGATCTTCGCCGACGATACCCGCACCCCGCTCCTGCGAGACCTAGGGGCACAGTTCACCGCGGATACCGGTGTCGAGGTCGACGTCGTCGAGTACGCATGGAACGACCTGCGATCGGCGTACGTCACGTCCACACAGGCCGGAGAGGGCCCGGACATCGTCATCGGTGCGCACGACTGGGTCGGCGAGTACGTGGCGAACGGGCTGGTCGAACCGATCGACCTCGGCAAGAAGGTGGCGGACTTCAGCCCGGCGGCACTCGAGGCGTTCACCGTGAACGGGGCGCTCTACGGCCTCCCGTACGCGTCGGAGAACCTCGCCTTGGTCTACGACAAGGACCTGGTGCCCACCCCGCCGCGGACCTGGGACGGGCTCCTGGCGATCTGCCGGGCCGTCGCCGATCCCGAGAAGCCGATGTACGGCCTTGCCTTCCAGAACCAGGCCGGGAATTTCTACCAGTTCTTCCCGTTCCTCAGCGCAGCCGGAGGCTACATCTTCGGCTACGACGACAAGGGCGCGCTCAACCCTTGCGACGTCGGGATCGCCACCGATGGCGCGATCTTCGGCGCGACGCTCTATCAGTCGATGTTGAAGGAAGACCTCATCCCGAGCGGCGTAGATTGGGACACGCTGAACGCACTGGTAGAAGGCCACAACGCGGCGATGTACATCACCGGTCCGTGGTTGATCGGCGCGATCAAAAGTGCGGGGGTCAACTACGGGATCACCCAGATCCCAGCGATCAAGGGGCCCAACGGCGCGTACAACGTGCCAAAGGTCTTCACCGGTGTTCAGGGGTTCATGGTGAACTCGTTCAGCGATAACAAGACGATCGCCATGGACTTCCTCATGAACTACGTCGCGACGATGGACACAATGGTCGCCCTGATGAACCTCGGCGACCGCGCCCCGGCGTACCTCCCGGCCGTGACCCAGGCGGGACCCGACATTCTCGCGTTCAGCCAGCAGGCGGCGTTCGGCGTTCCGATGCCGAGCATCCCGGCGATGGCGAGCATCTGGCAGGAGGGCGGGAACGCCCTCGACCTGATCAACAACGGCACCGACCCGGCCACCGCCTTGAAACAGGCACAGGATCTCATCCTGACGGCCGTCGACTGTAAGTAGGGAAAGGAAGACTTGGGCGGCGGGGCGTGCCCCGCCGCCCGGGACAACCCATGCGCTCACAAAGCCCGTTCAGCCTTTCCATGAAGATCCTCCTGCTTGGCATTGTCGACGCGGTCGTTGTGTGGGCGGGAGTCGGACTCGGCACACAGAACGCATACGCGCTCCTCTCGTTGCTTCTCCTCGGTGGCGTGGGTCTCAACATCGCCATCCTCTCGCGGCGAGCCTACCCGCTGCGCTACCTCCTTCCGAGCCTGCTCGTCCTGTTCGGAATGGTGGTCTACCCGATCCTCTACAACGTCTACATCTCGTTCACGAACTTGCAGACCGGGAACCTCTTGCAGAAGAGCCAGGTGATCCATCTCCTCGAGAACCGCTACGCTCCGGCGCCCGAGGAGACCATCTACGCCTACCAGGCGTACCTCAGCGACAAGGACGAGCTGCTTCTTCTGCTGACCGACGAACAGGGGCAGCACTTCCTCTCGCAGGGGAAGACGCTTGAGCCATTGCGGCCTGATGACCAGCGGCTCGTCACACAGGACGGAACGACCGGCCTCGATGTTCCCGGATATCACGCGGTGACCGGCCCGGCGCTCTACCAGCTCCTGCCACGGCTCGAGACCCTGGCCATTCCCGTCGACAACGCCACCCTCCGTCTCTCGGGGATCCGCCAATTCAAGACGGTGATCAAGCAGTACAGCTACAATCCGAAGACCGACCGGCTCGTCGACCTGCAGACCGCCATCTCGTACGCGCCGGTTGACGGCCGATTTACCTCTGCAGCCGGGAAGACGATCGAACCGGGGTTCCAGACGTGGGTCGGAGCACGGAACTTCGTGCGCATATTCTCGAGCGCGGCGATCGGCAAGGACTTCCTGCGCGTCTTCCTATGGACGGTCGTCTGGGCGATGCTCAGCGTTTTCTTGAGCTTCTCGCTCGGCCTATCCTTCGCCCTGCTCCTGAACGACCGGAAACTCCATTTCCGTCTCGTCTACCGAACGCTCCTGCTCGTGCCCTATGTGATGCCGGTGTTCATCTCGGCGTTCGTTTGGAGAGGGATGTTCAACGAGAACTTCGGGATCTTCAATCGCATCCTCGGCGACCTTTTCCACGTTCAAGTCCCGTGGCTCACCAACGCGATGTGGGCACGAGCCTCGCTCATCATGATCAACGTGTGGCTCTCGTTCCCGTACATGATGCTCATATCTCTGGGGGCGCTGCAGAGCATCCCCGACCAGCTCTATGAGGCAGCGCGCGTTGACGGCGCAGGCGCGTGGCGCCGATTCTGGTCGGTGACCCTGCCGCTTCTGATGATCAGCCTGGCGCCGCTTCTTATCGGGTCGTTCGCCTTCGCGTTCAACAACTTCACGCTCATATACCTGGTAACCGCGGGGCGACCGGCTGTGCTCGGCGCGGCCACCCCGGCCGGGGCAACGGACATCCTCATCTCGTGGACGTACCGGATCTCCTTCCAGGGCGGGTCGGGGAACAACTATGGGCTTGCCGCCGCGATCTCCATCCTGATCTTCGTTATGATCGCCACGATCAGCGCGATCGGCTTCCGAATGTCGCGGCACCTCGAGGAGGTGTACGGCTGATGGCTCGTTTTGCTGCACTCTTGCGTCGCTGGGGACCCATCTTCCTGCGGCGGTTCCCGCGGCACCTCCTTATCTGGATCATCATCGCCTACGCGCTCTTCCCGGTCCTTTGGATCTTCTCGGCGTCAGTCAATCCGACCTCCAGCCTGTCGCAGCAGAAACTGATCCCCGACCACATTACCTGGGATCACTATCGGACGCTGTTTACCGACCCCAACTACCCGTTTGCGACCTGGCTTCTCAACACACTCAAGATCTCGGGGATCACGGCGGTGGCGACCGTCATCCTGTGCGCCTTGAGCGGGTACGCGTTCTCGCGCTTCCGTTTCACCGGACGACGGGTCAGTTTGCTCGCTCTCCTCCTGATTCAGATGTTTCCGCAGATGCTCGCGATCGTCGCGATCTTCTTCATCCTGCGGATGATCGGAGACTATGCCCCCGCCCTTGGGATCAACACACATCTCGGCCTTATCATGGTCTACCTCGGCGGGGCGATGGGCTTCAACACCTACCTGATGAAGGGATACTTCGACACCGTGCCCCGCTCGCTTGAGGAATCGGCAATGGTGGACGGCGCAACGCCATTCCAGGCGTTCGTACGGATCATGCTCCCGCTCGTGCGGCCGATCCTCGCCGTGATCTTCATCATCCAGTTCATCACCAGCTATTCCGAGTTCATCCTGGCAAGCGTCCTTCTGCGGGGCAGTGAGCAGCTCACCCTCTCCGTTGGCCTGCGGTTTTTCACCGAACAGGCGTTCGAGCGCCGCTGGGGGCCGTTCGCCGCCGGCGCAATCATCGGTGGCGCCTCATTTCTGCTGATCTTCCTCCCACTGCAGCGATTCATCGTATCAGGCCTCACTCGCGGCTCGGTGAAGGAATAACATCACATGACACCGGATTGGGTACGTGACGCCGTTTTCTATCAGATTTTCCCCGATCGATTTCGCAGAGGAGATCATGGGAACGGAATGCACGATCCGTGTCAATGGGGGGAGATTCCCACGCGTACTTCGCTCTTCGGCGGAGACTTGGCGGGTATAGCCGAGAAGCTCGACTACTTGCAGTGGCTGGGCGTCAATGCCCTGTATCTCACTCCTGTCTTCGCCGCCCCGTCCAATCACAAGTACGACACCGTGGATTACTTCACGGTCGATCCCACATTCGGAGGGAACGACGCCCTGCGCGTGCTCGTTGACGCAGTGCATGCGCGCGGGATGCGCATTGTTCTCGACGGCGTATTCAACCACTGCAGCGACCGACACCCCTTCTTCCTCGACGCGATCTCCAACGGGCGGGCTTCTCTCTACTGGGACTGGTTCACGATTGATGGCCACACGGTGCAAAGCAAGCCGGAGCCAAACTACGAGTGTTGGGCCGGCGTGCGCACAATGCCCGAGTGGAATCACAAGAATCCGGATGTGGAAGGATATCTCCTTTCGGTGGTGCGCCATTGGATAAGCGAATACGCAATCGACGGCTGGCGCCTGGACACCGTCGAATACCTGCCTCCAGACTTCGTGCGGCGAATTCGCCAGGTCGCAAGAGACGCCGATCCGCAGGTATACGTGGTCGGAGAGGCGATGGGGATCGCCGCAGCGTGGTTCAAGCATGACGCTATAGATGGAGTGATGCACTACCGCCTACGGGATGGGCTGATCCACTTCCTCGTAACACGGGACTGGTCTGCTGAGACATTCGCCGGATTCGCCCGCAGCCTGTGGCGAAGCTATCCACGCGAGAACGGATTCTCCTGTTACACGCTCATTGGGAGCCACGACAAGCCCAGGTTTCTCACGCTGGCGGGCGGCGACAAACGTCGCCTGCTGTTGGCGGCCGCGTTCTTGTTCTCATATCCGGGAGCACCCGCAATCTACTATGGCGATGAAATCGGGATGGAGGGAGGCGACGATCCCGACTGCCGGAGGGCGTTCCCATGGGATGAGTCAATCTGGGACAAGGATTTGCAAGATGAACTGCGCACGCTTGTCGGGCTACGGAATCTCCATCCGGCGTTACGCAGAGGAGAACCGCGCTTTCTCCAATCAAGCGGCCAATATCTCGTTCTCTCGCGCATACTCCCTGAAGAAGAGATCGTTCTCGCACTGAACGCCGGCGAGCAGGAGAAGCAATTCTCCATCGAAGACAGAACATTCAAGGACCTTGCCTCAGGTGAGGAAGGAGAATCATTCGCCGTCCCTGGGATGAGATTCCGCCTCCTCAAGCGGATCTAGCCTCGGCCACCTCTACCCGAGTCGTTCGTAAAGCGAGAGGTAGCTGCGCGCCGATGCGCTCCACGAATGGTCTTCCCTCATCCCGCGTTCCCGCAACGCGCCCCATTCTTCCGGATCATCGCGATACAAGGTGACCGCACGTTGTAGCGCACCGAGCATCGCTTCAGGAGTGTAGTCCGAGAACAAAAAACCATTCCCGCTCGTGCGTTCCTTGTCATGCTCGAAGACCGTATCGCGCAGGCCGCCGGTTGCGCGTACCACCGGAACGGTTCCGTAGCGAAGGGAGTACAGCTGGTTCAGCCCGCATGGTTCAAAGCGGGAAGGCATAAGGAAGATGTCCGATGCAGCCTCGATACGGTGCGCCCACTGCTCGGAGAACGTTACAAGCGCCGCCACTTGCGTGGGAAACCGTTCCGCTGCTCGTGAGAAGAACTCCTCCAGCTTCGGATCGCCCGTCCCGAGCAAGATGAACCGGATACCTAGCGCGAGCATGCGATCGAACGCGGCCATGACAAGATCGAATCCCTTCTGATTAACGAGGCGGGATATCATGCCAACCAGCGGTGCCCGCTCCCCAGGAGCAAGTTCCAATTCCGCAAGCAGCCGGGCCTTGTTCTCTTCCTTGCCCGCAGCCAAGTCCGCCGAGTAGTCGGCCCATATGTGCGCGTCCGTATTCGGGTTCCACTCCCCATAGTCGACACCATTCACAATCCCGGCCAGGTCATCCCGGCGGGAGCAAAGCGCCTCTTCCAGCCCATTCCCCGATACAAGAACCTCCGAAGCATAGGCGGGGGAAACGGTAGTCAAGAGATCCGCCTGAACGATGCCTCCCTGCAGAAGGTTCATACTGTCGCCCCGGTGGAACGATTCCGCCATCGTGCTGTCAAGTCCGGTGACAGCTGCGCGATCCCACGCGAAAGATCCCTGATACGCCAAATTGTGGATTGTGAGAACGTTACCCGTATCGCGCGGACCGATCCCGGAGCGCAGGTAGGCGGGAATGAGCGCGGTATGCCAATCGTTGGCATGGATCACATTCGGCTGCCAGCTAAGCCGTTCGCAGAGCAAGAGCGCCCCACGTGAGAGGAAGACAAACCGATCTAGAGCGTCGGGATAGTCGCCGCCTCCTTCCCCGTATATCTGCGCACGGTCGAAGTAGTGATCATTGCCCAGAAAGTAGACGGGAACGTCGCTGTTCGGGAACAATCCCTGATAGACGATCGCTTCCATGTCCAGCCCGTTCACCGGGACAGAGAAGCGGCACACCTCGCACAGCGCCGATTTCTCTTCCACACCCCTGTATTTTGGCATTACCACCCGTGCGTCGACATCGAGATCATGCAACGCGCGCGGGAGCGCCGCTGAGACATCGGCAAGCCCTCCAGCTTTCGCAAACGGAGCCACTTCGGCCGAAACGAGCATAATACGCATTGAATCCACATTCCTCCTTTCATAAGCCGCCGAGACTATCTCGCCATCAGAAGAATTGCGCCTATTGCCAACTACTAGTCTAGCTCTGCTTGGCCGCAAGACATTCGGCGAATACTTCCAGCAACCGTCGTGTGGAGTGATGAGTAGACATCTCTTCCGCCGTTTCGAGCGCCCCTTGTCTCAGTCGTGAATAGACCTCGTCATCCGACACAAGCGCGAGCGCCGCGCGTGCAAATTCCTCTTCGTTCTCAGGGGCGAGAATTCCGTTCTCTCCGTCTCTGACAACATCTAACACTCCCATTTCACCGATCGCCACCGCCGGCGTCCCTCCAGCCATCGCCTCGACCAGAACCAGTCCTTGCGTCTCCGTTTTGGAAGCGAACAAGAACAGATCGGCCACCTTGTACAGATCGATCAATCGCGGATGATCGAGAAACCCGGTGAACCGAACCGCCTCTTCCAATTCCATTTCGCGCGCCTGCTGCTGGAGCTGCTCGCGCCACGGTCCGTCGCCCGCCATGACAAGCACGGCAGATCGGTCCTGCTCATGCAGCTTACCAAACGCGCGCAGCAAGAACGGGAGGTTTTTCTCCATCGCCATTCTTCCCGCATACAGAAACAGCTTTGCCCCTGAAGGAATGTCCAGCCCGGCGCGCGGATCCCACGTCGGCGGTTGCTGGAAGAGCCTCAGCTTTACTCCAAACGGGAAGACATGAATCGGCCTGCGCACCCCGTATTGGAGGAGCTCCGTCTTGAACGGCGTGGACGGTGCGGTGATGACAGTGCAGCGATTGCAGAACGCGGCGATTATCTTCCCGGTCTCCCATTCCCGCGGACGAAGCGGACGCGGAAGATACCGCCTGTCTTCCATCAGGTGCGTGTGATAAGTGTGCACATGCGGTATGTGAAATCGTGTCGCCGCACCCACGGCGACCAGCCCCATGGAAAACGGCGTGTGGCTATGGAGTATGTCCAAATCCTTGAAACTCCGCGTCGCCGCCCTGCTGTAGGGAAGAGCAACCCTGCTTGCTTTGTGGAATGCAAACTTTCCCGAATGGAAGCGGAACACGCCCTGCTCGTCCTTATCCACACCGGCATACTGCGGCGCATAAACGTGGACGACGTGCCCCAGGTCTTCCAATTCCTCCTTCAACCAATGCACGGTTGTCGTCACCCCGCTGACTTCCGGCAAATAAGCATCGGAAAACAGGCCTATTCGCATATGTCATCCCCTCGCTGATAGACAATCTCTCCGTTCACAAGTGTCATCTCCACACGGCATTCATCGATTCGCTCCGAGCATTCACGTGGATCGCGGTCGAGAACGACAAGATCGGCAAGCATCCCCACCGCAATCGTGCCTTTGGCGTCTTCTTCATGAGAGAGGCGCGCGCCGGCCACGGTATAGCAGGATAACGCCTCATCGATTTCCAACCGCTCGTCCGCATACGGTGCATTCACGGCCGCTTGCAGACCGTACAGAGGCGACATCGGCATGCTGTCAGACCCGAACGCCAACACCGATCCGCTGTCAAACACGAGGCGATGTGGATCGACACGTCGCATGCGGATTGGACCAAGCCTCTTCTCATACATTCTTCCCTCTCCGGCCCAGTTCGAAACGAAATTCGGCTGCATGGAAATGGCAAGACCGAGATTGCGAGCCGTTTCTATGTCACGATCGCTCGCCAACTCAAAGTGCTCGATGCGATGACAGAGCGCGGGCGTTGTTTTGACAGCGGCATGAGCCGCAAGGACTTGCCCAATAGCCCGATCCCCGATCGCATGAATGGCCGTCTGCAGACCGGCATTCTCCGCCCTCTCCAGTATGGAGACAAGCTCGGCATCGCTGTAGTTAAGTGCGCCTATCCCGCCTGAGTCAGCATATGGCTCGCCAACAGCAGCGTTCCCCGCCCCGATCGATCCGTCAGCGAACGCTTTCACCCCACCGATCCGCAGCCAGTGATCGCCGAACCCGCTGTCAATGCCGAGATCTTCCAACGCCTTGAGAGCCGGAATCTCCGGATATAGGGTAATACGAAGTGGGAGTCCGGTTCGTGCTCGCATGAACGGCTGCATTTGCTCGCGTGGGACCATAACGTGCACCGATGTAATCCCCATCCGGTTCGCATCGGCGGCCGCGGCTTGTACCGCCTCCACGAGCACTGCATCACCCGGTGCAAGCGCTTGAAGGAAAGAGAAAGCGGATTTTTCGATCAGAATGCCACTTACCTCATCAATCCCCTCCCGATCAACAGATGCCGGAATACGCCCCAGCGCCAAGGTATTCAAGGTCAACAAGTGTCCGTCGAGCCGCACGGCAGCAAGCTGATGCACGCCGGTGACGCGATCGAGATCGGCACGGGTGAGATAATCGCGCTTCTCCCAATGGCTCTCATCCCAACCGCGAGCTATGATCCATTCCCCTTCTCCGCGCGATCGCGCCGCTTCTGAAAGCCGCTCCAACGTTTCTTCGCGCGTCATGCCGTAGACATCTATCCGCCGGCCGATCAGCCCAAGGCCGGTCTGCAAGAGATGAGTATGAGCATCGATGAATCCGGGAAGGACAGTCTTACCCGCAAGATCGAACACACTGGCGCCATCAAAGGCGGCCGTCAACTCCTCCTCCCAGCCAATGGCAGTTATCCTTCCCCCAGCCATCGCCACAGAATCGGCGCCAGGCAGGGTGGGGAAGACCGCATGAGTCAGAATGATGCCCGCCGTGTTCTTGTTCATTGCTTTGTATTGTAAATTACATCGCCATGGGGCAGCAACAGAAATCCATGCTTGCCGGGATCGAACGTGCCTGCTATCGTGTCTGGGGAGGAAGTGAAACATGAACGAGCGCGTACGGACAGACGATAATCTGAGCTGCGAGGTGCGGCTGGAAGAGTATCAAGACATCAAGTGCCTGATCGACGAATTCGGCGAAGCAGCGTATCCCGCTGTCCGCAGGTACTATTTCGCCTGTGGATTCGAGAGCGGTTACGACCTCCTCTTGTCCTTGGTCAAGGAACATCGCCTTTCCCGGGAAGCGATACGCGCCGATCCGGCCGGGAGCCTGCTCGAACTCCTGGAAGCTTTCTTCTCCCAGCGCGGCGGCAACCAACCCATATTCGAGCGAGAGGGAGAGACCGTCATGTTCAAGACCGAGAACCAGGTCTTCTGTCCGTCACCTATCGCGCAACAACAGAGCGGCGTGCAACACAGGGATGTTTGCGCGATTCACAAACGCGCGTTCATGGAAGGGGTGGCAAAGACAATAGAGGCGTTCATTCCCGGGCTCGAGATTCAGTACGCAAACCTATCGTCCCGTTCGCTTGACCCGCAGGCCGACTGTGTGGAGGCGTTCCACATAGTATCGCCATGGTAGCAACACGATGTCTGCTGGCACTTCGCGTATTGTTGGTCGTTTTCCTCGCCTTTGGCGGCTCCGCTCTGAACGATCCCGTGGCCTATAGCACTGCCATCCCATCAGGTGCGAACCTGAGCATAGCAGGAGCGGCTACCGCTTCCGGTCCGCTCGCCCCTCTGTGGAACCCTGCCGCCGTTGTGGACAGCCCGGGCGTGCACGGAGCAGCCAGTGTCAGCCTATTCGCCGATGGATCGATCGCGCGCGTGGGCGCATCTATAGCCGCTCTCGCCAGCCCCACCGTCGCCTGGAACATGATAGTAGATCCCGGCGGGAATACGACGCTCTTGACGTTCGCCTTTCCCTCTTCGGCAAACACGAACCTCGGTCTGGCGTTTTCGTACTCATTCGTCGATCAGGGAGGGTTCTCCATCGACGCCGGCGCACTGTTCCAAGCAGGAAACATCACAATCGGGCTTTCTATCGCCAACATCGCATCGAGTCTCCTGGGTGGATCTCTCCCGATCCGCGTCCGCGGCGGGGCGGCCCTGCACTCCTCCGCCGGGCTGCGCATCGCGGCCGATCTTTCCCTGTCCGCGGCGGAGACCACTCTCATTGTCTCCGGCAGGATAGAGGTATGGGTGCTTGGGTTCGACTGGTGGGTCGCCATCCATCCCTTGGGCGGCCTCGCCGAACTCGGACTAGGTGTAGGCTTTGACGCCTTTGCAGTGCCGGTCGGAATTTCTGTTGCCGTCATCGGCGATGACACGGTCGAATTCATCCCATGCGTGACTATGTCCGGCACCGTTATGCTTCCGGCCTGGTGGTAATCACTGCTGGATCTCAAGTCCGGCCGTTGCCGCTCCCGGAAACCCGCTAATCGTGGTTCCAGTTAGTGAACCTGTCTCCGGATCCACCTGGATGATCG
>Ga0307445_10002156_pt1 | contig 10905 bp, 12 predicted proteins | sample SalMarSW160330MG_FD_202147 | JGI IMG/M metagenome (GOLD analysis project Ga0307445, IMG submission 202147) | Salt marsh sediment microbial communities from the Plum Island Ecosystem LTER, Massachusetts, United States - SW1603-30 | ecosystem: Environmental > Aquatic > Marine > Intertidal zone >...
GCTGAGATTACCGGCGGTGATTTTGCGGACGGCGCTGCCCAGGGAGTATGGACCTCGGCGTTTGCATATGTGGTTCAGGCATTGACAGGAGGTGGAGCTACTCATAAAGAAGTGGAGAAAGAATTACCTGAATCGTGGAGAGGACCTGCTGTGCTTGAAGGGGTGGATCGAGAAGTAGCTTTAGGAGGGTTAGGTGCTTCAGCAGGTGCCTTAACATCAAGGAATCAGGCGGTAGCTGCTAAGGCTGAGACAGCACTAACCACGGAACAAACAGGGCCAGGGTATTGGGAAAGAGTTTTTAAAAACTGGGTACTTGTTAATAAGACACAAGCTAGTACTATTATAAGTGGAGTTGCTGGTATTCCGGTGAGTTCGGCTCTTGCAAAAGAAATGGGGGCTGTCACATTTACTCAGTGGGCGCGTGCTGGATTTAGGGGGTTAGTAATGTCAGGGGCTCGTTTTACAGTATTAGAAACAGGTATTACAGCTTTGGGTACTGAAGGGTTGGCAATAGCTTTAACAATGGCTAGTTATGAGGTTGGTCTCTGGGCGGGTTCAATGATTTATGTGGGAGCAGAAGATATCCTATTCTGAGTTTGAATTACCATCACGATGAGTTTAAGACGTCATATATTTGCCCGTTTTAGAATGAAATTACCACTGAGCAAGAGGAATTATTTTATCTTCCTTATTTTAGTATGGATTTATACATTGATTTGGATATTCGTAATAGTTCGAATATGGCATTATTGGCATGTTTCCGTTTGGTACAAAGTGGTGGTAACCTTTTTTATGATTTGCGTCCGTCCCTCGCTAAATGTATTAACAGACTCTTATCGCCAGTATAGAAAAGACTGGGATAAGCATTCCGACAAAAGTAACAAGGAGGAAGGGTAGGTGAAGAAAAGGGACCAAATCTTTATTCTTAACATTACCTTGCTCTTATCATTCGGGGGGGAAACTAGGGGACGTTGGTTCTAAAACAACTTACGAATGGGTTTAAAAGGTGTAGATAGGTAGCATGGCAAGGCAGGCACGATTAAAGGGGAACTAGGGGACGTTGGTTCTAAAACAACTTAACGAATAGATTTAAAAGGTGTAGATACGTGGCATGGCAAGGCAGGCACGATTAGATGCTGTGGGGGCTTTACATCATGTTATCGGACGGGGCATTGATGGAACTGAGATATTTGCGCAAGAAGCCGATCGGAATGATTTCCTCATCCGCTTAGCCGATTTATGCCGGCAGGAGGCCCTGATAATCTATGCATGGGTCCTCATGAGCAATCATTTTCATTTATTGCTGAGGACGGCGAGGCAGCCACTCTCTCAGAGCATGCGGAGGCTTTTGACCGGCTACGTGGTCAATTATAACCGAAAACATGGTCGGTATGGTCACCTTTTTCAGAATCGATATAAATCCATTATTTGTGAGGATGATCCCTATCTCTTAGAGCTGACCAGGTATATTCATTTGAATCCCTTACGTGCTGGTATGGTGGGGAATATGGAGCGTTTGAGCCGGTATCCCTGGGTCGGACATTCTGCAATTATGGGGAGCGTAAAGCGTGAGTGGCAGGATGTGGATACGGTCCTTTCGTATTTCGGTGCGAGGCACAAACGGGCTCGTGCTCGTTATGAGGCATTTGTCGAGGAGGGAATCGCTCAGGGTAGGAGACCTGAGTTAGTGGGGGGTGGTCTTATTCGGAGTCTGGGTGGTTGGTCTCAGGTTCTTTCGTTACGGAGAAGAGGGGCTAAGATATTCTCAGATGAGCGCATACTGGGCAGTACTAAATTTGTACAGGGTGTGATCTCCGATGCTGAGCAGCGGGAGAAAGAGACGTTACGGCTCTCCTTGCAGATATCTAGCCTTGCTACTTTGGCTGATAAGATAGCAAGGGGTGAAGGGTTAGATAATGGAGAGTTACGGTCAGGGTCGAGGAAGAGGACTATAGCGAAGGCGAGGAGATTGTTTTCTCAAATAGCTGTTAAGAAGATGGGATATTCGGGGGCGGAGGTTGCTCGCTTTCTAGGGGTGACAACGTCAGCTGTTAATCGACTAGCTGCAACTAGTGAACTGCAGGATATGGTTAAGTATATTTAAGTTGCTTTAGAACCAACGTCCCCTACTTTCTTTTTTCCGATTCAGTGTGGCAGGTAAAAAGAAGGGGGGGGACGGAGGAAAAGAGGGAATGTCCATAACATTATGACATTATAATATTTCATATGGCTGTACGCATGTCCGTCGGTAGTGTTGTCGGCGGCATCGCCGCTGAGATTACCGGCGGTGATTTTGCGGACGGCGCTGCCCAGGGAGTATGGACCTCGGCGTTTGCATATGTGGTTCAGGCATTGACAGGAGGTGGAGCTACTCATAAAGAAGTGGAGAAGGAATTACCTGAATCGTGGAGGGGACACGCTGTGCTTGAAGGGGTGGATCGAGAAGTAGCTTTAGGAGGGTTAGGTGCTTCAACTTCAAAGAATCAGGCGGTGGCTGATAATGCTGAGACAGCATTAACCACAGACATAACAATACCAGCCATGGAATTTGACTCAGAATGCTGTATAAAAGCTATTGCATGGCATGAAGAATGTATGAGCGCTATAAAATTGCTCAAACCTTTTTGTTATTTGTCTACCATATCGATAAGTCGAGGAACTGGAGGTAAATATACTTTAGTGCCACGAACGTCAATATTAGGATATTTATGTGAAAAATTCGATGCAAGGGCCGAAGAGGGGTGCTATAATGAGTGTTTAAGAAGATTAGAAAGGTGTTTTAAATATGACCAATAGAATACATAGCAAACAGCGTTTCAGTATGGGTAAGATCACACTTTTATTAGGCATAGCGTCTGTCCTTTTGCCACCTTTCTTCACTTTTGGCAGTTACCTGTGTATTTTGTTAATAGGTGGACCATGTTTAGCCGTATTAGTTCCTTATGGTTTTTATGCTTTTTTTGGGTTATATTTCGTTATGATTATAGTTGGAGGGATTTTAGGAATTATTGATTTATGTGGAAAGCCTAGGCTTTGGCATAAAGAAAATACGAAAACCATAATAGGTATAGCATGTATAGTCTTTTCTCTTATTATTTATGGACGTATAATTATTTTCAGTGAATACTTCCAGTCGGTTATTCAACGGTTGATATAAAAGAAAATAAAAAGGGGGAAAATCTTTATTCTTGATTTTGCCTTGTTCTTGCTATTCAAATCCCGGGGGAGGTCTGAAACCTCCCGTTATTTCTTCTATCAGCTTGGCAAAATGGATGGGTGTCCTGTCTTCGAGATAGGGGCCGACGATCTGAACGCCGACAGGCAGACCATTTTTTGCCAATCCTGCCGGGGCAACGGTTGCAGGGAGATATGAGACGCAGGTCAGACCTGTCCAGGCAGTCATGGTATCTGCATACGGCCGATCCTTATTATTAACGGTAAGAGTACGGGTAAAAAACTCACTATGATCGTGTGGAAACGCCGTTACCGGAACAACAGGGCACAACAGTACATCACATTCATTAAAAAAATCAGCCCATTTCTGCCGCATCATCAAGCGCAGGTAATCAAGAGCGAGCCAGTCGCGATGCAGCAGGGCGGTCCCCCTGATCAACTGTGCCCTAAAACCTTTGTCATCTTCAGCCAGGCTAGATTCCTCGGCACGCAAGCTATCAAAGATATCTTTGGGTAACGTTGCAGTTGTAACAGCATTCAACAGCTTTACATAGATATCATGGCAGTCAGTAAAGTTAATATCCGGTCTTCGTTCTTCAACGCGAGCACCTGCCTTTGCCAATTGATCTATGAGATGCTGGAGACAATCGAGCACCGCGCCGTCTACAGGGAAATCAGGGTCATCAAGCCATACACCGATCCGGTAGTCTTTGAGCTTCTCTTTGCGCGGTTTGGGTAATGCAAGCCTCCATGCTATGTGCAGCGGTTTTTGGGGCTTCGCGATAATATCTATTACCAAATCCAGGTCTTCTGCGCTTCTGGCCAAAGGCCCCACCACGGCGATATCACCCCCTGTTGCATAATCACCGGGGAAGAGGCCCGGGAAGGGAGGGATGTGCCCGCGGAAGGATATCATGTCAAACGTCGGTTTGTGGGAGTACACCCCGCAAAAATGAGCTGGATTGCGCAGTGATCCGGCGATGTCACTCCCTATTTCCAATCCTGTCAGACCGGCAGCCAGAGCAGCTGCAGCACCTCCTGATGAACCTCCTGGAACGCGGGAGACATCCCACGGATTGTTCGTCTGCCCATAGACCTCGTTATAGCTTTGAAAATCCATGGCGAAGAGGGGGAGATTGGTCTTGCCGAATATAATTGCTCCTGCCTCAAGCAACGGGTCGATCACATCCGCATTTCGTGTGGGCATGTGGTCTTTCAGCCCTGGGTAGCCGGAGGTGCACGGCATCCCCTTCACTTCAAGGGAATCCTTGACAGTCATCGGCAGCCCATGAAGCGGCCCCCAGCTTTCACCTTTTGAAAGTTTTTCATCAGCTGCACGGGCCCGAATCCTGGCATTGTCAAAATCAACAGCCACAATGGCATTGATCCGAGGATTCAGCCGTTCATATCTCTTAATATAAAGCTCGAGTAATTCTAGTGAGCTAATGTGTTTGTCTTGTATCGCCTTCACCAATTGCGTTGCCGATGCATAGGCAAAATCATTCATCGTTGATCCTTTTCTGTGCTGACTAAATCAGGGGCACCTGATACGCTGGTATCTTTCTATATAGTACTCTTAGTACTCAGGACTCCAATATCATCTCTATGAGCGAGGGGCCCGGCTCGGCAAGTGAGCGTTTCAGGGCATCGGCCAAGGCGGGGACATCCGTCACGGAGACCGCCGGTATACCGAACCCCCGCGAGACGCTGATCCAATCGATGGCGGGGTCCGTCAACGATACGAGGGCCTGAGCGTTCTTGCCCGGTTTTTCAACCCCTGCCCTTCGAAGCTCTCCCACCAGGGTCCGGTAACTCCGGTTTGAACAAAGCAGGGTCGTGATATTCAGACCCTCCCGTGCCTGACTCCAGAGTGCCTGGATGGTGTACAGGGCGCTCCCATCCGCCTGGAAGTTGATGACGGGTCGGTCCGGGCAGGCAAGAGCGGCCCCTACGGCACAGGGCATGCCGTAGCCGATGGAACCCCCGGTAATACGAAGGATGGTATGAGGCGGCAGAACGTCCGCGATGAGATAATATCGAACTGAGGTGGCACCCCCCTCATCCACGATAATGGCACCTTCGGGTTGTAAGGCCGCCAGGGTCTGACAAACAGCGGCAGAGGTCAGTGCCCCTTCCGGAATCGAGGGGCGCTTTACCTGCACAGAGCCGGCCGGGGCTTCAGCGCCCGTGCCCTTCCCTTTCAAACTATCGGCCAATGAGGCCAGAGCTTCCACGAGGTCCTGTCCGCCCGTGCCGATGGCCGTCTCTTCCTGGTCTGCACTGAGAATTCGGCTGGGAACGCCTGGATACCCGAAGAAGGTCACCGGGTCCTTTGCCCCAGCCAGGACGACGCCATCGTAGCCCGCGAGCATGGCCTGGGCATATCTCTGGTTATAGGGGATGTGTCCCACGATTGGCAGGCCGCCGCCCCGCTCCATTCTGGCCGGGAAGGTCTCAGCCAAGAGATCGCAACCCGTCATCCCCTGGATGCGTGCGGCTAAGGCCAGCCCATCTGCGCGCAGGGCCCTGTTGCCGAGGATAAGGGCGGTCTTTTTCTTGGTTTTCAGCAGTTTTGCCGCTGCCTCAATCTCCGTGAAGTCAAGAGGGTCACATTCATTCTTTGAGAAAGCAGGGGCTTTGGCTGTGCATTCCCCTAACTGATAATCGTGGGGCACGATGAGGCTGGCGATACACCCGCGGGAAGCGGCCCGCACGGCCTCCACCATATCTCCGGGCAGCTCTTCAGTTGAGGAAGTAGTGTGCACCCAGCCCGACACGGTCCCGGCGAGTCCCTCGATGTCCATGGCCAGGGGGGGATCCACGGGTCGGTGCCATGTGGCATGTTCCCCGATAATATTGACAACCGGCGTATGGGCACGCCTGGCATTATGGAGATTGGCGATACCGTTGCCAAGACCAGGGCCAAGATGAAGCAGGGTCATGGCCGGTTTTCCCGCCATTCGGGCAAATCCGTCCGCCGCGCCGGTACAGACACCCTCAAAGAGTCCAAGCACGGTCTTGATGCCCGCTATCCGGTCGAAGGCTTCGACGATTGGGAGTTCGGTTGTCCCGGGATTGGCGAAACATATCTCAATTCCACAGTCGATGGCGGTCTTGATAAGTGCTTCAGCTCCGTTCATGGTATCCTCACCTCATTCATTGGGTTTTCCTTTGTGCCCTGTGATTCTTGTCGGGTTCAGATAATTGTTCGACAGTCCCTTCTCGCGGTCTTGGCCTCTGTCCAAGCGGACAGATGTCCGCGCATAGTGTGCACCATCGCAATGCCCGCTGAGGTCCGACAGGGGTGTATTCTCCCTGTGCCGCACGATATCGACGACACAGGAGTCCGTCAAACACGGCGTCCTGGATAGCCCCTGCAGGACACGCCAAGATGCACGCCCCGCAGGAATCGCAGACCTGGATGCTGTTCCCTCCCCTCTTCGACCTGCTGGGGCCTTCTGTCGCGAGGACGCGCAAGTGTATCCACGGTCCCCATGCAGGATGCAGGAGAAACGCATTCGTCCCGATCTCGCCTGCGCCTGCTGCCTGGGCCACAAACCGAAACTGCAGGCCGCTCTCGCCAGGATACGGCACAATCTCTGCGGGGTAGCCGTGTGTTTCGAGCGCACGTTCTAAATCCTTACATACCCCCTTGGTATGGTCATCCGCGGCACAGCGTTCACCACCGTCTTCCATGGCGTACCATTGCCACTCCTCTTCGGTTACTACATGATGACCGAGCACAACGGCCGATTTGGCGGTCGGCATGAAACCCTGAAAGAACGCCGCCTCACGGTTGCCGAGGGCATCGATAGAAACGGTCCAAACATCACAGCACGTGAGAGGATCAACTATGGCTTTCACGATATCTTCGCAATGCATCATCGTCTTTTCGGTGTCTAAATTATCTAAGGAACACATTGCTTGTAGAATCATTATACTCCCATGTTTCCGCCCCTGAATTATATACATGATACCCCGGAAAGCAAACGAATTTTTAGGCAGCCCGATAAGCAGGGTGAATCATCTCTTGACATTTGCCGCGTGATCTGATTTGCTTAAACTGCGTTTCTGTCAATAAGCAATCCGTGCGCCGAAGCGCAGGGGAAGCACAAAAACATAAGGGGAGGGTATCCATGGTTAATACCCATGCCTTAGTACCGTTGTTGGCTTTAATAGCCGGTATACTGATCTTGATTATGCCCAAGATGCTGCACTACATCGTTGCGATCTATCTCATCCTGTACGGTATTGTCAGCCTCGGTCTCATTAAATAGGAGGCTCGACGGGTCAATCCCGCTCTGTCGCTTTTCTCGCTTCGTGATCTGGTCAAAGGGGCAGCTGCGACCGCCGTCCCTCTGCTATACTGAAGAGCGGGAGCGACATCACATGCATAAGAGTAATCGAATAGCAGGAGTGCGCAAAGCGGGCGGATTCCAATGGTCAGGGGATAGACGAAGTAATACAATCAAAAAAGGAGGAGAATAATGCGAATCGGCAAATTCGAAACCCTGTTTCATCCCATAGCCGTACACTTCACCAACGCCCTGTTCCCCGTGGCGTTCTTTTTTCTCGTGCTCTATTTTCTTTCTCAAAATGATTCATTTCGGCAGACCTATTTCTATATCCTGGTATTGGCGACCATCTCCAGTCCCATTTCATATCTGACAGGGCTCGTTGACTGGAAGCAGAGATATAAGGGGGTAATGACCAGTATCTTCTCAAAGAAGATCCGCTCGGGGATAGGGCTGATGGTGGTGGGTGCCATCTGTACGGTCTGGTATGGTTTCTCCCCCGGCGTAGTGGATGAGAGGGGGGTGGCGCGAATCGTTTTTCTGGCATTGAACCTCTCCACGCTCCCCCTCGCCGTAGTTCTCGGCCATCTGGGCGGCAAATTGGTTTTCATGGTGCGGCGTTAAGGCCGTAAAGGGTAAAGCCTATTAAGACGTCCCTTGGGCTTATTCGCTCAGGCGAGATAATGACGCATCATCGGGGTTCAACCTGCACGATAAAAAGAGAGAACCGTGGTTGATCCTGAGCCCATTGAATTCCCCATTGACGGCACCTTGGATCTGCATGCTTTTCATCCCCGCGAGGTAAAAGAGTTGGTGATTGATTACCTTGCCGCCTGTCGGGAACGGGGAATCCTCCAGGTGCGCATCATTCACGGCAAGGGGACGGGCGCCTTGCGGCGGACGGTCCACGCCGTACTCGCCCGCCTGCCTGAGGTGGTTTCATTCCGCTTAGGGGGGGAAGCAGCAGGATCGTGGGGGGCGACCATCTGCCTCCTCCGGCCAAGAGAGAGCGCCCTATCAAACCAAACCATGGACAATGAGGAGGTTTGATTATGAAGATCGTTCGACACCGCCTGCACAACGACGACGGCACAGCATACCCCTTTGTGCAAAGCCCCAACCGCGGGGGGGGCGTCGAGCATCACTACCTCGTGATACACTACACCGCCTCGCCCTCTGCAGAAAACGCCGTTCAGTCCCTCACGAACCCGGCAAGCAAGGCATCGGCGCATGTCGTGGTAGGGAGAGACGGGGGCATTACGCAACTGGTTGGCTTTGACAGGATAGCATGGCACGCGGGCGTCAGCGCCTGGGAAGGACTGCAGGGGTTAAACCGCTATTCTCTGGGCATTGAGCTCGATAACGCAGGCAAGCTGAAACGCCACGGCCAAAAATGGCGGGCATGGTTTGGTCTTGACTACGATGATGAGGACGTTATCGAAGCGATACATAAACATGAAACAGAACCCGCAGGGTGGCATATCTTTACGCCGGAGCAGATTGAGGTGGCCCTTGAGTTATCTCGTGTGCTCGTGTCGCGGTATGGTCTCTTGGATGTTGTGGGTCATGACGACATAGCCCCGGGGCGCAAAGTAGACCCCGGCCCGGCATTTCCGATGGCAAGCTTTCGCGCACGCCTCTTCGGGCGTGCCGAGGATGAAGAGATAAAGTATGAAACGACCACCAATCTCAATATCCGCATGGGTCCGGGGACAGAATATGAGAAGATCATAGATAAATCCTTGCCACCGGGCACACAGGTAGTCATGGTAGAGAGAGAGGGTAGCTGGCTGCTGGTGGACGTGCTGGAGCAGATAGACGGCGTCATGGACCTGCAAGGATGGGTCCATGGACGCTATCTGAGGCGCGTCCAATAGTATCGCTAGAATAATAACTATAATCACACAAAGACACGAAACCCCAAGGCATAATCAATGGGAATATAATACTTCTCTAGGACTTTGTGGCTTTGTGTGAGAATATAATAACGCACAAGGAAGGGGTCTTCACTCTTCTTCCTCAATGGCCTCCAGCTTTCCGTCAATCATCTCCAGCTTTAATTTCATCTGGCAATAAGAACAGTAGACCTCATCTCCTCGCTTTTCATCCCCCTCTAAAGGGATCTCCGCCTCGCAATAGGGGCAGTACGTCTCTCGGCTTGCCATGCTATCCTCCTGGGTTCAGATACTGAACAGCCAAAAAAGACCGATCCTTTATGATATTGTATTATAACGCATTTTCCCTGGGGGCAAAAGGGCAAGGCTATTGCGGCCGCATCTAAGGAGGCGGGGCCGCCGCAGGCGCTATTGGATATTCCGATGATAACCTTGTAGCGAGCGCACCGACCCTTTGCCGTATCGGTAGGCGGCAATCCCTTTGGCAGCGGCTATGGCTGCCGCCAAGGTGGTAATGTAAGGCACCTTGTACTTGATGGCGGCCTTGCGGATATAGGAGTCGTCGTACTTGCTCAATCTGCCGCTCGGCGTATTGATGATCAGATCGATCTCCTTATTCATGATACCGTCGACGATGTTGGGCCGGCCTTCGTGCATCTTGAGGATGTGCTCAGAGGGGATCCCCTGTTCCGCTAAAAAGGCATGGGTGCCCTCGGTAGCCTTGATGTGAAAGCCCAGTTTGTGAAACTCCTCGGCCACGTCCAGCACGCCCGGCCTCTCCCGCTGAGCGACGGTGATCAGGACGGTGCCCTCCGTAGGGAGACGTTGCCCGGCTGCCTCCTGGGATTTAAAATAGGCAAGGCCGAAAGATTCGGCCAATCCCAAGACCTCCCCCGTCGAACGCATCTCAGGCCCTAAGAGGGGATCGACCTCCGGGTACATAGTGAAGGGAAAGACCGCTTCCTTGACCCCGAAGTGAGGAATAGTCTTGGGCGTAATATGCAGCTCTGAGAGCTTCTTGCCGAGCATGACCTGGGTTGCCAGCCGCGCCATGGGGATGTTGCAGACTTTGGAGACCAAGGGCACGGTGCGGGAGGCCCGGGGGTTGGCCTCTAAGACGTATACCATATCATTGGCAATAGCGTACTGGATGTTCATCAAACCGACCACCGTGAGCTCCATGGCGATCTTCTTGGTGTACTCATAGATCGTGTCCAGGTGTCTCTGGGGGATGCTGATGGGGGGGATTACACAGGCCGAGTCCCCGGAGTGGATACCCGCAAGCTCGATATGCTCCATTACCGCGGGGACAAAGGCGTCGGTGCCGTCGGCAATGGCATCGGCCTCGGCCTCGATAGCATTGGCAAGGAACTTGTCGATCAAAATAGGGCGCTCGGGCGTCACACCGACGGCAGCGGCGACGTAGCGCTTGAGCATTTCTTCGTCATAGACCACCTCCATCCCCCGCCCCCCGAGGACGTAGGAAGGCCTGACCATAAGGGGGTAACCGATCTCCTCGGCAACCTGGAGGGCCTCCTCCA
>Ga0307445_10002158_pt1 | contig 10894 bp, 9 predicted proteins | sample SalMarSW160330MG_FD_202147 | JGI IMG/M metagenome (GOLD analysis project Ga0307445, IMG submission 202147) | Salt marsh sediment microbial communities from the Plum Island Ecosystem LTER, Massachusetts, United States - SW1603-30 | ecosystem: Environmental > Aquatic > Marine > Intertidal zone >...
ACAATGCTGCCTTCGACGTCCTGTGCCGCCGCGCTGCCGCTCGTCTCGACCGTGACGGTAAACACTGCCGTCCCGTCAGCGCCGACGTTGAGCGTCGCGGGGGTGACGGTCACCGTAACCGCGCCCGTGTCTGCCACGTGCTCATCGACGCTCAGCATATAGCTCTCGGCTGCCCCAGAGACGTCTGCCGCCGCGACCACCACTCCCTCCGAGCTGCCCATCGTTACCATACCAAAGCTGAGGCTGGGCATGTCAAAGGTCAGGCCGGGATCGCCGGCACCGCCGAGGTCGATACGGCCAGCACCCTGCGTCATCACGTCCGCCGTGGTGACCTCATCCAGATCCAGGATGGTCTGGCTGGCAGTCGTCATCAGCGCGCTCTTGACCTGGGCCGGCGACCACGCCGGGTGCAGTGCCTGCAGCAGCGCAGCCGCACCGGTCACGTGGGGGGCGGCCATGCTGGTGCCATTCCACGAGTCATAGGTCCCGTCCGCGACCGCGCTGAGGATATTGACCCCCGGCGCCACCACGTCAGGCTTGATCAGCAGTTCCAGCGTCGGACCGCGGGAGCTAAAGTCGGCGATCACGTCGGGCGTCTCGATCGGGAAAGGACCCACGGGATAACCGATCTGCAGCCTGGCGTCGCTGGTGTGAGTGACCCACCAGTCACGCATCTGGAGGCCCAGATTGTGGTCGGTCATCACGGTATAGATCGGAAGGTTGCTCGCCGTGAATCCACCCTTCCAGGTGCGGTCATCGGTGTACATGACCGCCGCGCTTGCCCCCTGGGCAATCGCGTTGCCCAACTTGGTCGCAAAGTCGTACGTCCCCCGCGGGATGAGCGCGATCCAGCCCGAGGCATAGGGCGCGGTTTCGGTGATCCCAACCGTCACACCCGCCAGGCCGAGATCGGGAACACCCGTCAAGTCGCACGGCAGGTAGGGGAGCGGGCCGATCGTGGTGGTCGGTATGGTGGAAGGAGCAATGTCCGCGAACTGGTTGCCGGCAAAGCTCTGCAGCGTGGCCGAAACCGGGGTGGGCGCGGTCACGGAGAGCGTGTTATAGTAGGCACGCGCCGTCGTGCTCGCCCCGACCTCGATGAACTTGTCCGAGGAGGGGTTTCCGATCGTGTTGTACTCAGGCCCCGAGTTTCCCGCCGAAAAGACGACCACGACGCCCGCATCCACGGCCGCTTCGTACGCCGCGGCGAGCGGATCGTCGAGCTCCCACGCCGGGCCTCCCCAACTGTTGTTGAGCACGTCGGCGCCGTCGGCGATCGCATCCTCGACCGCAGCAGCCAACATGATGTTGGAGCCCGAAGCGCTCGTACCCGCCTCGTTGAGGAACAGCCCCTTGTAGGCCATGATCCAGGCACCGGGCGCCACGCCCGAGATCTCCGGCGTACTCGTACCATAGCTGGCGGTGACGCGGTTACCGGCAGCTGTGCCCGCCGTATGGCTGCCGTGACCGTGCTTGTCCTGTGGGGTGAGCATTTCGTCTTCGTTCACCGCAAAGGTCGGTGCATAGTAGCGTGCAGAGATGATCTTGCCGTTGCAGAACGATGGGTCGGAGGCACAGTAGCCCTTGGGCCAGGCGCCGGTAGATGGATACGACCACCCTGTGCCGTCGAACATCGGGTGATCGGGATCGATACCGCTGTCGATCACGCCCACCTTGACGCCCGAGCCTGCCGCATCGCGGCCTCCGAGCTGAGACCACAGTGCCGGCGCATCGATGAGAGAGAGCGAATAGTCCAGCTCGATCGTATAGATCCGCTGCGGCGAGACCCGCCTAACACCGGGCAGGTTCCTGAGCGCGAGGAGCGTCTCCAGGCGGCTGTCGGGCAGCTTGACCGCCAGCGCGTTCAGGACGATCTGGTAGTCATAGCCTACCTGCGCTCCAGGAATAGTGCCCGCCATTGACTGCGCGAACAGCGCCTGCTCCTGCTCGAGCTGACCGATATAGGTCTGGCTGGCTGCAGCGTTCACATCCAGCTCCCCACCCAAGCCCGTCGTGCTGATCTGGCCTGTGCCCGACTGAGCATACGCCGCCAGAGATGGCTTGTCCAGTTGTACGATGTACCAATTCCCCTCAGAAGCCAACAGAGACACATCGGACAGCTTGTCCGAGGGTCCCTGTGCTGCCACTGGCGTCAAAGATAGGAGAAGCACGAAGACAATGGCGAATCGCGCCCACTTGACCGATCTCATTTCATCTCCTCTTTCGATAGCTCATGGCGAATACGTCCTGCCCCTGACCTGGCCCCCTACTGGCGATACGCCCTCCTTTCCACACATCGCGCCACGGCGATGGACGCCCCCACACGCACGATCACGTGGTCCGGCGGACCAGTGGCCCAGCGAGGCGGCGCACCACTGGACTGCACCTGCACCGAACAGAGCGGGATCGTATGTAGAGGGATGATGTTAGCGCGTACACTGTGGTACGTAACCGGACACGCTAGATGGTCTACGGATACCACGATAGTGCAGCCGGTAAGACAAGTGCACGAGGTCGATTGTACTACGGGTGCGCATAGGCGTCAAACGGCACTTTTCTCTGGGCCAGCAGAGCACGCGTAGGGAAGCAGTTTGCGTCGGCAGAAGAGTCGATCGAGGTGCTGGAAGGGAACGGCGGCGTGAAGGTGGTAGAAGGAGTAGCGGCATGAACAAGGGACCTGTTCCTGCGCGGCTGCGGTGCGTGAAAGGAACAGGTCCCTAGCTCCGCAGTCCGTCGAGCAGGTGCAGCACCGCCAGCACGGGATGGTGCAGCAGCATGCGCGGGCCAGCATAGCGCATCACCTCGCGGATCTGCTCGCGCATGGCCGGCTTGTAGCAGTGCACCGGGCAGCGGGCGCAGGTGGTCTTGTGGCCAGCAAAGGGACAGGCGTCGAGGCGCGCCTGTGCATACGCCAGGAGATCGGCACACGCGGCGCAGAGCGCTCCCTCGCCGACGTGGTGTGTGCGGCAGTAGAGGCTAATCATGGCCTCTACTGTCCTACGTTCGCGCGTCACGCGCGCGGCCGGCCCTGGCACGCTCTCTCTGTTCTCCCATAGGCGTCGTCGCCCGGAGGAAGCCCACAAACATGAGCAGCGCGCCCAGGAGCTCGCCCAGGTAGAGCGCGTGAGGTACGCCCATACGACTGAACGTCCCGCCAAAGGCGGGCAGGATCGCGCCGGCTGCGATCAGGATGTTGCCGATCGTGCGGTGGAGCAGGATCCGCTTTCGCCAAAAGATCCAGGCCGACCACACTGCGCCGCCGACCAGGGTCACCGTGCCGTACAGGTTAAAGAACGGCGTCAGCACGCGCACGCCGGGGGTGACGATGGCGTGCCCGCTCAGCTCGCTGCCGGTGTGGACGCTGCTCGTCATCTGCGCAGGTTCGAGCTGCGCGGTGAACACGCGGGCCGCGCCATAGAGCGAGCCCGCAAGCAGCAGGATCATGAGCACGTGCGCCCACCTGCGCCGCGCCAGCAGGTACACCGTCCCCTGCCCCAGCCATGCAGCGACGAGGATGGCGCCAAAGAGGTACCACAGCCGAAAGACCAGCGGCTGCCAGCCAAAGGCGCCATAGTAGCCCTCGCAGGCGCCACCGACGGCGTACATGATCATGCCGATGCCCCAAAGCAGCAGGTGCAGGCCCTTGCGCCGCGTATAGCGCCGCAATACGAACCCGGCAAAGACCACGCTCAACAGGGATGACGTCCAGGGCAGCCAGATGTTTGTCGCTCGCACCGCTCTTCTCCTTTTCCGTGCCGGGACCGTCATCCGGAGCCGGGAAACAGGCCCAGGGCAACGGCGACGATCACCACGATCATGATCACGATCGCGAGGGCGAGGATGCCAACCGCGACCGGCACGGCACGTTCCCAGAAGGGCGGGTAGCGGCGCTCGCGCTTTTCTTTCGTCGGTCGCTCCTCCCGTGTCGACGGCATGGGTCCCGGGCGCCCTCCAAAGGACAGAAATGTGACCAAAGTTGACTAAAACTATGCAAGTATAATTCAGTCACGCCGGTTGTCAAGTTCCGGGCTGACGCCCGGTACCACGTGGGACACGTGACCTGCCGGGCCGATCCAGTGTGCCAGCGTGCCGGTCGACAGCGCCGGGTTGACCACATGGCTCGACGCATGTAGAATACCCGCAGAAATGCCGGAGGGAGGCAGATGAGCAAAGAGATGTACGTCGAGCCACGACCTTACCGCCTGGAGAACCCAATCCAGCACTATGCCTGGGGCACGCGCGACGGCGCGGCCTATATCGCGCACTTGCTCGGGCTCGATCCCGAGCCCGGCCTGCCCTACGCCGAGCTGTGGATGGGCGCCCACCCGTCCGCCCCCTCGCGCGTGCGCGTTGGAGCGCACACGGTTTCCCTGGCCCGGCTGATCGAGGAGTGCCCGACGGAGGTGCTGGGCGCAGAAGTGAGCGAGGCCTTTCACGAGACGCTGCCCTTCCTGTTCAAGGTCCTCTCGGCCGCCGAGTCGCTCTCGATCCAGGCCCACCCGAACGCGGAGCAGGCCATTGCCCTGCACGCGCGGGATCCGGAGCACTATCCTGACCCTAACCACAAGCCCGAGCTGGCCATTGCCCTCAGCTCGCTGACCGCGCTCATGGGCTTGAGGCCGTACGACCGCATCCTGGCGGCGCTGACACGGTATCCGGAACTGGCCCGCTTTGTGGGCGAGGAGACGTGTGCGCGGCTGTGGCAGAACGAGGCCGCCCTCCCGGAAGTGCAGCGCAGGCTGGTGCGCGGCCTGCTCGCGGCGCTCGTGAGCGGCTCGGTCGCGCGGGCGCAGGCACTCGAAGCGCAGCTCGACGCGCTGGCCCGGCGCCTGCAAGGCACGGGGGGAGCGCTAGAGGAAGAGGAAGCGCTTTTCCTGGAACTCAGGAATAAGTACGCGGGGGCGGATGCGGGCTTATTTGCTCTTTTCCTGCTGAACCTGGTCCACCTGCAAACAGGGCAGGGCGTCTACATCGGGCCGGGGGTGCCGCACGCTTACCTGGAGGGCAACATTGTCGAGTGCATGGCCAACTCGGACAATGTGGTGCGTGTCGGCCTGACGCCCAAGTACCGCGATGCCGAGACGCTGATCGCGATCCTCGACGACCGGCTGGGCGCGGTGCCGATCCTGGAGGCGCCTGTAGGCATGGAAGAGATGATCTACCGCACGCCGGCACGCGAGTTCCAGGTCAGCCGCTGGCAGCTCGCGCCGGGAAAGGAAAAGCGCGCCGCGCTGCGAGAGCGGCCCGAGATCCTGCTCGTCCTGGAGGGCGAGGTTCGCACCGGCTGGGCAGAGGGTGAGGACGTCTTTTGCCAGGGGGAATCGATGCTCCTCCCGGCATGCCTGAGGGGAGCGAGCGTCGAGGCGATCAAGCCTGCAACCGTGTTCCGGGCCGAGGTGCCACGCTAGCTTTCCAGGCCGAGGCGCGTGGCGGTCGGCCCGCTAAAGCCCAGCACGTCCTCGACGCGCTCGCACCCCAGGCGTTGGCGGATGGTCTGCAGGTCGACGCCGTCCTCGAACAGGTAGCGCGCATAGGCACACCGCAGTTGCGCCGCGTCGACCGTCTGGATGGTGCCGTCGATCACGACGGGGTAGCGGCGCAAGATCGCGTTCACCGCGCCGGAGGCAATCCCGCGCGCCGAGGCCGCACCGTCGTCCACCTCGCGAAAGATGCGGCCGCCGGTGATCTCGGCCTGCTTGACCCACTCCTTGAGTGCAAAGGCGGCCACGTACGGCTCACGGAAGGGCACGACCCGCCCTTGTTCTCCGCGACGGGGCTGTCCTCGGACCGCAGGACGCCCGTCCTCCATCTCGGTCAGATCGCTCATCCGCATGGCAGCCACTTCGTCGGCATCCAGGCCCGTGTTGAGTAGCAGGGCGATGATCGCCCGGTCGCGCAAGCCGGCGAGCGTGCTCTTGTCTGGCGCTTCGAGGAGGGCGGTGCTCTGCGCAGGCTGGAGATGGGCTTGCGGCAGGCGGACGATGAGCTGGCGATGATAGACATAGGCGCCAGCCAGCAGGACGGCGACGACGGCCAGCCATATGCCCCACACGCGCCAACTGGAGAGCGGGACGGCGACGAGGCCAGCGTCGGAAGCCTGGGCCCACAGTACGCCGCCCGCGCCCAGCGCGACGATGAACGTGACGATGAACGTGGTGGCCAGCATGCCCTGCGCCCGATGGCGGCTGACGTAGCGCTCCCAGTCGCGCTCGTCCCGCGACACGCCTACGTAGGCCCGCATAAAGGCCCCTACCCGCTTGACCTTGAAATCCTCGGCGGAAACATAGACATCAAAGGCCAGGGCCAGGAAGGGAAGGGCATAGAGAAGCCAGCGGCTTTCCATGCCGTCGACCTGGATCGCGCCCAGGGCAAAGAGCAGTGCGACAAAGGCCATCTTGCTGAGGACGAACGTGGCACGCTTGCCCTTGTGGAGGAGGACTTCTTGCCGAAGTTGTCCCAGGAACCCGGTGCCCTCGTCTTGCCCGCTCGCCGCTTGCATTCGCTCTCCTCGTGTGCGCACGACCCGCAGGTGGCAGCGATCCACGCTCGTTGCTAGCCGTTCTACAGCATACCATACACGCTGTATGTTGTCAAAACGTAGCTATCTGATGCCTTGTTGTCGCAGAGGATGGACGCAGATCAGGCGGTCACGCGATCCGCTCGATGCCGTGCTTCTCCAGCCAGCGCCGCACACGCCTCTCGGCTCGCGCATCCTTGTACGCATACCACCGCTCTTGTAGATCCGGGTAACGGGCGACGATCCTCCTGAAGCAAAGCGACGCCCCACGATCGTAGATGGCGCACTGGAGCTGCTCCTGCAGCTCCCCGCCCTCCAGCGTGGCGACAAAGCTGATCATGTCGTCATAGTCTCGGTACGGATCGCCTGACTCGATCGCCAAGTAGCGCCCTTGGCCATCGAAGGCGATACGTGCTGCATCCAGCAGAACATTCCGCTTCCATTCGCAGGCACCACCTCGCTGCTGCACTAGGCCCTGGGGCGTCCAGTCTATGTCGCTGACCCAGAGCACGCGACCAGTGTGAAGGTCCAGGTAGTGGCTGAACGCGGGCATGCCAGAGTTCAGGGCCATATCTAGCTCGTTCAGATCGATCCTGAGCTTGCGCTTCACTGCTGCCTCCTCTTACTCTCCACGCGCTCTCCTCGCTCGTACGTCGTCTGGCTCCACCAAGGTCGACCCAGTAGTGCTCGATCCATGTTCACCGGCAGGTCGAGCTCTATGACGGATAGAGCCCTGCATCACGCATGCGCCGGAGCAAACCTGACCGGCGGCTGTACTGTCCGCGAATCTGGTCGGTGCGGCGCGCGAAAGCGGCCTCCTGGCCCCTGTGGATCGCCAGCTCGCGCAGCCTGACCAAGCGCTGCACGGCCTCGTCGTAGGCGTTGCCGGTGCGCTGCTCGATCAGATCCTCTACCTCCTGCCAAGCCTCGGTCTCTCGATCGGCCAAGGTCTCCAGCTCCTGAAGACGCTTGCACTCTGCTGCTTCCGCCCGCCGCCGCCGCTCCTCCTCCCACCGTCGATCTGCCTCGGCAAGAAGGTATCCCACGGTGCGTCGCGGCGTCTCTACGCCCGCCCCTCCCGATGGACGGCCCACAAGCTCGCGCAGGCGGCTGAGCAGCGCCACAGAGAGATGGGGTTCGCCCCGCACCAGCCGGAGCAGGTAGCGCTCACACTCTTGCCGCGACAGTCGAGCGAGGCCCCGCTCGATCCACGTCTCAGGCAGGGGTTCGCGGACAGCACTCGTCTCCGCCGCGACTTGGAGCAGTACCTCGTCGACGTCAAAGAGCTCCACAAAAGTCTCCAGGGCCGGGGACAGCTTGTTCAGCCCGGGCGGCACCGGGGGCTCGAGCAGCGTAGGAAGGACGTCCTCGAACGAGAGCGTCTTGAGCCAGGCCAGGTAGAGGAGGCGGTAATCGCCACGCAGCAAGTCATCTCGCAGCGGCACCAGCGTATCGAGCTGCACGTCCTGCTCAATCCACCAGCCACCTTCGTGGTAGAACCGGATGTTGAGCACCATGAACTCGCCCGCTGTCGACAGAGAGACGTATTCGCTCATCTCGTAGGAAAGGATGTAGGGCTGCATCCGCCCGATGTCGAGCGCTGCCTTCGGGAAGCGGAACATGAGCTGGCGGGTGCCCCAGTTGGCCAGGTAGAGCAGCGCGTCATAGTACCTGGCGAGGACGTCCTCGGCCCGGCCGGGGAAATCGCCCCAGTTGTAGGTAAAGACGGCGCGCCGCGGGTGCGGCTCAACGCGGCTGGAGCGCCGCGCCACCTCTCCCTGCTCTTCCTGCGACAAGGGCCGGTCAATGGCCAGGAACTCATAGTACTGGTATTCAGCCATGGCACCTCCGCGTGTGGGTTTCTCGCTCTATGTAGTCAGACCTATGATACACAAAGCAGGCGCGAGCGCAAGCCGAAGGTGTCTTGTATGAGTGGCTCAACTCGAGTATACTCTGTGTGTCCGCGAAGCGCCACGGGATCCTGGTAAAGGAGGTGCCTTCACGCGGGAGACTGCGCACGGAGCCGGACACGCCCACCCCGAGCACGAGCGGCCTTGTTACACTACTGACAAGAACCGGAGGATGAACTTGGAAGAGGATATACTGGGAGAAGTCAAAGCTGCGATTGTCGAGTTCCTCAAGGTCGATCCGGAAGAGATCACACTGGAATCGCGGTTCAGGGAGGATCTGAGCGCGGACTCGCTAGACCAGGTCGAGATGGTGATGCTCCTGGAGGAGCGATTCGACATCATCGTCCCCGACGAGGACGTACTGCAGCTCACCACGGTCGGCAGCGTGGTGAGCTATATCTCTGCGCGCACGGGACGGGGGACGTCGTGGCGCCGGTCGACCGGGATGATCAGGCCAGGAGACGCTGCTCCCGGCGGGGAGTGAGCGATGTCCGATGGGAAACACATACCCCTGAAAGCCTTCTGGGCGACGGTGGAGGCTAGGCTGGCCGCATGCTCTGCGGACGAGCTGCGGGCCATCCTGCGTGCCATGGCGAACGAGACGCCGCCTACTGGCCGGCAGGCCTTCCTGGCACGGCTAGAATGACACAACGACATGGGCGACCCCCTGGAGCAAGCCCTGCAGCGCGACGAACTGCTGTCCGAGATCGAGGAGCTGGCGGAGGATCTCGAGGCCAGTCTGGCTGAGGCTGAGCCCTGGGAAGAGCGGTACGAGCGTTACGACCGCCATCGCTGGGATGAGGGCTACAACGATGACGAGGGCATGGAGGCCATATACGAGGAGTATGTCGAGCCGCTGGTCGAACTGTTCGATCGGGCACAGGCGGCCTTTGACTATGGCCGCCCGTCTCTGGCCCGCGAGGCATACGAAAAGCTGTTCGAGCTGTTGGACATCAGGGACGACTATGGGCGCGGCCTCCACATCACCGACCTGACCGGCGTGCACCCCGGCGAGACCTATGCGCGCTACCTGCGCGCAGTGTACGAAACCGAGCCGCCTGCGCGCCGGCCAACAGCCCTCTTTGAGGCCATGCATCAGGTAGAGGTGGGACTGGCGACGCGCAACCCAATGCTCGGCGACCTGCTACAGGTCTCGTCGCGCCCCCTGCCGAACCGCGAGCCGTTCTTGGTAGAGTGGATCGCCTACCTGCGGACGCAAAACGACAGCGCAGCCGACGCCTTGCTGCGCGAAGCGATCCGCCTTTCACAGGGCACGCCAGGGCTGGCCGCTCTGGCCCGAGAAGAGGGACGTGACCGTCCGCGCGCCTACCTGGACTGGTTCGCTGCGCTGGAAAAAGAGGGCCGCTACAGCAAAGCCCTAGCCGCCGCACAGCAAGCGCTGCAGGATCTTCCGGCCGAGCTTCCGATCCGGGCTACCATCGCCGACCACCTCTGTGCTGCTGCAGCGCGCCTGGACGAGCCGGAAGCACTGCGTTCCGGACGGTGGGAGGCCTTTCTCGCCGAGCCAACCTTGTCGCGCTTGCTCGACGTGTGGGACGCGCTACCCGGCAATAAGGAGCGGACGACACGGATGCGCCAAGCGGCCTGCTACCTACGCGATCGCCTCGCACAGCCACCCCAGGGCTTTCGCGGCTTCTCGTGGGAGTTCGATGGGCTGGAACGGCCAGTACGCGTGCGCACCACGGTCCTCGCGCACGCGTACCTGTTGGCAGGCCAACTCGAGGACGCACGCCAGCTCGCCGCCCGCGAAAAGGTGCTGGGCTGGAGCAGCGACGACAACCCGCAGGGCCTGGTCGTGACCTCCCTCCTCGTACTGCTGTCGGGCGGCGTGCCAGGCGACCTGCCCCCGAACCTGGCACAGCTCTGGTGGGGGAACCTACAAGGGAGTGCCTGGTACAGCTCGGGACAGGAAGAGCTGCAGGCGCGGCTGGAACGTGTCTATGCCGAGCGCTTTGCCAGGATGGCCCTCGCTGGCGCGAGCGAGGTGCGTGCCCTTACTTGGTGCCTGGATGTCGCCGAGCGCCGGATCGACGCGATCGTGGGCGGCCAGCACCGTGGCAGCTATGACAAAGCTGCCATGTTGACGGTCGCCTGTGCCATGGTCCTCCACTTACGGGGCGACCCGCAGCGGGCCGGCGCCTGGATCGACGGGATTCGCGACCGCTACCCGCGGCACCGTTCCTTCCAGGCCGAGCTCCGCACAGCGCTAGCGCGGAAGGAGCAATAGTGCGCGCAGGTTAGAAATCCGCCGCACGCCCATTCCGGCGCCCATGCAGCCCATCTCCCCAATGCACACGGCGCGCATGGGACGGCGTTGGCGGTCAGGCGGCTACTCGCCGGCCTGCTTCAGAAAGTCGAGGATCAGCGCCGCCGTCTCCTCCGGCATCTCGGTCTGGGGGTAGTGGCCGGCGCCGTCGACGATTTCCAGGCGGCCGCCGGTGCGCTC
>Ga0307445_10002161_pt1 | contig 10872 bp, 9 predicted proteins | sample SalMarSW160330MG_FD_202147 | JGI IMG/M metagenome (GOLD analysis project Ga0307445, IMG submission 202147) | Salt marsh sediment microbial communities from the Plum Island Ecosystem LTER, Massachusetts, United States - SW1603-30 | ecosystem: Environmental > Aquatic > Marine > Intertidal zone >...
CGAAGGTACGTACGATATGCCCCTTTTTTATCAGTTCCTCCAGGGTACTCCGGCCTACATTGCCGAAGGCCCCGGTTAATAGAACACGCATTGAATACTCTCCAAATCACATATAAATGAATGAACGTTCGTTCATTCATTTATACCATAGCGCACCCGTGCCGATCTGTCAAGGCGGATTTCCTTTTTATTTATGCTCGCTTGTGCTTTTATCCCAGTTGTTTTATGATGTGCGTAATTCACCCCAAAAAAGGAGTCGTAAAAAATGAAATGGACCGTGATCCCGTTCATGCTGCTGATTTTGCTTTTACCATGCGCAAAACCGCAAATCCAAAAAAGAATGCAAAGCCACAGGTCACGTGTTTACGCACAAATCGACAGAGATACCAGATTCGATTTCGAAAACAAGGATGGAAACCGCCTCTCACTGCGGATGCCGCTGGAAGAGGCCTCAACCATAATGGGGACCGATGACCTGACACAATACAAGACAAAAGAAACAAAGTGGTCGATCTACTACACCTATGGCCCGTTTGAGTTTATCACCGCATCTCAGGATGAGTACTTTAAAGATAAAGTGGTTGCCATCCGGTATGTGAAAAAGGACGTTTCCTGGAAACTTGTCCCCGGGGCGGCTGATATCGGAATGTCAAAAGCGGAAATAACCGCAAACCTGGGCGACACCTCGGAAAACTACCCCCAGGAACCTGATGCATGGACCTATCTTTTCAATTCCAACACAAACCTTACAATAATCTTTACCGCTGACAAGGTGAGTCAAATAGAGTTATGGATGGGCATGTAGCAAAAGCATCCGGTGTGTCTGTCCGGCCTGAATATTACGGGATGTACCGGCGGAATTTTTACTATGGATAACAAAAACAGTCCCTACAGTGAAGTACAGCGCGCGGCCGCGGGTATCCGCCGCCGGGTAATGGAATACACCATCAAAAACAACGGCGGATACCTGAGTCAGGCCTGTTCTTCCGCGGAGATCCTTTCCACCCTTTACCTGCGGCTGATGAACCTCGGGCCGAGCACCGCTCCCATGGTCCCCCCACCCTTTTCCGGGGTACCCGGGGCCGGCAACCCGGAATACACCAGAGGTGCCGGTTATAACGGCCCGGGCACCCCGGAGTTCGACAGGTTTTTCCTGAGTCCGGCGCATTATGCATTGGTACTCTACTGCGTTCTCATAGAAACCGGACGCATGGCGCCCGAAGGCCTGCTGCAGTTCAACCGGGACGGCAGCCGGGTGGAGATGATCGGGGCCGAACACTCACCCGGTTTCGAGATGATGGGGGGCTCCCTGGCCCAAACCCTGAGCCAGGCCGGGGGAATCGCCACGGCCGGGAGGATGCGCGGGCAGCCGGGCAGGATCTGGGTGTTTATGTCCGACGGTGAGTTTCAGGAAGGTCAGGTCTGGGAGGCTTTTCAAACCCTTTCCCATTACCATATAAATAACCTCTGCGTGTATGTCGATGTAAACGGCCAGCAATGTGACGGTGAGGTGCGTAACGTAATGGGTATCGAGCCCCTTGACCGGCGTCTGCAGGCTTTCGGCGCACGAACCGTAACCGTGGAAGGTCATGACATCGATGCGCTGACGCGGGCCGCTTCCACCCCGTGCGGCGGCAGTCCGCTGGTGGTATTATGCTATACGGATCCTTGCCGGGAGATTCCGCTTTTGGAAAAACGCAGGCCGAAACTGCATTACATCCGCTTTAAGGATGAACATGAGCTTCATGAATACCGGGCATATTATCGCCAACATATGGAGGGGAAGACCGCCGGTACCTGAGCCGAACGGTAAAGCAAGCGAGGAGAGAGGAATGGAAATTGTAAGCAAGGTTCACGCCACCAACCTGGTCCGGTGGGCCAAAGACCACCCGGAGGTGCTGGTATTGTCCGCCGATCTTACCGGTTCCACCGAGATAGACCTGTTTGCGAAAACCTATCCCAAACGCTTCTTTTCCATGGGAGTGGCCGAACAAAACATGATTAGTTTTGCCGCTGGGCTGGCGCGTGAAGGGTATATTCCTTTTGTCCATACCTTCGCCGTATTCATCTACCGCCAGGCCTTAAACCAGATTGTCAGTTCGGTGGCCTATTCCAACCTCCCGGTAAAATTGTTCGGGTTTCTTCCCGGAATTACCACCCCCGGCGGGGCAACCCACCAGGCGATCGAGGACGTGGCCGTCATGCGCGCTGTTCCCAATATAACCATTTTCGAACCGGGTGACGCGACCGAGATACAGACCGTGCCGGACGCGGTAATGGAAACACACGGCCCCGTGTACATCAGGATGCTGCGGGGAGAGGTCCCCCGGATCTTCTCCCCGGACAAGCCTTTTGTCCCGGGAAAAGCCAGGGTTTTGAGTGAGGGAGAGGACATCACCCTGCTTTCATCCGGGATCTGTACCGAGGAGGCCATGCGCGCGGTGTTATTAATCAGAGCGGCCGGTATTAAAATTGAACATCTTCATATCTCCACGCATAAACCCTTTTCCGATCCCACAGTAATCGCAGCCCTGAAAAAACCCCGGTTCGGTGTTATTACCATGGAAAATCATACTATTATCGGCGGGCTGGGCAGCGCGGTTGCCGAATTAATGGCCGAACACGGAATCGGAAAAAAACTCCTGCGCATCGGCCTGAAAGACACCTTTGCGCACGGCGGCAGCAGGCCCTACCTGATGCGGTATTACGGATTGGATGCCGCGGCCCTGGTAAAAAATGTGGAGGCCTTAAGCGGACAACCATTAGGTATAGGGGAAGCGGACATCGCGGCCGCCGCCCCTGAGCCGGGGGGGAGTAACGCCAATGTGGAGGCACTATAGCTCATGAGTATCCCCGCCGCCCCGAAGGAAAACATCCGGTTTACGGTTTCCTATACACTCTACGGCAATGAGCAGGAAGCCCGAAACAAAGCGCAAGACATCTGTTATGAGCAGACAGTCGAGTTTCCGCGGGACCTGACCCCTCACGGTTTTATCAAAGAGGTTATTGTAGGACGGATCGAGGAGTTCAGGCCGATAACGGAGCGGGCCGGGAACAAAAGCGCAAAAGGGCGGCCGCATGGGGGGCGGAAGTCCGGGGAGCAGGAGCCCGAAGGGCGGACCGCCCGGCAGCCAACCGAAGGATGCTACCGCGCGGATATCAGCTTTGCCGCCCAGGCGGCGGGTGCCGGACTGCCGCAGCTTTTAAACGTCATCTTCGGGAATATCAGCCTGAAACAGGGGATACGGGTGGAACGGGTAGCGCTGCCGGAAACCATCCTGCGGAATTTTTGCGGACCGCGGTTCGGCAGGCCGGGCCTGCGCCGGCTGACCGGGGTGACGAACCGCCCCCTGCTCTGCACGGCCTTAAAACCCATGGGCTTAAGCCCCGCCGAGCTTGCGGCCCAGGCCGCCGCTTTCGCGATGGGTGGCATTGATATCATCAAGGACGATCACGGGCTGGCCGACCAGCCCTTCTGCCCGTTCGAGGAGCGGGTGAGCCGCTGTACGGAGGCGGTACGCAACGCCAACAGGAAAACGGGTCGTTCGGCGCTGTACATGCCCAACATTACGGCACCGGCTGACCAGCTGCTAAAGCGCGCCCGATTTGCCCGGAAACTCGGCGCCGGCGCGCTTTTATTCATGCCCGGGTTGGCCGGTGTAGACGGCATGCGCCTTTTGGCCGCGGATGATTCCCTGGACCTGCCCATGGTGAGCCATCCGGCGTTCTGGGGCAGTTTTACCTCATGCCCGTCAAACGGGCTGTCTCCTTTTTTCCTCTATGGTCAGCTAATGCGCCTGGCGGGTGCGGATGCGGTGATATTTCCCCATTACGGGGGCCGCTTCCCCTTCAGCCGGGATGACTGTGCCTCCATCGCGCGCGGCTGCGCCGCCCCCATGGGAGACATAGCCTTGAGTTTTCCGGCTCCCGGCGGGGGAATAACCCGTGAGCGGCTGCATGATATGCTTTCAGTATACGGCCGGGAGTTCGTGCTTTTGATCGGCGGCGAGCTGCACCGCGGAGGAACAGACCTGGCCGCAAACTGCCGTGAAGTACTGAACCTGCTGGAGAACCGTTAACGCGAACCGTTAAATTCAAAAAGGGAGAGGTTATTTCCCCGGTAAGCGTCTGGGCCTCGGCCTGAGTTTCCCGTTGAGGGGGGGCTTGATAGTCGTTCCCCCTTCCGATTTCCGTTCTTCATAGGTAAGAGGGGAGTATGGATTTGATAACCGTTACCGTCTCGTCAATCTGCCCAAACGTATTGTATATATGGGGAGCAAAACGCACCCTGCCCAGGCGCTCGCGAACTATAATTCCGCGTTTCCCTAACCGCGTAACGATTTCAGCGGCATCCATCTTAGAATGTTTTGCGGTGATAATCCCTGTTTTTTTGTCCGCATACGAGTCTCTGTCCAGTATGAAATCGAGCTCCCGCAGGCGGGAGCACAAATAATCGGCCAGCTCATAAATCCTGGCCATGACCGCCCGGAATCCGATGGAGTCTAAGAAACGCAGGCTCGCCAGAAAGTACACCCAGTCATTGAAGTTCGGGGTGGAAAATGTATAACGCTGCGCATTGGCAAGCAGTTGCGTCTTATAGGGAAAATACCGCCCGGCGTCAACCACGGAGTTGGTCCCCTTGAATACCATCTTCAATTTTTCTATCTTCGCGGCGGGAACCGCCAGCACGCCCAGGCCCAAAGGCCCCAGCAGCCATTTCCAGGCCGAAAAGGCCAAAAATGAGATTCCCCAATCCATCCGCAGCTCCACATGTCCCACCCCCTGGGCCCCGTCCACCACCAGCTCAATTCCCCGTGCGGTACACAGGCCGGCCAGCTCACGCACCGGCAGGGGCATTCCCGTACACCAGTGAACCACCGAAACACTCATCACCCGGGTTCGCTCCGTCATCATTCGCTCCGTATTATGAAGGAATTCCTCCGGAGTAGTTCCCAAGGGAACTGTTTTGAGGACAATACCCTTTTCCCCCCAATGCTCCCACGGATACACGTTACTCGGATATTCATGTTCCATGAGAAGGATCTCATCCTTTGCTTTCAGGTCAAGGCCGTAAGAAATCAAATTCATACCTTCGGCCGTATTGTGGATAAGGGCGATATCGGCGGGATCACTCTGTAAAAGCCCGCCGAGGATGCCGGTGATGCCTCCCTTAATTTCTTTTATGCCGAAACCTTTGGCCAGGATACCCTCCCCGGCGTAGCTCTCAAGGTACGCGTTCATCTCCCTCTGCACAAAACTTCCCGCGGGCGTGGTCCCGCAGTTGTTCAGCCAGATCAGCTTCTCATTGACCGGGAATTCCCGGGTAACACTTTGCCAATTTTCCAATATGTAACAATCCTTTTTTTTCGGTATTAAAAGATACTCGAATTATTCTGTTCCGTTTCAGCACCGGCTTGTGTTAATAATTTTACAATATCATTATAACCCTTACTTTTGGCAAACATTAAAGCGGTTCTCTTGAATTTATCCTTCATATTAATATCAGCTTTGCTTTCAATCAACAGCTTTACAATTTCAGCATGACCGTTTTCCGACGCGTGCCGCCGAAAACAAATTATCGTTATCAGCATACGCATTAACCGTAATCAGCACACAAAATAACAAAAAAAATGAAAATGCTTTCTTCAAATTATTTCTCAATTCAATCTTACTCCTCAAGAATATTGGATTCTAAGTTTGTGATTTTTTATTATTCCAAGAGCGGTTTCTTTATTTATAATCGATATCAGAACATCCCGCAATATGAATATACTAATTTTCCCCGGGAATGCCGAAATATCAGCTGCAAAAATAATCTCAACAGACAAATATACATTGCTTCCGCTTATTTTTTTATTTTTCTCTTTACAAAAGGAACTTGCTTTCCTATACTTGGAATAATTCAATCATAGGAGGAAGATATGATCTCAAAGGACAAATCAGTACAAATCTCGAAATTCGGCACAAACAATACGGCCGTCAAGGCCAAATTTGCCGTGGATTCTATTGTGGTAAACATGGAAAACGCATTGAAAAACAGGCTGATAAAGCAGGGGTATTCAGTGGACGGGAAGGGAACGGTTGCGATTACCGGTGATTTTGTAATGATTGACGAAGGAAACAGGTTTTTGCGCTGGTTTATCGGGCCGTTCGGCGTAGGCGCCACCAAGCTTGAGGTGGAAGGCAAGATAACGGAAAACGGCAAGGAAGTAAAAAACTTTTACCTGAAACAAAAAGGATACGGCGGATTCGGCGGCGGAAACAGCCAGCAGCTCCTGGTTGGCTCCACCCGTGGAATCGCCAAAAAAATCGTGAAACTCATGCAAAGTGAATAAAGGCTCAGCCATGGAAAAAGCAAACAAACGAAGCAAGAGACAATGGGAAGCCTACATTGAGTTGAACGTCGATAAAATCGATGGAAACACACTGATAAAGGATATGACCGCCGACGGCTATACCGAACAGGAAGTAAAAGAAATCATAGGCAGGTATAGACAAAAATCCATGGGGGTGAACATCGGCCTGACCATAGGCGGCGCGCTTTTGTGCATCCTTGCCCTTGCGCTTACGCAGTCGTCATATGATTCCGCCTCCGGCGGGGGAACCTACTATGCGTTCTGGGGGGTCGGCCTGGTGGGAATCGTGCTTTTTATCATGGGGCTTTTCAGGCTTTTCAAGGGCTTTTTAAGCAAATAGCTTCCGGACCTCGTAATTATTGGGGCGGATTTCCGCGCAGCGCCTTGAGCTTTCCGTGTTTTTTCTTACGTTCGAGGCGCTTTTTTTGTGAGGTTGCCGTGGGCTTTGTCGGCCTGCGCTTCTTGGGCACACGCACCGCCGTACGGATAAGGTCCCGCAGCCGTCCGAGCGCTACCTGCCTATTTTTGAACTGGCTCCGCGATTCCTGGGCTTTGATCACCACCACCCCCTCTGCGGTGATACGCCGGTCCGCATAGTCCAACAGCCGCTGTTTGTATCGGTCGGGCAGGGACGATTTCCGGATGTCAAAGCGCAGGTGCACGGCCGAAGCCACCTTATTGACGTTCTGTCCGCCCGCGCCCTGGGAACGTACGGCGCTGATCTCTATTTCCGAGAGAGGAATCTGAATATGTCCGTTAATAGGCAGCATAGTCCTACTATTAGGATAATTCCGCAGAACTGTCAATCGCGGCACAAGGGGGGAGTCTGCACTCTCGGTGTTCTATTGCAAAGGCATTATTCAATGAGTATAATTTCACCGACAACAAACTCTCAATGCACGAGTTTTAAGAGGAAAAATGCCGGTAAAAAGCGGAAAAAAGGAATTTAAGCCCCTGGCTTTATTCTGTATATTTATTGCATTTATGAGACAAAACCGCGGGAAATTATACTTTTTGCTAATTTCCCTCTTTTTACTCTTTCTCGCAGCTCCACCCTTTTTTGCGGACGGTTTCGGTAAAAACAAAATACAGTACGAGGCCTTTGATTTTCAGGAACTGGATACGGAACATTTTACCATATTCTATTACAGCCGCGAGCGAAAACCGGTATACGATTGCGCGCAGATCCTTGAGCGCTGGTATGCCTTTTATTCCAAGCTGCTTAACACCCGTTTTGAACACAAACAGCCGGTTATCCTTTATGCCGACCAACCGGATTTTAAACAGACCAATGTGATTGCCGGACTGATCCCGCAGGGAGTGGGAGGAGTAACCGAAAGCCTGGCCTACCGTATGGTCATTCCCCTTACCCCAAACTACAGCGACAATGAACATGTGCTTGGGCATGAGCTGGTCCATGCCTTCTATTTCAGGATGATTCGTGCCTACGGGGCGGGCGCGGGCGCGGCACCGCTGTGGTTTGCGGAAGGATTGGCAGAGTATCTTTCGTTGGGGAACTTCGATCCCCTTACCGCAACCTGGCTGCGGGACGCGGTAATCAATGATGACATTCCCACACTCTCGCAAATGACGGGGGACACCCGCTACTTCCCGTACCGCTTCGGACATGCCATATGGGCATACCTCATCGCTAAAAGCAATTCAAACATGATCAGCATATTTATCGATAATGTCGCACGATACGGATGGGAAAAGGGGATCAGTGAAACCTGGCACATGAGCAGCAAGGAACTGTCCGCCAAATGGCGGGAGGATATAAAAGCATATTACGAACCTTACCTCAAAGATAAAGTACCGGCCCGGGGACCCGGTGTTCCCCTGTATACGCCTCTTTCCGAATCGGTGTTCGCGCCCTCAATCAGCCCGGACGGTCGGTTCCTGGTCTACATCGCCAGGGGGCAAAACTTCAACCTGGAACTGTTTCTTGTGGATGCGACAAACGGAACAATTATTCGCCGGTTAACAAGCTCTCTGACAAGCGAGCATTTCGATTCCCTGCGCTTTATCAATTCTGCGGGCTCGTGGAGCCCCGACAGCAGCCGGTTCGCGTTTATTACCACGAAAAACGGAGACAATCATATCAGTATCATCGATATCAAAACGAATACCACAACGGCCGACATCGCGCTTGCACCGGTACAGGCCATTTCCGATATCGCCTGGTCTCCGGACGGGGCAACCCTGGCAATTGCCGGCAGTTCCGATGGGACGAGCGATCTCTATCTTTATAATCTGGCGAGCCGTGAATTGAAGCGGCTTACCTCCGATATTTACGCGGACCTGCAGCCCGCCTGGTCTCCGGACGGGGCTGCCATCGCGTTTGTTACCAACCGGGGCGGAAACAGTTTCCCGAAAACATTCAATTTCGGCCGGATGCGTATCGCGTTCTATAATGTAAAAAGCGGAAAGATAAGCCTGTTACCGCTTTTCCCCGGAGCAAAACAGATAAATCCCCGCTACGCGGAGGACGGGAAGACACTTTTTTTTATCTCCGACCCGGACGGATTCAGCAACATCTACGAATATTCATTTTCGGATAACAAAATCCGAAAACTTACCGATCTTGCCACCGGCGTCAGCGGGTTGTCCGCCATCTCTCCGGTAATGTCCCTGGCGCCGAAAACCGGTCAGATCGTCTATACGGTATTCGAAAAACGCAAGTATATTCTCTACACTTTTTTTTCCAAAACCGTAAACGGCAGGGAAACGGGGGTGAACCAGGGGATCTTAAGCAGAAACCAGGCAATACACCTGCCCGCGTATAACCAGGAAGACCAGGCGCTGGCACTTCCGGAAGATTTTTCATTTCAGACCGCCTCATTTACCACACACCCTTACAACGCGGCCTTGACTCAGATTTCACTCGGCTTGTTGTCCGGCGGTGTGGTAATAAGCGGGACCGGTGATGTGGCGGCGATGGGGGAGGCGAGTGCCGGATTTGCAGATTATCTGGGCAACCACAGCATTTTCACCACCGTGCAGATAAGCTCGGAAATCAAGAATTCGGGAGCATTGGTTTTTTACCGAAACCTGCAGTACCTGGTAAACTGGGGGATCCAGGTCGAACACTTCCCCTATCTTGCCATCGGCGTCAACTCATCCGATGAAGCAACAAACACCATAGAATATGCCGTTACCCGCTATTTCCGTGACAGCCTGGACTTCATCATGTATTATCCGTTTTCGCTTAACCGGCGTCTTGAGCTTGCTACCGGGTATTCCCTCCAGTATTATGATCCGGAAGCCCTGTTTCTGACCTATAAAAACGGGGAGTTGACCGACAGAAAGACAAAAGAGATTACCATACCGGCCCCACTGCATCTTTCCCGGACCATGCTTGCCTATGTGGGGGATTATACCCAATGGGGGTTCACCTCTCCCATCGACGGTTTCCGCTACCGTTTCGAACTGGAACAGACCCTCGGCTCCCTGTTTTTTCTTACGGCAAGCGTCGATCTCAGAATTTACTTTTTTCTTCCGCCGATCACTTTTGCCTTGCGCGCTTTTCATCAGGGACGCTATTTCTGGGACGCGGAAACCGAACGGATTGATCCGTTATCCCTGGGAGACGACACAAACGTCAGGGGCTACTACGACCTTACCTATGCCGGTGAAGAATGCGCCTTCTGCCGGAATATATCAGGTTCGAATATTGAGGTGTTCAAAGCGGAGATACGTCTGCCCTTATTGGGAACACGTGAGTTCGGATTGATAGATTTTCCCTACCTTCCCATGGATTTTATTGTTTTTTTTGACGCGGGCCTGGCCTGGCGGAGTAATGACCCACCGGTCTTCAAGCTGGCATCCGATACCTCGCAGCGGGTCCCGATCTTCAGTGTGGGAAGCGCTTTGCGTATCAACCTGGGAGGTATCATCATATTCGAATTTTATTACGCCTACCCCTTCGAGCGTCCCGGTTCCACCGGCGTTTTCGGCTTTCTCATCTCCCCGGGATGGTAAGGGCCGTCTTGCAGCCTGGAAATCCCGGCAGGGTGTGCTTGCACGCCGGTTTCCGTTAAGCCGGAAAATAACATGAGCAATAGGGACGGATGCTTTGTTCCCATTGACAAATCGGGCCCGGCTGTTATAGTTGGAGGAACATCAACCTGTCCGGAGGCACATAATGAAAAAACAAGCCTGCATAATTTTCACTGTTTTTGTTATTTTCGCTTTTTTTTCCTGCAAGACTACGGGAGGCAGCCTGACCCGCCCGGATAAAGCATTATTGACTCAGATTACGGCTGAGGTGAAGCTGGGATTTTCAGGAATAAGCAAAACGGAGTTCACCTGGCAAAAGGCCGGAACAGGCGTACACAGCAGTGCGGCAGCGGTCAAGGGATTTGAGATTTCAGCGCGCATCAAAATCAACGGCGATTATTCCCTGCTGAACGGAAAAGCACAAGAGGTTTCTGCGTATCTCACTTCAAAGGGATTTATTGCAAGTGAGTTAAATATTTCGGAAATCGCCGGCGGGTATAAAAAGGACAACCTGGTC
>Ga0307445_10002162_pt1 | contig 10871 bp, 8 predicted proteins | sample SalMarSW160330MG_FD_202147 | JGI IMG/M metagenome (GOLD analysis project Ga0307445, IMG submission 202147) | Salt marsh sediment microbial communities from the Plum Island Ecosystem LTER, Massachusetts, United States - SW1603-30 | ecosystem: Environmental > Aquatic > Marine > Intertidal zone >...
GCCGAGGGGATAAGCCTTCAGCGCGTCACTCTGATCGTTGCGGCTGACGGCGCCCGAACGGTATTCCAACAGAGCCAGCAGCAATCGGGGATGCACGGAGAAATCCCGCGCGACGGTTTCAACAATTTCCCACCCCGTCAACGAATTCCCAAAAACGTATTCGGAATAGGTTTTAAGATACCCCGGGGACGATTCCGCGAATTGGCGTCCCTGAAAATCAGATACGGCCGGTCCGGCGACGACCTCGCTGTCGGGCAGCATCTGGAACGGCGTTCCGGTGAACGGCGCAAGATATAAAGGCACTTTCAGGATCCGTCCCGGGACGAGCGTGGTGGTTTTTTCCGGCAGGTCGGGATTGTGCTTGAGGATATCCTTGAGGGTGGTGTTGAAATGCGATGCGACCGATTCCAGGGTGTCTCCGGACTGCGCGGCATAATCCATGATCTGGCCCGGCTCGGATACGCTGCGGATGGGGAGAGGCGTAGCCGTATTTCCGGATGGGGCCGGCAGGGCGGATGGCGTGGGCGAAAGGACGGGTATCGTCGTAACCGGTTCGGGGCTGCATGCTGAGAATCCCAAGACAGCCCAAAGCACCGCCCAGGGTAGTGCTTGGATTTTCCATGGGTGTTTTCGTCCCGGATCAGATACTGCGCTCATCGTACGGTTTGCGCCCTCTTGTTCAGCAATCGTTGCAATCGCCTTGTGCCGCGCATCCCCGGCAATTTTTCGTCAGGTTTCCTAACGCCACACCAGAAGTTCTTTCGTGGCCCATGCCCGCGCGATGACGACAATCCCATCGCGCTCCAGCGTTCCCTCATACGGTTTTTCGCCCGCAGATGCCACCCATCCGCTCAGCACGAAGGGCACGGGTCCGCCGGCGAGCATCCATTCGCCGTTGTATTTCCGAGCCATATGGAGATGGGTGCCGGTGGCGATTCCTCCTTCACAGGAGGGATGGCCGAGCCGGTCGTCGACTTCGACCCGGGTTCCATTCAGGATGTGGTCCTTATCGGCAATGTGCAGGTACAGGATGTTCCATCCGGTTTGTTCGTATCCATCGCCGTCCAGATCGATCACCACCACATGGCCGATGGACCGGACGACCAATCCGGCCGCGGAAGCGACCGCCCAACTGGGTGAGACGGAGCATTCCGGAGCGTCGGCCGGGGCAAAATCGAGCGCCGCCCGGGCGCCGTCGCGTTCCCAAGCCCCATGCGGCCCTCCGGTGAAAGCCCATTGCTGGCCTTTGTAGAAGGGGAGTTCCATCTCGTACAAGGGGAGTTCCGAGGTATACAACGGTTCGACCGCCTGATCGAACGGGCTGCCGAATAACCGCTGGTACACCCCAAGGAAATCCTGCACCGCCTGCTCCCATTCCTTCCGCGAGGCCGCCTCCCGCGAGAAGTAATATAAAATGGCGACGGTGCCGGCGTTTAAATCCGGGGCCAGGCGCAGCGTCCCGCCGTCGGCGAACTCGAGTTCCAGCTGACTCGCGTCGCGCCAGCCGTAATAGCCGATACTCAGAATGTTCGTTGCCCAGATCAGCTGCGCCGTCAACCCCATCGCATTCGGATTCTTATAGCCGAGCGGATATTTCAGCGTGTCGGCCGGCGGATTCTTCTGGGTGACCCATCCGCTTTCGTATTCCACCAGGGCCATCAGCAGTTTGGGACTGAAGGAATTATTGAACGCGATCTGGCGCAGGATCTCCGCCCCGTTGGCGATCTCCCCGCTGCCTTGGATGAAGGCCGCCAGGTATCCATTTTGCTCATGGATGTATTGGATCGGATCGAAATTGGCAAACGTCGGTGAGTACACGATCGCGCTGTCGGGGAACAGGTGCTTCGAATCGGATATGTCGGTCAGCGACACCGGAATGATCAGCTGAGTCCCCGGCTCAAGAAGCCTGTCCGTCGGCAGGGATTCGCCGCTGACGGCCTGGATGTCGGTCGGCAACACGCCGAATCGGATGGCGATCGTCCGCAGCGTATCGCCCGCCTGGGCCAGGTATCCCATCGGCAAAGGTGTGGCGAGCGGGTGGAGCGTGGGCGTATGCGGGAAGGTATTGGTCGGTCTGGGTGTGACCGATGGCAACGGGATGGACGTCGGCGTTTCGGTGACAGCCGCCGTCGCGGAGAGGGTCGGGGAGACCGGCTGGAGCGTATCCGTGGCGGTGGCGAACAGGGAACCCGGATCCACGGTCACGGATGATTCGCGTGAACACGCCAGTGCGGGCGCCGCGAATAAACACACCAGCACCGCCAGGGCTTTCGCCGAAAATTTAACAGACCGTTGTCTCATCGCCATATGTCGTTGTCTTCGTCGCCGCAATCACAGGCTTCAATGCTTTCATCCCCCTTGGTGAGGTACCCGTCATACTCCACGCCCGTGCCGCGCGGAACCCATCCGCTGAGCACAAAGGGAATCGGTCCGTCCGCCGCGATCCACTCGCCGTTGAACCGGCGCGCAATGTGCACGTGCGTCCCGTTGGAATACCCGCCTTCGCAGGAGGGATGTCCGAGCCGTTCGGCCAGGATGACCTTTTTCCCGAGCGGAACGCGGTCGCGTGTTTCCAGGTGCATGTAGAGTATTGTCCATCCGGTATGTTCATTCCCGTCGAAATCCAGATCCAGCACCACCGCCCCTTCTTCGCTGCGTACGATCAACCCGGGGATGGATGCCACCACCCAATCTTCGGAGGTATTGCATCCATTCGGAATCCCCGACGGCGCGAAATCCAGTGCGGCCCAGGCCGAGCCGGTAGCCCATCCCCCGTGCGGCCCGCCGGTAAAATACCAGACCACGCCTTCTTCAAATGGAAGCATTAACATCGGTTGAACGAGGCCATCGGGGACGACCGGTTCGTACGACCACAGAAACGGATAGCCGAACATCGCCTGAAAGGTGGAGAAGATGCCGCCCTCGGTAACCGCATTCTGCCAATCCGCCTTTCCGTACATGCGCGCCATGAGGTACTGCACGCCCGCCGTTCCGGCGTTGATCCCCGAGCCGATCCGGACCATGCTCCCGTCAGCGAGGATCCAGTAATCGTACCCGGTATCCTTCCAATCGTAATAGCCCTGGTTCATCTGGTCGGCGGCCCAGGCCAGCTGCCGGTAGAGATTTTCACGGCCGGCTTCGGCAATGAACGGGTAGGTGATTTTCCATTCCGGCGGTTGCGGATTGCTGATCCAACCCGCGGCGTATTCCAACGCCGCCAGCAGGATCCGCGGGCTGACCGAATAGTGCTCCGCCACATATTGAACGATTTCCGGTCCGGTCCGATCCTTCCGTTCGACGACCTCCCGGTAATTTAAGAGATAGCTGCGTTTGCCCTTCAGGAATTCCGCCGCATCAAATCCGTTCGCGGCGGGTCCGTAGACCAACTCGGAATCCGGGATGATTTTAAAGTTCGGTCCGGGGTTTTCAGATTCGGGGACGGGGATGAGCAGGGTTTGTCCGATTTCCAGCGCATTCGGATCGGTTAGGTCATTGAGGGCAACAATTGCCTCCTCGGTCACGCCAAACCGGTCCGCGATGGAACCGATCGTATCCCCGGCTTGCACAACATATGTTCCGGGCCCGAGCGTTGGTAGAGAATATGGACGGGTCGGGTCGAGGGTCGGGGAAGAGACCATGGAGGTGGCAGTGGCGGACGGATCGGTTTGCGGGAGAAACGGAGTGGGCTGCCCGGGAAGATCAGCCTGAGAATTCGAAAAAGACGATACGGACTGCGTAATGGAAGGAAATGTTGCACTGGTTATTTGAACGGGAGCACCGGACCGGGTACAAGCCCATCCCATGCTAATGGCGATAAGGATTATCCAATATTTGCGAAATAGCCTCCATTTCACGCTATTCACATGTATAAATGTAGCATGATCCACTTGGGTTTACCAGTGTCTAGGAATGCTATTGTCTTTTTGGCGTCCGGACGTTATTATTCCCGCGCGGTGTCGTCCAGATAATCGGCTGGTAAAAAAAAACGAGCCGGCGATGGATCCGCCGGCCCGGAAGTGCATGGGACATCACCCGGTTTTTACGGATGTTCGAAGGCATTTGGTGCAAAGCACCTTGGTCACCTTGCGTTTTCCATGCCAGATGGCGACCTTCTGAAGATTGGGGCGGAACGTCCGCTGGGTAGCGCGCTTGGAGAACGAGCGATTGTGTCCGAACGCGAGTGCTTTGCCGCATTTTTCACATTTTGCCATGTTCAGATTCCTTCCTGGGAACGCCTATCCGGTGTAAACCGGCCAGCATCTTACCATAGGAAGTAATACCGGGCAAGACGCATTCCGGCAAACGAGAGGCAGACATGCGATCCAATCCGGAGAGGAAGGGGAAAAACCGAATGAAAAGGGAACCGGAAATCTCGCTCGGCAGCATTCGCATTTCTCTCCATGCGGTCTCCGCCCTGGCCAGCCAGGCCGCCTTAAGCTCGTACGGCGTGGTCGGAATGGCCGCCCGCGGATGGTTTGAATCCTGGATGCATCCCACGGCCAAGGATCCGCGGCAGGGTGTGGATGTCCACATCGTCAAGGATAAACTCAGTTTGGATGTCTACGTAATTCTGGAATACGGAACGCGGATTTCCACCGTGGCCGACAGCGTCGCCCATGCGGTGCGATACACCGTGGAAAAAGCGTTCCACCTTCCCGTGGAAGCCGTGAATGTCCACGTTCAGGGGCTGCGCGTTAGCAATCCGGATTGATGATACCCACCCTTTCGGCAGGATGCCGGAGATGACGTTACCCTCCCACCCAAAAGATCTCCCACCTACTACCGTTCCCATCCCGCCCGCTTCCACCATCGATGGAAAGCTTCTCAAGAAGCTCGTCTATGCCGGACTGACGTGGCTCAACACCAACCAGCAGACCATTAATTCCCTCAACGTTTTTCCCGTGCCGGACGGCGACACGGGCACCAATATGTCGCTCACCATGCAGGCCGCCTGGCAGGAAGTCGCGAAGAATGATTCTGCGAATGCCGGTCAGATCGCGCACAGCATTGCGCACGGCGCGTTGATGGGCGCCCGCGGCAACTCGGGCGTGATCTTTTCCCAGATCTGGCGCGGCATCGCCCGCAGCCTGGATGCGCAGAACGAGATCGATGCGGGACTTTTCGCCCGCGCCTGGAAAGAAGCTCGCGAAACCGCATACAAGGGAGTCGTCCGCCCGGTGGAAGGAACGATCCTGACCGTCGCCAGCGACATCGCCACAGCGGCGGAGAAAGCCCGCTGCGAAGGGTGCCATTTCCCGGAATTAATCTTCCGCGTGGTGGACGCCGCCGATCAATCGGTCCAGCGCACGCCGGAGTTATTGCCCGTGTTGCATCAGGCCGGCGTGGTGGATGCGGGCGGCAAGGGACTGTTCTTCTTCTTGGAGGGCATGCAGCGCTATTTGGAAGGGAAGCCGCTCGACAAACCGCTGATGTCCGTCCCACCGCTTTCCTCGCTCGACCTGAGTCTGGCCGAAGAATTCGTGGAAGAAGGCCAGGATTTCGAAATTGTCGTTGACTTCATTCCCTCAGCACCTCTGGATTTGCAGCATTTTTATGCAAGCCTGGAACACATGGGGACCTCCATCCAGATCGGCCAGGGCGACGACCTGTACCGGATGCATATCCATGTTCCCACTGACAAGCGCTACGAACCGATCGATTTCATCCTGCAGCTCGGCACCGTATCCAAAGTCGCGATGGAGAACCTGCAGGAACAGACCAGCCTGCATCATAAGAAGCCGGATTCCAGCGATATCGTGTTCCGTAAAGTTCAATCCGGTCAGATCGCTGCAGTCGCCGTATCACCGGGCGCAGGCCTGACGCGTGTGTTCGCCAGCCTTGGTATTTCGGCGGTCGTGCCAGGCGGGCAGTCCATGAATCCCAGTACGCAGGAAATCCTCAACGCCTTTTCGGAATTACCCGCCGAGAAAATCATCATCCTCCCCAACAACAAGAACATCATCATGGCTGCGGAACAGACAAAAGCCCTGACCAAGAAACAGATCGCCGTAATCCCATCCCGCACCATCCCGCAGGGGATCGCCGCAATGCTGGCATTCCAAAATGACGGGGAGCTCGAGGCGGTGCGTCAGGCTATGAACAAGGCTATCGACGGTATTCAAAGCGGAGAGTTGACCCTGGCAACGCGTTCGGTCGAAATGAACGGAGTCCGGGTAGCCGAAGGGCAATTCATCGGGATGCTTAACGGCACCCTGGTTACAACGGGAAACACGCTGGAAGAATCACTCATGAAGCTTCTGCGCAAGATGGGAGTGGAAAATCACGAACTGGTTACCCTGTATTGGGGAGAACGGCTTACGCACCAATCCGCCAACCAGCTAACGGATAAAGTCCGCGCCGCCTTCCCCGCCCAGCAAGTGGAGAGCTACGAGGGCGGGCAACCGCACTATTTTTTCATTCTTTCCGTGGAATAACGGGGGAACCGATGCCTTCTAAGCCGCGCAAAGCGGCCGCGACCGCGCATCACAGACGGACCGATCCCGTCCCATCGCCGCGGCCACGGATCCATGTTGTAACCGACAGCGCTTCCGCGTTTCCCAACCCGGAAACCGCACTTCGGCCGGATGTGACCGTACTGCCACTGACCATTCACATCGGTACACACTCTTTCCTCGAACGGAACGGGGATACCTTGGACGAGATCCGCCCGCTGCTCGGAAACCGCGAGACGATTCCGGTGATCGCTTCCCCGAGCGTGGAAGCGTTCTTTTCCACTTTTCAAAGCATTTCCCGCCACACGCACAACATCCTGTGCCTGCTGAGTTCCAGCAAGCTGTGCCGGGCGGTCCGAAACGCGCGTACCGCCGCTGAATCCTTCACTGGGCGCATGAATATTTACGTGGTGGATTCGCTTACCACATCCGCCGGGACCGGCTTTCTCATCACCGAGACCCTGCGGATTGCCGATCAAGGCGCATCGCTGGAAACGGTGGTCCGCCGGCTGCGCTACCTTGTGCCGCGGATGTATGCGGTCTTCTTCATCGAAGATCTGGCGTATCTGCAGCACACCGGAAAGATCAGCCGGGCTCAGGTGATGCTCGGGGAAATGCTTGGAATCAAACCGTTCCTTTCGCTGGAAGAAGGCGGGCTGGTTCCGCTTGAGAAGGTGCAAACCCAGGAACAAGCAGTGGAAAAACTGGTGGAATTTGTCAGCGAATTCACCCACCTGCATCGTTTGGCGGTCATATACAATACCCAGGAAGGGGAAGCCCACGGGCACCTCCTGTATCAACGGGTGCGGGAAGTTTTCCCCGGTTGTCCAGTATCCACCATCGGTCTGGGCGCTTCGGTGGCGTCTATCTTCGGACCCCGCTCTTCCGGATTGATTGTATTCGATCTGCCTCCCAACTTGCGGGAGACGGCCCAATAGGAGTTGATGAGATGACGGAGACAATTGGTTTTGTCACGGACAGCACAAGCGACATTCCAGCCGACGACGCTGCGAAATACGCAGTGGAAGTCGTCCCGGCGATGATCATGTTCGGCGGCCAGAGTTACCGTGACGGTGTGGATATATCGCGTTCGGATTTATACCGGCGGATGTCAACCCAGCGCCTCTTGCCCACAACCGCTTCTCCTTCAGTCGGCGCCTTCGAAGAGGCGTTCGAAAAAGTGCTTTCGCGCGGGGTTCAGAAGGTTCTATCCATCCATCTGGCTTCCTCCCTGAGCGGAATCTTCAACTCCGCTTCCATAGCGGCCAAGCATTTCCCAGGACGGGTCGAGGTGGTGGAAACCGGCCAGGTTTCAATGGGCGCCGGTTTCCTTATCCTGTCCGCGGCGGAAGCGGCCGTCAAAGGCGCCCCGATCGATGCCCTGAAGAAGCTTGTGACGGAGACGCGCCGCCGAATGCGGCTTGTAGCGCTGATCGAAAGCCTGGCGCATCTGGCGCACAGCGGCCGCCTGCCGACGCTGGTGGCGGGTATCGGGGATTTTCTGCAGATTAAACTGCTCATCTCCCTTTATGAAGGGACCGTCAGCCGGGTGGCACAGGTCCGCACGCAGTCGCGCGGCCTCGCCGTGCTCATCGATCAGGTCCGCTCCTGGGGACCGATTGACCGTCTGGCGGTTGCGCATGCGGATGCGCGTTCGCTTGCGGACGGGTTGATTCCGCAGCTTTCGGAAAGCGTCCATGGACTCAACCGAATCCTGAAGCAAAAAACCTGCGTCATCGAAGTCACCCCGGCCATCGGCGTGCATATCGGCCCGGGGGCGGTCGGTATCATCGCGATGCAATCCCCTTCCAGCACCTGATTCCGCATGAGGCGGTCCCCGGATGGACGAACAACAGCTGTCGCAATACATCGTCGACCGGCTTTCCGCGGCCGCGAACCGTGATGACATTATCCGCTACGTCTGCCAGCGCGGCCGCCTGGATTGGACACAAGCCCAAGCGTTCGTGGCGGATGTGGAAGAAACCCACGCCCGGGAAATTGCCCGGCGCCATCTTCCGATAAACCTCACCGCGTCACTCATGACAGGGTTGTTCGGCGCTCTGTTAACGGTCTATGCGGTGTTTTCAATTTTTGAACCGCTGCTGGGCCGGCCGTTGCCCGATTTTCTTTACCTCCTGAATGATTTCGGTGTCCGCTACGGCCTCCTGCCGGATATCCACGCCGCCGTGGAAAACCTCCATCGGTATGGATTGCTCCCGAATTTCTGGAGAACACTGTATACTACGGGACAGTCCTTCGGGTTGAGTCACGACCTGGTCAATATTCTGTACGTCCTGGCAAGCGGTTATTTTTTTTGGCCGCTACTGCTGCTGGGCTTGTACTCATTAATCGCCGGGAGTCTGGATTTTTTCCGCAACCTTTTCCGAATTACCGGACGATAAATTCTTCTTCGAGGAAAACTACCTTGACGGTTTCCGTAATCGAGACCCTGATCAAAATGCTCCGCAACGAAGCGGGGATGGGGTATCTGGATCAATGCGTGCAGGGCGGGTTTAATAATTTTTCCTCCACATGGAGCCAGAATGCCCGGACCGAATCGGTCCCGGAACCGCTTTGTCGGCGTGTCCTGGAATGGCTGGCTTCGTATCACACACTGGCGACGGAACAAAGGCCGGCATCGGTGAACTCCCTCCTGGACGAATTGATGGCGGAAAAACGCAGGGGGGATATCGGCGCCGACCCGCAATCCACTGCCGGGGAAAACCCGCCGGGCACGGGCGAAGCCAACCGCCCCAAGGACATGCGATCCGATCGGGCAAGCGCAGCCCCCACTTCCCATCCGCCCCAGCCCGCACCCGTCAAAACGCGACAGGCATCGGGCGCACCACCTGCCCCGCGGACTCCCAAGGCGGCGCCGTTGACCCTGCGAGAATTGCAGGCGCCGCTCCGGCGTCTGCTGGGAGTGGGCGATAAAAACACGGAATCCTTCCAGCGCCTTGGTCTTCAGACGATCGGCGACCTGCTTTGGTACTTCCCGCGCCGCTATTTGGATTACTCCCTCCTCAAACCCATCAACCGGCTCTGGTACGGCGAGACCGTCACCGTGCTGGCCTCCGTGCGCGACACCTCCACCCGCCGCACCAAGCGGGGCACCATCACCGAACTGACGGTCGCCGATGGAAGCGGGTCGCTGCTGGTCACCTTCTTCAACCAGCCATGGATCGAATCCCGCCTGCGGAAAGGGCAGCTGCTCTCCCTCTCCGGAAAAATCGGCCAGTACCTCGGACGGCTGACGATGACCATGCCGGAATGGGAGTTCCTGGACCGCCAGCAGATCCGCACCGGCGGCATCGTACCCGTCTATTCGCTGACCGCCGGGGTTAATCAAAATTTTTTGCGCCGCCATATTCATAATGCCGTCTCCCGGCTGGCCACCCGCCTGCCGGATCCATTGCCGGCGGCCGTGCTGGACGAGGGGAAATGGATGGCGCTGGGCCAGGCGCTGCAACAGATCCATTTCCCCGCTTCCTTGGAATCCCTGAAGAAAGCAAAAGACCGCCTGGGGTTCGAAGAGCTGCTCTATCTGCAGTTGGGAATCCTTCAGCAACGAAGGAATTGGACTTCCGGAGAGGCGAAGTCCTATCCCGCCCCGGCGGTCCTCGAAGAGTTCATCGCATCCCTGCCCTATGCCCTGACTGCGGCCCAGCAAAAGGCGGTGAAGGATATCCTGGCGGATCTCGAATCCGGCAAGCCCATGAACCGCCTGCTGGAAGGCGATGTCGGTTCGGGCAAGACCATCGTCGCTCTGACGGCCTGCCTGGTCGTCGCGCTTCAGGGCGGGCAGGCGGCCATCCTCGCGCCGACCGGCATTCTCGCCGAGCAGCATTTCGCGCTGGTTCGCAAACTGCTGGTCCGCGAGGATAAATTCCTACGCGAGGATCAAACGGGATTGCTGCTCGGTTCCACGCCGGAATCGGCGAAGCAGGAGATACGCCAAGGCCTCGCCTCCGGCCGGATCTCCGTGGTTGTCGGAACGCATGCGCTTCTGGAAAGTCCGGTTGACTTTGCGCGCCTGGACCTGGCGGTGATCGACGAGCAACACCGGTTCGGCGTCGACCAGCGGGCGGCGTTGCGCGCCAAGGGCCGCAGTCCGCACCTTTTGGTAATGACCGCCACACCCATCCCGCGTTCGCTCGCCCTGACCATCTACGGCGACCTGGATCTCACATTGCTCGACGAAATGCCGCCGGGCCGCAAACCGGTCACCACCCGGATCCTGCTTCCCGGGGAACGCGAGCGGGCCTACGCGTTCATCACCGGCCAGCTGAAGCAGGAACGCCAGGCGTTTATCATCTGCCCGCGGATCGAAGAAAGCGAAACCAGCGAAGCGACGGCCGCCGTAGAAGAACATCGCCGCCTTCAGGAAGGCATCTTCCCGGAATGGAGGCTGGGACTACT
>Ga0307445_10002164_pt1 | contig 10860 bp, 8 predicted proteins | sample SalMarSW160330MG_FD_202147 | JGI IMG/M metagenome (GOLD analysis project Ga0307445, IMG submission 202147) | Salt marsh sediment microbial communities from the Plum Island Ecosystem LTER, Massachusetts, United States - SW1603-30 | ecosystem: Environmental > Aquatic > Marine > Intertidal zone >...
CTCAGGAAGCAGGACGTGCTCGATGCCCATTCGTCCCACCTCCCAGTAGTTGGCGATGCCATAGCGCCTGGCGAACTCGCGCAGTACCTTGCACTGTTCTGCCGCCTTGATGTCCTTGTTGGGTGCAAAGTGGTCTGGCACGAGCGCCACTTTGTTAGGATCGAACACCTTGTCCACGCCCAGCTTGGCAAACTCGCGGATCGAGATCGGTGCCGTAATGTCGTTCGCCAGCACCATGTCGACCTGCACTTCGACGAGCTTACCCGGCGCCACGCTGCCCGCAGTATGCGCGGCCAGGATCTTTTCAGCGATCGTCTGTCCCATACTATTCCATCCTCTCATCTCGTAGCGCGCCCCACCCCATGAAATCTGCATTGTGCGCCGAGCCATACCGGGCCTGCATCTGCTCCAGTGACTTGCGGACCTCGTCCGTCACCTCTTGCTTCTGGCTGCGCACAGTCTGTGCCGCCAGGAGCCGGTTCAACGCGAACAGGTATGCTCTCGCAGCAGCGACCACCGTGTCTGTATCGGAGCCGCGTCCCATAAAGATCCTGCGCCGTCCTCCGTTCCCATCCGGTGAGACGTCGCGAATGCGGACCGTTACCTTGGCCATCGCGTCCATCCCCTCGGTGATGGCCTGTATCGAGAACTCGACCAGTTCGTTGGGAACCTGCGCGATCTTGTCGATGGCATTGTACGCGGCATCGACCGGCCCGTTGCCCATGCTGGCCTCGCATGCCACGTTCCCACCTGGCCCGCGCAGACATACAGAGGCCGTGGGAATGCCTGCCGTGCCACACATGACCTGCATCTTGACCAGTTCGAACGTCTCTTCGAAGAAGACGAGCGACTGGCCCGCGACGATGTTCTCTAGATCGCGCACGTCGACTGTCTTCTTCTTGTCCGCCACCTCCAAGAAGCGTTCATAGATGGCATCGAACTGCTCGTCGGCGACGTGGTATCCCAGTTCTTCTAGGCGATGGCGCAGGCCGTGGCGTCCAGAACGTGCCGATAACACGATCTCGGACTCGGGCACGCCAATGTCCTGCGGGTTGATGATCTCGTACGTGGTCCGCTCCTTGAGCACTCCATCCTGGTGGATCCCGGAAGAGTGGGCAAAGGCATTGGCACCAACGATCGCCTTGTTGGGCTGCACCAGAATGCCCGTCAGATCGGAGACCATGCGGCTTGCCGGGTAGATCAACCTGGCATTGATGCTCGTGTCGGCCCTGAAAAAGTCCTGGCGCGTGCGGAGTGCCATGACGACCTCTTCCAACGAAGCGTTGCCGGCCCGCTCACCCAGCCCGTTGATCGTGCACTCGACCTGGCGCGCGCCGTTGACGATCCCGGCCAGCGTGTTCGCAGTAGCCATGCCCAGATCATTGTGGCAATGCACCGAGACGATCGCCTTGTCGATGTTGGCCACGTTGTTCATGATCCCGGCGATCAGTGTACCCCACTCCGTGGGGTACGTGTATCCTGTCGTATCCGGGATATTGACCACCGTCGCACCGGCATCGATCACCGCTTCCAGCACCCGGTACAAATAGTCCGGATCAGCCCGCCCAGCGTCCTCGACATAGTACTGCACGTCATCGACGTAACGCTTGGCGCGGCGTACCGCCTTGACGCCGGCTTCGATCGCCTGTTCTCGACTCATGCGCAGCTTGTGTGCTAGGTGCACGTCTGACACCCCGAGGCCCGTATGGATACGAGGTCGGGCCGCGCCCTTGAGCGCAGCCGCTGCCACGTCCACGTCTTCCTCACGAGCTCGCGTCAAGCCACAGATAATGCAGCCACGGATCTCTTGCGAGATCGCCTGCACAGATTTGAAATCGCCTGGTGAGGAGATCGGGAACCCAGCCTCGATCACGTCGACCCTCATGTCCTCGAGCATGTGGGCGATCTCGATCTTCTCCTTGGTGGTCAGCGCGGCCCCCGGCGACTGCTCACCGTCGCGGAGGGTCGTATCGAACACCAGCACTTTGTCGCGAATGCCAACCCCACTCTCGTCCATTGCACCTACCTCCGCTGTCCCTTGCGAATGCGTCGCGCATTCTGATGCGCCACCTTCGTAAGGTAAACAGTGCTACTCGTTCCCCGGTCGCAGCGATCGCACCGCCGCACCTGCCAACCACATTTCTGATTCGTGCATCTCGCGCAGCTCTTCCTGCAGCTTTTCCTTGTAATCGGGCGAGCTGTTTGCTTCGAGCACGATCCGGGTCTCTTCGCCCCTGATGACGCTGTCATACAATTCCTTGAAGACGGGCATCACCGCCTCGCGGAACCGAGGCAGCCAATCCAGCGCCCCGCGCTGGGCCGTTGTACTGCAGTTCGCATACATCCAGTCCATCCCGTTCTGGTCGACCAGGCGGATCAGGCTTTGCGTGAGCTCCTCCACGGTCTCGTTGAAAGCCTCGCTGGGCGTATGCCCGTGCTCGCGAAGCACGTTGTACTGCGCTTCCATGACCCCTGCCAGGGCACCCATCAGCACGCCTCGCTCCCCGGTCAGGTCACTGTAGACCTCATTCTCGAATGTCGTGGGAAAGAGATAGCCCGAACCGATCGCGATGCCTACCGCGATCGTGCGCTCGAGAGCTCGCCCCGTATAGTCCTGCTCTACCGCAAAGCTGCTGTTGATTCCGCTGCCGGCGAGAAAGTTCGCACGCACGCTCGTGCCCGACCCCTTGGGCGCAACCAGGATCACATCTACATTGTCTGGCGGAACCACGCTGGTCTGGTCACTGTACACGATACTGAATCCATGCGAAAAGTACAGCGCATCTCCCTCGCTCAGGGCAGCTTTCACCTTTGGCCAAAGGATCATCTGCGCTGCATCGGACACAAGGTACTGGATGATCGTGCCACGAGACACCGCTTCGTCAAATGGGAACAACGTCTCGCCAGGCACCCAGCCATCATCGATCGCCTTCTGCCACGAGCGCTTGCGTGCAGGATCGCCGCCGACGATGACGTTTATGCCATTGTCCTTCATGTTCAGTGCCTGGGCCGGCCCCTGGACGCCATATCCCAGGACTGCCACGACCTCGTCTGCCAGGATGTCGCGCGCCTTTGCCAGGGAAAACTCATCCCGCGTCACGACCTCTTCGACCACACCACCAAAGTTGATCTTTGCCACGTCTTCTTCTCCTTTTCGGTCTATGACTTGCCGTTGCCGCCACGCAGCATCGCTACGCGCCCCGTTCGAGCGAGGTCCTTTATGCCAAAGGGGCGAAGCAGATTTACCAGCGAATCCACCTTGTCCTCATCGCCTGTGATCTCGATCGTCATCGATGCCTGTGCCACGTCGATCACCTGCGCACGGAACACGTCGACCAACTGGATGATCGCGGAACGCGTCTCGAGCGTCGCCGCCACCTTGACCAAAGCCAGCTCCCGGTACACAGCCCGGTCCGGCGTCGCATCCTCAATGACCTTGGTCACCTCGATCAGCTTGTGGAACTGCTTGACCACTTGCTCGCGGTGTGCCTCACTGTCACAGTCGACCACCAGCGTCATTCGCGAGATACCGGGCGTCTCGCTGTGACCGACGGTCAGGCTCTCAATGTTAAAGTTGCGGCACCTGAATAGGCTGGCAACCCGATCGAGCACCCCGGGATGATCCTGCACCAGCGCAATGAGGGTCTGTTTCATGATGCCTCCTCGTTCGGGCTCCTACCTGCTTTCGAATCGTCATCGACATCCGCCATCGGCCGGCGCAACATGCTCGAGATGCCCGCACCCGCCGGAACCATCGGGTATACGTTCTCTTCCTCTACCACACGGAACTCGATCAGCACGGGGCCACCTATCTCGCGTGCCCGTTTGAGCGTTGGCACCACCGCGTCCTTTTTCGTGACGCGCAGCCCGGTCAACCCATACGCATCGGCCAGCTTCACATAGTCTGGGCTGGAGATCGGTGTACCAGAATAGCGGCGCCCGAAAAAGAGCTCCTGCCATTGACGAACCATGCCCAGATAACTGTTGTTCAGGATCGCGATCTTTAGCGGCAACTCCTCCTGAACGACTGTAGCCAGTTCCTGGATATTCATCTGGATCCCGCCGTCGCCCACGGTGACCCACACCTCGTCGTCTGGGCAGCCTACCTGCGCCCCTATCGCAGCAGGCAGCGCAAAGCCCATTGTACCAAGGCCACCGGACGTGATCAGGCTCCGGTACTTGTCGTGCAAGTAGTACTGGGCCTCCCACATCTGGTTCTGGCCCACATCACTCACCATGATCGCCTGCCCCATGTTCGCGTGCCAGATCTGGCGGATGATATACGGTGGCAGCATGTCGTCCGTCTCCCGGTTGAGGATATCGCGCTGCTCCGAGTCCTCGCGCCAGGCATGGACCGTTTCCAGCCACTCGGTGTGGTCCGCCTTCTCGACGCGTGCGTTCAGCGACTCGAGTACCTGCTTTACGTCCCCTACGACGGGGACGTCCACCGGCACGTTCTTGCCAATCTCTGCCGGATCGACATCTATGTGGATCACCTTGGCATCGCGCGCAAAGGTATCTACCTTGCCCGTGACACGGTCGGAAAAGCGCATGCCGATCGCGATCAGCAGGTCTGCGCCCTGCACAGCCTTGTTGGCATACGCTTCCCCGTGCATGCCCGACATACCCAGGCACAGGGGATGCGTGCGAGGAAACGACCCAATGCCGAGCAAGGTGGTGATCACCGGGGCGTGGATCGTTTCCGCTAGCTGCCTCAGCTCCTGCTGCGCATTCGCGAGCGTGACGCCGTGTCCGGCAAAGATCACCGGCCGCCTCGATTCCGCGATCGTCTGGGCCGCCTGCTTGATCTGTCCTTCGTGTCCCCGGACCGTCGGCTTGTACCCCGGCAGATCGACCTCCGCAGGATACTCGAACTCAACCTCGCCCGTCTGGGCATCCTTGGTAATATCGACCAACACGGGACCGGGGCGGCCCGTACGGGCGATATGGAACGCCTCTTTCATCACCCGGGGTAGATCTTCTGCGTTGGTGACGAGGTAGTTATGCTTGGTGATCGGAAGCGTGATCCCGGTCACGTCGACCTCCTGAAACGCATCCTTGCCGACATAGGCCGACGGGACCTGACCGGTGACCGCCACGAGAGGGGACGAGTCGAGGTGAGCTGTAGCAATGCCGGTAACCAGGTTCGTTGCGCCGGGTCCTGAGGTAGCGAAACACACGCCGACCCTGCCCGTCGCACGCGCATAGCCATCGGCGGCGTGGGCGGCGGCCTGCTCGTGGCGAACCAGGACATGGCGCAGCGGATAATCCACCAATGCATCATAGATCGGGATGACCGCTCCGCCGGGGTAACCAAAGATCACATCTACCCCTTCGCGCACCAGGCTCTCACAGACGACCTGCGCACCCTTTATCTTCATAGCTCTCTCCTTCATCATCGGATTCCTATCCGGCGGATGAGAATCCGCCGGATTCTTGCCCACCCTCCACCCGAGAACGCCGAGCTCTTACAGCCTACGGCCGCCAGGGAACAGCCCGGCCTACTCGAACACCGCACCGGTATTGGCCGAAGTCACGAGCTGCGAGTACCTGCGCAGATAGCCTTTCTCGACCGAGCTCTTCCAGTCAGGAAGCAAAGCCAGGCGCTGCTCGATCTCGTCCTGCGGGACCTGCAGCTCGAGCGTGCGGGCAGGTATGTCGATGCGGATCGTGTCACCATCCCGGATCGCCGCGATCGTGCCTCGTGCCGCTGCCTCCGGCGAGATGTGCCCGATCGCGATCCCACGCGTTGCCCCGGAAAAGCGCCCGTCGGTAAGCAGAGCAACTTGGCCGTCCATCCCCATCCCCGAGAGTGCCGAGGTTGCGGTGAGCATCTCGCGCATGCCGGGACCCCCCTTTGGCCCCTCGTAACGGATCACGATCACGTCGCCCTCGCTAAAGCGGCGCTTCAGGATCGCCTCTGTGGCTGCGTCCTCCGAATCAAAGACGCGCGCTGGCCCGCTGTACACGCGCTTGTTCTCTGGCACGGCAGCAGTCTTGATCACGGCTCCGTCCGGTGCCAGATTGCCAAACAGGATGGCCAACCCTCCGTGCTCTGAATACGGGTTCTCGTGGGACCGGATCACATCGCGATCTGTGACCACAGCACTTCTCACGTTGTCGCCGAGACTCTGCCCGGTCACGGTCAGCGTGCCGGGATCGAGGAGGCCGTGATCGACCAGATCGTGCATCAGGGCCTGAATCCCGCCGGCGCGGTCCAGATCCTGGATGTGATGCCCACCTGCTACGGGGCTCATGCGGCACAGGTGCGGCGTGTTCTCGCTGATCTCGTTCAGTTCGGAAAGCGGCACATCGATACCCGCCTCGTGTGCGATCGCGATCATGTGCAGCACAGTATTGGTCGAACCGCCAAGCGCCATGTCCACTACAAAGGCGTTCCGCACTGCTGCGGGGGTCAGGATATCGGAAGGCCGGATGTTCTGCTCTAGCAGCGACATGATCTGGCGCCCAGCGTCCTTTGCCAGCCGGGTACGCCGTGCCTCCACCGCAGGGATCGTGCCGTGTCCCGGCAAGCCCAAGCCGAGTGCCTCGGTCAGGCAGTTCATGGTATTGGCGGTAAACATGCCCGAGCAAGAGCCACACCCCGGGCAAGCGACCTCCTCCAGCCCCAGGAGATCCTCCTCAGTCATCGTACCCGCGATCACGCTGCCGACACCCATGAACACCGAATTCAGATCGGCCACCTCGCCGTGCCAGTGCCCAGCGAGCATGGGACCGCCGCTGATCACGATGGTGGGAATGTTGATGCGCGCTGCGGCCATCAGCATGCCAGGTACGATCTTGTCGCAGTTCGGAATGAGCACCACGGCATCAAAAGCGTGGGCTTCTACAACCGTCTCTACCGAGTCGGCGACGAGTTCGCGGCTGGCGAGTGAGTACTTCATTCCCGCGTGGTTCATCGCGATACCGTCGCAGACACCGATCGTCCCGACCTCGAACGGCGTGCCACCCCCAGCGTGGATGCCCGCCTTGACCGCATCGGCGATGCGGCGTAGATGCGCATGCCCCGGGATCACTTCACTGTACGAGTTGACGACGCCGACAAACGGCTGCTCCAGTTCCCACTGTGTGTAGCCCAGTGCACGTAGCAGCGAGCGGTGGGGCGCGCGCTCTACACCCTTCTTAACTGCATCACTCCTCACGGCCTTCTCCTTGTCTAGTAGTTGCTTTGACTCTGTGTCTCCTAAACAAATGGCGCCCTCGCCCGGCGGGCGTAGCCGGAATCAGGGCGCCATTGCACTGCTCCATAGAGGCAAGGCTGGCGGATCGGGATCCGCGGCCCTGCCTGAGCGAATTGAGGTCAGCGACAGGAGTCAATGAGCCAAAAAAAGGGCCTCCCCGTTGGGAGGCCCTTTGCGATGTCCGTTCTTACCTTGACGCTACCTCGATGCTCTCCCAAGCGCTAAATCCTCCTTAATCAGGAGGCTAAGCAGAACCAGAACAACTAGGGAGAGCACAATCTCGGCGTTCATGTGGCCCATTTCTCCAGCAGTTTCGCTCAGTGTACCACGTTCCCCAACCCTTGTCAAATCGACTAACCAACTTGCGTGTCCCGTAGAAGGGTCCGACGGATCACACGACTTTACAGTCGGAGATCCGTCCCTACGGGAGACAATCGGCGCACCCGGACACCTATCCCTACGCAGCCCTAGGTCGCTGCCTGAAGAACGCGAACCTCTGCCGATAGGGCGTCGACGAACATCAGTCGCCCCCGCAGCAACTCGCCAGCACCTGTCAGCAACTTGATCGTCTCCTGCACCTGTAAGGCGGCGATGAGCATAGGCGAAGGCGCTGGTGTGCCCAGCTCTGCCTCCGCGCCGTGCTCGGGAAGCTCCCCATCGCCATACAGCGCACGGAGGCCCCCGTCCCCGGGCAGGATCGTCATCACCTGTCCCATTGCCCCCGCTATAGCGCCGTGCACCATCGGCACACCGGCTTCTGCAGCCGCATCCTGCAGCATCAATCGCGTGGGCAAGCGGTCGAGCGCATCGATCACGACATCGACTCCTTGGAGGATGCGCTGCAGGCTCTCGTCGGTGGCATACTCGGCGTAGGACTGCACCTCGACGGCGCCGTTGACCTGCCGGACGCGTTCTGCCGCCACGTGCGCCTTGGATTGACCCAGGTTGTCTTCGCAGCTCAACACCTGCCGGTTCAGGTTGTGATCGACAAAGACGTCTCCGTCTACCAGGACGAGCCGCCCGATACCCAACCGGGCCAAGCCCTCCACCGCGTAGCCGCCCAGCCCTCCCAGGCCAATGACCGCGACGCAGGCACAAAGCAGCTTGAGCTGTCCTTCGAGTCCCAGGAGACCATAATTCCGCGCGTACCGTCGAGGAAGGATACCCGCTTCGAGCAGCGCGAGCTCGGCCTCTTTTCGCGACAACCTCAGCTCTTTTGCCAGGCGCTCTACGTTCGCCAGACTGATGACGTTCGCGCCGTCGGCTTCCTCAACGTAGCGAGCCACACTCCCTGCAGTGAGGGTCATCGCTTCCTCTTGCGCTCGTCCCCCGGCGGAGCGGGCCGGATGCCATCGTACACGCGTCCAGTCCCCAGAACGCGCAAGATCACACTTGGCTGCCGGTTCAGCGCAGCACCCAACTCTACCGGCGTCAACGGTTCGTTCCCATTGGCCAGGAAGGTACGGAACACTGCGTCCGTGAGCGGCGTCGCATCCGTGATATAGTCGGGCCGGGTGCTGCAGTGCGTACGGAGGGCATGCCACAACCCATCTACGGCCTTGACCTCGGCTGTCTCTGGGTCGATCCAGTCGACCGTCTCCGAACCCAGATGCGACGTGTAGACGTCGCGGCACTCGGGACAGAGATGCTGGTACAAGTGTACCCGCAGATCGCGATTATCCTGCTCCCACCAATCGAAATCGATATGGAATTCCGTATTCAGAGTCGGTCTTGTCCAACGTGCCATTCATACTCCCCTTGTCGTCTCTTGCGTTCGGGCGATGTGCCACAACCGGGTCACAGCCTCAAGCTCCCCCTTGCAGAACCCAGTATCCGTCGCCCGTGGTGATGAACTGCCGCACACCGAACAACGTCGCAAAAACGAGCCCTGGTGGGCAGCGGCGCAGGACATTGACTGCCGTATACAACGTCTTACCATGCACGGTGACGCTCGGGTTGAGCTTGGCCAGTTCGAGATATACGAGCCGTACCAGTTCCCGGAGCGGCCTATCGAGCGCTCGCTCTTGCGCCCTCAGTGCGTCACCGATCTCGCGATCAGGTTCATCGATCAGGCACAATTCGTCGTACTCGCACGCGACGGGGCGCTTTTGCATGGAGAAGCCCAGTCCTCCCTCAGCGTCCATGGTCACCATCCGCGTCCATTCCCGCTGCATGCGCCGTGGAATCAGGTCGACTGCCACGGTATGTGGATCATCTACACGCTCCAGCTTGATGTACGCGCCGGCTGGAATCTCATTCGCCTCATACCACGCTTCCAGGCCATAGACGTAGTGATGCTCGTGGACCACCCAACCCTTGAACTCGCTGCCCCCGGCACGATCCAGAAACGCGATCTGCGTGCGCTGCCCGGGCAATCCGGCAGGAAAGAAAACGCGTGTGCGCTGAGTCAAGGGAAGCGTGCCATAGCGCCAGTGCGGGTAGGTCAGGATAAGAGTGAGTTCTTGCGCTGCTGCTGCCGTGGGAGGTGCGACCAGGCGCGAGGCTTCATCGTCGATTTCTCGCTCAATCTGAAGATGCGTAACGTCCAGCACGGTTCGATCGTACGACACAGGCTCGTAGCGCAGGTGCTCGGGCGACGTGACGGCGTTCTGTGGAAGCCACCGCCGCAGCGCCCACAGGATCTGTTTCTCGTCACCGACATCAACGAACCGATCATCCTGGGCGATTTTGGCATCGAGTACGAAAACCTTGACTTCGGTTGGAATTTCCTTGGGCAGGTCGAGCTCGCGAAGGAGCTGCTCCGGGGCAAGTGGCTTCTCTTCCATCACCAGCATTGCTTCCGCAATGTTCAGCAGTCCAATGTGCACATCGGGTGCCATCCCCTTTGGCAGCCAGTAGTCACGAAACTCGGTAAAGTCGGGATCACCGGCTAGGTAGCTCGCAAGCCTTTCCTGAACGACGTCTCCATAACTCTCGAACAGATCGGCTGCGGAGACGGTGAGCAAGTTGGCTGCATCCACCTCATCGGGAAGGGAAAGCTTGTGCGGCGCTTTCAGATCAGCAGCAAACTCGCGCACCTCTTTCGGAGCGCCAGACTCTCGTAGCCTACCGCCGTCAGGGGGCAGCCCCGCCTCTTCCCCATCCGCGAACTCGACGGCAATCACCCGAAAGCCCTCGTACTCTGGGTTGTTGCCCTCTCGTTCGCCCACCACCGTGCCTAGGGCGAAATCCAACTGCGGGAACACCAGATGTTCTCCAACCGCGAATGATGCATTGGGCCGGTAGATCCTCCCGCGCATCAGTTGCCGGCGTATGAGATTCTCTTCCCGGCTATAGTAGTGAGTGATCAGCGAGCTAGAGAGCTCTGACAGCGACAGCGGGCGATGCTCATCGAGAAACAGCTCTTCGATGAAAGGCACATCCTCATCCGTCACGGCAAACTCGTCTTGCCAGAATGCCTCTGTCTGTATCTTGCGTTCTGTCATAGGGTCCTCCACTACGCAGGGTATCTTGATCTGCCGGATAGCTGTGCTATAATGATGCCCGAGGAGGAACAAATGTCCCCTAGGGAAGAGTCTTACAAGCAAGAACTCACAGTGGTCGCAACCACATCTGGGATGCTGCGGGCCGAGATCCTCAAATCCAAGCTGGAGAACGCTGGCATCCCGGCGATGCTCGAGTATGAGGCCGCCGGGCC
>Ga0307445_10002165_pt1 | contig 10859 bp, 9 predicted proteins | sample SalMarSW160330MG_FD_202147 | JGI IMG/M metagenome (GOLD analysis project Ga0307445, IMG submission 202147) | Salt marsh sediment microbial communities from the Plum Island Ecosystem LTER, Massachusetts, United States - SW1603-30 | ecosystem: Environmental > Aquatic > Marine > Intertidal zone >...
TGCTTTTTTGAACCCGGCTTTTTTTCTTGGCCGGTTGAGCCGTCTTCTTCACGGCGGGGACCGCGGGGGAAGAAGGCTGGACGCGGGCCGGAGAAACGACCGCGGGTTTTGGAGGAGCCGGTACGGTCGGGGCTGAAACGGCCGCAAGAGAAGCACGGCTCTCCGCCGGAAGCCCGAGGCGGAACGATACCCCCAGGCGATGGGTGCCGTAGTTGTCCTCCAGCAAGTTGAATTTCAAGGACCCGGCGTACTCAAAAAGCCATGCGTCCCAGCGCCATCCGAATCCGGCCGTAACCTCGTAGGGGTTAAGGCCCGCGCGCAATGCGAAACCTTCGCGGGGAAACCGTTTTTCCACTCCCAGCGCGGGCGTCACCGGCTCGGCGGCTTCCCCGGCTGGCGCCGGCCTCCAGGCCACGTCGCCGTACACGCTCATTTCCCAACCAGGAATGATGATCTCGGCGCCGGCTTGGGTTTCCAGCCTGACGCGGTCCAAGGTCGCCAGGCCCCAATCGGGCTGGTTGACGTTGCGCGCCGCGGCGGCGAGAACCACTTGTTCGCCCCAGAGATAGCGCAGGCCGAGGTCCGCGGCCAAAGCTCCCCGCGAAGTGCCATTCCGAAAAACCGGATCGGCCGCGGCCACGGGATCATTGCCAATGAGGTAATCATGCCGGAGATATTTGACCGCCGCCCCCGCGCGCAATCCGTTCCAGGGGATGAATCCGTAGCCTACGCTGGCCGTCTGCTCCGAGAGCATCCCGTCGGTTTGGAACATCGAGTATCCCAAGGCCAGGCTGCCGAAGGAAAACGGCCAGACCGCGGCTAAGTCACCGGTCCACAAAGTGAGGCCGGGCAGGCCCACCAGGGGTTTGCTGTAGCTGGTAAACAGGCCGGGACGCTCCACGTCCGCCAAGCCGGCGGGATTGGAAAAAACGGCCGCCGCTTCTCCGTCCGAAGCCAGCAGCACGCCGCCTAAGGCGGAAGCGCGAACGCTGGCCTGAACGCCGTTCGCGGCCTCAAGGGGCCAGGCCAGGCATAAGCACCCGGCCAGGAGGATGGCGATTTTGGATTGGATCGGCATGAATTGCCTCCTCGCCCGGCGTCTTGCTATGGAATCATGAAAATGCGGATGCGGGCCGGCCCGGCGCACAGCGAGTCCTTAAACCCGAGGCGCCCGCGGCCACACTCCCGCCGGAACGCGTGTTCCGGTGCGGGTTCTGGGGTCACTTCACCACCGCGAAAGTCTGATACCGGATCCCGCCGTCCCGCATGCGGATCTTGGCGATGTAAACGCCCGAGTTCACCCGCCGGCCCGCGGCATCCCGGCAATCCCAGCTGAGCGAGGTCCCGCCCGCCTCGGCGCGGGTCGCATGGTAGATTTTCCGCCCGTTGACGTCCACGATCGTGACTTCCTCCGCCTCGTCGCCGAAGACCGCGCGGTCGTTGATTCCATCCGCCAAACCCGGGGACAGGAATTTTTCCGGCGCCCGGGCCTCGTTGTCCTCTCCCAGAAACACCACCACCTGCGCTGGTGCCCCGCTTTGATCCACATTGAAATCCGATTGATTGTCCGCCGCGTCGAAAGCGGTCAGTCGGAAATAATACAGGGTTTGAGGAGTCAGTCCGGTCACGGTGGTGGAGGTCGCGGAGGCGTCCGCGATGACGGTTTTGCGGATTGCCGCATCCTGCATCGCCTGCGCCGGCGTCAGGCCGAGCAGGGACTGGCTGGATTGAAAGAGGCGATAGCCGGCCAAATCGCTCTCTGTGTTCGGGTCCCATTCCAAAACCACGCTGGCCGGCCACGCCGGGGTCCCCAGACCGGCTAGCACGACCATCACGCCGGTCACTGCAAGCAGGAATTTCCGCTCCATATCGGCACGCTCCTTATCGGCCCTGGCCGGGTTCGGCCGGGAATGCCCGTTTCCGGCCTGCAGGCTTTATGGTTGTTGCGTCTTCTTCCGCTTGCTCTTGGATTTGGACTTGGATTTGGTTTTTGCTCTGCCCTTGGATTTGCCTTTAGACGGGCTTTTCGATTTTGCCTTCGCTTTGGCCTTGGTTGCGCGGGTCGGGCGCGCCTTGCTCATGCTGCTCTTGGTTTTCCCGGCGGGGGTCCGCTGCGGGCGCAGGCCGGATTCGTGGCGATCGGCTCCGGCGGAAGGGTGGAGTTCCGCGGCCGGCGTCGCCGGTTCCGGCCCGAAACGGAAGGTCAAGCCGACTTTATGGGAACCGAAGTTGTCGCTGAGCAGGTTGAACTTGAAAATGGCCGCGTAATCAATTACCCAGGGTCCCCAATTCACGCCGAACCCGCCGGTGATTTCCAGGGGATTGGCACCCAAACGGACCGCCAGCTGGCGGTCGAAAAAGGTTTTCTGCACGCCAAAAAACACCAGGGGATCCTCGCGCATCTGCCCGGCGCCGGTATTGCGAAACAACACGTCCGCGGTCGCCGTGAAGCCCCAGGGCTTCATCGCCCACAGCAGTCCGGTTTGGCCTTCCAGCAATACCCGGTCTTCGCTGGCGAGCCCCCAGTCCGGCTCATTCAGGTTCCGCAGCGCCATGCCCCAGGCCAGCCCCTGTTCGGAACCAAGGGGGAGAATTCTCTCCAAGGACCAGAGGGCGCCGAGGTCGACGCTGAAGACTCCCCGGCTGGTTCCGTGATTGAACACGGGATCGATCGTGGCCAGGGGATCGTTGCCGATCAAATAATCATGAAACAAATATTTCAAGGTTATCCCGGCCCTGAGTCCCTGCCACATCTCCTGGCCGTACGCCAGGGCCGCGGCCTGTTCCCGCAACAGCCCATCCGCCTGGAACACGGAATACCCCAGCCCGAAATGGCCGAATGTGAAGGGAAGGGCTACCGCGATGTCTCCGGACCACATGGCCACGCCCGGCAACCCGGCAAGGGGTTTGCCGTACAGGCAAAATATTTCTGGTTCCGGAATGGCCGCCAACCCGGCCGGATTCGAGAAGACCGCGGCCGCCTCGTCGTAGGACGCCAAAAAAGCGCTGCCCATGCCCGCGGCCCGGGCGCTGGTATGGTAAATTTCCGCTGCGTCGGTTGCGGCCGGGACAAACCCGAGAATGGCGCAGAGCGTAATGCAAAATCGTTTTCTCCGCATGTCTTTTCCCTTTGGGTGAATACAATTTATCATATGGATTGTAGCACGGATTGTCCAGTTTTTTCAGGACGACGTGGTCTGGAGGGGACACGTGGACGGCGGCTTTTCCCGGAGGGAGCGCCTTCCGGGTTCTGTTCGGGCTTTTGGCTTGACACCGTCCAGGTCACGACCTAACATGTTGAGCCAAAGGAGATGATGCTCATGCCGGCTCAGAATTATCCGCCTTTATCCCTCACCGCGAATGCACGCCGCGTGCTGGAACGGCGCTATTTGAAACGTTTGGACGACGGGCAAGTGGCCGAAACCCCGGAAGAGTTGTTTTCCCGCGTGGCCCGGAACATTGCCGAGTCCGATCAATTGTATTCCCCCGGGGCGGACCTCGATGCGATCGCCGCGGAATTCTACGCGCTGATGGCCTCTGCCGAGTTTTTGCCCAACTCTCCCACCCTGATGAACGCCGGCCGCGAACTCCAACAGCTGTCGGCCTGTTTCGTTCTGCCCGTCGAGGATTCGATGGAATCCATTTTCAATACCATCAAGGAATCCGCCCTGATTCATAAAAGCGGAGGCGGCACGGGGTTCTCGTTTTCCAGGATCCGCCCCCAAAATGATGTGGTCCGCACCACCAACGGCTGCGCCAGCGGCCCGATTTCCTTCATGAAGGTCTTCAATGCCGCCACGGAAGCCGTGAAGCAGGGGGGAACCCGCCGCGGGGCCAACATGGCCATTCTGCGCGTCGATCATCCGGATATCCTGGATTTCATCTATTCCAAGGAGGATCTGCGGGAACTCACCAATTTCAACATCAGCGTGGCCGTAACCGACGCCTTTATGCAAGCCTTGGAAACGGACGCCGAGTACGCCCTCGTCAATCCCCGCACCCAGCAAACCGTCAAAAGACTGCCGGCCAAGGAAGTCTTCTCCGCCGTGGTGCAGAACGCCTGGAAGAGCGGCGAACCCGGCATCGTCTACATCGACCGCATCAATGCCGCCAACCCCACTCCCGCCCTGGGCGCCATCGAAAGCACCAATCCCTGCGGTGAGCAGCCGCTGCTGCCTTACGAGGCGTGCAATCTCGGCTCCGTCAATCTGTCTCTTATGGTGATGGAGAAGGACGGCATGCCGATGGTGGATTATGCGAGGTTGCGCCGCGTGGTTCGTTCCGCGGTGCATTTTTTGGACAATGTCGTGGACGCTTCCCGTTTTCCGCTCCCGCAAATCGACGCCTTGGTCAAAACCACCCGCAAAATCGGGCTGGGCGTCATGGGATTTGCCGACCTGCTGTACCTTCTCGGGGTGCCCTATAATTCGGACCGCGCTCTGCAGGTGGCCGAAAGCGTGGCCAAGTTCATCGACGAGGAGTCCAAGCAAATGTCCCACGAGTTGGCCTTGGAGCGCGGCTCCTTTCCGGCCTTTCCGGAAAGCCGCTACGCCGCGGAACGTCCCCTGCGCAACGCCACGACCACCACGGTGGCGCCCACCGGCACCCTCAGCATCCTGGCGGGTGTCAGCTCCGGCATCGAACCCCTGTTTGCGCTCGCCTACACCCGCACGGTCATGGACAACGACCGTTTGCCGGAGGTCAATCCCGCTTTCGAGCAAACCGCACTCCTGCGCGGGTTCCACGATCCCTCCTTGTGGCAGGAAATCGCCCGGAACGGATCCATCCAAAGCTTGGTTGCGATCCCCGAAGACGTGCGCCGCGTGTTTGTCACTGCCCATGATATCGAACCGTTGTGGCACGTCCGCATGCAAGCCGCCTTTCAGCGCCACACGGACAATGCCGTCTCCAAAACCGTTAATTTTCCGCGCTCCGCGACCCCCGCGGACGTGGAGGGGGTTTTCCTCGAGGCCTTCCGCCTCGGCTGCAAGGGAGTAACGATTTACCGTGACGGTTCACGGGCCGGACAAGTCCTGGCCACGGAAGGCGGCGCCGGGTCGACGGCCGATTTCGACTCCAAAATCGAACCTCGCAAACGTCCGGATGTGACGACCGGCCGAACCGAGAAAATCAAGACCGGCTGCGGAAACTTGTACGTTACCCTCAATCAGGACGAATCCGGGCTATGCGAAGTCTTTACCCAAATGGGTAAATCCGGAGGCTGCGCCGCCTCCCAGTCCGAGGCCATCGCCCGCCTGATCTCCCTGGCCCTGCGGGCGGGAGTCAATCCCGAATCCATCGTGAAAAACCTGCGCGGCATTCGCTGCCCGCATCCCGCCTGGCAGAACGGCGGCATGGTTCTTTCCTGCCCCGATGCCATCGGCCTGGTCTTGGAACGCTACCTGAAGTGGCGGGCCGGAGAAGCTTCCGGCGGGCCCCACGCCTTGGGCCTGGCGCCCCTGGACCACTTGGCAGGTGCCTGCCCGGAATGCGGCGGTGTTCTGGAGCACGCGGAGGGCTGCATGATCTGCAAAGCCTGCGGCTTCTCCCGCTGCAGCTGAGCACGCGAAAAGTCTTGCAGGAAAGCAACCGTGATTTTATAATCGGTCATTAGCCGGCGTTCCCAGGAGGGCTTGATGGTTGAAAACCATGCGCCACACCCCTATCCCCCGGCGGTCCGGTTCCTGCTGGCCGCCCTCGCCCTGCTGCTCATTTTGGGAATATTCGCCAACATGGCCTCCTTGTCCAGGCCCAGCCAGTATGTCAACGCCCTGCAAACCGTGGCCAACGGGCCGGATCACGCCGCGGATATTCACCGCCTGCCCGTCCTGGACTTCAACCGGGTTCTCTACCTCCATGGCCCCATCACCTCCGCTTCCGGGGAAAGCGCCACGCCGTTGTTCCGGCTGGCCGAACAACCCGCTTTGTCTCCCGCCACCTTTACGGACGATACCGGCAGCCTGGAAATCCTGGCCCATAATCTTCCCCTGACCGCGGACCCGCCCCAGGAGTATCGGTTCGGGGAACCTCTGTATTTCTTGGGCTGGCGCACTCTTTCCTCCGCCATCACTCTTTTCGCCGTGGCCAAGAGCCAGGATGAATTGGTGCGCCTGCTCGAAACCAGGACTTCGGGTTGGAAATCCGCGCTTTTTTATCAGGGATTGCTGTTGGCCGGCATCACCTTTACGGTTTTTTGGCTGCTCAACATCTCCCTGCTGTCCAACATTTCCCTGCGCTGGGTGCAACTGTTAATCGTCAACCTGGTTTTCTTGATCCTGTTCTACAGCGTACTGCTCCTGTCGTCCTATCCGCTGTGGGGCACTCTGCCGCAGACGCTGCTGATCTTGCTCCTGGCCAATTTGATTTTTGTTCCCCTGTCCCTGCTGCTGCGTCCGCGTTCGTAGGCGAGCGCCTTATTTCTCTGCCTTCGGGAGGCTTCCGTGCTGTTCACGAATATACGGGAACACGTTCTGTGGCAAAATGATCATTTTGGACGCTCGGTGGTGCTTTCTTCCGACAATGCCGCGTTTTTCCTTTATGCTTTCAAGCCCGGCCAGGCCATGACCGAACACTCCCATCCTTTCAGCACGGAATACCTGCTGGTGCTGGAAGGCGAAGCCGTGATTTCCGTCGGCACTGAATCGGTGCTGGCCGTCCCGGATGCGGTGGTGGTCATTCCCGCGGAATCCGTTCATGCCATGTACAACCACACCCAGCGTCCCCTGCTGATCGGAAGTTTCATGACTCCCAAGCCTTAACGGCCGGCCCTTCTCGTCTTCCCTGGTAGGATTTTCTGAAATGAGCCGCGGGTCCGGCTTTTCCGCGCTTGCGGCTTGACTCCGCACAGGCAATCCTCTAAGATATTCTGCATCTTTGTCTAGGGCACGGGAGGTCAGCATGGCCGAGGATAAATTCGATGTCGTCGTGGTGGGCGCAGGCCCCTCCGGATTGAGCGCCGCAATCGCCCTGGCCAAGGGCGGGCTGGAAGTGGCGGTTTTGGAACGCGGATCTTTTCCGGGATCGAAAAATGTCATGGGCGGGATTTTCTACCGCCAGCCCCTGGCGGAACTTCTCCCGGATTTTTGGCAGACCGCGCCCGTTGAACGCCCCATCATCGAGCAGCGGTACTGGATGCTGGGTTCTCAGGGGCATGTCGGAGGCGGGGTCCGCAATCAAAGCTTTGACGGCGCATCGCCCAACTGTTGGACCGTGCTCCGCGCCAAGTTCGACCGCTGGCTGGCGGAGCAAGCCGAGGCCGCCGGGGTCATGCTCCTTACCGAAACGACGGTGGATTCCCTGCTGGTGGAAAACGGCCGGGTGATCGGCGTCCATACCGGCCTGGAGGACGGCGATTTGCGCGCCGACGTGGTGGTCATCGCCGAAGGCGTCAATTCCATCCTGTTGCGCGACTTGGGGATTCACCCCGAAATCAAAAGCAACCAGGTAGCTTCCGCGGTCAAGGAAGTGATCTCCCTGCCGGCGGAAAAAATCGAGGACCGTTTCAACCTCGAGCACGGGCAGGGCGTCTCCATTGAATTGTTGGGAACCTTGACGCAAGGGATGGTCGGCATCGGCTTTTTATACACCAACCGGGAGAGTCTCTCCTTGGGCGTCGGCGTCCTCGTTTCGGAATTGGCGCGCACGCGGCTTCAGACCAACGATTTGCTGGAGGCGTTAAAAAACCACCCCAGCATCCGTCCGCTGATCGCGGGCGGGAAAACCGAGGAATACCTGGCCCATTTGATCCCCGAAGGCGGGTATCACTCGGTTCCCGCGGTGCATGGCCATGGCTGGGTTGCCGTGGGAGATTCCGCCATGCTGGTCAACAGCCTGCACCGGGAAGGTTCCAACCTGGCCGTGAAATCCGGCCTGCTGGCGGCTGCAGCCATATTGCAGGCCAAGGAACGCGGAGATTTCTCCGCGGCCGGCTTGGCCGGCTACCGTCAGGCCTTGGAAGCCAGTTTTGTGATGCAGGATCTCAAAAAATATCGCAAGGCTTCGCACTGGCTGGAGTCCAATCCCCAGTTCTTCAATGTCTATCCCGATCTGCTCAACGATGCCGGCACCGCTTTCTTCAGGGTGGATGGAAAAACCAAGCGGGAAATGCAACGCGAAATCCTGAAAATGGTTAAAACCCGCCGCGGTTTGCTTCGCACCGCCTTGGATGTGGTGAAAGGAGGACTTACGCTGCGATGAAGCTGGAAGACAAGCTATTTCTGGTGACTTTCAACGCCGACACGGAAAGCCATTTGTCCGTGAAGGATCAGGCCGTCTGTCAACAATGCCAGGATAAACCCTGCATCAATGGGTGTCCGGCCGACTGTTGGGAGCACAATCCGGAAAAAAACGAGGTTCACGTCTCTTTCGAAGGCTGCCTGGAGTGCGGAACCTGCCGGATTATCTGTCCCTTTGGCAACATCAGCTGGAAATATCCCCGCGGCGGGTTCGGCGTGAAATACAAATTCGGCTGACCCTGCCATGAAAAATTCCTCCCGCCCTCTCATGCTGGCTCTCTCGGCCAGTCCCCGGCGACGGGGCGCCAGCTCGGGTTTACTGGCCTCCTTTCTGCGGGGTTTGCGCGGCTGGCGCATCGTTCGTTTCCGGGTTTTCGATCTGAACATCCGGCCTTGCCGTGGATGCCATACCTGCCTGCGCGGCCGGCCCTGCCCGCAGCACGACTTCATGCCAAAACTCATCGCTTTGTTTGACCGGGCGGACGCCTTGGTTTTGGCGTCCCCCGTATACTTTTACGGCTTTCCGGCCCCCATGAAGGCCGTCATCGATCGCTGTCATCCTCTCTGGCATTCTCCCCGGTGGCGCCGCCGTCCCAAGCGCCCGGCCTTCTTTTTATCCACTTGTGACGCCCGCGACCAGCGGGAATTCTCGGTCATGGTCCGGCAAGCCAAGGCCTTTTTCAACACGAGTGCTTTTCAGTACTGCGCTGAGGTTCTGGTTTCGGGCCAGGGCACTTCCCGGGCGGGTGCCCGTCTGTCCCGCGGCAGGCAATCGGCCTTTGCTCTGGCTCGTCGCGTTTTGGCTGAGCGTTTCCCCGCGGGGAGTTAGGAACTGGGAAAAATGCAAAAATCAGACTTGCGGAAAAAACTCCTGGCCAAGCGCCGGGCCCTGTCCGCGGAAGACCGGGCCCGTTTCGGGCATCTCATCGTCGCACGCGTGCTGGCCCAAGCGGAATGGTCCGGCGTGCGCACCCTGGGCTGTTATCTCCACCTGGCTGACGAAGTTCCCACAGATGGGATACTCCGGGCGGCCTGGGCCGCCGGTAAGCGGGTTGCGGCCCCGGTTACGAACATGAAAACGGGACAGCTGACTTTTTACCGCTTGACCGCGGACACCATTCCGGAACCAGGTCCGCTGGGCATTCGGCAACCGCCCGCGCAGGATCCCGTGCCTCCGGAAGAGATGGATATGCTGCTCGTGCCCGGTATCGGTTTCGACGAGTCGGGATACCGTCTTGGTTATGGTCGGGGTTTGTTCGATCGTTACCTGGCCGGAAATCCGGCCTTGAGCGTCGGGCTGGCTTTCGAATGCCAGCTGGTGGCTGCGTTGCCCCATACTTCCTGCGACGTGCCGGTGATCCGTGTCATTACCGAGCACCGGCGGCTGCTGGGGTAGTCCCGCAGAGGTTATTTCTCCGAGAACCCTTTCAGGTAGGCTTCGATCTGGCGGGGAAATTCCCGTGTATCCAGCGGCTTGGTGATCACTCCGGAACACCCGGCTTCCAGGGCTTTCTCCCGATCGCCTTTCATGGCATAGGCGGTCAGCGCGACGACCGGAATGTGGCGCAGATTTTCGTCCTGTTTGATTTGGCGCGTCAGGGAGATGCCGTCAATCCCGGGCAATTGCAGATCCATTAAGATCAAGTCGGGCGGTTCCCGGCGCAGGCATTCCAGGCATTCGTAACCATGCGTGGCTTCCAGGACGCGGTATCCATAGGCGTTCAGAATATCACGGACCAGCTCCATATTGATCGGATTATCCTCGACAACCAGAATGCGCGGGGCCTCTGACAAAGGAGCACCTTGTTCAGTCACGTTTGTGTTAGCCCTCCTCTTCCTTTTCTTCCCCGGAGATGGCCTTGACCGGAAGCAGCACCAAAAATTCCGATCCCTGCCTTTCCTGGCTCTTGACCCAGATCCTGCCGCCGTGGAGATGAACCAGCTTCCGGGTCAGGGCCAGCCCCAACCCCGTGCCTTCGTAACCACGCTCCCGCGTCTGGCCCGCCTGCTCGAATTGAAGAAAAATATTTTCCTGATCCTCGGCCCGGATGCCGATCCCCGTGTCCGCAACCGTCAGCAGCAGGGAGGGTACTTCCGTAGCAAAGGGTTCCGCGCCGGGGCCGCCTTCAAAAGCGGTGCCGGCAGGAATTTCCCCCGTGCGAATCGTTACCCGACCTTTCTCGGCGGTAAATTTTATGGCATTCGATAGCAGATTATAGAGAATCTGTTTCACTTTGGCGATGTCCCCCACCAGGATGACTTCCGGGCATAATTCCAGCCGGATTTCGATGTTTTTCTTATATGCCAGGGTCTTAATCACCGTTTGCACTTCATCGATGACGCGGTTCACGGAAAAGGGTTCCACGACCAGTTTCATTTTGCCGGCTTCCACCTTGGACAAGTCCAGGATATTGTTGATGAGCTGCAGCAAGTGCCGGCCCGATGTGAGGATGTGCGTCAAATATTTCTCCTGCCGATCATTAAGCTCCCCGAACATTCTGTCTTTTAAGATTTCGGCAAACCCGATGATGGAGTTCAGGGGTGTGCGCAGTTCATGGGACATGTTGGCCAAGAACGTGGATTTCATGCGGGAGGTTTTTTCCAGCTGCTCGTTCATGTTCACCA
>Ga0307445_10002177_pt1 | contig 10819 bp, 9 predicted proteins | sample SalMarSW160330MG_FD_202147 | JGI IMG/M metagenome (GOLD analysis project Ga0307445, IMG submission 202147) | Salt marsh sediment microbial communities from the Plum Island Ecosystem LTER, Massachusetts, United States - SW1603-30 | ecosystem: Environmental > Aquatic > Marine > Intertidal zone >...
ATTCCTTCCTAGTTTTCCGCGTGGTGGATCCTGCGCTTCGCTGCTCAGTCCGGCAGCTTCGAGTGCCCTCGAGTTGGCCCAGCCAGCATGGAGGGATTTTGCGGTCAGATAGACCGGGTTATTCGGAGCCGCAGAATCCAGATCTTCCCGTGTCCCAAAGCGATCCCAGTCGTTCTGATTCCACCCATGGCCGCGAATCCACGTTCCGGGAGCGCTTGTTATTGAATTTTGCTGAACCCTGGCCAGGCATGCCTCACGGCTTTCGGTTTCGCAGTCAACCTGATCGAGCGTTAGGGCGTACAGTTGGAGATGGATATGTGAATCGGTGAAACCAGGAAGAACGCTAGCTCCATCAAGATCAATGACTTTTATCCCAGGTTGGCGCAAATTGAGGATCTCGCTATTCGAACCTGAGGCGAGGATGCGTTGACCTTCAATCGCAAGTGCTTCGTACTGGGAATACGCCTGATCAAAGGCGTGAATTTTACCGTTGATTAGCAGACAGGTCGGGTTCATTCGTCGATTAAATCCTCGCTGTAATCGTTATTCTGAAGGTGATAGGTAAGGTTGTGCTTTTTTAAAGACCAGCGTGCGAGCATGGAATCATATTCAATGATGCTATAACCTGTGTTCTCAAAGGAAATCCGCACCGGCCTCATTCGGCCAGAAGGTGGGCTGATTCCAAGAATAGAACGAAGAGCGGCAGATAGGATCGCACCATGAGCGACAATCAGATATCGCCCCGGTGGCCGACGGACGAGATCCTGTACTGCTGCGGCTGCCCTGATGAAAAGATCCCACTCAGATTCGCCCTCGGTAAAAAGTGGATCATGGGAGCTGGGCTGCACTCGAATCTTTTGAAGCGTCTCAACTTCATCATAGGCCATTCCCTGTGCGCTGCCGGCAAGACGTTCTTTCCATTCATCGTCAAACTCGATTTGCAGGCCAAGTGCCCCGCCGATGATCTCGGCTGTCTTTTGTGCGCGGTCGAGCGGGCTCGAGATGATGAGGTCGAAACTTACCGAGCGATTAGACCAGTAGGCAGCTAATGCCTCGCTCTGTTCGATTCCCTCTTCGGTGAGAGGGAAATCCATCTGTCCTTGAACGATCCCATTTTTATTTGCGACCGAAAGGCCATGACGTAAAAATGTAAATGAGTGGGACATTTCGCAGATTATTTCTCTTTCTTTCGGGCAGGTTTTATTCCAGGGCGGCCAGTAGATGTAAGCGCGCTTTCGACGGCTTTATATGCGGTAGCAATGTCGATCCCCTGACGGCTTCCTTCATTGGTCCGGTCAGCAGAGGCAATCAGCCCTCCTACAGCGTAGAGATTATCAAGGAAAGGCTTGCGGTCGGCACCCAGTGGCTGCATGAGCGAGTTTACTAAAACTCCAGCAAGAGCATAAGGTTGTTGCTGAAATGGGGAGGCGGATACGCGCTCGTCCCTGCTGGCTTTATGCTGCAGCGGGATTTGAAAGACGGGTTCGTGATATGCATCGTTTTGAAGGGCTTCTAGGCCACCGTGGAGTACTCCGCCGGTCGCGAGGATGACAGCGTTTGCGTCGAGGATGCGCATCGCTCCGGCCGTCTCCAGGACGACGCCGGCCGTACGCCTGCCCCCGCTCGCACCGTCGAATCGCCCAATTGCCCGGGCACCTTCAATCCGCCGAACTCCGAGGTTCTCAAGCGCCCTGTGCAATACCACCTGCTGGCGCAACCCTGGCACAGTCGGGGGAAGCAGCGCGAGCTCATACGTGCTTACGCCAAGTTCGGTTTCAAGCTCGTTCCTAATCTTTGCAGAATTCTGAATACCGAGGCAGGCAGGAAGGATGAGGCGATTGACGCCTGTCAGTTTTGGTTTCCACGCACGAATTGCTTCCTTACGCCATGACGGATTCTCAAAATGCCGTGCGAGATCGAGAGCGTATACCGTGCGGGCGGTGGGTAAGTCAATTAAAGGGAGTTCGATGATCGTGCTGAGCATCAAGCCGGAATTTCGCATATTGTATGCGATCAGCTCCGGATAATAATCTCTCAGTCCTGGAAGCGCAGCGATGGCGATCGGCGAACCTTTCATCTGGTCAATCACCGCGGCGCCAGGTGGGTAAAGGGTAACTTGTCGAGATAACCCCGCTGCACTGAGCAGGTGATGGTGGCTGCTTATACTGCCGTGCAACGATATTCCGGCTTGCTTCATAAGCTCACGCAGTACATCCAATCCGGCTCGTAAAGCAGGGTCGCCGGCCAGGGCATAGGGATGGGGGGGAGAAAGTCGAGCGATTGAGCGGGAAGGAGTGGCCGAACCCCATAGTTCTATGCCGCCGTGTGAAAGCGACAGACCGCCTTGGCCAAAAGCCACCAATGCGACCTCTGCTCCACGCTGTGCAGCAAAGTAAGCGGCTAATAATCCACTGAGCCCGCCTCCAATAACGGCGATACGGGTCATGGTTCTCCGCCTGGTCGAATTGCCAATAGTTCGAGGTATATCCGCCGCATGAAATCAATCTCGCGCAGCGAGTGCCCCCAGCAGACAGGCTTGATCCCTCGCCAACGCTCTTCGAGGAAAGGGACCAGCCCATCCCCACCGCGATTCGCATTGATGGAAAGCCCGGCTGTTCTAAATGCGCAAAATCCACCCTGGCATGGTCCCATTCCTAAACGCAGGTCACGTCGGATGGCGTCAAAATCAATATTGTCGGGATTTTCAAGTGCAGCCCGAATCTCACCGCGCGTGACCAGTTCACATTCACAGATCAGGTCGATCTTCCCGCTCTGTGCGAGGTTGAGCCGCGCTGGAAGCTGGTGATACTGCCGGGTAGTATCGCTGAGCGGCGTGGTGCTTGTTTGGCAGGGACGAGGGTGATCGAGATATTGACAGGCTAAATTGATCGCCTCTTCTGCCATCAGGCGATAGGTTGTGAGCTTCCCACCGATTACGCTGATCAAGCCAGCACAACCGTCGATTTTTTCGTGATCCAGCACTGCGAACGATCGGGGAAGATCACGAGAGTTGTCAGCATGACTTAAAGGGGGTCGATACAGAGGACGAATGCCAGACCAGGCCCGAAGCGGCCGCATGTGGGAAATCCCCGGGATAACCAGTTCGGCCTCTGCCAGTAACAGATCGATCTCCCATGCTTCAATCTCGTGCTGTTCAGGTTCTTGAACAGGGACGTCTGTGGTGCCAAGCACTGCCACAGTACCGATAGGAACGATGATGTCACCATCTGAGGGTGGGGCGCAGCGGTTAATGACGGTATCTACTGGGCGGATCGCCATCGCCAGCATGGTGCCCTTGCCCAGGCTGATGGGTAGCTCAACCTCCGCCAGCTGCCCGACCTTCCCAGCCCACGGGCCAGCAGCATTGATGACAATCTCGCTTCCAATTTCCAATTCTTCACCTGAAACCAGATTGAGTACCCGAGCTCCTGCCACTCGGTCACCATGTCGCAAGAAAGATTCGAAACGATGGTGAAGATGAATTGCACCACCTGCCGAGCGGATGGAATGCAGCAGAAGATGTGAGAGATCAAACGAATCAAGCGCCGCATCATGAACTCGAAAGACTCGCGAGATGCGTGGTGAGAGTGCCGGTTCTCGCGATCGGGCGTTTTCTGGAGGGATCTCCTCGGCGTCAATTCCGAGTCGCACACAAGCGGCCAGCCATTGATCTGGAAAATCGGGTGGGTCGGCAGGTGTTGCCACAAAGTACCCACCTGTATCTTCGATTGTTGATGGAGCAAGGCGTCGAAGGATGGTATTTTCGCGCGCACATTCCTGCGCAGTTAGGGGATCGCTAATCACATATCGTCCCCCGGAATGGAGCAAGCCATGATAGCGTCCGGATGTACCCTGGGCGATATCAGCTTGTTCGATAAGGACTACTTTCAGGCCGCGCAGGCAAGCATCCCAGGCGATCCCAAGCCCAGTCGCGCCGCCTCCAATAACGAGCACCTGAGTTGAAATACTGCGTTTCAAGGTGCTTGCTCTGCCATAGAATTGTGTCCCATTTAACCGTTTCCGAGGTCGCGTACGAACTCGATCGATGTGGCGGATTTTTGGTAGCCAAGCGCGGAGTAGAAAGCGTGCGCCGCCGTGCGGGTCACATCGGTATGCAAGATCAGGTTTGCCCGGTCGTCCTGGCGAGCCCAGGTTTCTGCTGCGGCGACCAGTCGCGTGCCAACCCCTTTCCGCCTATGGGCCTTTGCAACAATAATCGAGACTACCTCGGCCGAAGGATCGTGTGCCAATGAATATGTGATGCGAAGATGAGCGAATCCAAGCAGTTTTTCGCCCATTACAGCCAGCAGCAACCGGTCATCCTTTGGGAGCGACTCAATGCGGCGGCTGATCAAGTCCGATTGCGCGGGCAGGAGTTCCTGTTGAATGAGTCCTGTGAGTTGAGAGATGAAGACATCAGGTGGGTGGCGAGTCCGGAGAATTTGTAATTCCATCTTTTTCAGGTCCGATCTGGAGTGATGAATTTCCCGCCGACAAATCCCTTGGCGCCGCGCAGGAATTCATCCCCTTGCATCGCTCGTTTGCCTGCCGGTTGAAGTACGTCCAGCACAAGTGCGCCTACGGAACATCCAATGGCTGGCAGGCCGTCGACCACGCCTGCTCGACCAGGATTGAGTTTGGTCGGTTCAACGGTGTAAGCTGACCGTACCACGATCCGGGTGTCATTCCAGAAGAAGAACGAACTTGGCCAGGGTTCAAAAGCTCGTACTTGTCGAGATAGGTACGCTGCGGGTTGCGAAAAATCCAGCAGGCCATCGGCCTTCTTAATCATCGGAGCGTATGTAGCTCCGCGGTCGTCCTGAGCAACAGGCTTGATTTCGCCGCGCAAAAACGAGGTTAGAGTTGTCTTGAGCAGTTCTGCACCCAGCTCGGCGAGGCGGTCGCTTAATTCGCCGCCAGTCTCGGTCGAGCGGATGGTAACGGCCTCTTTCGCCAGGATCGGGCCCGTATCCAGGCCGGCCTCCATTTGCATAATCGTTACACCGGTTTCTCGATCTCCAGCCAGGATCGCGGCCTGTATCGGGGCAGCGCCACGCCAGCGCGGGAGGAGAGAGGCATGTACATTGATTGATCCGAGCCGAGGGGTATCGAGAACAACCTGGGGCAGTATTTGCCCGAAGGCAGCCACGATAATTAAGTCGGGATCGAGTCGAGCAAGTTGAGCCTGAACCTTCTGATCCTTCAAGCTGGTTGGCTGCAAAACCTCCACGCCCAGTGCCAGACTGCGTTTTTTTACCGCGGATGGAGTCGGTGTTCGGCCTCGGCCGGCAGGTCGATCTGGCTGAGTTACTACCGAAACTATCTGATGCTCGCGCAATACGGCGTCAAGACTTGGAACAGCAAAGCCAGGAGAACCCATGAAGATAATCCGCATGCGCCCATCCTAGCACAGCCCGTATCCTGGCGGAAGGAGTATTCTTCGTAGGATCGGCGGGTAAAAAGGTAGAATGGTGGGAAATGATTCGGCTTAGCGATAATATACCTGCCCTAAGGCTTTAGGATGTTAAAACCAGCCCCTGATTGGATCTTCCCCTTCCATAACGACGCACAGCTCGAGGGCATCTTTCCCAGGTTCACGCACGCAGAACGTCAGATCCTTGCCTCGCTTGGGTTCCAATCTCAGGATCATGCGATTGCGTTCTTGAATGGTGAGCTTGAAACCGATCTCGATCCGTTCTCAATGATGAACCTGGAGCACGCGGTCTCGCATATCCGGGCTGCTTTGAAATCCGAACAGCAGATTGCGATCTTTGCGGATTACGATGCTGATGGAGTGACATCAGCCGCACTGCTCCAACAGGCGTTCCGCGCGCTTGGTACGAAACCCATCGTATATTTCCCGGACCGATTCACAGAGGGGTATGGCCTGAATAGTGAGGCGCTTACAGAACTGGCGTCGATAGGTGCGAAGCTGGTCGTTACCGTGGATTGCGGCATTCGTGCAGTTCATGAGGCGCAGTTCGCGCGAACACTTGGCCTTGATCTGATCATCACCGATCACCACCATCCTCCCGAGAACCTCCCCGATGCAGATGTCATTCTCAATCCAAATCTTGCTGGGAATCCCTACCCAAACAAGGGGCTGTCCGGGGTTGGGGTGGCATACAAGCTTGCCCGGGGATTAACGGCTTCGCTGCCCGAGGCAGAGCAGCCTGATGTCATCGACCTGGTTTCAATCGGCACAGTGGCCGATATGAGCCCGTTAGTCGGGGAAAACCGCCATCTCGTGCGGGCGGGCCTCGACCGTATCAATGAATTCCCCCGGCTTGGAATCAGGGCTTTGATGTCTAAAGCCGGCTATCACGCGGGTCAAGTTGATGCGAGGGCGCTCGGATTTGTGATCGGGCCTCGCCTGAATGCTGCCGGAAGGCTAGAGAACGCTCGTCTGGCGTTTGATCTTCTAGTTTCGGAGGAAGAAGGGGATGCGTTTGAATTGGCCGAACACCTTGACAGAGTTAATCGACGCAGACAAGATCTTACCCATGAAGTTGTCGATGCGGCTGCAGAACAGATAGAAGACTCGGACCGGAGGGTGCTCTTTGCATTCGATGAAACCTTTCACGAAGGAGTGGTTGGCCTGGCCGCCTCGCGCTTAACCGATGAATATTTTCGCCCTTCGCTGGTCGGTAAAATCGGACCGTCATCGATCCGGGCCTCAGCTCGAAGTGTGCCAGGATTTCACCTTGCTCGAGCACTGGATGTCTGTGCTGAGCTCCTGGTCCGATACGGTGGACATGCGAAGGCGGCAGGCTTTACTGTTGAAAATAGTAAATTGGATGAATTCCTCAATCGTTTTGAAGAAGTTGCGCAGGACCAGCTGGACAAAGAGCATCTCATTCCAAAACTAGAGATCCAGGCTGAGCTCAAGCTGGAGGAAATCGACTCACGGCTGATGAAATTTCACGATCGCCTGGAACCAACCGGGCAGGAGAATCCAAGACCCCTGCTGGCTACGCGCGGAGTACGCATAACGCATCGGCGACGGGTAGGAGAGGAGGGGAGGCATCTCAAGCTGCGCCTGGCAGGAGAGCGCGCGGCGATTGATGCAATTGCCTTCCGTCAGGGGAATTTGATGGAGAAGTTGCCGGAAGTTGTGGATGTTGCCTACAACCTGGAGAGGAACGAGTACCGTGGCACGATCGCTCCGCAATTAGTGGTCACAGCCATCCGGGAAGCTGAGCTGTAGATGCACCGAACTGGTATTGAATGAGCCCTCGCACCGGGAGATATTAATCCACAAACCGGTACCTGATTAAAGTCCACACCGCTTCAAATGCATCCCTAATGCCGATCTTCTTCCCCTCGGAGTATTCGCGCGGGTTAAAAGTGATGGGCACTTCGAAGATGCGGATTTTTCGCTTGAGGAGCTTCGCCGTCACTTCGGGCTCGAAGTCGAAGCGACGCGAGCGAAGCGGGATATCCTGAATGATCTCCCTCCTGAACAGCTTGTAGCCAGTCTCCATGTCGGTCAGGATGCTGTTGTAAAGAAGGTTTGTCATCAGCGTAAGGAGTTTATTTGCCACCATGTGCCAGAACATGGCCACCCGGCGTGGAGCACCCAGGAAACGCGAGCCGTAGACGACATCCGCCTTTCCTCGTTCTATCGGATCAAGAAGAAGCTGGTAATCGCGCGGATCGTATTCGAGATCGGCATCCTGGATTAGTATCAGCTCCCCGTTGGCCGATTGAATGCCAGTCCGGACGGCAGCGCCTTTCCCCTGGTTAGTTTCATGCAGGATGATGCGTAAGTGCGGGTAACGCCTTTCGAGGGCCGGGAATAACTCTCGTGTGCCATCTGTGGAACCATCATCGACAAGAATGATCTCGTCTGCGAGGTTGACCGCCTCAACTTGCATTAAAATCGGCTCGAGGGTTGCGACTTCGTTGAACACGGGTATTACGACGCTGAGTTTCATGGGCAAATTTTATCCTGCGCAGGATGTGGGCACAACTTACTATTTGCTTGCACCCCTGGCGCTCGCTATAATCGAGTGACTCCTCAGCAACTTGGTGTCTTGCATAGCTTAACGTTAAGCGCCTGGAGGTATTGATGTCTTTACCACGCAGTCCAGTTCGATCAGTTGGGATCGATGATCGACCGACGACGTCAAATTTGAGATTTGTTCCACCACCCATTAGCCGCATCACCGACACCGGCCTCTCGCAGCTTTGGCTGCAGGACCTCGCACTTAAGATTTTATATTTCAGTGGTTATATGACCGGGTTCAAGGTTGCCGAGGCTATGTCGCTGCCCTTTGCCGGCCTGGTGGACCAAATCCTGGAGGCGTTGAAACGGGAGAAGTACGTCGAGGTAAAAACCCAGGTTGGTTTCGGCGAAGGTTCTTACCAGTACGCGATAACCGGAGCGGGAATCGCACGTGCCAGGGAGGCGCTGGATCGGAGCCAATACGCTGGTCCAGCACCCGTTCCGATTGCGGTCTACAACGATTCCATCAAGCGCCAGAACCGTGGACGCCCTACGGTACATGAACACACAATGCGTGAAGTACTCGATGAGCTCGTGCTTTCTGAGAAGACCTTCAACCAGATTGGGCCGGCAGTGAATTCGGGCACATCGATCTTTCTATATGGCCCTCCCGGCAACGGAAAAACCTCCATCGCTCGTGCGATCGGCAGTATTCTTCTGCAGGAGGATATGTACATTCCCTATGCCATCGATATCGATGGTCAGGTCGTAAAGTTATACGACAGCGTGAACCACGTCCTATCCCCCGACGAAGAGAATTCGACCGATGGCACCGGGACTTTGAAAACGGGATCCAAGCGCGATCCACGCTGGGTCCGTATTCGCCGGCCGTTCGTTATTGTTGGTGGCGAGCTAACGATGCCCGGCCTCGATCTGGTTTTTGACGATGTCAACAAATTCTACGAAGCGCCGTTTCAAGTAAAAGCCAATGGCGGCGTTTTCCTGATCGACGACTTTGGTCGGCAGCAAGTTCGCCCGCGAGACTTGCTAAATCGTTGGATTGTTCCTCTTGAAAACCGCATTGACTATCTAACCCTTCATACGGGGCGTAAAATCGAAGTGCCTTTCGATGTGCTGGTTGTATTCTCAACGAACTTGCCGCCGCGCGATTTGGTCGACGAGGCCTTTCTGCGACGCTTGAGACATAAGATCGAGGTCGAGGATCCCTCCTACGAGGCATACCGCGATATTTTCAAGCGCACGGCGATACAGAAGGGGGTCGAGTATTCGGATAGTGGGCTGGCCTACCTTCTTCAGGAATGGTATATCAAACGCAACCGAAAGCTGCGAGCGTCGCATCCGCGTGATATGTGCGATCAAATTCTCGATATCTCCCGTTATTTAAACGTCGATCCGATCATGACTAAAGAGCTGCTTAATCGCGCGGCTGAGGCCTACTTCGTGGAAATATGAGTTTCCCCGAATCGTTGACCTGGACTTCAAGTGCCCCGCTGGTGATAGCTCACCGCGGGGCTTCCACTTTAGCGCCGGAAAATACGCTTGCCGCATTCACGCGCGCAGCAGATATCGGAGCTCATGCAGTTGAGCTTGATGCCAAACTCACAGCTGATGGTTATATAGTGGTTAATCACGATTTAACACTGGAACGGACCACAGATGGCAAGGGCAAAGTGGCCGAAAGGACACTGTCGGAACTAAAGCAGCTGGATGCGGGTATACACTACGGGACGCAATTTATAAACGAACGCATCCCGACCCTGGCGGAGGTTTTCGAGGCTGTGGGAAACCGATTGCTTATCAATGTTGAATTAACGAACTATGATACCCTCTTCGACCGGCTCGTTCCGGCTGTCATTGAATTGGTGCGCAAGTATGGGTTCGAAGATCGTGTGCTTCTGTCTTCTTTCAGTCCATTCGCGTTGCTGCAGTCCAGACGCCTGGCCGGCGATATTCGCACGGGTTTGCTCGTGCCCTCTGATCTTCCCCGGCTGGGCAGGATCTTGCTGAAGGCTGTTGTCCCGCACGACGATCTCCATCCGCCGGATTCGCTAACCACGATCGACTTACTGCATGCTGAGCATGCAGCCGGGAGGCGTGTGAATGTGTGGACAGTAAACGATCAAGAACGAGTTCAAGAATTGATCGGGCTTGGAGTCGATGGGATCATTACCGATGATCCGGAGATGGTGCTGGGTGAAGTAAATCAGGCCAGGTGAGCGGATGAATGACAAGTGGACAATCGACGAACTGATCAGTGTGTGCATCTCCCGCCAGGTCACGGACGGTGAGGTACTCGCTCAAGGCCTGGCTACACCGTTAGTTGCAGCGGGGTATTTGCTCGCCTGGCATACGCACGCGCCGAACTGCACATTTGCCTCCGCCATTGGTCAGACGATATGTAACGAAGGGGCTCCTTTAGGGCTATCCACGATCGAGGCGTTGTGGCTTGATCGGGCGATGGCATCCTTCGGATTTGTCGCGGCGGCAGCCGATTTACTTCCGAGGATTCAACCAAAGGAGTTCTTTCGGCCCGGGCAAGTCGATCCGGCCGGTAACTTTAACAATATTGCTTTTGGTTCTAATTATGAGAGGCCGCGTATGCGCATGCCCGGAACTGGCGGCATACCCGACGTCACGACCTTTATGCCAGCCACATATCTGTACGTTCCGCGCCACTCCCGGGTAACCTTCGTTTCCCGAATCGATTTTCTCTCGGGGCTGGGCCATTCCGAGAACCGGCTGCGGGGGGGCGGCCCTGCTTATCTGATCTCCGATCTGGGCCAATTCGACTTCGAAAGTGGACGGATGCGCCTCGTGAGTTTGCATCCCGGCGTGACCTTCGAGCGGGTG
>Ga0307445_10002182_pt1 | contig 10813 bp, 4 predicted proteins | sample SalMarSW160330MG_FD_202147 | JGI IMG/M metagenome (GOLD analysis project Ga0307445, IMG submission 202147) | Salt marsh sediment microbial communities from the Plum Island Ecosystem LTER, Massachusetts, United States - SW1603-30 | ecosystem: Environmental > Aquatic > Marine > Intertidal zone >...
TTATCTTTGTGAAAAAGAATGCCCAACGGGAGCATTTAATGCTAATGTAGGAGAAACTAACAGAAAATTGTGCATTACATGCATGCACTGCGTGACTATCTGTCCAGATAGAGTAATCACGGTTGGCGATGGATCGCGCCTATTTACATATTTCACTGATCGCTTGGGTTTGACTCAAGATGTTATCGAGAAAAAAAGGAGCAAGCTAATTTATTAAAAAACTATTGAATAAATTAGATATGTAGAGAAGAATTCTGAGTAGAGTTTATCATATAAAAGAGATATACCACAAAAATTATCATGAGGATTATTGAGAGTGTAAAAAAGGCGAATTCCAAGTTTATTCCGCCTATAAATCCGGCTGTTATCTGAGTTACAAAATAAGTTATTCCAGTAAGGCTTTCCATTAAGCTACTATATTTTGACGTGTGTTTAGTCAAGTTAAGGACCATGAAAAACTTAATTGCACTTCCATATAAAATACCCGCAGAAAGCCCAATAAAAATAAAAAGCATGATGAAACCTATAAAATTTTCATTAAAGCCAAAAAACATGATAATAAAGATTATTAGAATTAATGAAATTAAGGATGCGAATTTTAATCTTTTAATTGACCATAAATTTGCTTTAAATGTAGAAATTGTCTGGGTAAATGTGGCAAAAAAAGAAAGAAAGTATGCGCTATACGGTTGAAATCCTAAAATTTCTGATTTTATGGGATATATGAAATAGGCACTTCCAATGGCAAAAGAATACCCAAAAAGGAGTATAATGGGAATTAGAACGGGAATATGATATTTAATCCCGTCTAATTTATTAGAGTTATTCATAACCAAATTTTCTGCATCATTATTAGCCAACGCATTGATATCACTATGAATCGTAAATTTTGTAGATTCTTGGAAGAAAAAAGTCGCAATAATCGCATTGGCTATTAATAATAGAGGGGCAATATAAAATACTAATACGATATCATTGATGAAGAATAAGAAGAGGGTTCCGAAAAGGAGTCCAATTAAACTTCCTGAATTAAATGAGAGAGTTAATCTTGAAAGATATTTACTATGATCTAATGAGAGATTATCTGAAATACTTGCTTGTAAGTTCGGGGCAAAAAATCCCAAGAAAAGACCTTCAGTAAATCGTGCAATTAGAAAAGCTAAAGGATCCAAAATGAAAAAATAAGAAATTTGAGCACAACTCGTTCCAACCGTCGCTACTATTAAACTTTTCTTCCGTCCGAGTTTATCAGATACCTTATTGAATAGTAACGGAGAAAAACAGTATGCTATGATTTGAGCTGCTGATAAAAAACCGATGATTTCTATACTGATTCCCTTCTGAAAGAATAAAAGGGGAATCCCAAGCATTATTAATGATCCATCTATCGTGTAAAAAGAAGAAAGTAATATAACAGGCCAGAAACGCCACTTTTGAGGGTGTGTTTTATTTGTCATTGTCTATGTTTTTTCATGTTAATAAATGAGAATCAGGAAAAAATAAATACCCAATTATAAATTAAGTTTTTTTTTCCAGAACTTTATTCGATTTGTAAATCCTTGTTCATCGGAAAGTGAGATTAACCCAGAAATTTGATTCAAATCAGCTATCGTATTTATTATGGGATTTATTATGCTAACATATCCTACCTGGGTTTGAATATTATTTTTAACGTTCTCCAAAATTTGAGCTAATTGTTGACCTGTTTTTTTAGTGAGATTTTCGATCAAAAAATCTAATTGTTCTCCAATCGATAAACTTCCCGTATCAGGAGTTTCTCGTTGAGCAGGTTCGGATTGCGTAGTTGAATATCGTTCTTGATCTGGAGATTTAATCGGGATATGAGTATTGCTTGAAAGATTCACATCATTTTGGGAATCTCTAATGGGAGTTAAAGTAGTAGCTGGCAAGGGTCTAGATTGTTTAATTTCGTGAGGTGCGTTGCTTTTAATCACTTCATTCATGATCGTACTATCTGAAATTTGAACTGGTTTTTGCATGTAAGATGATCTCGATAGAGGTGTTATTGATTTTTGAGCGCCTATCCAAGCCTCTTCAAGAACAGGGACAAAAATTTTAATGTGTTGTTGTACAATACTACCAATTCCTCCTATTTCTATTCCTTGCTCTTTTTCTTGATCCCTTTTAGATAAAATACATAGAATTACTTCTTCGTAGTCACGGTTAATACCCCACAAATCTTGTTCTTGGCGATTTCTATAGGAGACATTTTGCATTCCATCCAAATTTTGGAGTATTTCCACATGTTCAGGATTATCTACATTAATGCTCGTAGCAATGCGGATATTAATGTGTTTTGGAAGTGATTGCAAGAGTGAAGTATCAATCTCAGTAATGTTTGGCGCTACGATTAATAATCTCATCTTAGTCTTAGAAATTTCTTCATTAATGTGAGCTCGCGCCCCCTCAACTGAGCGAATAAACCAAATATCTCTCATGGACATCACGCTCTTCTTTTTTGCTTGATCCCAAAATTCTTTGGTAGTTATTTGGCTGATCTCTAATCGCTTGAGAATCTTGGCTAATTCATCATTTAGCGTATTTACAACTCGAGTAGAAAAAGTGTTTCTCAAGTCTTCGAAAGAACCTAGGATTTGATCGGATATCCCTTTTACTTTTTCTTCAGCATAGGACACATTTTTGCTAAATAGTTCAGTGACATTTGAGAACGTTAATTCTAAGGTTTCTCCTGTTTTGAGTGAAGAAGCTGTAATTTCATTAATATTTTCCCCAATATCAGTCATGATCTCCTTAATTTTTGAAATTAATTTAGTATTAAATCCCTCTACTATGATTTGCATTCGTGCATTTAAAACATTATCGATTATCTGATGAACAGTTTTACTAATAACGCCTAAATGAAGCTCTTGCAGATTATTACTTATTAAAATCTTTATTTCGTCAAATTGTTCCTTGATGTCTTTGATTTGCTCTTCTATAATTACCTTGGTATCATTTTCAAGGTTAGATATTACATCATTTATTTTTCTGATTTCTCCAATGACTTTAATTGCTTCATCAACTTCAACTTTTTGAACATCCATTTGACTTTCAATTCTATCTTTCAATTTTCTGATGAATTCGGTGTACTCATTGAGTTCATTGATGCCCTTACTTTTTGCTTCTAATTGCGAAAATGATTCATTCAATTGGGCGGGAGCTTTTTCCTTAACATTTTTGATATACTCATCAAAATTTGATAGTTGTTTGATTAATGCTGCATATGGGGGTAATGGAGCATAATGTGGCGTGGCTCCAACAATTTCCTTGAATAATCCCTTTTCTACGAACTTATCAGCAATCATTTTGCTTTCATCCTTATCCTTATTAATCAATAAGGATATTTCCCCTAAAGATACCGCGTCTCGTCCTGTCGTCAAGAAATATAATTCAATCTCCTCTTCAGTTAAAAAAATATCGCTTAAAACTTGGTATGTTAATTCCCTCGAGTAAGAGACATTCTTATCGATTATATCTTCAATATTAAATTCTTGGACCTCCAAGTTTTTATCCAAGGATACTATTAATTTATGAGGAGGAGATCCATGAATTGCCTCTTTTACCAGCGGAAATTGAGTTACATTTTTATATTCTGCTAATGTGACAACAAATTTTACATCAGTTAAACACAACTTGCATTTAATTGAAATTTCTTTCTCTGATTTTCCTTGAAATAGAAAGGCCATCTAATTTGTTCATCTCTTTCCTTTTTTTTTTTAATTCTATATTTTATTTTAATACCACTTATAAAGAAATATTATATCTATTAAATAAAATTATTTCATATTTTTGATAAATAACATTTTTGATGAAAATTAATATTCGATTCATATTTTATTAAAAAAAATTTTAATAGTAAGATAATGATCTTCTTACTAATTATTTTCAGTTATTATAAGACCGAAAAAGATAGCGTGATATCAATTTGTCAATGAACAAAAAACAATTATTTGAAAGTATATTTAATAATTTTCTGAATCAAAATACGGAAGTTGAGGCAATCATTGTCTCAGATACTGATGGTTTCGTGATTGCAGGTGAAAAGCGCATGGATATTGATATCGAAATTGTTTCTTTTCTAACTGCAGTTATAAACCCCTTGATCGAGAGAGTAAGAGAAGAATTTTCATTCAAAAAGTTTGGAACGGCCAGTATCGATACAGAAGAACATAGATTACTTTTTATATTGATAAATGAAGCTACCACGTTAAGTTTGGTAGTACAAAGCATGGCTTCAGTTGATAGCATCGCTCCTTATGCCTACTTTCTTGCTGAAAAAGCCGCTCAAATTCTTGATGCTTCTGAAACAGGATTAATTCAGATTTCTATTCCTGATTTTAAATTTGGTGGAGAAGTGTGCAGCGATACGGGGAGACTGAAAAATCAATTATACCAATCCAAGATCGAGCAAGGTGGTATTTATCGGTTTAAATTCATTGTAATTGGAGATCATGAAGTCGGAAAGACTTCGATCATAAGAAGATTTGTTGAAGGAAATTTTGAGGAAAAATACCGAGCAACAATTGGTCTAAACGTTCTTTCGCATGGTTTTAATGCATTTGGAAATAAAATCGACATCATGTTGTGGGATATTGGTGCGCAAAAATATTTCAAGAGATATCGAAAAACGTATTATAAGGGGGCTCAAGCCGCTTTTATCGTCTTTGATTTAACTAATAAAGAATCTTTTGATAATGTTACTTATTGGCACAATGAATTAAAAGAATTTATTGACTATAAGGATTTACCGATCATAATTATCGGAAATAAAACAGATCTTCTTGAACAAAGAGTTGTTAGTCACGAAGAAGGAGTACAACTTGCCAGTGACCTTTCAAAATTAACTGAATTGTCGGAGAATACTGCAATGTCCGATTATTCAGATCTATCATCAATTGAAAACAGTTCTCAGACGAAAATTTCATATATCGAAACAAGTGCCAAAACAGGTAATCGAATTCAAGATGCTTTTAACTTAATTTCGTATCATTTCATTCTAAGCTGCGAAGAAAAGGAGGAATCAATATTAAAGGGTAAAATATTAGAGGAGATCGACTCGATCCTTGAAATAAATAACACATTAACTTTAACATTTTTAAGTGAGAATGAGTTATGGAATCCCACACTACAAATTTTAACCAAAATTGATAAACTGGGAAAACCCGCGACTATAAAAGATAAAAAAAAGGAAAAGAAATTTGAATATGAAAATGGCCTAATTTTAAAGAGTTATATTTATGAATCATACAAAACATCCGATTCTGATAGCGTTTTATGTATTTTTGATGCAAGAAACAAAGAAAGCATTGATCCCGCTTGGATTGAAATTATATCAGGGATTATAAAAGATTTAAAAAAAAATAAAGTTATATCCGTTGGAATTAGAGTTTCTAATAATGAAAATTGGTCTAAATTGATCGAAGGCTTTAATTTAGAAGAAGAAGCGGAAAGTAGATTGATATCATTGTTATTCTTTAGGATTAAGGACGATAATTTAATTGATGTATATGAGCAATTATCAGTAACGTTAAATACGATTAAGAATCTAGGTTTCAACTATTAATTAATAAAAGAATGGAGTTAAAAAGTATTTAGAATTCAATCTTTTCAGGATAGGCAACTTCTAATAGATCTAAAGCCTTCCTAGCGACTTCAAAAGGAATTTTTTTATTGATATCTTCACTGTGGTATGCGTCCTTTATGTTATTTAACATATATTCTGGAAAAAAGATCATGGGTTGAATATCAGTCAATAATAGCAACCAAGGTCTTTCCTTTTGATCTTTTATTTCGATAATGATCTGAAGTTGGATTAGTTCATCTAGTATTAATTCGATATCAGCGAATTCGGAGAATATGTTGGGAATTTTATCTTTTGGATAATATTTACTTCGCAACATCGCAACGAGATCATAAATATCCGGATTAAGCAAGATGGATGAAATTTTCTTTTTATCTTCTACCGATTGTGTTTTTGGGTCGTAATTCGAGAAAAAATCCACAACTTTCGCTTCATACTTAGAATAAAGCTCGTGTTTCGATACTTTCAAGTGATCTAATAGTTCATAATTGGGTACCCTAATTAATTCAATATCTTTTGTTAAAAACAAAAATTCTCCCTGATCTTGAATCAATCCAGTCCTTTTATCTCTTTTTCCTTTAATCCAATCACGACGAATAAGATTTAGTTCAAGAAAAGGTTCAAGTAACACATCTAAATTGGGATTTTCTTTTATTCTTTCGAGAATTTCTCGCACTTCTTTTTTTGGTCTGGGAAATTCGCGTAATGTCTTTAAAATTTCTAATCGTTCGTAACTATTAAATATTAGAGCTGCTTTTTGTATTTTATCAAGATTCGTTAAACGCTTGATTTGAAATATTGCATATTTTAATTCTTTTCCAATATTATCGTGAATTTTGCTGATTAAGGAAATTTGATTAGTTTTTTTAGCTGTCTCAAAAGTTTCGAATAAATAATCCATTTTTCTTGCTAAACTTTTAATTATATCTTCATAGATCCCAAGATCCTCATCCAGAGTAAAAATTAATATGGTCATGAATTGGGTTCCGCTTTCAGCTTGAATGAAATAGGAACTTATTTGATAAAATGTTTCTTTTAATCTTCCCTCATAAAAGTTACTAAAACCCCCAGCTATTTCGCGGATGCTCGTCGTGTGATGGTATAAAATCGAAAATAAGTCGCTTGTCGTGATTAATTCAGAAAGATTTTCGTTCGTGAACTCTTTATTCTCAAAAGAAAAAATAATGGGTTTAAAATCTGGTTTCACTTCTCCAGTCGGTTTCTGAATCAATACAAATTCAAACGTTAAAATTGCTTCAATCATGATGATAATCTTTTTTGTTTAAATGATTATAAAAGAAGTATTATTTAATTCTTCTTCTAAAATTTTATTGAGCGCATTGATCAGAATCTATAACCTTTATAGGTTATCTCATAAAAAATCAATATATTCGGGCAATAATTTAACTTTCATAATTTTGAAAAACATATTAAATAGTGTGCAAGAGATTAAATTGTAGTAGTATTTTCATATTAATAATCAAAATTTTATATTTACTACAAAGGTTATATCTATGATTTTAAATAATTTAAATAGAATTAAACGAAAGCGGATTTTGGTTTTATCAAGTTTATTAATTAGCCTCATGCTAATTGCTTCATTGAAAAATTTTAACATCAATGCTAATTTAATGGTCGGTAATCAAAAATACGATAAAAATGAAGACTCTCAAAATGACATTTTAAATACACAAGATTTAGGATCTGATAATTCTTTCACGGGTGTAGGAGCTCCATGGAATGTAACACACTATGCTAACCAAACCAAAACTGTAACAAGTATTAGTTTTGATAATAACTCGTATGATGATACTCATGCAAAAGTAAATTTAGAGGGTTGGAATGGATATCAATTGAATTCTTCTATAAATAATTTATATGATACTCGAAATTGGATCAATGGTACTTTTCATTGTGGTCCTGACGATGGTAATTATGGAGAAATGGAAAATGATAGTAATATGGTTGCTAATTGGACATTTAACAAGCTAGATACAGGTCAGACGAATTATATGAGTGGCAACTATTATGACAGTAGTAATGCAATATCTGATGGTCAGGACTGTTTGGAATTATTAATTGGGGATTATAATAATTACTATTATGATGTGGGTGATAAGGATTGGTGGGAAACTACTTTCCAGATTGATAGGGGCAATATAGATAGTGCATGGTTAAGTTTTGCAGTACGTCCTAAAGATAGTGATGCTTATAACAATCATTTCGTTTTGCAAGTTTTAGTCAATAATAAAATTCTATGGGGTAATGGCCTTCAATCAATAATAGATGCATCTGGGTCGGAACAATATGTTAGTGCTACTGGTGAAAATTGGGGACAATGGTATAAACCACCATCTATTTACGTAGATCCAAATGATAATCAATTATTTCCAAATGACGTTAAAAATATGAATGTCACTTTAGAATTTAAAAGAGTTAGTGGGAATACAGGATCAGGTTATGCAGAGGATTATGCAGTTCTTATTGATAATGTATCATTAACAGTTAAAGGTGAAGCGAAACCAACCCAATTAGGATTACAACTAAATGGTCAAGATGTGAATGATAATGGTAATTATGGTGAAGGTACTTTAGGCATTAATGGTAATTGGAATGGAAGCCTTCAGTCATCAGTAATTGCAAATTTCAGTAGTGATTCGAATTGGCCTTGCACTTACCAAGATAATGGAAATTGGATAAGTTATAAAGTCGATCTTAATGCTAATTTAAATTTATATGCTACAAAATCTACTCCAGAAACATATTATACTGCTGATTCGAGTTTAGAATATCAAGGTTCATCATTTACAACATCTAATGAGAGCAATACAAATTGGAATACGTATGCCCACATGGAGATTCCATCAGGATACGAAGAAACAAACATGACTGTTGAATACCCTTCAGATTATAATTTAACCGGAATTTTCTTCTCATTAAACCCTAGTTCGCTTTCTCAAGCTTCGATCACTGAATATGGTGATAAAAAAGTTGTGAATATTCCAGTAAGTTCCATAACAAGCAATACAAACGGATTTTGGAAACTAACAGCGGAATCGCCTAATTACTGTAAAGAAATGGATATGTATAATAATGCTACAAGCAATTGGATCCTAAATGATGAATTTGTAAGCGGAGAGTATATTAATATTACTGGAAAGATCGATACTTCTGCATTGGTTTCAGGATACATTGATCAAACGCAAGCTCAGCTTCAAATTAAGTTTCCAAATGGTACAATTTGGTCAATACAAAAGCAATTTAAATCTGTCGATAGTTTAGGTATGGTATATTTTGATCCTATCAGAATACCTAATAATGGCCCAAATTATATAGCAGGAGAGTATGAGGCAATTATTAGGTGGAATAATTCTTATTCATCTTTTGGTTTAAATGAAACAGGGATTATTTATAAAAAATTCACTGTCATCCACGATTCTTTGTTATATCCTGATCAAGGCATCTTTTTCATCGACAATGTAGCTGAAGATAGAATCGTTAATATCAAAGTCTCATTTAACGATTTAATAGATAATTCAGTAATAGATTATGCAACAGTATATACAAATTTTACAGGGACAATCGAAACATTAGATAGAATAAGTCCAGGTTTTTACTTGTACGAATTTAATGCTAGTAAGGGTAATGCTGGAAATAATACTGTAACAATTTATGCAAACCATTCATTTTATCTTAATAAAAATGTAAATATTACAGTTTATGTTATTAAGTCCACAATTCTTACCGCAAAGGAATATCCAAGCCTAGAAATTGCCTGGAATAATAATTTTACCATCCATCTTAATTACACCTATAAGTCTAATGGAATTGGTATCGAAAATGCAAACCCCACAATTGAATGGAACGGAGAGATGTCCATATCGTCAGGAAACGGATTATATAATATCACGCTTAATAGTTCACGTTATCAGATAAACAAAGAATATAATCTCAAAATTAAATTTGACAAGATTGGATGGGAGGAGCAAACAATTATAGTATCCGTTGGAATAGTTCCTCGAGAAACTAATATCGAGAGCATTTTGATCAATAATGGAGACTGTACAGTTAACAAAACTTATAACATCAAGTCTGGAGAATTGTTAAACTTTAAAGTTACATTTAACGATCTTGAATCCTCAGGAACCTTTATTAAGGGAGCTATTGTTTCCCTGAATAAGAGTACTGAAATTGGGAAGATTTTCGAGGAAAATCCAACTTATTATAATTTAACTTTAAATTCAATATATTTAGGAGATGGGACTTCGTTTATTAACATAATTGCTGAAAAGGCAAACTATACTTCTACAATTATACTTCTTACAATAAATGTTTTTGAAAGGAATACAGAATATAAAGTCTATTTAGATGGAATAGATCATACAGCTAATCCAGCAATAACAACTTATACCAATAAGTTTATTAATCTTACGATTTCCTATAAAGATACGATTACAACACAGTTTATAAGTGGGGCAACGGTGGATGTGAACGGTTCTGGGGTGTCAAAAGTTCTTGGAGAGAGCTTTAGTAATTATACTACGGTCTTGAACACAACTGATTTAAGTTTTGGTATTAATTTCTTAACGATATATGCCAGAAAAGGGGGATACGAACCTCAATCGATCACACTTGCGATTCAGATAGTACACGTAAATACCGAGTTGACTTTATACCTAAATGGTGTAGATAAAACTTCGAATCCCGCAATAACAAGGTATACCAATCAATTGATTAATCTTACCGTTTCCTATAAAGAGTCAATTTCAAAGCTGTTTATAAGTGGGGCAACCGTGGACGTGAACGGTTCTGGTGTCTCGGAAGTTCTTGGAGAGAGCTATAGTAATTATACGATCATGTTGGATACTACTGACTTAAACTTTGGAGCGAACTTTCTAACGATTTATACCAGAAAAGGGGGATACGAACCTCAATCGATCACACTTACAATTCAGATAATACAAATAGAAACCGAGTTGACTTTATACGTAAATGGTGTAGATAAAACTTCGAATCCCGCAATAACAAGGTATACCAATCAATTGATTAATCTTACCGTTTCCTATAAAGAATCAATTTCAAAGCTGTTTATAAGTGGGGCAACCGTGGACGTGAACGGTTCTGGTGTCTCGGAAGTTCTTGGAGAGAGCTATAGTAATTATACGATCATGTTAGATACCACTGACTTAAACTTTGGAGCGAACTTTCTAA
>Ga0307445_10002184_pt1 | contig 10808 bp, 8 predicted proteins | sample SalMarSW160330MG_FD_202147 | JGI IMG/M metagenome (GOLD analysis project Ga0307445, IMG submission 202147) | Salt marsh sediment microbial communities from the Plum Island Ecosystem LTER, Massachusetts, United States - SW1603-30 | ecosystem: Environmental > Aquatic > Marine > Intertidal zone >...
CGCATCGACCGGGGCAAGAAACGTTTCTCCCAACGATCCTCCCTTGGCGCGTGCTGCGGTGAGGTTCTGACATACGGCGATCACGACAGGCGGGTCGCCGAGGAGTCCCGGGCTCACAATCTTGATATTCCTGATCTGTCCCGGTTCAGTGACGACGACAAACTTCCAAGTCTGTGCATTCCCTCCGGAAGGCGCCCAAATTGCCGCCTCCAGTAGCCGCTCGACAAGCGCACGCTCAACGGGGCGGTCGAGAAAGTCCCGCACACTCCGCCGACCTGTTATCGCTTCCCGCAGTTCCATGGTTCTATCGTCCTCGCAGTCTCTTTGTCGCGTCCAGGTCGACCCTCATCGGATCGCCGACGAGAACCACGCCGTATGTCTTCTCGGCAATCTCACTTGTTATGTATCCATCGATTACGTCGGCGCATACCGCATCGGGGTCGCGGAGCATCGGGTCGCCGTATCCGCCGCCCATGCCGGTAATGAAGCGCGCCACATCTCCCTCTCCCAGTTCTTCCTTGGAGAAGCGCCCTCGCCGCTCGACCGCTCCATCCTTGGTGCGCACTTCCACCATGTTGGGAGTGCCGAGCATTCCTTCCGCCAATCCCCAGGGGGGGAACTTGTTTCGTCCGAAGCTGGCGGTGACGAACGCCTTGGAGTTCGTAATGCGATAATCCTTCACGAGTCCGTATCCGCCACGCCATTGGCCGTGTCCGCCATCGACAATATTCAACCCGTACTGATCGACGATGAACGGATAGCGAGTCTCCGCCACCTCGATCGACAGCACATAGGTCTCGCCGTCACCGGAGCAAACGAGGCCGTTCTCTCCGTCTTTCCCCTTGCCGGCTCCCCAGCCGCCGGCGTTCGGCTCGACGGAAAAGAACCACTCCCCCGTGTCGTCATCGATGCCGCTCACGGTTGTGCCGCATACGCTCAGGAAATGGCCGGCAGTGATACGCTGCGGGATAGCATCGGCCAACGCCCTCCAAACCACATCTCCGGCATAGCTGTCCGATTCCCAATATGTGCTGATCGGGGCGGGTCGCTTCGGATTGAAGACCGTGTCCTCGGGGACGATCACCTTCAGCGGCGTGAATAAGCCTTCATTCGGTGAACCATGCGGGCTTACCACCGCCTTGTAGGCGAACTTGGCCGTGCTGATCAGCGCGGACAGGGGAGCGTTGATCGGGCCGCGGCAGGTCTTGCCTGTGCCGGTGTAGTCGACAATGAATTCCTCGTCGGTGATCGTCACCTTCACCTTGACCAGCACCGGCTCGCCACCCAGGCCGTCATCATCGATGTATTCCTCTGCGAAGAACTCTCCCTTAGGAAGCGACTTGAGCTCTGCCAATGCTTCTTGTCTCCCTTGCTCGAGATAGATGTCGATCGACGCAAGCACCGTATCGAGTCCGTACTTGTCACAGATCTGGGTTATCCGATTGGCCGCCACCTGGAGTGACGCCGCCTGCGCCCTCATGTCGCCCAAGATCATCTCGGGAACGCGGATGTTTCTTGTCAATATATCTACGATCCCCGAGATTTCCTTTCCCCGTTCGATAATCTTTACACACGGGAACTGCAATCCCTCCTGATAGATTTCAGTTGCATTGGGAGACCAGCTACCGGGATCCTTCCCTCCGATGTCGTTCCAATGGCCTTTGCTCGCCGCAAACATGATCGGCTCATTGCGGTAGAAAACGGGCATCACAAGAACGACGTCGTTCTGATGCGTCGCCCCGCCCATGTAGGGATCGTTGAGGATTATCACGTCTCCCTCTTCGAGCCCGTCGATTCCGAACTTGTTCAGCACTTCTTGCACGGCATCGGTAAGGACTCCGATGAACGGAGGGATACCGTTCGCTTGTGCAATCATGCGCGCCTTGGCATCGGTGACCGCGCAGCCGTAGTCGAGTACCTCATAGATGACGGAGCTCTTGCTTGTGCGTCCGAACGCAACGAACATCTGCTCGGCGGCCGAGATCAGCGCCCGCTTGATCACTTCTATGGTAAAGGGATCGATGTCTAGTTTACTCGGCACGCTGCACCTCCGTGACAACCAGATTTCCGAAGTCATCGACAGTCAGTTGCTGCCCGGGGCAGACGATGGTCGTACACGCCGGCTCCTCAACTACTGCTGGGCCTACGATTGCGGCTTGCGGGGGGAGGAGGTCGCGCTCATAGACCTTGCTTCCTACCTCGCCCACATCCTCGAAACGGACGGGGCGTTCACCCTTGCATGCCTGTTCGAGATTGCATCCGCCACTCTCCATTCGTTTGAACGATGGTTTCTTCTCTTCTCCCCAACCGACAAGATGGAAGTTCACCACCTCCACGGGGTCGTCTTGTCGGAAGGAATATGCCTGCTCGTGGAGTTCGTGGAACTTGTCGATCAGCAGGTCGAAGCGATCCTTTCCTTGCAGCATTTCATCGGATACTGGTGTGCGCACCGTATGTTCCTGCCCTTTGTAGCGAAGGTCGAGAAAGCGTTCGAACCACACGCGTTCTAGCGGGAAGTCTTCATCGGAGAACTGGGCGCGCGCCTCACCTTCGAGATCGGCGAATAGCGCGGCGATGGCCGCGAGATGAGCGGGGTCGCATCCAATCAGGCGGGTGCGGATAAAATCGTGTCTGAGATTGGTCATTAGCATTCCCCATGCAGAGAATTGCCCGGGCGCGCGCGGCACAATTACCTTGCGCATGTGTAATTCGCGCGCCAGAGTTGCCCCGTGCAGTCCGCCCGCTCCTCCGGAAGCAACCAATGCGAAGTCGCGTGGATCGTATCCACGCTCGATACTTACGCGCTCCAGAGCGGCCTGCATATTGGCGTTGGCCAGGCGGATGATTCCGAGCGCGGCTTCCACAATAGAGATTCCAAACGGATCAGCGATCTTCCTCACGGCGGCCTCGGCCTTCTCCACGTCCAGCCGCATCTGCCCACCGAGGAAGTACCCGGCACTTAGGCGGCCGGTAAGCAAGTTAGCGTCAGTCACCGTCGGCTCATCGCCACCCAGCGCATAGCAGGCCGGTCCCGGATCGGCTCCAGCGCTGAGCGGACCGACATGGAGGGCGCCTCCTCGATCGATCCATGCGATCGAGCCGCCGCCCGCCCCCACCTCTACAATATCTACTACGGGAACCTTTAGCGGATACCCGGCCCAAGTGGCCGTCTTCTCCAGATGATAGTCGGTGTTGATCTTAAGACTGCCGTTGTCGATCAGGCTAACCTTTGCCGTTGTCCCCCCCATGTCGAACGAGATCACACTCTTCTCATCCGCAGCTGCGGCAACGATACTCGCTCCGATCACGCCGCCCACCGGTCCCGATTCAATCAGGTGAATCGGGACACGCTGGGCAAGCGGGAAGGTTGTAGTGCCACCATTTGACTGCATTGCGTATTTAGCGCCCGCTATTCCCATTTGCAGCAACTCATCTTCGAGGGTAGCCAGGTAGAGTTTCGCCGTCGGCTGTACATACGCGTTGAGGGCCACGGTGTTGGTACGTTCGTATTCGCGCCACTCTTGTGTGATCTCATGCGATACGGTCACGGATGCCTCGGGATAGAGCTTTTCGATCATCTGTTTCGTTCGCTGCTCGTGCGCATGGTTGGCATAGGAATGGATATAGCAGACGGCTATCGCTTCGATCCCGGCCTTTTTGCATTCCTCTACTGCAAGGGCTACGTCCTCTTCTTGCAGGGGCTGGAGCACTGTTCCGCGATGGTCGACCCGCTCGCGTACCTCAAATCGAAAGCGTCGCGGAATGAACGGCTTCGGCTTCTGATAGAACAGGTTGTACATGTCCGTACGGTTTGCGCGTTGGATCTCGAGCACATCACGGAATCCGTGCGTCGTGATCAGGGCGGTCTTGGCGCCCGTCCTCTCGGTAAGAGAGTTGATGACAACCGTTGTGCCGTGGACGAATTGGCGTATCTCGTTGGGATCGAGCCCGCTCTTTCTGATCGTCCGAATTACGCCGGTGGCGAAGTTCTCCGGGGTGGTGAGTTCCTTTTCCAGGACAACATCTCCCCTCACTTCTTCCAAGGCGACAAGATCGGTGAACGTGCCGCCGATATCAATGGCTAGCCGTTTTGCCATTCGAGATGTCCTCCTCCTTCCAGTAGCTTCATTGTCAAGACCCACAGGATCTTTGTCGTTGTGTCACCCGGATTCTGAACGGTGTGTTCCTGCGTTGAAAAGATGTGAAAACTGTCGCCGGGGCCGAGGACATCTTCCTTGTCTCCCACCTGCAACAGAACCTGCCCCTCCAGGACGTAGCCGAACTCCTCGCCCACATGCGTCACGCGCGGAGGATGGTAGTGCGGCGGGTACTCGGCGATGAGAGCCTCGAGGATACGATCTGTCATTGAATTGGAGAGCAGATTGTAGGTCACCTGGGCATCGCCGATCTTGATCCTGCTGCGCGGTTTTCCCGCTCTTACTACCAACGGCCCGTCGCTCGGCATGGCGGCGAAGAAGTGCGTCACCGGTACTTCCAGCGCATCGCAGATGGCGCGAAGCGACGATATCGAAAGAGATGACAGCCCTCGCTCAACCTGAGACAAAAATCCTATGGAAAGGCCGCATCGAGAAGAGACATCTTCCAATGTTAATCCCTTACGTTGACGCAATGAGCGGAGTCCTCGACCGATTTCGTGGTCCATGTTTTTCAGTATAGTGAAATTTTTTTAGCTGTCAAGCGGACAACCACACCTGCTCCACCAGTAACCTACTCATGCAAAGAGATGTGAATGAAATGACGGCTATTGGGTATGAGTGCTTCAGGAGGTCCTGGTTATGCCATGGTGAGTGCGACTGCCGATGATCACATGCAGCATCCGGATACGACACTAATCGCGCGAAGCAGCAACTTGCTAGAACAGGTTACTTCAGGGGGTAGGAAGCCCACATGAACCTGGCGGGCAATCAAGTAATGTGATTTGCAGCACTGTGAATCTTCCGCCTGTCGTGTATACTCCGTTTATATTTGAAAGGAGGCTCTCGTGCCAAAGCAAACACTCGACAAAGTATCAATCTACGTTCCCAAGAACAGAATACATCTTCGGCCCATCGAAAGGCTCGCTGAGCTGGCTGACAAGGAAGATCGTTCCGTCAGCTATCTGGCCGTCGAGGCAATTCTTCAGTACCTACAAGAAGAGGAAGAGCAAGAACCGGGTCGAAACTGATCTTCGGCATAACTGTCGTAGACAATTGACTTGCCTAAACACTGAAACAAGAGCCGACCCGCGCAAAAGGCGGGTCGGCCTTCTTATATGCCAGCATCTCGATACGGTGCAGCTATACTTCTTGTTCCGATTGTGCACGGAAGACGAGTACGTCGGCCATCGCGGCGGCATCGACCGTGACCCGGGCGCCATCCTTGATTTCGCCAGTTACGATCCTCATCGCCAGAGGGTTCTCTATTAGGCGCTTCAAGGCGCGTTCGAGAGGCCGAGCACCGTAGTGCGGATCGTATCCCTCTTTTGTCAGGATCTTCTTCGCCTCCTCAGTCACGTTCAAGACGATCCTCTGCTCTGCCAGCCGCTTGTTCAACGCGTCGATTTTGAGGTTAACGATCTGAGCTATCGCCTCTTCAGCAAGTGGGTGGAAGATGATCGTATCGTCGATCCGGTTTAGGAACTCAGGCCGGAATGCGCGACGCAATTCATCTTCGATTTTCTCGCGCACATCGCTCTCACGGACGCCTTCCGAGAAGAGTTCGCTTCCGATATTGGAGGTCATGATGATGATTGTGTGCCTGAAGTCGACGGTGCGGCCGTGACCGTCAGTCAATCGGCCTTCGTCTAGAAGCTGCAGCAACAAGTTCATCACCTGCGGATGCGCCTTCTCAATCTCATCGAACAGCACAACCTGGTACGGCCGCCGCCGCACGGCTTCGGTAAGCTGCCCGCCTTCTTCGTAACCGACATACCCCGGCGGCGATCCGATGAGACGCGCCACTGCGTGCCGCTCCATGTACTCTGACATGTCAATCCGTTGTAGCGCGCTGTCGCTTCCAAACAGGAATGCTGCCAGTGCTTTGGCAAGCTCCGTCTTCCCCACCCCGGTCGGCCCGAGGAAGAGGAAGGTGCCGATCGGCTTGCGCGGATCGGACAGGCCGGCGCGCGAATGACGCACCGCCTCAGCAACAGCGTGCACACCCTCTTCTTGATCGATGACGCGCGCGTGCAACAGGTCCTCCATCTGAGCAAGACGCGACCTCTCCTCTTCGAGCATTCGCTCCGCGGGAATACCCGTCCACTGAGATACAATCGCCGCGATCTGCGGTGCGGCCACCTCCCGATCGCCGCCCTCGACCTGAATCCGGCTCGCCGCCTCGTCGAGAAGGTCTATGGCCTTGTCCGGAAGAAAACGATCCGTGATATAGCGCTCGGACAGCCGCGCTGCCGCCTGGATCGCTTCGTCGGTGATCTTGACGTCATGATGCTCCTCAAGCTTCTCCCGCAATCCGGTTAGAATCGCCACCGTATCCTCGATCGTCGGTTCACCTACGTAGACGCGCTGCAACCGTCTCTCGAGAGCGGAATCCTTCTCGATGTGCTCGCGATATTCATTCAATGTCGTTGCCCCGATTAGTTGGAACTTTCCGCGGGACAACGGCTCTTTGAGCATATTCGAGGCGTCGATCGCCCCCTCAGCGGCTCCGGCGCCGACGATCATGTGGAGTTCGTCAACGAACACGAGCGTCTTGCCGGCCGTCGCCTCGATCTCTTTTATAACGGCCTTGAGGCGATCCTCGAACTCGCCGCGAAACTTCGAGCCGGCGACCATCGACGCAATATCAAGCGCAATGATCTCCTTTCCTTTCAGAGAGGCCGGGACATCATCGGCGGCGATCCTCTGAGCCAGCCCTTCAACCACGGCTGTCTTTCCCACGCCAGGCTCCCCGATCAATACCGGATTGTTCTTCCGCCTACGGGAGAGAATCTGCTCCATGCGCAGGATTTCTTGCTCGCGACCGATTACCGGATCAAGCTCTCCCCGTGCAGCCATCTCGGTGAGATTTGTCGAGTACTTCTTTAGGATTTGATACTGGTCTTCCGAGTCGCGCGTTGTCACCCGCTGCTCGCCACGTACGCCACGAAGCGCAGTATAGATGGACTCTGGCGTGATCTGATGCTTGTCGAGCACCCGCTTCAGGCTGGGGTCTGTCGTACGGCTGATCGACAGTAGTAGATGGTCGACGCCGACATACTCATCGTGCAGTCGCTCCGCTTCCATCTGCGCACCGGCGACGACAGAATCCAGGCGTGGCGTGATGTAGACCTGCGTGCCGAGAGAGCCGGCGATGGACGGCTTCCCTTTGAGAAGCACGTCGAGGTCTTTGCTCAGCCCGGTGAGATTTACGCCCATCTCCTGCAAGAGATCGCGGCCAACCCCTTCCTTGGTGGCAAGCACTGTGAAGATGTGCTCCACGTCGAGTTGGTTATGCTTGTAGCGCGTCAAGAGATCTTGTGCTTCGTGAAACAGCTCTTGCGCGCCTTCAGTCATTCTATCGAAACGAATCATGATGATCACCCGCCATTAGCAGTCGCTTACCTTGATTGCTAATAGTAGTGCGAATCGGAGGCGATTGCAAGTATTCATCGCCCCAGATTGTGAGATACACTGAGGATGATCTCACAGTAATACATGCGCCCGAACCCTAAGATGGACTCGATACACGCTATCATTGATTGCACGACAAGCATCATTCAGCAATCACGCGGGCCAAGGAGTCAAAGATGGGATTACGGCCGCACCCTCCGACGCGGGCACGGATGATACTTGCGTCATCTGCATCGGGTATGCGAAACTGCAGGACAAGCACGCGTACACTGATCGAGGAGCGATGTTCAACGACATACAGCAACCGATCCTTAAACGAATGCACCACCTTGAGGGCATCGACCGCCTCGATCGAACGGACGGAACAGAGCGCATGCAGCGCTTGCGCCAGATCCCGCCGATAACAGGCCGGTTCATTGCCCTGTTAGCGGCCGCCGCCCCGGCCGGCGAGTACATCGAGATCGGAACGAGCGCCGGCTATTCCACTCTCTGGCTTGCGTTGGCCTGTCGGCTTGTCGGACGGCGAATTACAACATTCGAGATCCTTGCCGCAAAGGTAAAACTCGCAAGAGAGACCTTCGCTTCGGCTGAAGTGGACGATGTGGTGCGTCTTGTTCATGGCGATGCGTTGACGCAAATTGCCCACTTGGCTGAGATCGGGTTCTGTTTTCTTGACGCGGAAAAGGAAATATACGCTGGCTGCTATGAGGCCGTCGTCCCGAAGCTGGTACCGGGCGGCATCCTTGTTGCGGACAACGCGATCAACCACGCCGCCACCCTGCAGCCGATGCTCGACCGCGCGCTGAGCGACGATCGGGTGGATGCACTAATCGTACCTATTGGCAAGGGCGAGCTTGTGTGCAGGCGGAAGTAGTAGATCCGGCCTCGCTCAACCGATCATCCGTTGTTCTCATCCAGTATCCGGATTACGATTGCCTTTGCCTCAATCAGATCGGCGGCCTTGTGATACGAAACGCCAGCCGGCAAGAGATCACGTACGTATGGCTTGTCGGCCACGAGGATGAACTCAGCAATTCCTGCCCGATCAGCAGCGATGAGGTCGAGATGGGCATCGCCGATCGCGATCGCTTCGTCCGGCTGCGCACCGAGCCTAGCCAATGCAAGAAGAAACGCTTGCGGATCGGGCTTGAGCGCGCCGTCATCACGGCTCAAGACAAGGTCGAACTCCAGTGGATGGCTTTCGAGAACAACATCGACGCTACGGCGTGAGTTGTTGGTGACTAGCGCACACTTGACCCCGGCGTTATGCAACGATTGTAACAGGTCCTCCGTTCCGGGGATCAGCCTTCCATTCTTTACTCCCAGGGCTTCGTGCCGTTCCAGGATCGCGATCCCCCGCGCCCGCCCTTGCGGCTCCAAAGCCTTGAGCTGCTCGTAGATCGGTCGTCCGTCGGCCGGAATTCCGATTTCTCGGCGCACTGCCATCCAATCGATGTCAGTTTGCCAGATCGTCCCGTCCATGTCGAACAGCGTTGCGCGAATCGTCATAGGAACGCGATGATAACCCACGCAGAACGCGGTTTCATTGGCATGTCTCCAGAAGGCGGCTTTAAGGAGTTGTTTTGCCTGCAGGCCGATCCCGAAGATGTCGTCGATGCGTATCGGTTAGTGCGCCTTGCGACAACATCACGCCCGCTCCAGACGGCGCGGGCGGCACAATGCTGCTGTGGTTTTCGGGAACATCGACTGGCAAAGAAATGGCCGGTTTGGTACTTTGGTGCCGCATGGCACACGAGGAGGAGACCATGATTCAACAGAGATCCTGGAAACGAAAGGTGGTCGTTGTCGGTGCCGGTGCTGTCGGAGCTACGTTCTGCTACGCTCTTGCTCAGAGCGGTATCGCTGACGAGATCACCCTGATCGATCAGAACAGCGATCTAGCTCGCGGACAAGTACTCGACCTAAGTCACGGGCAACCGTTCTTTCCCACCGTCGATGTGCACATCGGCGACAAGAACGACTATCGCGATGCACAACTCGTGGTGGTCACCGCCGGATCAAAGCAACGCCCGGGGGAGACGCGGCTCGATCTCCTCCGGAGGAACGCTTCTATTATTCGATCCATTGCATCGGACATCGCCGGTGCCGACTCGCAGGGCGTCCTTCTCGTGGTGAGTAACCCGGTCGATGTGCTGACGCGCGTCGCGATCAACACGACTGGGTGGCCGCGCTCACGCGTGATCGGTTCCGGAACAGTGCTGGACAGCGCCCGCTTCCGCTACCTGCTCGGACGACACTGCCGAGTCGACACGCACAACGTGCACGGATACATCCTGGGAGAGCACGGCGACAGCGAATTTGCCGCGTGGTCGATGACTCACATCGGCGGCGTGCACATCGACTCATACTGCCCCATCTGCGGACGGTGCGAAGACTGGACCGCAGCCCGCAAGCAGATCGAGCAAGACGTTATCGAGTCCGCCTACCACATCATCGACTACAAGGGGTCGACGTACTTTGCGGTGGGCCTGGCCCTGGTGCGAATTGCGGCGGCCGTTTTGCGCGGTCAGAGGAGCGTGCTGACTGTTTCCACCATGCTTGAGGGCGAGTTCGATCTGAACGGCATTTGTCTCAGTGTTCCTTGTGTGATAAGCGAAAATGGGGTTGAACAGATCATGGCGGGCCATCTGCGGCAAGAGGAAAACGAGGCCCTCTTCCGGTCGGCGGCTGTGCTCGAGAAAGCTATCTCAAGCCTTGAAGAGGAGGGATAAGCGCGATGAAGCAGATCGATCCTGACAGCTGGCCCAGACGGGAACAGTTACGGGTCTATAGTGCCTTTGCAAACCCGCACTTCGGTCTGTGCGCCAATGTCGACGTCAGTGCGCTCTACCGGTACGTAAAGAAGAGCGGCATCTCATTCACCGTAGCTGTTGTGTATACGCTCGCCAGAACAGCAAACGCTATCCCCGAATTTCGCCGCCGCATCCGTTCGGAGAAGGTAGTAGAGCATGCAGTTGTGCATCCGTCGATCACCGTCCTTACGCACGACGATCTGTTTGGCTTCTGCCTGATTGAATACGCTGATGACTTCTCAGTATTTGCGGCAGGAGCGCGGGAGATGATTGCCCGAGCAAAGGAGCATCCAACGCTTGAAGACGAACCCGAACGGGACGATCTGTTGTTCATGACCGCGATTCCATGGGTGTCGTTCACTGCTTTTTCGCACCCCATGCCTGCGGCTCCTGTCGATTCGGTGCCACGGATCGCGTGGGGCAGGTT
>Ga0307445_10002185_pt1 | contig 10806 bp, 11 predicted proteins | sample SalMarSW160330MG_FD_202147 | JGI IMG/M metagenome (GOLD analysis project Ga0307445, IMG submission 202147) | Salt marsh sediment microbial communities from the Plum Island Ecosystem LTER, Massachusetts, United States - SW1603-30 | ecosystem: Environmental > Aquatic > Marine > Intertidal zone >...
CGCTGACCACACAGCTGGAGAATTTAACCCTGAAGCTGCACGGATTATCGGAGAAAAAGTTAAGGCAATCGCAATGTTACTCACCGTAGTGCTTGCGAGTCCACTGAACCAAAGAGTTGCCATACTTGCCCCTAATTGGCTGGTTCCAACAGTTTGGAAAAGTGAGGTTGATAAGTCGTTCAAGAGTCCTGAGCTTCCTAAACCGCCAACCACAAACATGAAACCTGCAATGAAGAACATTGTTTCCCAATCCAATTTTTTGAAAATCTCTGCGGGATCCGATCCGCTCATCGCCAAGGCAAGGATGGCGCACCCTAAAGCCACAGCTTCTATATTTTCCAGGGTCAGAAAAAGCACCATCATAAGGATTAGGACGAAAATGGAACGGTAGAAGAGTTTCTTGTCTTCCACGCTCTCCCAAGGATCATATTTCGGCAGCTCCTTTTTCTCGCCGAGCCTTCCCTTGAAGAGCATATACAAAACAAAGATTGTTATCCCCCAGAGGGCAATTTCACAAACCGCCAAGTATCCAATAAAGGATATGAAGTTTATCCCCGCATCAACACCAATTATCATGTTAGACACTGAGCCAATCAGCGTGCTTGTTCCCCCAAGATTAATCATCACCATGGCAGAAATGAAGTAGGGCACAGGATCATAACGTAACAGCTTGGTTATAGTCGCCATGGCAGCGGCTATGAGAAGCATCGCCGTTGGGTCGCTGAGAAACACTGAGACGGCAGCAGCGATGACACAGACGGAAACAAAAAGGACACTGGGATTTCCATGAGAAACTTTGACGGCGTACAATGCTCCGAAACGAAAGAGACCACTCCGCTCAGCCACTTCCACCACAATCATTACACCCAGCAGCAGAAAAATTAGTTTCATATCAATGAATCCCAGAGCCTCCTCATAAGTGAACACGTGGTAGTTGGGCATGAGACCAAAAAAAGCGATAAGCAAAGCTCCAATCATGGCAGCAACGGACATGGGAACGATTTTGGTTGCCGAAAGCAGAATAGTTAACAGGTAGATGAGAATGAAGATTATTTGAACCGAGTCCATTTTACTCCCTGTTTTTCTTTTTGTCAGCCATTTTTGCGAGACCGTTTGCTACAGATTCTGCTTTTCGTTCAACTATTCTATAGAGAATCCTCCCGATATCATAGAACAGGATAAGGATTATTGCAAGAGCAACATACGTAGTAGCTATCGTTAATGGGTCTTTGATGCTCGAATCTAAAGTTGATATAATCGGATAAAGAGCAGTTGCAACCAGAAGAATAACAATAATGTATATAGCGTCTCTCGCCGCTCGCTTAGGAGACCTCTCTTCCTTTATTCCCAACCGCTTCACAAAAATGTCCGTAAAAATGTCGCTCAGCACCAAACCATCAGCCAAGGCACGTATCAGAAAAATAGCTGTAAATATCAGAGCAATAGCCCCCACTAGCGTGCCAACCTTGATGAGGCTAATACCTGGAAGGGTTACGTCGCCCATCAATGGCGGAACAAAAAAGTTTATCAGAAAGAAGATAACCGCCATAACCAGACTCATCGTTAACCGAGGAAGTCTACTCCGAACCTCGTCACCAATAGGTTTCCCCACCAATCGTCCATCCTCAAGAATTTCATCGTATGATTTAACATTCCATAAATATTAACACTACGGATACCACAAAAAAGACAGCCAGAAGCTTCAGCAAAAATCCTGAAAGAACGGAATATAAATTGCCTCTACCCCTTTGCCGATGCAAATTAATGATTATATTTTTTCAAAAAAGAAGAAACAAATTTTGAGCCATCATCAGGTCAAACCTGCTAAAGAGACCCACCCGTCTAAATTAGATATGAAAAACTGAAAACATGGAATTAAATCCACCCATTGCTGAAATTTTGTGACGGAAAAGTTGGCGGCTTTAGTTAAAAAAAAGCTTTTTGCGGAGCCGCTTTTGCATGGTTCACTGAAATTTTTCGTTGCCAGAATCGCCAATAAATGATTTTTAAGCAGGTTTGATGGCGTTAAAGCTTTTGTGCTAGAACACACTTACACTCCATCTAATATTTAACACAAAAATGTGGTTTACTGTGGAAAAAGAAGAACTGAAGAGAATGGCCGTTGTGCTACAGGAGTTAGGGCTAAGTTACTCAGAAACTGTTGAAGTCGTAAATGAAATGGCCAAAGATGTGAACCACGCCAAAAAATTATGGAGAGACGGATACAAATCTAAGCTCATCAAAATCGCCATTACTCTGATAACGTTTCCAGAACCCACCCCAATAAGCGAAACTGTGGGCGCCGCCGTCCTAGCGGCAGGACTTATCCAGAACAGAAGAAAAAAGGCAACATTACATGTGGAAGATATCTACAAAACATTCCAAGACATAAACAATGACATACTGAAAATCAGACAATTCAGAAAATAACAGCAGTTAACTTATTTTTAGACAATACGCCACAGTCAAGAATGAGGCTTCTTGTCTGGAACCAACTCTTTCAGTTTTTCTTCTGGCGCGCCAAGACAATAGAGGATTCCAGCAAGGTTATCCTTGGTTATGACCCCCGACGCCACCTTCTGAAGAACCTCTTTCGGATAGAGGGCTATTCCTAACCCAGAATTTTGGAGCATAAAGCGGTCGTTTGCCCCATCGCCCACAGCAACCACCTGCTCCATCAAAAGATTCTCGCGCTCAGCAATCTCCCGCATCAACTCAGCCTTTCGCTCCGCATCAATTATAGGTTCCACCAGTTCGCCGGTCAGTTTTCCATCTTCGATTACAAGCTTGTTGGCGTAGACGTAGTCGATTCCAAGTTTTTCTTTGATTTTTTCAACAAATTGGGTGAAGCCTCCGGAGATAAGGGCTATTTTGTAGCCGAGGGCTTTGAGGGCGGTTATCAGTTCCTCTGCTCCCGGCGTGACATCTAGGTTTTCGACTATGGAATCAAGAACTTTCTCATCTAAGCCCTTCAGGAGCTGAACTCTTTCTTTGAGTGCCTGTTTGAATTCGATTTCTCCGTTCATGGCTCGTGAAGTGATTTCGCTGACTTTTCCGCCGACTCCCGCAGCCTTTGCCAGCTCGTCAATCATCTCCGCGTCGATCAATGTGCCGTCCACGTCGAAGACTATCAGCCGTTTGGGTCTACGGAAAACTGTGTCCTTCTGGAAAACAACATCCTGCCCAACCGCTTTGCAGGCTCTGCTTAAGGCTTCCTTGAAGTCTCCGATGGGAAGTGTGATGCCGTTGATGTCGATGAGTATTTCCATGGCATTCAATTCGCCATAGGCTATCATCCGTATCCGTTCAATGTTTGCGTTGTTCTGAGAAAGAAAACTGGAAACCTTTGCCACAATGCCCGGCCTATCCTTTCCGAGAGTCGTCAAGAGCACAAGTTTTTTGCCGCTCTTTCGTCTTCCAGCAGGCAGAGGCTCTATTGTAACCTCCAAGCCGATCTTCTTTCCTATGTTCATGAGCTGAGTTTTAAGGCTCTCGAAGGGTACCGACATTGTGCGGCAGTCCACAATCATAAAAATGGCGAAGAGTCCCCTCATGCTGAAGGCTTCGATGTCAACGATATTCCCGTTTGCCTTAGAGATCAATTCTGTTATCTCAGTTGTCAAACCCGGTTTGTCTTTTCCAGTTGCTGTAATCACTACGAAAGGTTTAGGCACGTTGACGTTTCCCCTCAGAAGAGTTACTTTTTGAATCAGCGAATAGTCTCACTCTTCAGTTAAATAAATTTACGTAAGCAACCAAATATTGGACCTTAGAGTTAAAGGATATAATTGACCAAAAATTACAGATATTATTGCTAAAAAGCTATCCCAAGGTAAAAAACAAGACCAGAAAAAAGCTCTGGGAAAGTTAGCAGTCTCTCCCTTTTATCTGATGGATTACCAGGGGGAAGGCTTGCTAACTTTAGAGGCTGATCCATAACAGTATGGCTACGATTAGACCGTAGATTGCTATTGCTTCTGCAAGTGCCACAACAAGGAAACTCTTGAAAAACGTTTCAGGTTTCTCTGCTAATGCACTTATGGCTGCTGTTCCAGATGCGGCAATAGCCTTTGCAGCACCTAAACCAGTTAGTCCGACGGCTATACCAGCGGCTAGAGCGATTCCGACGCGGTCAAATGAGCCGCCTGTTGTATCTACTTGAGCACTGGTATCAACTTGTTGGGCAAGAGCAAATACTGCTGATGCAGAAAATAGTGTCAAAACCACAAATTGGACTGCAAATATTAACACAGCTGTTCTTTTTTTCAAAACTATCTCCCTCCCTTTATACATAAATTCTATTCACACATTAGGTTTTGTTTTTATCGTTTCTTTTCTTCATCGTGTTCTAATTCTTCTCCAATTTTCTCCGCTTCTTCTTTGATTTTCTTTACTTCCACTTCTATGTTTTTTATTTCATTATTTGCCATAGTGTGGAGGTCTTTTTCCAAGGTTTCATATTGTTTTTCTATTCTAGTCTTTGACATATTTTTCAGCTCATCTTTAACGTACTACAAGAACAGGACAAGGAGCATACTCGATAACTCGTTCAGTAACGCTCCCTATCAAAATTCGTTTGGTTCCCCTTCGTCCATACGTCCCCATAACTATCAAGTCAATGCCCTTTGTTTTGGCGTAGTGAATGATTTGATCATGAGGCTCTCCTTCAGCAAGAATTGCAGTTGCTTTTAAGCCCGCTTTTTCAGCTGACTTGACAACATAGTTTAGATAGCGTTCACCTTTCTCGCGCAGCTCTTTCTCAATGTCATTGGTGCCAACACCCTTTGTGATCTCTTCAACGATTATGGGATCAATAGCATATACCGCAAAGATTTCAGCACCTAAAACTTTGGCTAAGCTTATTCCAGCCTCTGCGGCACGCGAAGAACACTCCGAGCCATCGGTTGGGATAAGGATTTTTTTTATTTTTTCCATTTCATTTCACCATAATTTTTCTATCTAGTAATCAGCTTCTTAGCGGTCTTAAGACGTATGAACTCCTCACGGTCTTTTTCTTCCAATACAAGCTCGATGCGCTTTACAATCTCAGTATATTTTGGAATAAATACATGTTTTAACGCATTAACACGCTTCTGAGTTTTCTGTATGTCATCTGCAATGTTAAAAACTGCTCCCTCAAGTTCTGCCAACTGCGCAATTTGTTCCAATAAACCAGAAAACTCGTTGAAAGCTTTGTCAAGCAACACGCTTGTGTCAGCGAAACCATATTCAGGTTTTGCATTTTCGTCACTTATCAAATTAACAATAGGCACTGTTACTCCCATTATGCTTTTATGATTAAGAACAAAATTGTTTTTTAACGAAAAGGCTAGAGCAACATTTTCTACAGTTTCTGAGCCCATCATGACCTTTGATTCGACCAAACTTTGGAAAGCCCTAGCAAGTGTTGAGTTTACTTCTTCTCTTAGCTTTTTTGCGTCATAGGTAAAATGTCGCAGTTCCCTCATCAGCACGTCCCTTTTTCGTTCAAGTAACTCAAGCCCAGACTTGCTCTGTTTCAACGTTTTTTTGGTTTTAATCAAATTGATCCGTGTTGGACGAATTTTTGCAGTATGCATGATTTACTCCTCTGTGCTCCGTTTTGGATAATACTTCTTGAGGAATTCTGTGTGAATTCTCGTCAACTCGTCCTCTGGAAAAATAGACAAAATATCCCAAGCAATCTCCAATGTTTGGTCAATTGTTCTGTTTTCTTGTTTATGCTGTTTCAAGAATTTTTGTTCAAACTGATCTCCAAACTTTAGGTAGTCTTTGTCTCTACTGGAAAGGCTTTCTTCACCGATGATGGACGCTAAAGACCTCATCTCCATGCATTGAGCGTATGCAGCATAAAGTTGACTGGAAACATCTGCGTGGTCTTCTCTGGTATGATTTTTACCTATTCCGTCCTTCATTAGCCTTGAAAGACATGTTAGAACGTTTATTGGAGGATAGATTCCTTTTTGCTCTAGATCACGATCCAAAACAATTTGCCCTTCTGTGATATATCCGGTAAGGTCGGGGATTGGATGGGTTATATCATCATTGGGCATCGAAAGGATTGGCATTTGAGTTATGGAACCTTTTTTACCTGTTATACGACCCGCTCGTTCATATATGCTCGCAAGATCGCTGTACATGTATCCGGGGTATCCTTTTCTGCTAGGAATTTCTTCCATCGAAGAACTAACTTCTCGCAGTGCTTCACAGTAGTTGGTCATATCAGTTAAGATGACCAGCACATGGGCATCTTTTTCAAATGCCAAGTATTCTGCAAGAGTTAAACCTGCCCTCGGCGTGATGAGGCGTTCCACGGTAGGGTCTTCAGCAAAATTGAGGAAGAGCGCAACATTTCGTATGGCGCCTGTTTCTTCGAAGCTATTTCTGAAAAATGTTGCTTCATCATGTTTTAGTCCCATTGCAACAAAGACGATGTAGAATCCTTCGCTTTCGGTTCTGATTTGTGCTTGTCGTGCAATCTGGGCGGCAAGTTCATTGTGTGAAAGTCCAGGTCCTGAAAATATGGGAAGTTTTTGTCCTCTGACTAGGCTGCTTGTTCCGTCAATTGCCGAGATTCCAGTTTGGATAAAATCTCTTGGGTACTCTCTTGCGGTTGGGTTCATTGGGAGACCGTTTACGTCCCGGAATTCGGCAGAAAATGGTTTTGGGTTTCCGTCTATTGGTTCGCCAAAACTGTTCATTACTCTTCCAAGCATTTCAACCGAAACAGGTATATCCAGAGTTTTGCCAAGAAATCGAATACGAGTTTCTGACAGGGATAGACCAGTTGTTCCTTCAAAAACTTGTATAACTGCAATTTTTTCTGTTACTCTAAGAACTTTTCCTAAACGTCTTTCGTTGGCAGGTGTGATTACTTCAACCAGCTCGTCGTATCCAACGTTTTTGACGTTTTCGACAATAACTATTGGACCAGAAATTCTTGACACACCTGTGTATTCTAAACCAATATTAACCACGTTATACCACTTCTTTTTCTAATTCTGAAAATTGATAGTGCATTTTTTTGCTCAAATCGTCCAGAAGCTCAAGTTTTTCATTGGGTATTTCTCGCATTCTCATGATTTCGGACAAAACAGAAAGCTGGGTCACCTTGAAGAGAGGCGCACCTTTGTTTACTACTTGCTCTCCAAGATGATAGAATTCAAGTATTATCTGTAGCATTTTTACCTGCTTGACAGGCAGACAATAGGTGTCGATGGGGTCTAACGCATTTTGCTGAAGGAAAACATTACGTATAATTTTTGCAGACTCCAGAATCAAACGTTGCCTATCAGGTAATGCGTCAGGTCCTACCAGCTTCACTATCTCATTCAATTCGTCTTCTCTTTGTAGAATGCGCATAGCTTCTTCTCTGTATTCTCTCCAGCTCTTGCTAACATTTTCTGCCCACCAATCTGTGAGATCGTCGATATAGCCTGAGTAGCTCTGTATCCAGTTTATTGCAGGATAATGACGCGCATCAGCTAAATCCTTGTCTAGAGCCCAGAAAGTACTCGTAAAACGTTTTGTATGCTGAGTTACTGGCTCCGAAAAATCTCCACCTGGCGGTGAAACAGCACCAATTGCACAAATTGAACCAGTTCGGTCGTCTGAACCTAACGTTTTGACAATTCCAGTTCTTTCATAAAACTCTGCCAATCTAGTGGGAAGGTATGAAGGGAATCCTTCTTCAGCAGGCATTTCTTCAAGCCTTCCAGAGACTTCTCTTAAAGCTTCTGCCCAGCGGCTTGTTGAATCAGCCATCAGAGCCACAGCGTAGCCCATGTCCCGGTAATATTCGCCAATCATTATTCCTGTGTATATGCTGGCTTCTCGTGCAGAAACAGGCATGTTACTAGTGTTTGCTATCAGTACTGTTCTGTCCATTAAGGGCTTTCCAGTTCTTGGGTCACGTAATTCTGGAAAACTTGTGAGAACGTCAACCATTTCGTTTCCTCGTTCACCACAACCAATATAGACGATTATGTCTGCATCCGACCATTTTGCGAGCTGGTGCTGAGTCACCGTTTTTCCTGTTCCAAATCCTCCTGGAATCGTTGCAGTTCCACCTTTGGCGATGGGAAAGAAAGTGTCAATTATTCGCTGACCCGTAATAAGTGGCACACTTGGCAATAGCCGTTGTTTGTGTGGCCTAGGTTTTCTGACAGGCCATCTCTGAGCCATCTGTAATTCAATCTGTTTTCCATTAGATTCCAGTTTTGCAATCGTATCTTTTATTGTATAGTCGCCTTTTTCGACTATTTCGACAAGTTTTCCTTGAACATTTGGCGGAACAAGGATCCTGTGTTCAATCAAATCAGTTTCTTTAACTGTTCCAATTATGTCTCCTGCAATTACGTTTGTTCCAACTTTCAGCTTTGGTTTGAATGACCACAGTTTGTTTGGGCGTAGGGCAGCTGTTTTTGTTCCTCTTTTAATGAAGGGGCCTGTTTTTTCACGTATGTATTCTAGCGGTCTTTGTATTCCATCATATATATTCCCGAGCAGCCCTGGACCTAGTTCTGCGGAGAGGGGCGCACCGGTTCCAACAACTTCTTCTGTTGGCTTAAGTCCACTGGTATTCTCATAAACCTGAATGGTGGCTACGTCACCTTCCAATCGGATTATTTCACCAATAAGATGTTCCTTTCCAACCTCAACCATTTCATGCATTTTCGCTTTTGACATTCCATCTGCTTCAATAACTGGACCAGATACTTGGATTATTGTGCCTTTTACTTGCATGTCTTAGTCCAGCTGAAAAAACATTTTTTCGAGTGCAATACGAATGGTTGGTTTCAATACCTGCAATCGGTTTTCGAAAGTATTATCATGTGACAGCTTTCCATCAGGGGTTTTGACTATGCAGCCCCCTATGCATTCAAGAGTGTCTTCAGATAGGGTCAAGTTCTTTCCAGTTTTTTTAGATAAATCTTCAACTGTAGCTTTGTTAAGTAGTTTTTTATCGTGGGGATTCACATATATCACAAGCTTGTCAGATTCAATGTTTTTGGTGGCTTCTTCAATAAAGGACGAAAGGTAATCATAATACTGTTCAGATTCAACAAATTTTTTCAAGCGAGCAATTGCCTCGTCGAAAATAGAGTTGATTTGTTCCTCTTTTGCTTGTAGACGAATATTCCTCGTTTCTATGGCCGTTAAAGATTCTGTTTTCTTGTATTCTTTCTCAGCTTTCTGTTTTGCTTCAACTAGAAGGCTGGCATGTTTTTTTTCTGCGTCTATTTTTGCTTCCTTCAAAATCTCATTAGCTTTTGCTTCGGCTTCTCGAATCATTTTTTCTGAGTCGTTCTTCACATCATCTAAAATGTCACTTGCTATGGCCACTATTCCTTTTTTCACATTTGCCATTAATTGCGCACCTACACTTGTACTCCAACAGACCTTCGTACTATGCGCGATATGTCTATTGTACCTGTCGGTCCATGCGGTCCAGGAAGTTCAATAATTAGAGGTGCGATTTGGTTTAGTCGTATCTCATCAATGGTGTTTCGCATTCTATTCGAAAAATCTTCACCTATTATTACAACGGCGACGTCAATATCTTCAACCGCTTTGAGCAGAGTATGTTGAGCTTCATCGATTGATGAAACTTTAACTCCGTTAATGCCTACGAGTTGAAAACCAGTAACCATATCAGAATCGCCAATCACAGTAGCACGCATTTAAATTTCCTGAAAATGTTTAAATTAGATGCCATTAATTAAAGTTTTCTGGAGTTGACTTTGCGACCTGAACGAATGACTGAGGCTTCAATAATATGTCTCAAAAAAGACTTTGACACAACATTAGAAGCTTTAGATGAATTTGGTAATTTCCACATTAAAGAAATAAAACAAGATTCGAAAGAAGATTATGAAGACCATCTCAGGCGCATCAGAGAAACACTCCAAGACATAAATACGCTGACTTCACAGCTTAAAACCGAAAAATCAGGATTGCTAGACATTTTTAAATCCGAAAAGATCATAAAAACGGAAATCACTGCCGAAAACTGGCAAAATCTGCTAAAAACGGTTGAATCAGAAACCTTAGAATTAAAAAGCAAAACAGCCAATCTCACGGACTCGCTTAAGAAAATTAACGATGACCTGACAAAGCTTGAACAAATCAACCAAATGCTAACTATACTAAACCGAGAAAAAATAAATCTAGACGTATTAAATGAGATGCAATTCGTTTATGTTGCAGTTGTGAACATTTCCTCAAAAAACGTGCCTGCGCTTGAAACAGCACTATCTAATATCAATCCAACACTAGTGCATCATCGAGCCGTAACTACGGGTCAAGAATTTGTATTTGTTGCGACATCAACTAAACATAAAGAAGAAATCGATAAGATTCTGAAAAATCACGACACCGAGAGATTCCAAATTCCCAAAGAATACCCTGAAAACACGTCTGAAGCATTACAAACTGTTGATGATCAAACAAAAAAACTGATGCAAACCAAAAAAGCAATTTTAAGTGATTTCGAAAAACTTGCAGATGAAAACAGCCAGCGCCTCTTTGAATTAGAAGAAACTGCACAAAATATTTCAAACGTATTAATCAGCAAACAGAAATCTTTGGAAACCATACATTTAGTGACTGTAAAGGGATTTGTTCCCAAAAAAGAGTTCTCCGCCTTTGCAACAAAGATGGATGACAAAGTAGACAAAATGTTGTTTGCAGAAAAAAATGCTGAAACAAAAACATCTCAAGATGTGGACCAAGACCCTCCCACAAAGATAAAAAATCATTTTTTCGCAAAGCCATTTGAAACAATAACAGGTCTTTATGGAGTCC
>Ga0307445_10002189_pt1 | contig 10795 bp, 9 predicted proteins | sample SalMarSW160330MG_FD_202147 | JGI IMG/M metagenome (GOLD analysis project Ga0307445, IMG submission 202147) | Salt marsh sediment microbial communities from the Plum Island Ecosystem LTER, Massachusetts, United States - SW1603-30 | ecosystem: Environmental > Aquatic > Marine > Intertidal zone >...
GGCTGGCGTTTCAGGCGATCGGGCAACGAGATCTCCCAGTGGTTCAGGACATCGTGATTCTGGTGGCATTCCTTGTCGTTGGCATGAACCTATTGGTCGACCTTGTCTATGCCCTGCTCGACCCGCGCATCCGATTGGAGTGATGATGAGACTTTCACACGGCTTTTCACGGCAAGCGCGCAGAAGCACAAGCTTCATTGTCGGTGGAATCCTCATTCTAATTGTCCTCGGGGTGACGATTGTGGGGTTGTTCTATACTCCCTACGACCCAATCAAGATGCAGATATCGGAACGCCTCGCGTCTCCCGGCTTGAGGCATCTTCTTGGCACCGATCCGTATGGTCGCGATGTACTGAGCAGAATCATGCAGGGTGCGCGCAACTCCGTCCTCGTCGCGTTGATGGCGGTGGGTGGCGGCATGTTGGTCGGCATACTGTGCGGCTTGGCGGCCGGGTTCTCTGGAGGGATGAGAGACGAGGCGATGATGAGGGTGATGGATATCTTGTATGCCTTCCCGGCGGTGCTGAGTGCAATTCTCTTCTCATCTATCTTTGGCCCCAGCCTCTTGAATTGCATGATTGCCATCGGTATTTACAATATCCCGATCTTTGCCCGTGTAACGCGCGGATCGGTGCTCGCCGCACGAGAAGAGGAATACGTTGCCGCCGCGGTCGCAATAGGACGTAGCCGCAGCGCTGTTGCATGGCGGCATGTCATGCCGAACATTCTTTCTCCTTTGATCATCCAAGGGACGCTTCAGTTCGCCGGCGCGATCCTTGCCGAAGCGGGCTTGAGTTATCTCGGCCTTGGGACGCAACCGCCGTATCCCAGTTGGGGTGGGATGTTGCGCGATGCGCAGACATTCATGGGGCTAGATCCGTTGCTTGCGATCTTTCCTGGTATCGCCATTGCGATTACGGTTCTCGGCTTCAACTTGGCGGGAGATGGCCTGCGAGACATGCTGGACCCCAGGATTAGAGATGCACGGTAGGTCGCTTGCCCACGGAAGGGGCGACGGTTACCATGCGCGGCGTGGAGGCCGATGCGGCATGTGCCGCGAAACAGCGATTCTCAGTAGGTGGGAGGGCGGATATATATGAAACATTCTATGGTTTTGCTGCTCATGATCTTTGCGATGGCGTGTGCAGCAGTTTCTGCCACAGGAGCGGGCGGGACAGTTACAATAGCCGTGCAAGCGGAACCGGACGGACTGAATCTCATTCTTACTCCGGCGGCGGCGAGCTTTCAAATCGTCATGTACAACATTACCGAGCCGCTGCTGCGCTACAATGCTGATGGGGACGTTGTTCCGCTCCTCGCTACGAGCTACGAGGTTGAGACACACGGCGACGAGACCTACTACACGTTTCACCTCCGCGATGGAGTAGTGTTTCACAACGGCCGACCGCTCACCTCGCAGGATGTGAGATATACGTTCGATACGCTTCTCGATCCAAAGACGGCATCGCCCAATGCATCGCTGTTTTCGTTTGTGCGCGAGATTGATGTCCTCGACCCGCTCACCGTACGTTTTGTGACGGACGGCGCCGGCGCCCCGCTCATCGGATACCTCGCATCGGCCAAGGGAACTGGCATCATTCCTGCCGGTTCGGACATGGCCGCATTGAGATCGCATCCGATCGGCACCGGTCCGTTCAAGTTCTCGGAATGGACACCCGGAGATCATCTGACTCTCGTCCGGAACACAGCCTATTGGCAAACGGGTATCCCATTCCTGGATCGTGTGATCGTGAAGTTCATCTCCGATCAGGCGGCATCGCTTGCCGCGTTGCGTGCGGGTGATGTTGATCTGGTCGATCGCATGGTGGGCGAGAATGCCCTTCAAATAGAGAACATTAACGATCTTAAGGTCGTCTCCGGGCCGCAGAATATCGTCCAAATCCTGGCGATGAACGACGCACGGCCACCGTTCGACAACGTTCTCGTCCGGCGTGCGATCTGTTACGCGATCAATCGCGACGAGATCATTGCCGCGACCGATCTCAAGCCTGAGTGGGGAAGCTCGATCGGCTCGCACATGACGCCGCTCAGCCCTTATTACGTAGACCTCGTTGGTATGTATCCTTACGACCCGGCAAAGGCCCGCGCGCTCCTGGCGCAGGCGGGGTATCCGAATGGGTTTTCTACGACGATCTATCTGCCGCAGCCGTACGAGTTCCACATCCGCACCGGCCAGGTTATCGCCGACGAATTGCGTGCTGTCGGCATCAACTGCAAGCTCGTGATCCTTGAGTGGGGAAAATGGCTTGATCAGGTATATACCCAATGGGACTACGATATGACCGTGATCGCCGATGATTTGGGTGTCGAACCGGCTGCGAATTTCACCAAGGGATTCGAACGAGCACAGGCGGATGGAAGCTCGGCCTACTATTGGCAGTACACGAACTACTATCTCCGCGATCTCCTCTCTCGTGGGCGGAATACGAACGACCAAAGTGAGCGAAAGACCATTTACGCGATGGTACAGACGTTGATCGCCGACGATGCGGTGATGGCGTGGATTCAAGTTCCGCATCAGCTCGAAGGGATGAATGCCAAGCTCATGGGATATCATGTCTTGCCGGTCTATGTGCTCGATTTGGCAACGCTGTATTGGGAGAAATAGGAATGGAGAAGAACCGTCGCCCATATGGGTTGTGGGATAGCCCGATCACGTCCGAGCAGTTGGCCATGGGGGTGCGGCTTACGGATGTGAGATGGGACTCCGACGGAGAAACGCTCATCTGGATGGAAGAACGCTCCGATCGAGGAGTGCTGGTTGCGAAGAGACGTGGCCAGGGCGCGCGTGACTTGACGGCCGAGCTTTCGGTGCGTGCCCGTGTCGGATACGGAGGCGGCGACTTCACCGTTGCCCAAGGCATTGTCTACTTCGTCAGCAACGGCAAGATCTATCGACAGCCGCTCGCCGCCGGCGCAGCGCGACCGATAACACCTGCCTTTGGTGAGGTGGCGGCGCCCACCGTCTCTCCGGACGGCAGATGGATCCTGTTTGTCCATAGCGACGGAGTTAGCGATTGCCTCGCGATCTGCGATACCGATGGCGAGTCTTGGCCCCAGCGCATCGCCTGCGACAGTGACTTCTACATGCAGCCGTGTTGGCACCCGGATGGAGATCGAATCGCGTGGGTGTCCTGGGATCATCCCCACATGGCTTGGGGTGAGAGCAGACTTCGCATGGCGACGCTCACGACCGGAGGGCGCGCACTGCCCACGATTGAGAAAGACAACTGCATTGTTGCAAAGCCCGATGTGTCCGTATTTCAGCCGCAATTCTCTCCTGACGGCACGATGCTTGTCTTTGTCTCGGATGAGTCAGGATTTGGCAACCTTGCGGCATACGACTTGGGGACCGAGCAGATGCAATGGTTGACGAGCGGTGATGCGGATATCTCGCTTCCTGCCTGGGAGCAGGGAGAGCGGACGTACGAGTTCAGTCACGATGGCAGGGAAGTCCTCTACGTTGCCCGCAAGGGCGGGCGTGATTTGCTGCGTCGCCATGTTCTCGCAACGGGGGACGACGAAGATCTTGGCAAGCACCTCGCTGAATATACGCATCTGGCTCAGATTTCGACATCGCCCACCGATGATGTTATTGCCGTCATTGCGCAGGCAACGTCGATACCCGCGCGAGTGGTTACATGTGCTCTTCGATCCGGATCCCGGTCGCGTATCCACCGGTTCAGCGCCACCGAGACGACGCCCGCGGATGATCTGTCCATCCCGGAAACAGTGACCTGGCGGTCGAAGGATGGCGAGAAAGTGCACGGGCTCTTTTATACACCGACAAACGCTGCGTTCATCGGAGACGGCGAGCCGCCGGCGATCGTGCTTGTGCACGGTGGCCCAACCTCGCAGTATGCGATGGGCTTCAATGCTGAAACGCAGTTCTTCACCTCGCGTGGGTACGCCGTGCTCGAGGTGAATTACCGGGGCAGCAGCGGATATGGTCGCAAGTACCGCAAGGCGCTCGATGGAGAGTGGGGCGTGATTGACGTGGAAGACACCGTATCCGGCGCACGCTTCCTCGCCGATAGCACCCGTGCCGATGTGCGACGGCTTGTTATCATGGGAGGAAGTGCCGGCGGATTTACGGTTCTTCGCTGTCTAACGGAACATCCGGGGTTGTTCTGCGCCGCGGTCTGCAAGTACGGAGTGTCCGACCTGTTCGGTTTGGCCATGGCGACGCATAAGCTGGAGCTACATTACCTCGATTCGCTTGTCGGGGAGCTTCCTCAGGCGAGTGACACATACCGCGAGCGCTCGCCCATTTTCTCCGCCGATCGGATTACCGATCCGATCGCGGTATTTCAAGGGGAAGACGACAGAGTTGTTCCCAAGGAACAGTCGGATCGGATCGTGGCTTCGCTACGCCGAAGAGGTATCGCGCATGAGTACCATCTGTATCCGGGAGAGGGGCACGGCTGGCGGAAGACAGATACCATTGCAGCCTTCTACTCTGACGTGGAGAGATTCCTTCGCGAGCATGTGTTGTTCGGCTAAAATGCGCGGTTGTCAACCGGAACGACTTCGGTTCGTCGTGGGGAGGTGTTGCTGGACGATCTAGGGCGCCTGCATTGGGTTGGCGAGCCACGCATCGATATCTGCGCACCAACTTGCCTGCATTTGAGGATTGGTGCCGTGCACCGTTTCCTTATCATAGGTTGCCTGCATATCGGAAAGCTTGTCAAGAAGCTGCGAAGCAGTCGCATTGATCTTCTCGCTCAGAGCTGACCGAGCACTGTCGGCGGTGGTTCCCGTAGAACGTGGTTGCGCGAGCAGGCAGACTAGCTTGCGCCGATATGCCTCGTTTAGATCGAAGTGACGCTGTTCATGTACAAGCACTCTTGAGGCCTCACCTTGGGGGACGACCCACGACAAGGAAGGCTCCATTGTATTCGTCACCCTAATGCTTGACTGATCGACGTATCCGTACCATTGCTTGCGCGTTCGATCATAGTCGATGGTGTAGGAGACGGACCAGCTGAGGGTCATGTGAATCGCTGCCGCCTCAGCCTGCAAATGCGCGTCCGCGGGGGGCGAACCGATGAACAAGTGCCACGCGACGGGCTGTGTTGGATCCCAGGGGATATGCTCTGTTACCTGAGCGGCGACGGAGCCACCCAGTACAACGATCCCTGCGAGCACGAGAAACGCCGCCAAGAACGCCATCCGCTTGTTGATGGCTTGCCTCATCCTTTCCCCCCACCTAGGTATGGTCACGATTAGTGTGACATCATACCGGAAGATGCACCAAATAGCTAGCGCGTGAAACGTCAGTAATGGGTATGCATTTGATCCGGCCTGCCGTAGAATGTAGCGATTGAAGAAGGAGAGAAAATTGAACGATACACGCACTAAGATCGTATGTACTATCGGACCCGCCACGCGGAGCGAGAGGATGTTGCGCGCGCTGATCGATGCAGGAATGGACGTGGCACGGATCAACTTCTCTCACGGTACCTCCGAGGAACATGCACGCGACATCCACTTGATTCGCCAACTGGCGGATGAGAAGAAGCTGCCGGTCGCTATCATGGCCGATCTGCAAGGCCCGAAACTTCGCATCGGAGAAGTCTCTCCCGAGCCGCTTGTACTCAAAGTGGGTGATGAGATTGTCCTTTCCTCCCGGCAATCAGCAGGAGAGAAGAATGTCATACCGCTGCCACACCCCGATCTGATAGCCGATGTTCAGATAGGAGATCCCCTTCTCATCGATGACGGGACGATTGAACTATCCGTTGCTCGGAAGATGAGTGACAGACTTGTGTGTCGGGTCGTGGTGGCGGGAGATCTCTTTTCTCACAAAGGTGTTGCTGCACCACGGAGTGCTACGAATAGGCGATCACACGTGTCCGCTATTACCGAAAAAGATCGACATGACGCACTGCTTGCGCGTGACTACGGGGTTGATTTTGTCGCCCTTTCATTTGTCCGAGAACCGGCGGAGATAGAAATGCTTCGTTCCCTGCTACGGGGAGACATTACCGGCAACCATGACGACATCCCGATCATCGCGAAGATCGAGAAGCGGGAGGCGATCGACGATTTCGACGACATACTGGACGCTGCCGACGGAGTGATGGTAGCACGTGGAGATCTCGGCGTGGAAATCTCGGTGCAGAGGGTGCCTATGTACCAGAAGGAGATCATTCGCAAATGCAATGCCGTGGGGAAACCGGTGATCACGGCTACGCAGATGCTGCAATCCATGTTGTCAAGCCCCAAGCCAACGCGTGCGGAGGCAAGCGACGTGGCGAACGCGATCTTGGACGGGACCGATGCCCTCATGCTCTCCGGGGAGACCGCGACCGGTAGCTATCCTGTGGAAGCAGTTCAGATGATGGCGAAGATATCGGCTATTGTCGAAGAAAAGATGATCAATTGGGTCGATGCTGTCGGCTTTGCGCAGGTGCATCATGCACAACCGATTACGGACGCGATCAGCGACGCAACCGCGACCATTGCTAAAGAAATCGATGCCAGGCTCATCGTGACCTCGACCTTCAGCGGGTATACGGCGCGAATGGTGGCGCGGGAGCGGCCGTTCGAGCCGATTGTCGCGCTCACTCCCAGCGAGGCGACCTACCGTCGGCTTGCACTTACTTGGGGAGTGACTCCCATCCTCGTGCCGAAGTGTGAGACGACCGACGAGATGCTGTCGGTGATTGAAGAAACCGTGCTCTCGCTTAGCCTTGCGCAGCGAGGCGATTCGGTCGTTGTTACGGGCGGAATACCCTTAGGGGAAGGTCGCACCAACTTTCTCAAGGTGCACAAGCTTGCCGCCCATTGAACACGCGCCGCAGGGACATGTGTGCTTGACGAGCAATGCAATGTTCTGAGACAATCAATAATTTAGCGATGGGATACACTGGAAGGTGCGAGAAGCTGTGAGTAAAACGATCGCGAGGACAATTCGCAAAGGTGTTCTCGTCGTCTTTGTCTTGCCCGCTCTTGTGACGCTTGCCTTCGTGGTGGCGATTGCGCGTAGCACAGATGCCGACTCCAGATCCTGGCTGACTCAGGACGAACAGGATTGGATTGCCGCCCATCCGGTAGTCACTGTTGCTCCTGATCCATCTTTCCCTCCGATCGAGTACTTCGATGATAACGGCGACTATCGCGGTATGGCGGCCGACTACCTTGACCTCATAGCTCGCGAAACCGGGCTCAAGTTTCAGGTGGTTCGATGTGGCAGTTGGGATGAGGCATTGCAAAAGGTGAGGGATCGCGAGGTCGATGCCCTGCCCGCGGCGGCGAATACGCCGGAACGCTCTTCTTACGTCTCCTTCTCGGATCCGATGATTGTCCTTTCCGGGGTGATCATCGCGCGACAAGGGACGAACGATGGCCTGACCTTACATGATCTCGCAGGCATGAACGTAGCGGTTGTGGACGGATATCTGTGGCAGGAGTTCATTGCCCGTGATTATCCGGATGTTCATGTCGATCCGGTTCCGGATGTGGCTACCGGCCTGAGGAAAGTCTCTTTGGGAATGGCCGACGCAATGGTGGCGACGTTGCCGGTGGCGATCTACTACATCGAGCAGGAAGGAATCACCAACCTGCACGTGGCGGGGGAGAGCGGGTATTACTCCAATCTGTCGTTTGCGTCGCGCAGTGATTGGCCGGAGCTGAACGCTATCGTAATGGGTGCGGTGGCACACGTCCCGCAAAGCGAAAAAGATGCCATTACCCAGAAGTGGATCCATCTGGAAACCGACCACCACATGTCGAGACAAACGCTCTGGGTCATCATCGGCATCAGCATTGGGCTCGGATTGTCTGCCATCGGCTTTGTCGGCTGGACGCTTACTTTGAGGAGACAAGTTGCCCGTAGGACGAAAGCGTTGCAGGAGAGCGAGGAGCAGTTTCGCATAGTGTTTGACTCGACGACAGATGCGATATTGATCTTCAGCGTCGACGGTCGGATAACGTATGCAAATCAGGCTGCGTGTCGCATGTATGGATATGGCCGCGATGAATTGATCGGCATGTCGGCGGAGAAGCTGATTCACCCCGACTATTTTCACGGATTCACGAACTTCCAACGGGCGATCAAAGAGAAGGGCCAGTTTGTCAGTCATTCGGTGAATGTCAAGAAGGACGGGGCGGAGTTCGACGTTGAGGTCCACGGCGCTGGATTCACCTTGGTTAACACGCCGTATCTCGTTTCAATCACTCTTGACGTTTCAGAGAGGCTTGCCGCCGAGCAGGCATTGACTGCGGCGCATCGCAAGGTTGAACACTTGCACGAAACTGCGTATCGCTTGGAGGAATGCCGGAACGAGGATGAAATCTATGGTATCGTTGTGGCCACCGCTGAGGAGATCCTCGATTTCACGCTTTGCTCACTGGATATAGTTGTTGACGACCGGCTCGTGGTTATGGCGACATCGTCTCAGCTGCCGGCGGACGCGAGCCAAGGAACCAAACTGTCCGAAGGCGGACTGGCAGCAAAGACGTACGCAAGTGGGAAGACCTTCACCTTCGGCTCCTTCAGTGAGGTTCCGGATGCCAGGCCGACGGACACGGCCTTCCAATCGGGGATTAGCGCACCGATTGGGGAGTTCGGTGTGTTTCAGGTGGTGTCAAAAGAGAAGGATGCGTTTACAGGAGACGATGCACGCTTGCTGGACCTGCTTCTCGGCTACGCGAGCCAAGCGATCGGACGCATTCGCCTGCAGGAGCGGCTGCGCAACCAGGCGATGCGTGATCCATTGACGGACGTATACAACCGCCGTTACTTTAACCAGGTGATCGAACAAGAACTGATGCGATCCAAGCGCTACGATCATCCGATCGGATTCCTGATGATGGACGTCGATCACTTCAAAGAGATAAACGACACATACGGCCATCAGACAGGCGACAAGGTCTTGCGCGCGATGTCGGAGCTTCTCGTCGAGCAGGTTCGGGAGACGGATCTTGTCGTCCGGTATGGCGGCGATGAGTTCTTGCTCGTTCTCCTAGAGACCGACGGCGAGACGGAGTCAATCAAGAACCGCATTGAACACGCGGTGAACGAACGCAATCGGACGAACCACTTGACTCCATTCCCGGTGACACTTTCCATCGGAAGCGCCCACTGGCTGCCCGACAGTGGGCGGCCGATTGGGGAGGTCCTCGCCGAGGCCGACGAAAGGATGTACGCTGAGAAACAGAAGCGAAACGGGAAAAGCGATGGACAGCGAGACCAATGAGTCCATTTGTCAGCGGGGACGTGGTATCGGACGTACGATTGCCTTCAGGGGCTCCATGGAGACATTTTCATCCGCATAAGCAACGGAGGCGTGCTCAGTGGCGCGAGTTCACTGATTTGTTCGCATGAGAATCGATGCCCCATGGCTAGTTCAAGCGCGGGTCGTTCGGCAGGGCGGGGAATAGCTTGCTTACCCACATCCGATCAGGAGGGAGTATGCTCTGTACCGTTTCGGCGATGGCTCGCCAGTAGTCACGGTCGTTCCTAAGCGCCTCTATCACTTGCGATAGGTACTCCAGCTTCACTTCGAGTCCAAGCTTGTCATCGATCTCATCCCCATCTTGCATCCCGGGCTGCAGTTCGTCCCGGAGCTTGTCGGCAGCTTTGTGGATGGGGAGCCTTTCCTCCAAACGAAGCTGCTCGAGTCGACGCAGAATCAACACCGCTTCTCCCGCAAAAATGAGGCGGTTGTTCTCGCCGTGAGAGATGTACTTATCCAACAGATCGCTCACTGCGTCGACACGAAAACGCACTGCACGTTTGGAGATTCCGAGTGTTCTTGCCAGATCGTCGAGTGTTGCCATGCTTGATATTATAGCCACATGCAGCTATGAGACAACGCCCGATCGAAAGTGATCCGGGATCACCCAGGAGCTGGACGTGTGACCAGACAACGGCGCAGCGTCCCGACTATCATGATAGTGCGATCCGATCGTCAGCCCGACAAGTTAGGATGGAGGAGAGATGCACTTGATTGCGAATCGGCTCGGCGTCGTTCTCAGCATCATTGGGATGTCGCTCATGGGGCGAGGAATGGGGATGGGAAGCGCAGCGCTGTTGTGGGGCGGGGTCTCTCTTACCGGCGTATGCATGCTGCTCGTCTTTCTCTTCCGCTACCGCGCGGGCACCGCGCCGGCGTCTGACGAACACAAACCGCCCGCCTCGTCCGGGCAGTGCCCGGACGGTCAATGACCGGGCTCTTGAGCTTCTTTGCGTAGGGCAGCTGATCTGCTCGGTACGTCTGATGTGTTGACGTCATGAGACTGCATGACTATTATGATTCTCAAGGGACAACAATACGGGGCTAAGTCATAAGGAGTAAACCTGGATGCTGTAGCCGACTACGCCATTGAGCTGCATGGCATCGTCAAGCGCTTTCCGGGGGTTGTTGCCAATGACGGCGTCGACCTTGCGGTGTGCCGGGGAGAGATTCATTGCCTTCTTGGGGAAAACGGCGCCGGCAAGACGACGTTGATGCGGATCTTGTATGGTTTGTATCAACCGGATGAAGGGCAGATCTGCCTCAATGGTAGTCCGATCCGAATACCTTCTCCGCGTGTTGCGCTTGACTATCATATTGGTATGGTTCACCAGCACTTCCATCTCGTCCCAACCTTATCTGTGGAAGAGAACATCATCCTCGGCCTTGATGAAGGAACGGGGCCGTTTCTGAACACGCGGAGAACACGGAAGAAGATCCGGAAGATTGCCGGTGACTATGGGATGGCCGTCAACCCGCAGGTGAAGGCATGGCAGCTCGCCGTGGGGCAACAGCAGCGAGTTGAGATCATT
>Ga0307445_10002190_pt1 | contig 10793 bp, 10 predicted proteins | sample SalMarSW160330MG_FD_202147 | JGI IMG/M metagenome (GOLD analysis project Ga0307445, IMG submission 202147) | Salt marsh sediment microbial communities from the Plum Island Ecosystem LTER, Massachusetts, United States - SW1603-30 | ecosystem: Environmental > Aquatic > Marine > Intertidal zone >...
CGCCCTTCTTCGTCCGCGTCTTTATGAGGAACGCCGTCCTCTTCTGGTATTTTTCAAGGCAGTCCTCTGAACAGAAGTTCCTTTTGTGAAGCCCGACAAGGCTGTATACCTCGACCTTTTTGGTTATCCCGCTTCCCTTGGGAATCTTCTCCCTGCACAACTCGCACTTCTTCGGGAACAGCATGAATCTATTTTGAGGGTTTGTTATTAAAAGCTACCCCTCTCTCCCGAAGGCCATCAGATACAGGCAGCCCCACTTCCTGTCCCTGAACCTGTCCAGGAACATCTGCGCCCTGTCCCTGAGAGAGAATCCCTGGAAGTTCCCCCATTTGGGGTTGGCTGCCCTGTACAGGGAATCAAACCCCACCAGACCGAACCCATTCTTCTGAAACTCCGTGGTTAGCTCCTCCCTGGTAAAGAGATGCATCCTCATCTTCACCCCATGGACGTGGACCTTCTTTACCTGCGCATACTTGTCCACGCGGAGGCTCTTCTTCTCTTTCAGGCTGTATCCCTTGTCATAAACAGATGAGACAGAAAGGATGACGCTCCCTCTGCAGACCCTGCACATCTCACCAATGGCCTTCCTCCAGTCTGCCACGTTGAGGACAGAATACATGCATATTACCGAATCGAACTCCCTCTCCCCAAACGGGAGCTTCTCGACATCCCCGTCAAGAATCTCCTTTCCTGTCTTCATGGCAATCTCCCTCATCCCCTCCGCTGGCTCGAGCCCTATCACATCATCCAGATAGGGGAGATGGAAACCCGTCCCGCACCCGGCGTCAAGGACCCTCCCCTTTGCAAACTTCTTCAGGAACCCTATCTCCATGCCCCTGAATCTCATGGTGTAGGGATTGGAGTTCCTCCTGTCATAAATCCCTGCAGTCTTCTCGTAGACCTCCCTTGCATCCTTCCTCATGCTTATTAGTTGCCAAGCCAATTAATAAAATCAGGCACAAGGCGTTTGATATGAACTACAGGAGGACGTTGCTCGTTTTTGCCCTGTTGGTCCTCTTCATGCAGGTAGCCGACCGCCTGATGTTCATAATCCTTCCCATGTGGCTCCTGGACAAGTCGTTCTCTGCAACAGAGATAGGCGCGATATTCTCCGCTGCCGGTTTTGTCCTTATGGTTGCGAGCTTCCTCATTTCGAAGATGTCTGACCGCTGGGGTAGGAAGAGGATAATGCTCGCAGGAGCCCTCGTAAGCTCCATATCAACGACATTCTATCCCCTCGCTTCCAGAGTCTACGATTACGTTGCGGTCAGGTCTGTCCAGGATACGGGAAGGAAGCTGATTAGCTCTGTCTGGAACGCGATGACAGGCGACAAATTCAGGGGAAGGGAAAGGACACGCGCCCTTTCCATACTCGGGACGGCCTTGCCGCTGGGCAGGGCATGCGCTGCCATCATAGGGATAATAATAACCACCTTCCTCTCCGTTGCCTACGGCTTCTATGCAGCGGCAGCATCCTTCCTGATAATAGCCATTATAGTCCTGCTCTTCTACAGGGAAGACGGCCTCGTGAAATCGCAGAAAAGGGTTATCGGCCTCCATGGGATAAGCGTGCCGATAATCATGGTTTCCATGGTCGCATTCTGCAATTCCATGAATTTCTCGCTGGCATACACACCCGCGTTCTTCGTGCTCTCCAGGTCGCTGGGCCTTACCGAGAACGGCCTATTCTACTACTACCTCCTTGCCTATGTAATCAGCGCGTTATTCGCGTACAAAACCGGTTCCTGGATAAAGAGGCACGGGAAGGAGAGGGTCCTCGCAATCTCAATGGCGCTGACAGGGGCGTTCAGCATGCTCTATGCTGCCGCGGGCTCTGTCATCCTGCTCGTCTTGCCGCTGATAGGGATTGCGGTCTCGTTCTATGTCTACAACATAGCATACAGTAACGTCCTCCTCGACCTCACTCATGATGACAGGAGGGGCGAGCAGACAGGCTTCTCAAAGCTTATATCAGACACGGGTATGGTGGCAGGACCAATCATTGGCGGCCTCTTAATAGACGCGGTTTCCCTCCAGTCAGCCTTCATGACAGCAGGGGCTTTCGCTGTTTTTGGTGCCCTTTTCGCGCTCTGCCTCAAGAGGTATGGATAGCTTTTATTAAAGCCCCCTGAGAATTAATATCCAGATGAAAAAAATAAAGATTCATTTGGACACGAAGAGGGGAGAGACCTATTATCAGGGAATGAACTCGATAGTCCAGCACAGGACAGTGCACCTGCGCTACCAGAACGGGGTTGAGCGCTACCTGGGGTACGGGGCCAGGAGGATTGTCTATAACGCAGCAAAGACCATCGCCAGGAAAAGGTTCTGTGAGATGGTCCGTGGCCTGAAGGGGGCTGACTGGAACGTCATGAAAAGGGTTCTCGAGCACATCAGCCTGTGCGGATACGGTTTGTTCGAGATAAAGAGGTTTGGAAAGGAAACCATGATAAACCTCAGGAATTCTTCAAATGCCTCCAAACACCGCTCGGACAGGCCGGTCTGCTACGTGATGGCAGGCTACCTGGCAGGCATCATGGAGTTGATTACAGGCAAGGAGTGCCTGTGCATAGAAGAGAAGTGCATTGCAAAGGGGGACGGGATATGCACGTTCAGTATAAGGGTTATGCCGGAGAAGGCAGAGTCCGTCAGGGAATGCTGGAAGAGCAAGGTGCCGAAGGACGTTGAGGAAACCTTCGTGGAATATGACGGGAGCAGGGGAGAGTTGTTCTTCAAGGGGGTGACATCAGTTGTAAATGCGAGGCAGGAGTTATGCGAATTCCAGAAAGAGCTGCAGAGGATGGTAGGGTCTGCCTACAAGACCATAATATTCGAGGTCATAGGAAGGGGTTCTGCTGGTGCCGTTGTCAGCAAAAGGTATAAGCTTGTCATAAAGGTCGTCAGGATGTTCTCAAAGAAACTGATTATAAAGAAGCTTGCGGGGGAGTTCGGTCACTGGGGCCTCGGTGTGGCAGAAATCCTGGATTTTGATGAGAAGAATTTTAGAGCAAGGATTTCCGTGAAGAACTCCTACAATGCAATGGGATACAAGAGGACAAAGGAGCCGGTCTGCTATGTCATAGCAGGCCTGTTCTCAAGCGGCGGGAGCCTGATATTCGGAAGGAACATAGCTTGCAGGGAAACCAAATGCATAGCCAAAGGAGACGAACACTGCGAGTTCGAGCTCTACCCAGAGAAACCCGAGAAAGTACGCTAATTATTAAGAAACGAAACAAATATAATGAGATGAAAAGGACAAAGCTCTTCTTTGACCGGAAGACCGGAGAGGCTTATTACCAGGGGGAGAGCTGCATAATACAGAACAGGACTGCACACTCATTCTACCAGAAGGGGGCCGAGCGATATCTCGGGCCCGGGGCCAAGATGATAATATACCATGCCGCCAAGAACATGGCCAAGAAGAGGTTCTGCGAGACCGTCAGGAATTTCAGGCAACCCGGAGAGGATGCCATTAAAATAATCCTTGAGCACATGAGCCTCTGCGGCTATGGCCTTTTCAATATAAGGGGCTTCGGAGAGGAAACGCTGGTGGAACTGAGGAACTCCCACAACGCACTTGGTTACCGCTCAGAGAGGCCGGTCTGCTACGTGATATCGGGATACCTCGCGGGAATAATGGAGCTGATTACTGGAAAGGAATGCGTGTGCATAGAGGAGAAATGCATCGCCAAGGGCGACAGGTTATGCACGTTCAGGATAAGCAAGCTCCCCTCTGGTTCGGATGCAGAGCCAGTAAAGGACTGTTGGAAGGGGAAGAAACCCCCGAAGGGAGCTGAAGAAACGTTCGTGGAATACAACGAAAAAAAGGGAGAGGTCCTGTTCGGCGGGGTGAATTCCTCAATAAATACAAGGGCAGACCTGAGCGAATTCCAGAAAGAGTTCCAGAGGATGATAGGCCCTGCATACAAGACCATAATATACGAAGTCGTGGGAAAAGGTCCCTCTGCGGCTTCCCTCGGCCAGATGCGCAGGTTCGTTATAACCGTGATGCGTGTCTTCTCCAAGAGGAAGATTGCGGAAAAGCTCGTTGAGGAGTTCTCCAAGAGGGGATTCGGCGCAACAGATCTCCTGGAATTCGATGTGAAGAGGATGACAGCAAGGGTTTCTGTCAAGAATTGCCACAACGCCCTGGGTTACCATTCAAAGGAGCCGGTCTGCCATGCCACTGCAGGGGTTTTTGCCAACGGGGGAGAGCTCATGTTCGGAAAAAAGATTCTATGCAAGGAAACCAAATGCATAGCCAAAGGAGACGACCATTGCGAGTTCGAGCTCTATCCGGAGAAATAACCCGGCCAGGAACATTTTAAAGAACGAAGCCAATAATAGAGCATGCCCTATTCAAGAAAGGTGGAAACCCTCTTCGGCAGGAAAAAAGTGAGGGTCGGTGACAGGATTCTCCTCAAGTCAGGTTCACGTTCTTACGAGGGCCTCCTGATGCCCAAGACCGGCGCAGGGGACCCCGACTCAATCGTCATAAAGCTGGATTCCGGTTACAACATAGGACTCAAGCTCGATGCAAAGCTATCCCTCTCAAAGAGCAGGACAAAGGAGCCGGATGCGATTGAGGACGAGGAGCAGTTCGAGCTCGGAAGGATATCCGACAAGCTCATCAAGCTGAAGTTCGACCCGAAGAAACCACCTATCTCATTAGTAGCCACTGGCGGGACAATCGCGTCGAGGGTGGACTACAGGACAGGTGGCGTCAAGATGCAGATGAATCCCAGGGAGTTCCTCCACAACGTCCCTGAGCTCGCGGGGATAGTCAACCTCAGGAGCGTGAGCAATCCATTCAACATGGCCAGCGAGGACATGCTTCCCTCCGACTGGATTGCGATAGCAAGGGACGTTGCAAGGCGCCTCAACTCCGGAGATAAGGGGGTTATAGTAACCCACGGGACAGACTTCCTCCATTACACATCGGCCGCCCTTTCATTCTTCCTGAGAAACCTCACCAAGCCGGTCGTACTGGTCGGTGCCCAGCGCTCCTCGGACAGGGGCTCTTCTGACGGTGGGATGAACCTCATATGCGCCTCCCGCGTCGCCACGGGCGATATGGCAGAGGTCGGAATCTGCATGCACGGCCGTCCGGATGACGATTACTGCCTCTTCATCCGGGGGACCCATGTCCGCAAGATGGACACTCAGCGGAGGGACGCATTCCGTCCAATCAACGAATACCCCCTCGCCCATGTCTGGCCTGACGGAAGGATTAAGATAAGGAACAGGAACTACAAGAAGAGGAACGACAGGCAAAAGGTAAGGCTGGACACGAAATTCGAGCCAAAGGTCGCCATACTAAAGGCATATCCCGGTTCTGACCCATCCATAATAGACTATCTTGTTTCAAAGCATTACGTGGGGTTCGTTATCGAGGCAAGCGGTCTCGGCCACGTCCCAACCAACGGTAAGGGTTCATGGATTCCCACCATAAGCAGGCACGTAAAGAAGGGAATACCCTTCGTGACGACCCCGCAGACAATCTACGGGAGGATAAACCCCAACGTATACAGCAACCTTAGAGTCCTATACAAGGAAACGGGAGCGATACCCGGAGGTGACATGCTGACAGAGGTCGCTTACATAAAGCTGGGCTGGGTCCTCGGCCACACCAGGAACCCGGAGAAGGTGAGGGAGATGATGCTTACTGATTACGCGGGCGAGATAACGGGAAGGAGCCTCGCGGGAACCTTCCTCTACTGAGGTGTTCGGATGCTTGATTATGAGAAACTGGGATTCAGGTGCGGGATTGAAATCCACCAACAATTAGCAACAGAGAACAAGCTGTTCTGCAACTGTAGCGCCGCGATGTCTGATCCCCAGCCGGTCTTCGAGATAAGGAGGAAGCTGAGGCCCGTCGCGGGCGAGATGGGCGACGTTGACGCCGCTGCAGCCTTCGAAAACCTGAGGGACAAGACGTTCATATACAAGGTCTACCTCAACGAGACCTGCCTGGTGGAGCTTGATGAAGAGCCAATCCACCCGCTCAACCCCGATGCACTCGACACCTCCCTTGTAATTTCCACCATGCTCAACTGCGAGATACCCGACGAGATTCATGTCATGAGGAAGACCGTGATAGACGGCTCCAACACCTCTGGATTCCAGAGGACTGCGATAGTGGGAATGAATGGCTGGCTCAGGACAGAATCCGGCAAGGTCGGGATAGACAACGTTGCCGTTGAGGAGGATGCATGCCAGATACTCGAGCGCAGGGAGAACGAGATTGTCTACGGCCTCAACAGGCTTGCCATCCCCCTAGTCGAGATAGGAACGGACTCCACCATAAGGAATCCCCAGCACGCAAGGGAGGTCGCTGCCCACCTGGGAATGGTTCTCCGCTCAACCGACAGGGTAAGGAGGGGGCTGGGAACAATCCGCCAGGATATCAACATCTCAATAAGGGACGGTGCCAGGATAGAGATAAAGGGGGCACAGGACCTCTCCATGGTCCCAAAATACGTGGAGAACGAAACCCTCCGCCAGGTCTCCCTTGTCCAGATAAGGGATAGACTGAAGAAGATGAAGTTCAAGCCAGTGAAGGCAGACCCGAAACACGTCTCCCACATATTCAGGGATTCCAAATCCCATATAACCATGGGAAAGCAAACCTACTCAATCGTTATACCCGGCTTCGCCGGATTCCTCAAGACAAACCTGACCCCCACCAGGACACTGGGAAATGAGATAGCAAACTACATCAAGGTCAGGATAGGTGCAAGGGGATTCGTCCATTCCGATGAGGATCTATCAAAATACGGCTTGGAGAAGCACTTCGAATCACTCAGGAAGCACCACAAGGCGGGAAAAGGAGATACAGTCCTCATCGTCTCAGGCGATAGGGAGCATTGCTACAGGACCATTGAAGCGATAGTCGAGCGCATCAACCAGCTTATTGCCGGTGTCCCCGAGGAGGTCAGGAGAGCATTGGATAATGGTGATTCAGAATTCATGAGGCCCCTGCCAGGTGCGGCCAGGATGTATCCGGAGACAGATGCCGTCCCTATAGGCATAACACCGAAAATCCTCAGGGAGATAAGGAAGAACCTTCCTGAACTCCTTGACTCAAGGGTCATGAAGCTCGAAACCATGTACAAGATAAGCCATGATTTGGCTTACCAGGTCGTGCATTCCGGGATGACGGAATCCTTTGAGAAGGGCGTCTCCTCTGGCCTGGAACCAACCTTTGTTTCGAGCATACTCACTTCAGGCCTCACCCAGCTCAGGAGGAAGGACAACGTCCCTGTCGACAACCTCACGGACAGGGAAATCAGCAGGGTTCTGGAACTCTCCTCGAAGAATAAGCTACCCAAGGAAAGCGTCCTGGAGATGCTCTCCCGCCTTGCCAGGAACCCCAACGAGAGCATAGAAGACCTCGCAGCTGACGGCTTCTCAGAGGAAAAGCTCAGGGAAACGGTCCGCAGGATAATCTCAAAGAACAAAGATGCCCTGAAGAAGCACAATCCAGAGAAGATACTCATGGGAGAGGTAATGAAGGAGCTCAGGGGCAAGGCTGGCGGAAAGCTCGTGATGAAGATTCTTTCTGAGGAGATTAAATGCACCACGAAAACGAAGTGAAGTTCAGGCTTCAGGACCCCGAGCCCATAAGGAAGCTCCTGAAGAAGCTCGACGCAAAGAACAAGGGGAAATTCCTGGAGCACAACGTCTGCCTTGAGGGCGGCGCCATAAGCCGCGAGAAGGGAAACTTCCTCCGCGTCAGGAAAGCCAATAAGGTCACGGTCACCTTCAAGGACAAAATCGTGGAGGGAAAGAAATTCAAGAACAGGAGGGAGGTAGAGATGGAGGTTCCTGACTTCGGCAAGGCTGTCCAGCTCTTCCATGATATCGGTTTACGGGATTACTGGCGCTACGAGAAGGAGAGGGAGACCTGGCTCCTGGATGGTGTCGAGATAGTGATAGACCGCCTCCCGGAACTTGGTTACTATATAGAGATAGAGGGGACAGACGATGAGATAGAAGCCACGGCAAGGAAGCTCGGCCTCAACATCAGAGAGGGCATAACCAGTACTTACCACTCCATATGGGAGGAGCACAAGAAACAAACCAAGCCGGTTGACATGTTATTCAGAAACAGCCTTCCGGCTAACAAATCAAAAATAAAAAATAGTCTTTCAACCAAATCAATTAAGAAACCTCTCCTCTTGCAGAGAAAAAGTCGCTAATCTTTACTAACCTTTAGAATCGCTTCGGTCGGTGCTTCTGGAAACAGTCCCTGCAGAAAACAGGCCTGTCGCCATCCGGCTTGAAGGGAACTTCGTCTTCCTTTCCACAGTCAGAGCACTTTATCTTGTGCATCTCCCTGGGTGGTCGGTCTCGGTCAAAGTCTCGCTTTCTGTCACCGAATCTCTTCTCTTTTCTTTCCATTCGATATCTCCTATTAATCTATTACAGCCCCCACCTTTTCATGTAAACCGGGAACTGTCCCTTATAATAAGGGCGTCGGGTATTTAAAGCTGCGCTTTCCCCACGCCTGAATCCCTATAAATCCAGCAATCCTTTTATGCCGGCCCTTCCATAAATCAATCATGAAGAAAACATTCATCCTTTCACCATGCATCCTGCTTGCGGTCCTCGTCTCCGGCTGCACCCAGCAGCCGATAGGGGGAGTTCCTGACGCCTGGGAAGGATATCTTGACCCAGAAGGCTGCAACTCCTCTTGCATGGCGATGGGTTATGACGTGGGGCACTGCATGCATCCTGAAGAGATATGCGAGGATGACGTTGAATCCGGCAACTGCCTCCCGGGCGCCTGTGAGAAAGATGGGGACTGCAGATGTTACTGCAAAAACGAGACCCTGCCAGAGGACCAGTGCTGCACCAGGCAGAACACAAACTTCAGCATGTGCTTACCGGAGGCCATGGAGATAGCGGAAAACAGCGCATGCGTCGAGAACGGAACCCTCACTGAGAATCATTTCTGTAATGAATACACCGGGACATGGTGGATTGACCTTGACATAGAGAAGGATGGGTGCAGCCCCGCCTGCGTAGTCGACGTCGAGACAGGGCAGGCCGAGATAAACTGGAGATGCACCGGCCTCCTCCTGCCAGAATAAAATAAGGGATAGCCCCGCGCGGATTCCCAGAACCACTGCCTTTTGCGGCAGCGTTCTTTTCGTGAACGTTTTTGGACGTTTACCGGTCCAAAAAGGTTCTTTCGAACCGCGGTCTCCAGGTATCTCCCTTGAGAGTTCCGTTGGACGCGGAAGCTCCTTTTGGGGTGAAGCCCTTTTTTCAAAAGGGCTCTCCAGAGCCTGATATCCTTAGCCAAGCCTTTTCGTGAAAAGCATCAGCCTCTTTTTGGAAGCGGAAGCTCCTTTTGGCTTAAGCCTTTTTCCAAAAGGCTTATTGGCCACTAGACGACGGGGCTATCTAGGGTTACTTATCGTACGGTTATTTATAAAACAAACGCCATCTTAAATATATAATCATCAGTTTCCCGTCTTGGACATACTGTTTAAAGACGGGTGTCTGATAACAGTTTCCCGTCTTGGACATGTCGGTTAAGGACGGGCGCCGATGGAGGGGTGTTAATGTCAATGGAATCTACCTTGAAGAAGTTCAGCGAGTCCGAATCAATATCTGGTTTTGAAAGGAACATAAGGGAAATCATGATTAAGGAGATGAAGCCCTACGTGGATGAGATAAGGGTCGACAAAATAGGAAACCTCATAGCGAGGAAGGGAAAGGGCTCCCCCAAGATAATGGTGGCAGCCCACATGGACCAGATAGGCCTTATAGTGAAGAGTATTACCAAGGAGGGCTTCATAAACTTCGAGACAGTCGGCGGGTGGGACCCGAGGGTCCTGCCGACGTGCAAGGTAAAGATTAACGGCTCAAAGGGAAGCGTCGTCGGCGTGGTTGGCTCAAAGCCGCCGCATCTCCAGGAAATTGAGGAGATGAAGCTTCCATACAAGAAGAAGGAACTCTTCATTGACATGGGCGCCTCCTCTGACAAGGAGGTGGAGAAGGCAGGAGTCTCCGTGGGCGACTTCATCACAAGGCATTCCGAATTCAGCGGCATGGCCGGTTCCAGGGTCACAGGACCCGGCCTTGACAACAGGGCAGGGTGCACGATAATGGTTGAGGCCCTTAAGCGCCTCAAGAGCTTCAAGGGGACGGTGTATCTTGTGGGAACGATACAGGAGGAGATAGGCCTCATAGGCATAAGGGGGGCAACCTTCGGCATAGACCCCGACGTCGCCATAGCCATTGACACCACCATAGCGGGCGACACGCCAGGGATAACAGATTCAGAGTCCGCGATAAAGCTCGGGAAGGGCCCGGTCATCGGGCTCAAGGACGCTGTAAGCTTCACGAACCCCCTCGTCAAGAAATGGCTGACAGAGACGGCAAAGGCATCAAAGATAGAAGTGCAGTTTGACATCGTATCCGGGGGCGCGGCAGACTCTTCCATAATTCCTACCGTCAGGGAGGGGATACCGTCCGGCATACTCCAGATAGCGACCAGATACATCCACACCGCCGCAGAGGTGCTTGACATGAAGGACATGGAACAGTGCGTGAAGTTAACGGTCAATGCCATCGGGTCCTGCCACAAGTACTTCAAGTAATGATAAAACAGACAGCTGCATTTAACCGATTGGATAAATGCAGCCAACTACCGAGGAGAAAATCATGTCAATTGAAAGCAAGATTCCCATAAAGGTCATGGGCAGGCATATAAGGGTAGTCTTTATATAAAGAACCAGAACCCCGTCAGACGAACTTCACACCCCTCGCAGACGGTATGA
>Ga0307445_10002192_pt1 | contig 10792 bp, 9 predicted proteins | sample SalMarSW160330MG_FD_202147 | JGI IMG/M metagenome (GOLD analysis project Ga0307445, IMG submission 202147) | Salt marsh sediment microbial communities from the Plum Island Ecosystem LTER, Massachusetts, United States - SW1603-30 | ecosystem: Environmental > Aquatic > Marine > Intertidal zone >...
CCTTGAGCAAGACATCCTCATGGTAGGATGCGTTATAGGTGGCGAAGCCTGCAGGCACTGAGGTGTCTCGGGAGAGCACGACATCTACCATATAGCCATTTGAGCCGGCGCTCTGGGTGCCGAAGGCAATACCATTGCCGTCATTGCGCCCCTGTATTGTCAGTTGGGAACCTATGTCGCTGCCTGCCACGGCAGAGCGCGGTGCGGTGATCGCCACCCGCAAATCGGGAAATGCGTTCGACGTCGGTTCACTGGGGGGTGGCTCCTCAATTACCACTGGAGTACAGGCAGCGAATAGCATAAGACCATAGATACTTATCACAACTGCGATAATTTTAAGTATCTGTTTATGCATGATTTCCTCCTTAGTTTTTACGTGCTTTTGATATGGTTGCCATGATGGTTCTGTACCCCTTGAAACAGTATCCTTGTATTTCACTCTATCACAATCATCCCCGCTTGGCAACCAACCGGCCCCTTGTGCAGGGGCCGGTTGGAGTGTATGCCTGAATAGTTTTTAAGGGAGTAGCCGTCTTTTTACCTATGCCTTCGTTGTCTAGCGTCAGGCCGCTCCTGGCGAGATTGAGGCTGGTCGCCCTGTCCAATCTTTGTCTGTTTCCGCACTGCCCCTTCTTGTTTTGCCCTCTGGTCTTGGGTTGTCTGGACCTTTGTTGGCTCTCGTCCGGCCTCTCGGTCCATTGACCTGGATCGGGGTTGCTGCTGCGTTCCCATAGGAGAAGGGCGTGCTGAGCGACTATTGGGATTGTTCACTGCCTGCGCCTCCCTCACCGTTTTGGTCTGGGTATTCACAGGGGACTTTTCTGCTTCTTTCTTTTTCTGGTTCACTTGCCCTGTGTTGGATCTGCGTATCGGAGCGGGTTGGATTCTTTTGTTCGGCTTTGGATCCACTGTGTCTGGTTTCTTTAACTGTTTTTTGACTGGTACCTGAATGGTATTTTCTCGATTCACTGGCCTTGCTCGCGATTGCTGTTTTGCTTGTTCTTTATGTGTTCCTATTGGCTTTTTCTTCAGATACCCTTGATTCGGATTTGGATTGACCTTGGTTTTGAATGCGCTGGGGGTTGTACGCTTCTTTTTTAATTGAACTTTTTTTTTCTGAATTGGCTGAGTCCGCACCGGAGGACGATGGGGTTTTTTGATCACGGACTTTGGACGGATTGTCTTTGTTATGTATACGTTCCGCTCTTTGAGTCGTTGGTGAATCAGTGGTTTTCTCTTGATCGGCGGATGTTTCACGTCCACGTGATAGATGACCGTATACCGCCGCGGTCCCCACCACGGATGGTGGTGATGCACTCGGATAATATTGACGAAGAACCACGGCCTCCAGGTGATCCAGTAAAAGGGACTGGGAATATCCCAGCATTCGTAGACGACATAGGTTTTCGGCCAGAACAGGGGGCCCCAGTAGTAGTAGTGATAGGCGTACTGATGGCGGGGCCACTGATCCCAGTAGTCGTTATAGGTACGGCGGACGATGGTAAGGTTGCCTGGCCTCGTCTCAAGAAAGACCAGGCGCACATCGCGTATATCGAGGCAATCTTGTCCCCCGGCCACAATATGCATCTCCACCGTGTCGTCTTCCACGTGACGGTTGCGGGGAACAATGATGGTTTCCGAGGTTCGTTCAGTTCGAAGGACGAACGTATCTCCATACATGGGGGCCTCTTCCTCCGCACCCAATGCCTCATACTTATCCCGATCAGCGCTCTTGATCCAGAGCCTGCCGGCTATTGTGTCATCCCGGGCTGCGTCACGATACTGGACGGTGATCTTCAGATACTGAGCCCAGCGAGGGACTTCGAAATAATAGATAGCGCTCGCCAGACCGGGTTCATAGGTGTCTTTGCCCTCCCATGCCGTCAGCCTGATGCCGTCGGGGAATACGGGGCTTTCGGTTACAGCGGCACGGCCCCGCTCAAGCCAATCGTCCATTGCCACTGCCTCTCGGAATCCTGAATCTCGGGAGCTAGAGCCATAGGCAAGCTCATAATCATACTGGGCACCAACGGCTGATTGCGCGCATATCAGAAGACTGAGCATCATACAACCGATGATAATATTTTTTGCCATTGTTTTCCCTCCTTGTTTTCATGCATATTATAGCAGCTCATCTTTTTTCTGTCTCTCACAACCCCTTATCATTTAGACCCCGGTACGACGAAAAGGTTTGTTTTGAATACCGCCTTTACTGTACTGTGTGCACACGGTATTGAATGTCACTGATTTAGACGTCCGTGTGGGGCCGATATTCGACAGCAATTGCCTGAAAAATGGGTCATTGGTGAAATCATGTCATGAACCGTGCCCCAGCTCCCGCATTGACACACCATCATTAATGCCATATAGTTTTATTTCAGCAAGGAGAAAGCGATGAGTAAAAAGATTCTTTTGTTGCGAGTCTGTTACTGGATTGGAGCTGTAGCTGACGCCTTATCTGCAATCATTATGTTGTCCCCAAAGTTGGGGGGATCCATGTATGGCATATCAGATTTCAACCCAGGGTATGAATATCGATATGCCATGGGACTGGGTGCCTCGTTAATGATAGGCTGGACATCTCTGTTAATTTGGGCGGACAGACGACCCGTTGAACGCAGAGGAGTCCTTCTCCTGACTGTATTTCCTGTTTTGTTCGGCTTAATCATATCGGGAATATATGCCGTAGCAACAGGCCTTATCCCTGCGGATAAGATGATTCCTACGTGGATATTCCAAGGGGTAATAACAGGACTCTATCTATTCAGTTATCTGTATACTAGGGATCTTAAAACAAATAGAACCTAAGGGGGTTACAAAAAGGGGTTCTATATTAAATTGTCATGTCTGAGCAAAGGGAGATAACCATTAATTCTTTTCCCACCCGCTGCCCTTACTGTGACGAGGTGGTGGAATATGGCGATCTTCAGCCTAGGGAGAACCGGATCAGGTGTGAGCATTGTCAACGGGAGTATATAAAGATCGTGGAACCACTGCAAGAAGCCCCTTTCAGCCCAGGCGAAAAATAGCTTCACAATATATGACCTGTAGGATTCTAGCCGCCCCCTACCATTCGGATATTTTTGTTGATGGGGTGTCACAAGGTGACACATCTCCCGTTTTACGGGACCCCGTCGTCCACAAAAATCATATTGAGGTGCGGGGCCGCATTCTGTAAATCTATATTGTGTCGCTTTGCGACATCCTGTTTTCCTTAGACTTAAATTCAAGGAGCAGGAGGATTGAACCCTGCGCAAGAACAGTGTATCCTCATAGTCAAGTATGCAGAACACTTCTAGAGATAGGCTCTTCGAGATCATAGACGCTATCGCCAACCCCTTGGCCCTCACCTCCAAGGACAACTTCTCCCGGCTCCCAAACATCACGGGGCTGGAGGGCCTGATTACCGGCCTGGCCCAGGAGGCCATTTCCCTCTCTCCGGATTCATCGATACAAACCAAGCTCAGGGCCCTGCACGAGCGCTTCGTCGGCTTTGAAGAGGCCACGGATGGTGCGAAAGAGGAGCGGATCCGGGAAGGGGAACAGTTGCTGGTCGAGATCAGGGAATTGCTGGCATCCTGGGGCACGGACAAAAAACCCTATCGTCAGGAAGAAATAGCCCCCTTGCTGAGGACCTCTATACAATACGTCAAAGGGGTCGGGCCGAAGATATCCCAGCTGCTCAAAAAGAAAGGGATAGAGACCGTAGAGGACGCTCTCTATAACCTCCCCCTCCGATATGAGGACCGCCGGGAGATCAGGCGGGTGGCTGATCTCAGGGTGGGTGATCGCTGTGTGGGGTATGCTGAGGTGATCGCGGCAGGGGAGGTGGTCTACCCCAAGAGCCGCCGCAGGGTCTATGAGGCCATCTTAGGGGACGACAGCGGCTTTATTACTGCCAAGTGGTTCCAGGGTATCAAGTACATCAAGGGACGCCTGCAAAAGGGGGATCAGGTCATCTTCTGTGGGGATGTGCGGGGGTATCGTGCACAAAAGGAGATTCACCACCCGGATTTAGAGTGGGTGGAGGGTAAGGAAGAAGATTCCCTGCACTTCGGGCGCGTCGTCCCGGTCTATTCTGAGACCGAGGGGCTTTATCAGCGCCGTATCAGGGGGATTATGCACCAGGTGGTCCAGGATGCCGCCGGCAAGGTCACGAGCCCCCTCCCCCCCCAGATGAGCGCACGATGCAACTTGATGCCCCTCTCCGAGGCCCTGTGCGAGGTCCACTTCCCGCAGGGGTATCTCGACATCGAGCGGCTCAACCTCAAGACGTCCCGCCCGCATCAACGGTTGGCCTTTGAGGAGTTTTTCTTCCTTGAGTTGGGCATGGCGCTGCGGCGCAGGGGTATCGCCCAGGAGGAGGGTATCTCCTTCGGTGTAGAGAGGACCCCCTCGGCTGATCAGCTTCTGAAAAGACTTCCCTTCACCCTTACGAAGGCCCAGGAGCGAGTAGTCGAGGAGATCAAAGGGGATATGACCGAGCCCCACCCCATGAACCGCCTGTTGCAGGGGGATGTGGGGAGCGGCAAGACAGCAGTGGCGCTGGTCGCCTCGCTCATCGCTATTGACAACGGCTACCAGGCAGCAGTGATGGCTCCCACCGAGATCCTGGCGGAGCAGCATTACTTGAACCTCAGAGAGTGGTTAGCGGGGCTGGATATCAAGCCCGTCCTGTTGACCGGGAGGATCAAGGGGAAGGAGCGGAATGAGCTCTATACGGCCATCGCTGAGGGTGACGCCCAGCTCGTGGTGGGGACCCATGCCCTTATCCAAGAGGGGCTTGCCTTTAAGAGGCTGGGCCTGGGGGTGGTGGATGAGCAGCACCGCTTTGGGGTGATGCAGCGGGCCCGCCTGAAGCGCAAGGGGATGGTGCCGGACCTCTTGGTGATGACCGCCACCCCAATCCCCCGGACTTTGGCTATGACTCTCTACGGCGACATGGAGGTATCGGTCTTGGATGAGCTCCCTCCGGGGAGGGCTCCCATCGTCACTACGGTCTATAGAGAAAAGGAGCGGGAAAAGGTCTACCGCAGGGTGGAGGAGGAACTGGCGAAGGGGAGGCAGGCCTACGTAGTCTACCCCCTGGTGGAGGAGTCTGAGCGGATGGATCTGCAAGACGCCACCCAGGGTGCCCGGCGCCTCCAGGATGAGGTCTTCCCCCGCTACCGAGTCGGACTTATCCACGGCAGGATGAAGGGTGAGGAAAAGGAACGGACCATGCGGGCCTTTCGGGAGAGAGAGATTCAGATCCTTGTTGCTACCACGGTCATCGAAGTAGGGATAGACTACCCTAATGCCACGGTCATGATGGTGGAGCACGCCGAACGGTTTGGCCTGTCTCAGCTGCACCAGTTGCGGGGAAGGATCGGGAGGAGTTCCCACCCGTCCGTATGCCTTTTGCTGGCCCCGGGGAGGGTCGGCACAGAGGCATGGCGCCGCCTCAAGGTCATGGAGGAGACCACAGACGGATTTCGGATTGCTGAGGAAGACTTGGCCATCAGGGGACCGGGGGAGTTTTTGGGGGTAAGACAGTGGGGGCTGCCCGACTTCAGGGTGGCCAACCTCATCAGGGATGTTCGCCTCCTCCAGCAGGCCCGCCAGGAGGCCTTCACCCTCATTGACCATGATCCGCAACTCAGCAGGGAGGAGCACCGTCCTCTCAGGGAGATTATACAAGTGAAGTGGCAGGCGAAGCTGGAGCTGGCTGCCGTGGGGTAGAGAACGCTTGACATACCACCCTTTTTTGTTATTAAATGCACAAGTTGTACATTAGGAGAAAAGGAGGTCCAATATGGCGACACAGGTTACTGTACCCATGGTAGGGAAAATCGTGGCTGTCAATGTGAAGGCAGGGGATCAGATTAAGGAGAACGATCAGGTGGCCACGCTGGAGGCGATGAAGATGGAGATGCCTGTTGTAGCCCCAGTTTCGGGGACTGTGAAGGAAGTCAATGTCAAGCCAGGGGATGAGGTAACATCTGATACCGTCCTGATGGTCATAGAGTAGGGAGGCAAAAATGGGGTATGAGAATATCCTCTATGAGGTAAAAGAAGGAATCGCCACCATAACCATCAACCGCCCCCCGTACAACGTCCTCGATATCAAGACCATGCGGGAAATGAATCAGGCCCTCGAAGAGGTCAAGAAGCGGCAGAAGGAGCTGAAGCTCCTCGTGATCACCCAGGCCGGGGATAAGGCCTTTTCCACCGGGGTGGATGTGAGAGATCACACCGCTGAAAAGATGGATGAAATGATCGAGGTCTTTCACAAAATCTTCCGGATCATGGCAACACTCGATCTTCCCACCCTGGCCGTGGTCAATGGGCATGCCCTCGGTGGGGGGTGTGAGGTTGCCATTTTCTGCGATATGGTTATCGCTTCTGAGAAATCACAATTCGGTCAGCCGGAGATAAAGCTGGCTGTGTATCCGTCCATGGTGGTTGCCTGGCTGTACAGGCTCATCGGTTTGAAGAAGGCCTTCGAGATCATTCTGACCGGTGACTCCATCGATGCGAAGGAGGCCGAGCGGATCGGGCTGATCAACCTGGCCGTCCCTGAAGAGCGGTTGGCCGAGGAGGTCGAAAAATTCATCAACAGGCTCGCTGATAAGAGCCCTGTTGCCCTCAAGTGGGCAAAACGAGCAACGCTGGCAGGGATAGATCTCGACTTTGAGCAGGCCCTGCAGAAATCCGAGGCTATTTACAAAGGGGATCTCATGAGCACCCACGATGCCAATGAGGGTCTCGTCTCCTTTATGGAAAAGCGCAAACCCGTCTGGAAGGGAGAGTAAGCGGAAAGTTTAGTATGATAGCGGCAGGTATCGACATCGGCTCTCTCTCCACCGAGACGGTTATATTCGATAAAGATAAGGGGCTGCTGGGGTATGCCATCGTCCTGACCGGGGGCTCCAGTAAGGATGCCTTACAGCTCTCTTTGAAGGAGGCCGCTGGGAACGCCAAGGTCAAACGGGAGGAGATCAAACGGATTGTCTCCACCGGCTGTGCCCGGGGGATCGCTGACCTCGCCGACCAAAAGATTACCGAGATCACCTGCATTGCCAAGGGGGTGAGTCACCTCTTTCCCGAGTGCCGTACCATCATCGACATCGGTGGACAGGATACCAAGGTGATCAGGGTGGATGAAAAGGGGAGGGTGCTTGAATTTGACATGAACGACAAGTGCGCTGCTGGCACCGGGAGGTTTTTGGAGGTAATGGCCAAGGCCCTGACAGTAGAGCTCGAACAGATGGGGGAGCGATCCCTCCAGTACCAGAATGAGCTTAAGATCAGCAGTATCTGTACCGTCTTTGCCGAGTCGGAGGTGGTCTCCCTCGTGTCGGAAGGGCATTTGGTAGAGGATATCCTCCATGCCATCCACAACGCCATTGCGGACAGGACACTCGGGCTCCTCGAGAGGATCGGGGAAGAGGTGGAGCCGCCGGTGGTCATGACCGGGGGGGTTGCCAAGAACATCGGCGTGGTTAAGGCCCTGGAAGCGAAGCTAGAGACCCCCCTTACTATCTATACCGAGCCGCAGATTGTCGGGGCCCTGGGTGCGGCCCTCCTCGCCTTGAATGGTTTCTGACGGGAAGATTCACCTTATTTAATCAAATAAATTTTAACTTCTTGCTTTAACCCTTCTGGAGAATCCTCAACTATGGGTAAAAAAGAAAAAAGCGGGATCTTTCAAAGGCTGCGGCAAGGCCTGGCCAAGACGCAGGGGTTGCTGGTCGGCGGGGCTGATGACCTGTTGCGGCCGGGGAGGGGCCTGGATGAGGCCCTCTACGAGGAGCTGGAGGAGGTCCTCATCGTGGCCGATGTGGGGGTGGCGGCAACACAGAGGCTCATCGAAGGGGTGCGGCGTGAAGTGAAGAAAAAGGGGATAACGGACGCATCTGAGGTCCTCCCCCTGTTGCGCCAGGAGGTCTTGGAGATCCTGCAACCCCACGAGGCCCCCCTTTCTATCGAGGGGGAGGGGGCAGGTGACGGCCCTTTTGTCGTGATGGTCATCGGGGTCAACGGCACGGGGAAGACCACCACCATCGGAAAGCTCGCCCATCGATATAACTCCCTCGGCACAAAGGTCGTGCTGGCTGCGGCCGATACCTTCCGGGCGGCTGCCGTTGAGCAGCTGGAGATATGGAGCCAAAGGGCCGGGGCACACTTTATCAAACATGGCAGTGGGGCCGATCCTTCTGCCGTGGCCTTTGACGCGGTGAAGGCCGCCCAGGCGAGGAAGTATCCGCTCGTCCTTATCGATACGGCGGGCAGACTGCATACCAAGGAAAACCTGATGGAAGAACTCAAGAAGGTAAAGAGGATCATCGGACGGGAGCTTCCCGGTGCCCCTCACGAGATTTTATTGGTCCTGGACGCAACCACCGGACAGAACGCCATAGCCCAGGCCCGGACCTTCCATCAGGCCCTGGAGGTGACGGGGATCGCCCTGACCAAGCTGGACGGCACGGCCAAGGGGGGGATCATCGTCGCCATTGCCCAGGAATTAGGAATCCCCCTGCGCTTTGTCGGGGTGGGGGAGGGGATAGAGGACCTGCAGGATTTTCGTGCCGAGATCTTCGTTGATGCCCTGTTCAGTCAAACCACCTGATGAACTCATCAAGGGGTGCCCGCGGGGTCTTGAACCGATTAATGGGTGAGTCCCAGTCCGGATAGCCGAGTGCCACTCCTACGGCGATATCCCGGTCATCGGGTATATTGAGAAACTCCCTGATCTCATGTTCATAGGCGTTGATGAGTCCTATGGGACAGGTCCCCAGCCCTCGGGCATGGGCGGCCAAGGTCAGGTAACCGAGGGCTGCCCCAATACAGACATAACGGCGGGAAGAGAAGATCGTGTTCATGCAGATGATGATGGCCACCGGTGCGTCGTAGAATTTGCAGCTACCCTCGTTGATAAAGGTATCAAAGGAGAGTCCCAGCTCTTCGAGTGCAGGATTGAGGGTCGCAAAGGACTGGTCCCCCCTCGCGCTCAGCTGAGCGGGGAGCGGCCCTTTGGCGCCGGGTGAACAGGAGATATTCTTCTCATGATACGATTTCAGCAGGAGGCGGCTCAGCCGCTCCTTTTCCTCTCCCAAGACGATGGTGAATTCCCACGGCTGGAGGTTGATGGCTGAGGGGGCCTGGATGGCCTGTTGTAACACCTCCTCTATCAACTCCCGCGGAAGGGGATCCTTCTTAAAGGCCCTGATGCTCTTGCGCTCAGCTATGACTTGATCTAAATCCATCTATTGCCTCCGTTCTTTATGCTGTCGGCTACCATACCACAGGGGGGTCGATTTTTCCACTGAAGGTCCTAACCCCTTATCATACATATTTAAAGGGATGTTTTCCGATTATTCTCGGCATTGGTCTGTTTCTAGGATGAGATAGAAGGAGTACGTATCGGAAACGTCAGCTCGCACGTGAAGGTTGTTGCGCTGCCCGCCGCCTCAAGTTCACAAAGAAGATCCCCAAGGAGACCAGGGGGAGGCCGATCATCAAAGAAATAGTGAATTCCTCGCTCAGAAAGAGGGTGCCGAAGAGCACCCCGAAGAGGGGGGTAAGGAAGGTAAAGGCGGCGAGCCTGCTCACCGCATAGCTGTGTATGAGCTTGAACCAGACAAGGAAGCTCATAAAGGCGACGATGACTGATTGATAAAAGAGATTGACGACGATAGCAAGGTCGATCTTGGTGACCCACTGCGGCTCAAGGATAAGGCTTACGATAAAGAGAATGGGGATGGAGAAGACGAGCTGGTACAGAAAAGTATTGATGGGGTGGACCTTTTCCGCCATAAATCGCTTGATGTAGATGGTGGTGGTCCCCCAGAGAATGGCCGCCGCGATCTGCAGGATATCCCCGATAAGCATGCTTGGTTTGGCTGTATGCGGCCTCCCATAGAAGACGATGACGATCCCCGTAAAGGCCAGGACAAGTCCCAGGATTTTGAGAGCAGTCAGCCGATCCCCCTTGAGGAAGAAATGGGCCCCTATGGCCACCACAAAGGGGCTCAGATAGACGAAGACCACCGAACGGGCGGCATCCGTGTAGAGCAAGCCGAAGTATATGCAGGCGAACTCCAGGCCGAACAGCAGACCCACTATGAATCCATGAAAGAGCCTGATGTCGGTATGGAATAACCGTTCCCTTTTCCACAGACAGTAGATCACCCCGCAGATGGAGGCGATGACGGAGCGCACCGCACAGGCGAAGACCGGGGATATACCCTCGTTTGCAAATTTGACGGCGGTGTAATTGAAGCCCCACAGGAGGGTCAAGATGACGATGGCGACGACGGCCTTGAGGTCTAAATACTCTTTGCTTGTTCCTTCGGGCATTGCTTCACCGTGAGTTTTCAGTTGATGACTCACCTCCCTTTGAATACATACCCACGGCAGGGAGATGAGTCGGCGCAAGCAGCGTAACAGACCTTAGTGCCCTTTTCAAGGAGTTTTGCATTCTGATTTTTGGTCGTGAAAAACAGAGCCATCGGGGAAGGTATGCTCTGCGCCGAAGGTTATCCATCAATGAACAATGTCAGTTTCAAAATGTATATGTGTTAGTGCACCAGCTTCTTATCCCGCTCAAAATCAAAGTCATCATCCAGATCAGGGGTATGACACTGCAGGCAGAGGTCTTGGTTAACAACGGGGGGCGCATCTTCCTTCTGAGAGGTACCCGAGTGAAACTCGATATGCCCCTCCATCCTCCCGTGACACTGGGCGCACTGGATGCCAGCATACTCCGGCGTCTTTTCCAAGAAGACAAACCCCCCCCTGAAATAATAGG
>Ga0307445_10002194_pt1 | contig 10785 bp, 9 predicted proteins | sample SalMarSW160330MG_FD_202147 | JGI IMG/M metagenome (GOLD analysis project Ga0307445, IMG submission 202147) | Salt marsh sediment microbial communities from the Plum Island Ecosystem LTER, Massachusetts, United States - SW1603-30 | ecosystem: Environmental > Aquatic > Marine > Intertidal zone >...
GACATCGATGCCGCGCACGCGGGCGGCGGGCACCGCCGACGTGGCGATCGCCGCGTGCAGCATCCCCGGCAGCGAGATGTCGCCGACGTAGCGCGTCTGGCCGGTCACCTTGGCCAGGGCGTCGGGTCGAGGGTGGCTGCCGCCGAGAGGGGAGCGGGCATCAGCCATCGCCAGGCTCCCGAGGGGCGGCCTTCAACGCCTCGAAGATCTTCGTGTAACCGGTGCAGCGGCAGAGGTTGCCGGCGAGCCGCCGGCCCTGCTCAAGGGGATCGGTGACACCGTGCTCGAGCAGCGCGGCACCCGTGATGACAACGCCCGGCGTGCAGAAGCCACACTGGACGCCGCCGTGCTCGACCATGGTCCGCTGCAGGGGGTGCAGAGAACGATCGCCTCCAAGGCCCTCGATCGTGACCACCTCACCGCCCTCGCACGATGCGGCGAGCACCAGGCAGGACGGGACCGGGAGGTCGTTCAGCAGCACCGTGCAGGCGCCGCACTCGCCCGCGCCGCACCCTTCCTTGGTTCCGGTGAGGCCGGCGTCGTCGCGCAGGAGATCGAGCAGGCGGCGCCCGGCCGGCACCTCGAACGTTCGCTGCTCACCGTTGAGGACGAAGCTCACTCTGGTGCTACTCATCGATCAACTCCGTCAGAGCCCGGTCGAGCAGCACCGCGGTCACGAGCCGTCGGTACCAGGCCGGGGCGCGCACGTCGTCGATCGGCGAGATGTCGGCCTGGAGGCGGCGGGCGCCCTCCTCGCGGACCGCGGCGGTCGGCCGCTTGCCGGCCAGGAATCGCTCGGCCGCGCGCGCCCGGAGAGGCGTCGGCGCGACCGAGCCGACCGCCAGGCGCGCCTGGCGGATCGAGCCGTCTGCGGCGAGCTCCACGCGATGGGCGAGGCTCGCCACCGAGATGATCTGCTCCCAGCGCGGACCGACCTTGACGAACCCCTCGCGCACCGCCCCGTTCGAACCGCGCGCGGGAACCTCGACGCTGCGGATCAGCTCCCCTGGCCGCAGGCACGTCTCGCCGGGACCGCGGAACAGCTCGGTCACCGGCAGCCGGCGCTCTCCGGCGGCGGACACCAGGTGGACCAGCGCCTCGGCGACGAGCAGGGGAGGCGCGGTGTCGGCGGCCGGCGAGGCGTTGGCGAGGTTGCCGCCGAGAGTGGCGCGGCACTGGATGGGCCACGCGCCGACCTGGCGGGCGGCAGCGACAAGGGCGGGGGACACTTCCTGCACGGCGCTGCTGCGCGCGATCGCATCCATCGTCGTCGCCGCCCCGATCTCCACCCCGCCGTTCCTGGCGGAGATGGAGGCGAGGCCGGCGGCGGAGAGGTCGAGCAGAACCGTCGCGGCCCGCCTGCCGTCGCGCAGCTGGACGACGAGATCCGTCCCGCCGGCAACCGGCACCGCGTGCGGGTACTTGCCGAGAAGCTCGACCGCTTCATCGAGAGAGGTCGGGCGCAGCACGTGCTCGACCGGGAGGTCCATTCATCCTCTCCGCGCCACCCGGCGCTCGCCGGGGTCGATGATGCCGCGGGACCCGCAGGTGTCGGTCATCACGCCGTCTCCGCCTCCCTGGCCGTTGAGGGCATCGTAGCGCAGCTCTCCATGCAGGGCGAGAGGCGGTACCATGTCGACTGACATGAAGCTCGAACGCTCGGCCGGTGTGCTGCTCCATCCCACGAGCCTGCCTTCGCGGTTCGGAATCGGGGACCTCGGTCCGGGGGCGATCGCCTACCTGGACTGGCTGGCGGTTGCCGGTGTGCGCTGGTGGCAGGTCTTGCCCGTCAACCCGCCGGGCCCGGGGGAGTCGCCGTACTCGGCCCTCTCGACCTTCGCCGGCAACACGCTCCTGATCAGCCCCGACCACCTGCTCGAGGACGGTCTGGTGACAGCTGAAGAGCTCGAGCGCTACCCCCGACTGTCCGACGATCGAGTCGCCTACGGCGAGGTCGCGGCGGCCAAGGGCGAGCTTCTGAGGGCTGCCTGGGAGCGGTTCCGCTCCAATTCGCCGTCCGCCCTTGCCGCCGAGCTCGAGCGGTTCGTTGCCGCCCACGCCTCCTGGCTCGACGACTTCGCGACCTTCGAAGCGCTCAAGGCCGCGCACGGCGGCGCGCCGTGGCAGGAGTGGCCGGTGAACCTGCGGCTGCGGCGGGGCGATGCGGTCGTGCGTTGGGCCGCGACCCACCGAGATGCGGTCGGCTTCTCTCGTTTCTGCCAGTTCCTGTTCTTTCGCCAGTGGCGGGTGCTCAAGGAGGCCGCCGTGGCTCGCGGCGTGAGCCTTCTCGGCGATGTCCCGATCTTCGTCGCGAGCGACTCGGCCGAGGTCTGGGCCCACCGCGAGCTCTTCCTGCTCGATGCCAAGGGCCGGCCGACGGTGGTGGCGGGGGTCCCGCCCGACTACTTCTCCGCTACCGGTCAGCTCTGGGGCAACCCGCTCTACGACTGGGACCGTCATTCCGCCGACGGCTTTGCCTGGTGGAAGGCCCGTCTGGCGCACGCGCTCGGCCTGCTCGATGCCGTCCGCCTGGATCACTTCCGCGGCTTCGCCGCCCACTGGCAGGTGCCGGCGGGCGAGACGACGGCCGCGCGAGGCGTCTGGATGCCCGGCCCGGGCCGCGAGCTGTTCGATGCCGTCCGACAGACCCTGGGCGACCTTCCGTTCGTCGCCGAGGACCTCGGAACCATCACCGAGGACGTGCACGAGCTGCGGCGCGCTCTCGGGCTGTCCGGCATGGCGATCCTGCAGTTCGCCTTTGCCCCCGAGCCGCGCAGCACCTACATCCCGTACCGGTTGACGCAGGACCTCGTGGTCTACACCGGCACCCACGACAACAACACCACGGTTGGCTGGTACCGGGACGAGGCGTCGGAGGAGGAGAAGGACCTCCTGCGCCGGTACGCGGTCACCGACGGCGCCGAGATCAACTGGGACTTGGCCCGCCTCGCCCTTGCCAGCGTCTGCGACCTCGCCGTGGTGCCGCACCAGGACCTCGCCGGCGTCGGCTCGGAGGGCCGGATGAACACGCCCGGCGTCGGGGTCGGTAACTGGACCTTCCGGCTGGCGCCGTGGATGCTCGGCGAGGCGATCCGCGACCGCCTGGCGGAGCTGATCCGCGTCTACGGCCGCTGAGGCTCGAGGGAGCAGACCACAGAGGAAGAGCCTAACCACGGATTTCACGGATTTCACGGATTGAAGAAGAGGACGGTAGAGGCTCTTGTAGGGCACGGGGGGCCTGAGCGGCTGGCATGAGGCGGCTGGCTCGGTACAAGAGAAGGTCTTTGTCCGCTTCTCCCTCTAATCGGTGTAATCCGTGGTTTCCTTCTGTGCTCCGCTGTGTCCCCCGCGTCTCCGTGGTTCTCTGCTGCCGAACCGTCTCGCCGTCGACCACGCCAACGGTGCGTGGAGCGATGCCAAACAAGAAAAAGGCGGCGCCCGGTGAGCGCCGGGCGCCGCGAAGTGAAGGATCGATCGGGTGTTACTCGTACTCCTCGCAGAACCAGACACCGCCCTCGGCACGTCGGAGCACGCAGCTCTCAACGCGCGCGCAGGTGGCGCAGAGGCCAAGAGCGGTCTCGACCTGCGGCGACGCGGTCGAGTCAGCGGCGGCGGCCAGCGTCAGGCGCGGTCCGCGGACGGCCCGGAACTCCTCGCAGGTCACCATCGCGGGGCCGCGGTCGCGCAGCCACTCGCAGTGGGGCGCCTCGACGCAGGTGGTACAGAGTCCTGCCAGCTCCTCGTGCTGCCTCTCGGCCTGACGCGGTTGCGGCCTCGCCAACTCGGCCTTATGGGTTCTTGTTTCGGTCTCGATCAGGGTCTTGATGGACTCGGCCATGGTTTGCCTCCAGAATTGGGCGGCTCTCGTTGTCCGCTCGCCCTACGCTATCGCAAGGTGCGTACCAGGGCCGGCTGGCCGGCTTCAGGATCTCCGCAGATCACTGAACATATTGAAACATAAGGAGAACTGCTCAGAGCGCCAGGGCGCCGGCGACGGCTCGGAACTGCCCTCGGCGCGGGGAGAGTCGCCCCGGGTGGGGAGAAACGCCCCACTTGAAGAAGAGGAAACCACAGAGGCACAGAGCGCACAGAGAAGCACAGAGAGATCCCTCAGCCTCGGCCTGCGAGGTGACCACCGATTCCGAGGAAGAAAAGAACCACGGATTACACGGATTACACTGATTAAGAGAAGGAGACCGACATGCTGTTTGCCGCCCCGGGGAGCCAACCCATGTCAGCCGGTCAGACCAGCTCGGGGCCGGCACGAACTGACACCGCCATCTTCCGAGAATCCGTGAAATCCGTGAAATCCGTGGTTGAGGTTCTCCTCTTCTCCGTGTGTCTCTGTGGTCTCCGTGTCTCAGTGGTTATTCTGTTTTCTCGTCGTCATGCTGCTGCAGCTTGCCGCGGAGGGTCTTGCGGTCGATGCCGAGCACCTCTGCGGCGCGTGTCTTGTTGCCGCCGACCGCCGCCATGACGCGCTGGATGTGCTCCTGCTCGACCTCCTCGAGGGTACGCAGGACGCGCTCGCCCGCATTGGCCTGGAACCGCATCACGGACGGCAGATCGGGGGTGTCGATGCGGTCGCCGTCGCTCATGACGATCAGCCGTTGGATGACATTCTCCACCTCGCGGACGTTTCCGGGCCAACCGTAGTGACTGAGCGACTCGAGAACCTCCGAGGACATCTCCGGCGCGGACCGGCCGAGCTCGCGCGAGAACTTCTCCGCAAAGTGGCCGATCAGGAGGAAAAGGTCGTCCCCCCGGTCCCGCAGCGGCGGCAGGTGGATGTGCAGGACATTGAGCCGGAAGTAGAGATCCTCGCGGAACCGCCCCTTGCTCACCAGCTGCGGCAGGTCCTTGTTGCTGGCTGCGACGATGCGGACGTTGACCTCTCGCGGCCGGCTCGAGCCGACCATGTAGACCGTCCGGTCCTGGAGCACCCGCAGCAACCGGACCTGCATGTCGGGGCTCATCTCTCCAATCTCGTCGAGGAAGATGGTGCCGCCGTCTGCCGTCTGGAAGAAGCCGGCCCGCGAGTTGGAGGCGCCCGTGAACGCGCCCTTGACGTACCCGAAGAGCTCGCTCTCCATGAGACCCTCGGGAATGGCGCCGCAGTTGACGGGGACGAATGGCGCCTTTGACCGTGCGCCGGTGTAGTGGATTGCACGAGCCACCAGCTCCTTGCCGGTTCCGCTCTCTCCCGTCACCAGCGCGGTCGCCTCACTTTGGGCCGCCTTCTGAACATCCCGGTACAGCCGGCGCATCGCGGGGCTCCTGCCGATCAGGCCCTGAAAGCTGACGGTCTCCTCCTCCCGGTCCACAACCCTCCGCGCTCGTGCGGTCTCGAGAGCGCGCAGCACGGCGTCGACGAACTCGTCGTTGGTGAAGGGCTTGGAGAGGTACTCGACGGCGCCCCGCTTGACGGCCTCGACGGCGCCCTCGACGGTCGCGTAGCCGGTGATCATCATGACCGCCGTTGCGCGCAGGTTGTCGTGGACGTGGCGGACCAGCTCCATGCCACTGGCTCCCGGCATCTTGAGGTCGGTGACCACGAGGTCGAAGACCCCGTCCTCGAGCTCCGTCAGAGCCTGTGCGACGCTCGCCGCGGTTGCGACCGAGCAGCCCTTTCCCTCGAGAACCCGCCGCAGAACCTCGAGAGTCGTCGGGGCATCGTCGACGACCAGAACCCTGGCGTTCAGGGCCTCAACCATCATCACCCCCTTGGGTAGCCGTATCGGGACCGGCGATCGGGAGCCGGACCTCGAACCTCGTCCCCTCGCCGGGCGTCGTCTGCACCTCGATCGTCCCCTTGTGCGATGTCACGATTCCGTGCACGACGGCCAGGCCGAGTCCGGTTCCCTGGTCGATCTCCTTGGTGGTGAAGAACGGGTAGAAGATGCGACCGACCACGTCACGTGTCATGCCGACACCGTTGTCTTCCACGGCGAGCAGAACGTCCCCGTTGTCGGTGCGGGTCTCGAGGATCAGCCTGCCGCCTTCCGGCATGGCCTGGATCGCGTTGACGACCAGGTTGACCAGGACCTGGTGAATCTGGCCGGCGTCGGCGACGATCTCGGGCAGCTCCTCGTCGAGCCGGCGCTCGACGGTGATGCCGGCCCGAGCACACCGCGCCTGCAGAAAGAACAGGCCGTCCCGCACGATCGAGTTGACCGACACACGGCCGGTCCGCGGCGGCGTCTGGCGCGAGAACAGCATCAGCTTCCTGATGATCTCCCGCGCGAACAGCGTGGCGTCGACGATCTTCTGCAGATCGTCCCGGGCCGCCTCTGGTGTCTCCTTGACTTCGAGAACCAGCTCGGCCAAGCCGAGAATATTGCCGAGAGGCTCGTTGAGCTCGTGCGCCACGCCTGCGGCCAGCTGTCCGATCGTGGCCAGGCGGTCGGCGTGGCGCAGTTGCTCTGCCAGCTTCGAGCGTTCCCGCTCGGCCTCGCGCTGCTCGGTGAAGATGGCCACCTGCAGAGCGATCGCCTCGATCAGCTTTCGCTCCTCGGCAAGGAACGGCCCCTCGTCGAGGTCCGGAGCCGCGTCGGCGTAGCCGACCTCGACGACGCCGCGCTGCTGGCCGCGAACCACGATCTCTGCCCGCTGCCACGACCTCGCTTGACTACGCTCCGGGCTCCACCACTCCTGACTGTCCAAAACCACCCGCCCGACCGTAATCTCCGGGTACTGCCAGGCCGGCGGCAACAGCGCCGCCACTCTTTCCAGGACCTCCTGCAGCGTCAGATCGGGCCGCTGTGTGAGCTGCCCGAGCTCGTACAGGCAGGTCAGCTCCTTGACCCGCTCGCGCAGCGCGGCCTGCGCTCTCTGGGTCGCGATGGCGCCGGCCAGACGGTCCGAGATCCAGTCGTACGACTCCCGAGGCAGGTCGCTGTTGCAGGCGACGAAACCGATGAGCCCGATCGTGTCGCTGCCGACCACGAGAGGAAGCTGGAGCAGCTGTGCCGAGGAGGCGCCGCTGCCGATGAGGAAGCCGCGGCCCGCCAGCTCGTCGCCGGGGAGCGTCGGCTCATCGCCGCGCTGGGAAGGCAGCACGTCGTAGCGCCAGTCGGGGAGGCGGCAGGCGGTCCACCGGCTGCCGCTGCGCACGGCGAGCTCGACCCCGCCGCAGGCCAGGGCCCTCGACAGCAGCTCGGTGACTTCGCGCAGGAAGGTGTGCAGGGGCGAGCCGACGGTGGCTCGACGCTGCAGGGTGCGCGCGAGCTCCCGCAGGACCTCAGAGCGCGAACCGAAAGGGGGAATGTCCCCGTTCACGTCACCAACGCTAGCCCACACCCCCGCGCGGCGCAAGACGGCGCCGGGTACAATCCGCTCATGTCGCCGACCGCTCGTTTCGTCGTTTTCCTTTCAGTTGTTCTCGGAATCTGGCTGCTGCAGCACCTGTACGTGGGCTGGCGCCTGCTCGGCCTGCCCTGGCTGGGCGCTGGGACAACGGCCCGCCGCGTCGTGCTCGCGGTCCTGGCGGTGGGGTTCGTTGCCTACCCGCTGGGACGGCTGCTCTGGCACTGGGGGTGGCTGCGCCTCGCGGTGGTCCTCGAGTGGTCTGGCGCCGCCTGGATGGGGACGCTGTTCATGCTCGTCATGGCCCTGCTCGTCGCCGAGGTGCTGACGCTCGGAGGATTTGCCGGCCAGGCATGGACGATCGGCGTCCGCACCGCGCTCGTTTCGGTAGCCCTCCTTGGGGCCGCGCTGGCGCTGGTTGGCGGCATGCGGGCGCCACGAGTCATCAACGTCGAGGCCGACATCCCGAACCTGCGGCCCGCCCTCGACGGCACCACCGTGGTGCAGCTCACCGATCTGCACCTGGGGTCGCTGCTCGGCCCGCGGTTTCTCTCCCACGTGATCGGCCAGGTGGAAGCGCTGCACCCGGACGTCGTCGTCGTCACCGGGGATCTCTTCGACAGCGAGGCCGACTCGGTCGAGCGCTTGCTGCCCGAGCTGGCGCGGCTGTCGGCGCCCCACGGCGTCTTCGCCGTCACCGGCAACCACGAGTATTACGCCGGCGTGGAGCGGTGCGTGCGGCTGATGGAGCAGGCCGGCTTCCGGGTGCTCGACAACGCCTGGGCCGAGGTCGAGCCCGGGCTGGTCATCGCCGGCGTTCCCGACGACCGCGGCGCCCGCCAGACCGGCCACCCGGGCGCCGACCTCGAGCGGGCGCTGGCCGGCGTTCCCGCGGATGCCGCCGTCATCCTCCTCCAGCACGCCCCGGAGCGCGAGAACGCCGCCGCTGCCGCGGGCGTCGACCTGATGCTCGACGGCCACACCCACGGCGGACAGATCTGGCCGTTCCACTACCTCGTCAAGCGGGCCTACCCCCACCTTGCCGGCGTCTTCCACGTCGGGCACATGACGCAGGTGGTGAGCCGCGGCACCGGTCGCTGGGGCCCCCCGATGCGGCTCTTCGCTCCTGCCGAGATCATCCGCGTCACGCTCAGGGCGCGGCCGGTGAAAAGCGCCGGCTGACTCTTGCGAAGCACGGGATCCGGTGGTAGATTGCGCCCCGCGCCAACGTAGCTCAGTTGGTAGAGCAGCTGATTCGTAATCAGCAGGTCCCCGGTTCGAGTCCGGGCGTTGGCTCCAGGGTTTTCAATCACTTACGCCACCCACACGGGTGGCGTTTCTCGTTCCTTTGGCCCACCCACACTGTGAGGAGTGAAGAGTAAGGAGTAAGGAGTAAGGAGATTCCCACCCGCCCGGAGAACGCGGGCGCAGCGCGCTCCAGAGAATGGTGCGTTCAAACGGGAGTACCGTCCTTGATGTTTCTCTGAAGGCCGTCCACAAGACGTGCGCGCTCGCGAGAAACGTCAAGCGGGGACAACCCTGCAGGAAAGCGAGCTCCTGGCCGTGGCCAGGGGGGTCGCAGGCCCGCAGGGCCGGAGAGGGGGAAGGCTGGCTATACGGCCATCTCGCTTTCCAAAGGGTCACCGTCGCCGAAGGCGGCAAGTAACCTCGGCCCTTGGCGACCAGAGTATTGGCCCCACGATTGAGAGAGACGGTTTGAGCGCGCCCCGGCGGTCGCCATGAGCTCGCTGATCGCCGCGCACTCGGACCGCTGCCGAAGCCTCGGAGAAGACTCACGAAGGTGCGCGCCAGAGGAGATCCCAACCGACCAGCGTCGTCTCCTGTCCCCCACCCAAGTCCTTCCTTGCTTGCCCTCGTCAGGATGACACCGGGGCCGACGTTGGTCAGGAGGACACAGACGAGTGGCTCCCCGGCGTATGATGGCCACCGATGTTGGATCCTACGACTCGGTCTCTGCTGGCCGGCTGCCCGCTGTTCGAGACACTGGCGGAGGATGTGCTCGACGAGGTGGCCGCGCGCGGCTCGCGCGCGGAAATCGGCCGGCATGACATCGTCTTTCTCGAGGGCGATGCGGCAGAGACGTTCCTGCTTGTGCTGTCCGGCCGGCTCAAGCTGATCCAGACCAGCGCCGAGGGCCAGGAAGTGATCGTGCGCTACGTGGGGCCGGGGGAGATGTGCGCGGTGGTTGCGCTGTTTCCCGGCAACAGCTACCCGGTGACGGCCGAGGCGGTCGAGGAGACCGGGATCATCCGCTGGGGCCGCACCCGCATGGAGGAGCTGTTCGAGAAGCACCCGCCGCTGGCCCTCAACGCCATGCGGCTGCTGTCGGAAAGGATGCGGGAGGTCACCTCCCGCCTGCGCGAGCTGTCCACCGAGAAGGTCGCCCGGCGCGTGGCCCGCGCCCTATTGCGGCTCGCGCGCAAGACCGGCAAGCTGGTCGAGGGCGGGGTGTTGCTGGACCTGCCGCTGTCGCGAGAGGACCTGGCCGCGAGGACCGGGACGACGCTGTTCACGGTCAGCCGGCTGCTCGCCGAGTGGGAGCGCGAAGGGATCGTCGAGACCGGTCGCGAGAGGGTGATCATCACCCACCCGCACGCCCTGGTGACCATAGCCGAGGACCTTCCCCGGCCGGACTAAACCGGATCCTCCTTCTCAGGTTCTTCCTCTCTCTCTGTGCCTTGGCACCTTGGCGTTGTTTCTGTCCCCGGGGCCACCCGTGGCCGCCGGGCCACGAGCTCTTCTTCGTGTCTTCCTTCGTGCTCTTTGTGCCTTTGTGATTGGCTGCTCTCCGGGCTCTCGCCCGTTGCTCCTGAGCCATCCGGGCCAGGCAGTCACGGCGAGTTTGCGCGAGCGCAAGGACAGCACTTTCTGACGCCACTACAACAGTGCGTGGAGAGTGATGATGCATGCCACCCCGATCCGTCCTGACCTCACCGTCGAGCAGGTGCTGACGCGCTTCCCGAAGACCGCGGTGGTGTTCGTCCGCCGCGGGATGTCGTGCGTCGGCTGCGACATGGCCGTGCACGAAACGCTGCTGGACGCGGCCAGGGAGTACCGCTGCGAGCTCGCGGACTTCCTGCGCGAGCTGGAGGCGGCGGTCACGGGGCTCGGTCCGCTGAGGCGCGGATGGGATGGCGGAACCTCTTGAAGGGAGATGACGACATGACACCGACGGAGATACTCAAGCACGAGCACCAGGTGATCCTGATGGTCCTCGGCGCCGCCGAGCGGGAGGCTGACTCGATCGCCTCCACCGGCAAGGTCGATGCCGACCGCGTCGTCAAGATGCTCGACTTCATCCGCACCTTCGCGGACAAATGCCACCACGCCAAGGAGGAGGACATGCTGTTCGTCAAGATGGGCGAGAGAGGGTTCCCCACCCAGATGGGACCTGTCGGCGTGATGCTCCAGGAGCACGAGATGGGCCGGAGCTACGTGCGGGTGGTGGACGAGGCGCTG
>Ga0307445_10002197_pt1 | contig 10779 bp, 7 predicted proteins | sample SalMarSW160330MG_FD_202147 | JGI IMG/M metagenome (GOLD analysis project Ga0307445, IMG submission 202147) | Salt marsh sediment microbial communities from the Plum Island Ecosystem LTER, Massachusetts, United States - SW1603-30 | ecosystem: Environmental > Aquatic > Marine > Intertidal zone >...
GATCCACGGGGCATTTGTATGCCATATCAATCATCTCTTTTGTGATCTTTCCCTCTTCGTGAAACATCAGTGTATGGTTGACGCAGGCAACTGATTTAACATACCTAGAAACCACCCCCACGTCGTGGGTGATTACCACCACGGTTACTTCCTTGTTCAATCCGTCAAGGATTTCGTAAAGCCCTGTCTCAAATTCCCGGTCAACGCTCGCCGTTGGTTCATCCAGGAAAAGAATGGCCGGTTCTACAGCCAGTGCCCTTGCGATGAAAATTCTCTGCCGTTGCCCGCCGGAAAGATTTCCCACCGGCCAGAATCGATAGTCCCACATCCCCACCTTCTTGAGCAAGGCAGCAACTTTTTCCTTATCCTCGTCGCTGTAACGCCTGCCGAACCGGGACCGCGAGAGTCGTCCCATCAATGCCAGTTCAAACACTGAAATGGGGAATGTTAAATTGATGTCCGTACTCTGGGGCACATATCCCAGTCTTTCCCTGGCATCGCGTGGCTTTCTCCCAAGGATTTGTATGGTGCCCTTTTTTGGCTCCAAAATGCCCAGCATGAGCTTGAGCAGGGTGGTCTTTCCCCCTCCGTTGGGGCCTATAATCGCCATGAAATCACCCTGCTGTAAGGTAAAACGTACCTCTTTCAGGACAGGAATCCTATCGTATGCAAACCACAGGTCTTTGATTTCTATAGCTGGGATCCCCATCGGGGGTTTTCCTCCTGCAGATTTGTCGGCCTAGACCGCGCTGAAAAAGTCCAGATTCTGATGCAGTTTCTCGAGTTTTCCTGTCAAATTTTCAACCTTTTCCCGGACCTCTTCAATAATGTGTGGTGGTGCCTTTTCCAGGAAATCTGCATTTGCAAGCTTTCGGTTGGAGAGCCCGAGTTCTTTTTCCAGTTTTGCTATCTCCTTGTTGATGCGTTTCTTCTCCTCCTCGAAATCGAGAAGGCCCTTCAAGAGCACATGGATCTGCATATCTTCGAATACCGCGGTTGCGGAGGCCTCGGGCTTTGGCGCGTGGGATACAACGGAAAATTTTTCCACCTTCCCCAGGGTATGGATATGGACAAGGTTTTCCGCCAATACCCGCTCTTTTTCTTTATCTGGAACGTCCATAACAGCGTGCACCAGTGTTGAGGGGGGGATTCGCATTTCGCCCCTGATATTTCGAATCCCGGCTATGACTCCCATCAGGAGATGCATATCGGCCAGGGCCTTTCCATTTATCTCGTCAGTGGAAACCTCCGGAAAATCAGCAACCATGATGCTCATATCGTTTCCCGGGAGCAGTTGCCATACCTCTTCGGTAATGAAGGGCATAAACGGATGCAACAATTTGAGAATGGTCTTGAGCACATCAGCCAGTACCGCTTTTGTATTCGCTTTCAGCCTTTCGTCATCGCTGTAAATTCCCAGCTTGGCCATCTCAAGGTACCAGTCGCAGAACTCGTGCCACACGAACTGGTAACAGGACCCGGCTGCATCATTGAACCGGTACTCCTCCAAGGCCTCTGACACTTCCCGGCTCAGCTGTCCAATACGTGCCAGTATCCATCGATCGGGAAGGGTGTAAAGTTCTTCCTGCTTTTCAGGAATATTCCCTCCCTCCAGGTTCATGAGCACCAGCCGGGACGCATTCCAGATCTTGTTGACGAAATGCCGGTATCCAAGGATCCTTTCCTCGGACAGTTTGATGTCCCTTCCCTGGGCCGCAAAGGCTGCCAGCGTAAAACGGAATGCGTCTGTCCCGAAACGGTCCATGACTTCAAGGGGATCAATGACATTCCCTTTTGATTTACTCATCTTTTTCCCTTCGGCATCCCGTACCAACGCATGAATATACACATCCCGGAATGGCACTTCACCCATGAAGTGAATCCCCATCATCATCATTCTCGCCACCCAGAAGAAGAGGATATCGAAACCGGTGACAAGCACCGAGGTGGGATAAAAAGTTCTCAATTCATCTGTTTCATCAGGCCAACCCAGGGTGGAAAAGGGCCAGAGGGCTGAACTGAACCAGGTATCGAGCACATCGGTCTCCTGCACAAGCTTTCGGCTGTGACAACCGGGGCACTCCTCCGGTGCCTCTTTTCTCACAATGATCTCACCGCAATCCTGGCAATACCACGCGGGGATCCGGTGCCCCCACCAGATCTGTCTGGAAACACACCAGTCCCTGATATTAGACATCCATTCAAAATAAACCCTTTCCCAGGTAGTCGGGTAGATCCTTGTCTCCCCTTCCTTTACGGCCATCATCGCTTTCTTGGCCAGCGGCCCAACCTTTACGAACCATTGTTTCGACAGGAGTGGTTCAATCATAGTCTTACACCGGTAGCAGTGTCCAACCGCATGCCGGTACGGCTCGATTTTTTCGAGAAGGCCTTCCACCTTGAGGTCTTCCAGGATTTTTTCACGGCATTCGAACCGGTCAATCCCTTCATACTTCCCTGCCAACTCATTCATCATACCGTTTTCATCGATTACCTTGACGCGGTCGAGCCCATGGGCATCCCCGATCTCAAAATCGTTGGGATCGTGTGCAGGGGTAATTTTCAATGCGCCGGTTCCAAATTCCACATCCACGTATTTGTCCAAAATGACCGGGATCGGTCTGTTCAGGAGGGGCAGGAGAACAGATTTCCCGTGAATATTCTTATAGCGATCATCATCAGGATTCACGGCAACGGCGGTGTCGCCGAGCAGTGTCTCCGGCCTGGTGGTTGCCACCACGAGATACCCGTCTCTCGACTCAAACGGATACCTGACGTGATAGAGAAAACTGTCTTTGTCCTCATGTTCCACTTCCAGGTCCGCCAAGGCAGTGTGGCAACGGGGACACCAATTGATAATATAGTCTCCACGGTATACCAATCCGTCTTCATACAGCCGGACAAAAACTTCCTTGACGGCCCTAGAGAGTCCTTCGTCCATGGTAAATCGTTCCCGGGACCAGTCGCAACAGCACCCCAACCTCCTCAACTGGTTGATGATCAATCCACCATATTTCTTCCGCCACTCCCAGACCAGCTCAATAAATTTCTCTCTTCCCACCGCATGCCGGTCCGTTCCCTTAGCAGCCAAGTCCTTTTCAACAACGTTCTGCGTGGCAATGCCCGCGTGGTCTGTTCCGGATTGCCACAAAACATTGTAGCCTTTCATCCGCTTATATCTGCAAAGGATATCCTGGAGGGTATTATTCAATGCGTGTCCCATGTGTAAGGTGCCGGTCACATTCGGGGGTGGGATCACAATGCAGTAAGATTTTTTATCCGAATGGGTATCTGGCTTAAACAGCCCATGTTCCTCCCAGAAATCATACCACTTCTTTTCAACATCTTTTGGTTCATAGCTGGAATGCATCATCTCTTTTTCCATCAATTCTAATGCTCCCTGATTCTCTCTTCAGTGCGCATCCAAAAATGGCTGTTTTGCCCACTATCATCGTTATGCTCAAAGTCCGGGATCTTCGACTTGATCTCAAGCAAACTATCTCATTTATGAATAGGCACTACTTATTATCAAAAAAGGGGGTTGCAGCATGGGCAACCCCCCGATTTCTGGCGTCTCTTCATTTATCTATTGGGGTATGGGGAACGTTCAACTACTCGGATCCAGAAGCAAGGCTCTCCTTCAGGGCCTCGATCGCATCCGTGATCAGTCTTTCCGCCACCCCGGTCATAGCGTCCCTGGCAGCCCGCTCAACGACCGTTTCCAAAGAATGCTGTACCGAATCTTTGACCGCGCTGATAACAATTTCCTCCAGTCTTTCTTCGGATATGCCCGTTGCGGCTACGAATGGTACCTCGCCACCCATATCCATACCCAGAGGTTCTGGGCCCGGCACAGGAATGGCGCTCAGATCCTCGGCAGGCAGCTTCACGGTGGATTCCATGGCCGCCGCTTCCGGAGGAACCTCCTCCTCTTCAGTTAGCGGGGTAAGTTCCTCCAAATCCGCTTCTTCCCCCTCCTCCGGTTCAGAGGGTTCCGGTTCACCCCATTCCTCTGCGCTGACTTCCTTTTCAAGGGGTTCGATGGTCTCAAGGGCCGCGTCAAGATCCAGCGTAAGATCCTGCGTCTCTTGCTCCAAACTGGACGACTTTTCTTCTCCGGGAATGGCCCGAGTTTCTTCGGATTCAAGCAACTCGAATTCGCCTGTTCCATCCATTTCTAAGAGGCTTGAGCCGGTCACTTCTTCTGCTGCCGGCTCTTGTTGGATCCCCTCATCAGAAAGATCTTCAACCTCCTCCTCCCCCAGGGGCCCCTCCTCATCCAGAAGGCGCTCAATTTCCGCAGTTTCAGTGACAGGCGCACTTGGCTCCTCACCAGATTCCACGACATCAACAAGCTCGATTATCTCTTCTTCCTCGATGCTTGCCAATTCCGTATCGCCGGTGTCGTTTGCCAGTTCATCAAATTCGAAATCAACAAGTTCTTCTTCCCCGGTTTTCTTGTCTGCAAAAGACTCTTCATCATTTTTCATAGCGGCACCCCATCGAAGATTGAAAGGCAATAGAGAAACCAAATCCAAAATTCTGATACCATGATTCCTTTTCACTGTCAACTTTTTTAGCCCGCTTTTCTCATGGGCCTTCGTAGCGAGGCGATGGAGAGTCCCGTGGATACAAGGCATGCAAAGAAAAATGGATGAAGGCGTACTATCAGTACGTCAAAGTCATTTTTCAAGAGCAACGCAGGAGACATGGAGCTATCCGCCGCCACAATAGATTGCCCGTGAGAAATGCGGGTTAGGCAATGGAGTTCCTCAACTGCAGAGGGAAAGGAGAAACACACCGGGGGGAAATTGATCGAAAGAAAAAGGGCCACGGAACACTTGTTCCCCAGCCCTTCCCCGCGAATACCGTTGTGTCTCTAGCCTGGCTTTTTCCCTTATTTTTGGTGATCAAGCTTTTGGACCTAGCACGGGTATCCCAGGTTCTTGTTCTTTTAGTTTAAAATAACTATTTCCTCCATGCCTGTCAAGTCTCCACTCTGTTTTTTTTGGGGGCATCTCTCCTTGACCCGATCTCCAAAATCTGTTAGTAAAACAAGTTGTGTGGGCGATTAGCTCAGTTGGATAGAGCGTTGGTCTCCGGAACCAGAGGTCGCGCGTTCGAGTCGCGCATCGCCCGCCACCCCAACCCTATGCAAGAAACAGCAAGAACCGATTTACATCAATCACAAAAACAGAGGGAGCCTTCTGGCTGAATAGTCCGTCAGCTCTCATCACAACCTGAAACGCCAGCTTCGCTCCTGTCTTTTCCTTGAAATAGACAAGGTTCTTGTCTAAATGCTTATCTGATGTTTTCGCCTCCACCAAAAGAATCGGCTTCCCCTGGTTTGTGATGAGAAAATCGGTTTCCCTCCCATCTTTTGTGCGCACATACTGTAAGGAAAATTTCCCCAAGCCACACTCATTCCAGGCAGAAACCGCCTTCATGAGCTGAACTGCCAGAAAATTTTCGAATCGTTTTCCCCCATCCTGGTGAATCCCCCAATCCCAAAAATAGATCTTTTGTTCTTTCTTAATGGAACGGGCCAGAGAGGACGCATAGGGAGGGATAAAAAAAATGAGATAAATCTGGGCCAGTGCCTCGAGCCAGTTCTTCACAGTAGCATGGGCGCATCTCAAACTCGTGGTAAGGCTATTGACGCTTAGAGGTGATCCGACACGCTCCGGGAGAAGGGATGACAGGAGTTGAACCCGGGCAATGTCACTTATCTTGGAAAGGTCTCTTACCTCTTCACTGGTAAGGAGGCTGATATGCGCATCCTGCCATCTTCGGTAAAACTCCATTGAGCCAGCAAAAAAAGGTTCCGGAAAACCTGTGAGAGACATGAGTTGACCAACGGCTTCCTTAAACGCTGCGTCCGGCTCGGCCGATGGAATCTTTTTCCCGGGAATCCACGCGGAATGAGGATCAAAATCCTCGGCATTCAGGACGTCTTTCGGTCCCATAGGATACATCTTGAAGAGAAAATACCTTCCAAGGAGAGACTCCCCTGATCTGCGAAAATAATCCAGGCGTGCACTGCCACAAATAACGAACCTTATGAAATGCCCAAATTCGTCATAATATCCCTTTAGCACCATTTTCCAATCCGGGTGCTTATGAAATTCATCCAAGGCTACCCAAAAGCTCGGCATGGCTGAATGATTCGGAGCAGGAACAGCCTCCGGGATATTTTCCAGGAAAAAAAGCTGATTTTCAGAAAATTTCCTTTTGGTGGTAACCGTATCCCAGTTGTAGTAGAGGTGCTCTTGCTTGATATGCTGCAAATAGCCTTGTACAAGTGTGGTCTTCCCAACCTGTCTGGGGCCGGCTATGAACGACATCCTTCGGCCCAGAAACAACGGGTTCAATGCCCAATCTTTGATTCTTGCCATTGCCATACGACCATTTTAGAGTCACATACAAAAAAGTCAAGGCTATTTTAAAGTTGGCTTTAAAAAAGTCAGGTGGAGCAAGGCAAACAGTTGGCAATGACTAAGACAGGTGGGAAAGAGCACACTCCTTGAACATCTGCTTGCTGATATGGATTACCTCGAAATTGATCTCTTGAGGGGAGATGTGCTTCTGAAGTACAAGAGAAATTCGAATCTCCTGACTGCGGTAAAGAAACAGATGTCTTCAGCAGCTTCAGCTTGCCTCCATATTTGGCAACCACTTGCATGGATTCTCTCACGACATCAGGTTTGCTAAGGTCAAATGCCAAACCTCCCTGCGTTTCCCCATGTGACACGTTCTATACTGCGGGAGACATCCCCGTCATATCCCCTGGAGAACATTATTCGGGAAAGACTCTCTGAACCTTGTGTAACTATCCGGTCCCTGCGTCCTATTTCCTTAATATGGCTCTATTGTCAATATGAAAGAGCCCTTCTTCCTCGGGATAACGTGGGTTCAATATTTCGATTGATACTTGGATTTTATATTCGGATTTATCTGGTAGAATATAGTCTGGCGTGACGAAAACCGGCCCTATTGGATGTCAATATCTCTAGGTTCTGTAATCAAGCGCACGCCCATCAGAACCTCGCCCAGACGTTCCTGGCTAAGAGTACCTATTTTTTCCTCCAAATCACTCTTGTTCACCGTGAAAATTTGCGAGATATTCACAACGCTTTTTTTCGTGAGATTGGCCTCACGTTTGTCCAAGAGAATATTGCCAGGTGCCTTTGCTCGTTTAATATTTGAGGTAAGAGATACCACAACCACAGTGCTGATGCGGCTCCGATTGAAAAGATTGTTCTGTATCACAACATGGGGGTGCCGATAACTTGGTTCGGATTCGGAAGGTTTTCTTAGACGAACCCAGTATATATCCCCTTGATTGATTATCATTGCTCTTTGACCATGTCAGAGTGGCGATCCAGCATTTCAGCGAACAGTTCACTTTCTTCATCGCTGGGCATATCGCAATAGGCATCATTTATCGCTTCCAGCAATTTTCTATTCTTGTACCGCTCTAGAAAATCTTTGGCCGCCATGCCAAAGAGACGACTACGCGAGATCTCCATTTCTTTTGCCAGAGCTTCAATTTGCTCGAACAATGGTTTTTCTAAAGAAATAGCAGTCTTAATGCTTCCCATGGGTATACCTCCTTGCATATCCACATACTACTCATTGGTATAACCGTTGTCAATACCTATTTCACTGCCATGCGGTGTTGCTCAGATGGTAATAACAGGTTGTGCCTCTCCACAAATACTATAGAAGCACCGACCGTCAATATGGCTCAAGATCTCAAAATTCAGGGCGACTTATAAAGTTTTTATCTGTGCATAATTCGCCTGTCCCCTATTACCACTATTTCCCTTCCAGGTTTTTCCAGAAGGCCTCCGCCTGTTCAATGCCGTCGGGTTTCCTGGAGACGGCCGGGTGCGGGGCGGCCGGACCGCTCCCCCTGAGCCGGGCAATCCGTTCCTCCAGGGGTGGGTGGGTGGCGAACAGGCTCATTATACTCTTTCCGGAGAGGGGATTGACGATGAACATGTGCGCAGTGGAGGGATGTGTATTCATGGGCAGTCGTCCCGAATAGGACCCTAGCTTTTCGAGGGCGCTTGCCAGGCCGTCAGGATTCCCCGCAAAACCAGCTCCGGCCGAATCGGCATGGTATTCCCGGGACCGCGAAATGGCCATCTGGATCACCATGGCGGCAATGGGCGCCAGAATGGACATGGCGATGAGGCCGATAAAGCCGAGCCCGCCCCCTTCCTCATCGTCTCCCATCCCTCCGCCGAAAAAGGCCGACCACCGGGCCATGGTAGCCAGGATCATGATGGCCCCCGCCATGGTGGCGGCGATGGAGCCTATGAGGATGTCCCGGCTCTGCACGTGGGCCATCTCGTGGGCCAGGACGCCCGTGAGCTGTTCCTTGTTCATAACTTTCAACAAGCCTTCGGTCACGGCAACAGCGGCGTGCTCCGGGTTTCTGCCGGTGGCGAAGGCATTGGGCGCCTCCTGCCCCGGGATCACGTATATCCGCGGGGTGGGGACCCCTGCCCTCCCCGCCAGGTAGCTGACGATCTCGTGCAGTTCCGGCTCTTCACCGGCCGAAACCTCCCGCGCGCTGTACATGCGAAGGACCATCTTGTCCGAATACCAGTAGCTGAAAAAATTCATCCCCGCCGCCAGGATAAAGGCCAGGATCATGCCCTGCCGGCCGCCGAACAGCCCCCCCAGCCACACGATCAGGACCGTCAACACGGCCATCAGGACCCATGTCTTCATTTGATTTCCCATTTCAGCGTACCCCCTATCAAACATCTGGTTAAAAGATAAGAGTGGAACAGAATTCGTCAAGGACCCGCCGGCAGACCGGGACATCCGTGGAGACGCGCCTTTAGATTGCCAATTTCAAGGTCGAAAGAAGTGCAAAGCCGCTTTATGACCAACTTCGAAAAAGTGGGAAATCTCGTTCGCATTACCCAAATCGGCCTCGGCCCGAAACGGGTAAAGATGAAATCTCGAAGCGTTGCCGGCCTCAATTGGCTTGGCCGAAGTCTAAGGATTTGTTTGGATCACGGTTTTCTTGTTGGGAACATTGACAATCAGATAATCAAGTCGGAGTATATTGGACATGCAGTGGAAGGAGCTTTTTTCGGAATCCCCTTTCCTGGCAAAGAACTATCGCCTGCTTTGCTCAGCCATCAACAACGATGCCAGCTTGAAATCCATGGCTGAATCAATGTCGACAGAACGCTCTCTTGGCATTTTATAAGCAAAAGTGTCGGGGCCGAAAAATCCATTGTATTCAAATAAATATTCCACTTCGGCCAGATATACGGCGCCATTTAGCCGGTAGAAAACCGGCAGTTCTTGCCTTCGTTTGTTAAGAATCTCCAGCCGCAAGAAATCTTTCATGCTTCCGCTCTCAGGCAGTGTGTTCGACCACCACGGATGATGATCAGTTTCACATACCGAAACTACAGCACGCGCATCTTTATCCATTAACGCCTGCATAACGCTATCTATATCCTCGCTTGTCCGCAAGGGGGATGTAGGCTGAAGCAGCAGGACATATTCCGGTCGATAGTTCTCGTACTTCTTAAACCAACCCAATACATGAAGTATTACATCGATAGTTGATGCTGTATCACTGGCCAACTCAACCGGCCGCATAAAAGGCACTTCAGCTCCATATTCGTTCGCGAACTTGGCGATCTGATCGTCATCCGTGGACACCACGATTCTATGAATATCGTCACAATGTTTTGCCTGTTCAATGCTCCACGCAATCAAAGGCCTTCCGCAAATTTCTCTTCCATTTTTTCCAGGAAGGCCTTTTGATCCGCCACGGGCAGGGATTATCGCGAGTATCCTCTTGCCAATAATCACTTTGAATCACTCCATACGCTGGGACAAGTTCAATAAATTGTCCTCTTAATAATCAATGCTTTTTCTGCAGGATATAAAAGTGAGGGGCATATTATAATTCTCTTTCCTAGTTCGCGCGTCCATGAGCTCAATTCAAAGGCTTGCATTCACGAGTTCAGACAGCTTCCATCACTTTCAACGCATTGCGGTACTCTGTCCACTGTCCCACGTCAATCCAGGCCTTTTCACTGACAGGATACACGCCAATTGTCCCGTTACTTTCTCTTATCTTATCAATCAGATGGGTGATGTGGAATACTCCTTTGTCGGGTATCAGCTTGATTACATCAGGATTCAATACATATAAGCCTGTATTAACCAGAAAGTTATACTCCGGTTTCTCGCGAATCCGCTTAAGGCTGCCGCCGCCGTTCAATTCACATACCCCATAAGAGATGTTGAACTGTTTGGCGGATGCAACGAGCGTAATATCGTAGCCTTTATTTGCGTGGAAGCGATAGATATCGGAATAATCAGTTTCGATGATGATATCACAGTTTGAAACAAAGAAGGGTCTCGTCAGCTTATCAGCAAGCAGCGTCAGGCTGCCTGCAGTGCCTCTAGCCTCACTTTCCTCGGCAAAATCGATGGAATAGCCTGGACTTTTTTCTTCAAAATATGCACGCAGGATTTTGGACATATGATGTATTGTAAGATAGAACTCGGTGGCACCACTATCTCTAAACCTGTCAATGATATGATCGATAACCGGCTTTTCACCGACGGGGATGAGAGGTTTGGGAAGAACTCTGGTAAAGGGTTCCAGCCTGGCTCCCCTGCCCCCTGCCATAATGACAACCGGGGCATCAAGTTTTTGAATCTCTGACCTTCCATTATTTCCAAACGCCTTGCCCCAGGTTATAAAATCGACTACTTTGCGATCATGATCCA
>Ga0307445_10002198_pt1 | contig 10777 bp, 9 predicted proteins | sample SalMarSW160330MG_FD_202147 | JGI IMG/M metagenome (GOLD analysis project Ga0307445, IMG submission 202147) | Salt marsh sediment microbial communities from the Plum Island Ecosystem LTER, Massachusetts, United States - SW1603-30 | ecosystem: Environmental > Aquatic > Marine > Intertidal zone >...
ATTGGCATTGAAGTTACTCGAAGGTTTTCAGAAAACCTTACCAGATTGGCGGAGGCTCATCCTCTAATTTCAGTAATCTTCGATGATGCATTCATAATTGATCCCACAATTGTAGTTAATGATGGCGGTCTCGACCTCCTTCTTGTTGATGTCACTACGGAGATAGAGGGAACTCTGAATCTAATTTCGCGTTTCTCCAGTCTATTGAAAAAGGGCGGTCGCCTAGTCGCAGCCTTCAAGACAGGCAATCGGGATATTGTATTACAGTTATTAAACTCAGTCACTGGTCTGGGTTTCGCAGATGTTCAGAGTATCTATCTGGATGATTCTCGCCAAGAAGCACACATCACTGGATGTTACAGGTAAACAACTTTTTAATAGAATATAGAGAGCCTCATCTCAGGGCCGCTAGTCTAGCCCGGCTATGATGTCTCGCTTACACCGAGAATCCGAACGAGCCTTGAACTCTTTGGAATCGAAGGTCGCTGGTTCAAATCCGGCGCGGCCCACCATCTTCCCAGACACCTACAAAATGGATAGACAAGTCACTGCTGACCGGTTAACATTGCGGGAGTAGCCAAGCCAGGTCAAAGGCGGCGGACTTAAGATCACATGAAATTACGGGGTCATGAGAGAAGCTATCCGCTCTCGTAGGAGTCCACGGGTTTCTTCTGTATATTTTGTATGGCTAATTACATTCTAGGAGAATAAAAGATACTTCAATAATGTAGTAGATGTGAGAGGAAATCAGATTTGGGACTAGAAGCTAGAACTTCGTTCCCATCTAAGTCCTGATCATTCTCGATGAACACGGTCTCAGAAACAGGGCAGCTGATTGCTGCCCATCGAGGGCTATCTAATGAAAACTAAGATGTCACAGTCAAAAACAGGGAAATCGGTCATACTAACAGTATACGAGGGATTCTCAACCTATAGTGTAACTATACCGATGCCATATGGAATTCGGTTCTTTGCTGAAGGACTTCTAACCTGTCTTAGTATGCTTAGTGAAGTAAGTGAATTGAACAGCTCTTTCAAAGAAAAGGATGGAGAGAAAGCTCACATTCAAGAAATATTGAGAAAGAGTATGAAATTGTATGACGAATTTCTGAGGAAGTAATTTGAAATGACTGCAAGGGTCAAATTGTTACAGAAACGATTACTCAAGCAGTACTACAAATCAGCCCAGCTTGGATGGTTTCATCCCAAGTTTATGCATTGGACAAAGGTAGTAGATCAAGAAGGGTACTGGAGTTGGATGAGAACAGATGGTGGGATTAGAAACCGGCTTCTCAAATACACTCCTCTACATATATATCAAACACTTCTCAGATTCAAGACAAATGGACCACCTCGTGGAAGAAAAAGTAAAGGATACTTACTAGGAGGTCCAGTTCTTTTTGAAATGGATTTGTTCGAAAAAAGAGAACCCCTCAGCCTTTGGAAATTGATAGACTCAATCCCAATGATACAAGAACTTGTAGAATTCATGGAATATAGGGATAATTATACACTCCAGAGAGTCACATATAGTGGATTCAGAGGAGTTCATGTTGTTTTTGAGAAACATGATTCAAAAAGTGAACCAATAACTCTCAATGATAAAGGAAGACCTACTAGAGCCTTTAAAGATTACATTATGGAAAGAAGGCAGCTTGCAAGAGTTGTTGGGTATCACTGTAGAGGATGGGACTGGAAAGTAAGCGCGGATATATGGAGAGTTACTCGGGTCCCATGGAGTATTCATGGAACATCATCACTCAGAGCAATTCAACTACAATCTGTAGGAAATAACAGTAGTTTCAAGGAGCAACTTGCTGATGCAAGTCCATTTTCGTTCTCTAACGAATTGGAGATAAGAATGAAACGAAACGTTCCATTATTCGTTTTCATTGATAACGAATATTATGGACCTTTTAGAAAAGGATGGAGAACAAAGCTTCCTATTGCAGTTGCAATTCATCTGATATGGTCAGGATTTGCCAAACCTAGAGAGGAGGGGCCAAGAGATATATCGAAATGGTTTGATAGAAGTTGGCAGCTCGTGATGAAAAAAGATTGGAAGTATCTGAAACAATCTAACGTTTCTAGGATGGCGTGATGCAATGCCGGTGAATTGTCCTTGCAATAGGTCCTGTTCTAATTGCGAATACGTGAACATATGTGGAGGTTGTCTAGAAGACAATTGTATTCATATCAGAATTAAGGAACGCAAAACATCTACAAACGGATGTTTATTCTGTCACAAGAAAGGGCTTGATTCTTCACATACTTGTACAACTCTCATCCCTCCAAAGAAAATCGATTGTATTAGTCCTTGGGTTTTGGAAGATACTATTGATACGTGGATAGATCGTCGTGATTCCGTAGCAGATCAGAAAACTCACTCGAAATGGCCTCCATTGATTCCAGAAGTTTCGGAAATATCAAGAACAACCTCTCGTTTGAATGTAAAGGAAAGTGAAGGAAAATGGAAGTTCAACAAATGGAATCCTGTTGCATGGGATATGACTGGTTATCTTGTAGATAAGGTTCAAGGTACTTCATGGATTTCAATAGAAGAATCAGAAGAAGATAGCTGGAGATATATCATTGGAGATGAATACAATTGGATAGAAGACATCCTAATGGTTGATAGACTTCCTGATTACTTGGCAATTCAAACACCGCCTTCTACAATCATTGCAGAATATTTGAACCGATTACATGCATGTCAGTGGAACCTTGAATCAGATGATGATGCCCCGGATCTATGGATGGTGACCCATGGATATCCAAGCTATATCGATTGGCCGCCTGCGTGGCATTGGAATCTTGGTATACGAATGCTTTCAAGTCTGATAGAATATGTAGGTACTGCGTTATCTTATAGTATTAGTTCTTCAAGTGAAACATGGTATCCTGATAAAACAAGAAGAACAAAAGGCTCTATCAAAGCTCCATATGTTGACTTAGGCAGAGATTCCCGCCTTCTTTTTCCACCTCACAAAGAAATGGATTGGCTTTCTTTTCCAGGTATCATCCCTTTTATTCCAGGAGCAGATATCGATCAGATATCGTGGTTTGCAAAACAAATCACTGGTTGGGGTTATGATGTACTTGCCTTAGATGCAATGAATACTATTTCACATGAAAATTATCGAGGAATTTCTGAAGCTACAAATGCGCTAAAGAAAGCAGGAGCTGCTCACGTTGTAGTGTATGGTCCATGGCCACTTCAGATTCCATCAAAATACACACCACGGAGAGATGTGTCCTACATACCAACTGCACATCAGATGGACATGATAAATTCACCAGCTAGGTTCTGGTTAAGTCAAGAGAGTAGGGATATGGATACTTGGCAAAAGATTCCGAATTACAGAACAACATCATTAAGCGATATAAGAAATCAAAAATCTTTGACAATTTGTTCGTGCTCTGCATGTAAATCAGCAAGAGATTTGGAAGAAGATCCTAGAAGTGTTTGGAAATGGGGACATCTTCTCAATGCTGGTAGAAGATGGCAACGAAAAATGAGTTTGGATAATAACAACGAAACAGTTCAAGTTGATGATTTGAAAATACTCTGGTATCAAGGTCCAGCAAGTACAGCTTTTAGGAAACGTTTGCACCACATTGACGAGGACCCTCACCATTGTCGAGAAGATTTCAGTGATTTTGTGCATATTGATGAAGCCAGCGTTAGTGTACAATATCCTGATGGGTTGAAAGTTTCATCTGAACGTGTAAGATGGAGTGATTGGAAGGGAGATGTAGATTGGAGAGAAGGTTTCCCCAAATTGGAGGAACTATAGGTGTCGGGAGGAGGGTCAAAGGTTGACCCATATCATCAAAAAGATGGTCCTACTACAAAAGGAGAAACGAAGAAGAAACAAAAATCAAAGAAGAAAAAGAAACTATCATCTGAAGAAGTCTGTCGACTGTTTTTTGCCAAAGGACTAAGTCAAGCACAAATAGCTAAGAAGTTGGGAGTAACTCCCAAGGAAATTAGCGATGTCTTTGCAAAATTAGGAATAGAAGCTCAGAAATATAGCAAAAGAGACCTCGAGATAGGAAGATTGTATTATGCGTCCAAGCTTTCAAAGATGGATATTGCAAAGAAATTAGGAATATCGTACTCTACCGTTCGGAAAACCTTTGATAAGTATGGATGGAAAAGCATTCCACGTGCAAGAAAGGGAGACCCTGAAGAGGCACGTAGACTCTATGAAAAGGGTTTGACACAAGAAGAAATAGGTAAGCGTATGGGACTATCTCGTCACCAAGTTGGGAATTATTTGAGGGAATTGGGTGTTGTCATCAGAAAACGAGGATACAATTCAGACAGAGAAAGAGAAAAGGCAAGGAAAGAAAAATCATTACGCCATCAGAATAAAGTGAAAGACCTCCGCGATGAAATGTTTGGATCTACTTGTAGAATCTGTGGGGTTGGTCGAGAAAAGAGAAAAATTGCGATTCATAGAAAAGATTGTCAAAAACATGATGAAAAAGAGCTGTGGACTCTAAAAGGACTTCGAAAACTGGACCCTGAAGATTGGGCAGCACTCTGTGTTATGTGTCATAGAGGAGCGCATTGGACTAACGATGATTTGAGTATTGACTATGAAAAATTAGCAAAAATGGCACAGCAAGGTAAGCAACAAGATGACAATAAGACCAATTCAAAGGATGAAGAAAGTTTGGAAAACAAATTGGAAGAAGAAGAGGCAAGGGTTGCTGCCACTAAAGCGGCACAGGAAATGCGTAGTAACATCTTTGGAGATGATTGCTTTTTCTGCGGAGAAATTCCAGAAGATAAAAGATTGGTTATTCATAGAAAGGATGGAAACCCCCATGAACAAGGGGACACATGGGATATAGAGAAATTGCAGAATCTCAAGAGAGATGAATGGGCTCCAGTATGCAATAAACATCATCGCTATGTACATTGGGCAATGGATTGGGCCTATATGACTTGGGAAGACATTGAATCTGCATTCCTAGGAAATAGAGAAACGACAGATGATGGAGATTCCAATTAAGCCACGTATACTTCTTTTTCACTACCAGAATTCAGAGATTTCCTCTGATTCCGAAGTGGAATCATATCCTTGTCTACAGCTAACCCAGTAAGAAAAGACGAATTAGATTCTTAAGAATTGAGTATGAATAACAGATAGGAGGAATTTCAAATATGGGTCTTTTCAAGAAGGATAAAAAAGGGTACAAACGATTTGCTGACTCTGGAAAATCTGTGCATAGACATGTCGCAGAGAGGAAACTAGGAAGGAAACTTCAAAAGGGTGAGGTTGTCCACCACAAGAACCGCGACAAAACAGACAATCGCCGGAGTAATCTTGAAGTGATGAAACGGGGATCACACTATAAACTCCATAAAGATAGCAAAAAGAAGACAGGTCGATGGTAACTAGTTCTGTAAACCTATAAAGGATAAATGATTCAATACCACTCTGACGACGACGTGGGTTCGAAGGAGTTCAGAGATTTCCTCTGATTCCGTAAAATATTACTTAATCAGAAAATAAACAATTTTGTATGCTTTCAAAAAATATCAATGACACAAATCCTTTTTATTTCATCAACTTATGTTTATAAAATCGCTAATCATCTGAATGGCATCTGTAGAACGATAATAAAGCGAAATTCTACTTACTGACATACTTGATTAGTAGGGAGTTTCAATTCGAAGGTCTTGAATAAAATGACTGATAAGAAATCAAAAGATACTGGTAAAACAAAACAACCAAAGAAAGAATCAGAACCAAATTTGAATGATGAATTAGATTTATTTCGTGGCAAATATCCGCATCTACATTTTGAATTAGATGAGTTGATGATTCGTGTGGATGGTATCAAAAGATTGCAGTTTGATAAAGACAGAGAAGAGAAATCAATTTCTGCTTGGTATTATAACACAAAGCATCTATCCTTCATTCTAGCAAATACTAATGGTTTCCAAGATATTCAGCTAATAGAAAACTACAAAGCAATGATAATTAGAAACTCTATCTTTGCATCATTCAACCAATCAAGTATGTTCAAACCTATTATTGACCATGATATTAAATTTCTAATGAATATTGAAGGAAAGAAATATGATGTTCGCATCAGTAGCACGGACTTACAAGCTTTTCAAGCTCTAACATATGTGACTGATAATATGGATTTTCATAATCCTGCTCCTTACATAAAGAAGAGTCATGATGAATTTGTAAAACAATTAAAAGAAACAACTCCTCGTAAAACAAAAGAAAATGATATTATTAGTGTAAGAACAGATCCGATTTTTGAATCAGGAGAATTCAATACACTAATGCATGATGCTGTACTATCAAGTATACTTGGGGGTTTTGCTTATGATGAATATCAAACAGCTAATATGCGAATTACTATATCAGCTCAAAGTCAGGATAGAAAAGTAATACAGTCTAAAGGGACAACAGTAGAATCAGATTGGAATCCTATTCCAAGTTCTTGTTTTTATGAACTTGGATATATAATAATAATACCTCACCAAGAGGAGGATAACTATCTCAAAAATAGACCACTGGAAATTATAAGGTCTGTATTTTTTGACTATTATTATCATGTCAAAGAACTCCTTTATGTACCTAGATTTGATTATTACGAGTTAACCCAAGATACAGAAAAAGAAATTATTCTACCTTCTGAAGTTATATTTAGAGAAATCAACCGTATGTTTGAACAATACCTGATAACTGCAGAGTCCTCTCAGTTGCCGCCTTTTCAATTTTTATCATTTTATCATATAATGGAATACCTTTTCGAAAAGGTAACTCATAGAAAAACAGCAGAAGACATTTCCAGTATTGTGACAAGACCTGATTTCCTAACGAAAAAAGAACAATATACGGCTAGAATCCTTCGTTTAGCAGAAGAACGAACCTCCAAAGGAGAGTCCGAGCTAATGAAACTCCATCGTGTTTTAAGCTCAATTTTGACAGATGAGTTCTTCGAAGATTTTGAAAAAGATCATAGAGAGCATTTGGAAAAGAAGTTCGAGTTATCAGGAGGACACACACTTGAACCAGTTATCTTCCCAGATAGTATTCATTTATCAGATCAAGAAATAGGTAAACTGAAGCGGATGAAAAAACAAGAGCGTGATGCGGAGGAGAGAGAAAAACTACTTACTAGTTTATCAGAACGAATCTATAATCTCAGATGTGCGATTGTTCATTCTAATCCAGAATTTCCTGGAAAGCATAAACCGGTAAGGTTAGATGATAAAACATTAAGCGTAATTGAAGACGAAGTCAAGGCGATTAAAAGAATAGCAATCGAATTAGTTTCTCAAGTATCTATAAGAGGTATAGCATAACTAAATCATAGGGATTGATTGACCTATGGGATTACAAAGGAGTCTGAATGGAATTGTAGTTCATAGGCTCGAATGAATTCATAGAGTTTCCCATAATCCAAATGTTGTCTAAAGTTTTCATTCATTATTCGAATTTCCATGAATTAATTCAGGATAAGTTTTGAGAGTACCCCGAGCTATTCGGATTCCTAGCTGAGTCAAGAATACTGAATCATCTCTAGTCTTCTTAATCCATTTTTTTTCTAGTAGATTCTTCACTAGTTCTTGGTTGCTTATTTTGTCTGTAAGATCAGGAGATGTTGCTCCACTTAGCAATAACTTAACTAATACATCTTGCTCCTTTGATGCTTCCGGAAATTCACTTCTAATATACAAGTTTCTTATTTCTCGTGGTAGTGCCTCTAACCCAATTTTTTGAACTAACAAGAACATCTTAGATGAACCTACTTCGTAACTATCGATTCCTTTTCCTTCCAATTTTAGTGACACCTCAACCAGTAACGATAATACTTTCTCCGCTGTTTTCCAGTTCAATCCAGTTGATTTTGCAATTTGACTGATGTTCATCACTTTGTTACATTCAAGCGTTTCAATAACTTTGAGAATTGCATCATCCAAACTAGTTCGCTCATCATTTCTAGTTTCTTCTAAACATGACAATTCTACGCGCACTCCTCTAAATAATAACGGTCATTGGCTTAGTTCTAGTGATGTATGTACTTGGTACCTTAAGAAGATATTTATTATTGTAATAAGACCTATGTATAACTGTGGATATATTTATATAATTAGAACCACATTATATAACCAAGACAATATGTCTAACCCCTTCTAGCCGGGAGGGATATTGAGTGATTCATACGCCGGGAGCCCCGATTATCGGGGATTTGGAGGAATTCCTATGCTGATGCTAAAAAGAAAGGACGAGGGGACCCATGGAATCAGAATTAGAACAATATCACTTGAACCTTCTTGGCTGTATATATGATGCTGGGGTTATTGGGGGTAATTACTGGCCAATTCAATATGTTGCAAAGAAGTGCGAATGGAACAAAATCGCTAAGAATTACCGAATTAGGAAGAACTTGAAGAAGATTCTCCGATATCTTGAATCACTTGGATTAGTTTCTTTCCACGGTAAGACTCGAAACCCTGTTGTATCACTTACTTCAGCCGGTGTTGCAGTGGCTAGGGATTATCTGGATCGTTAGATCATCTCGAAAACTAAATAAAAAAGGAGCTAATATTCAATAATTGGAGGTAGGATAGTAGATGACACGGCAAGTTCTAGATGAAGCTCTTAGATTTGAAAGTATAGTTATCAAATTCAGAGATACATTCATTGTAGATGATCCCGATGAGAATAATACGGATGCAAAGCTTGAACAATTATCCAAGCTTGTAAAAAAGCTGGAAGAAAGACAAAGCTTTTGGATGAATTTCAGTAATTATGAAAAAAGAGTAAGAGGTATAGCTGATTTTCTTGCCCGAATGGATGACCGTTTCAGAGCTTTGTATGGAACAACTCTGTTACTTGGTGGCGGATTCTATATGTCATATGGGAGTGATGCAAAATTCAAAGACAATATCGATAAAATACTAGATGCTCATAAGAATGTTAAAGATATTATCCCAGACCTCGTTTCTAAATTTGATGATGAAGAAACACTTCGAATTCAAGAAGCATATCATACTCTTGTTCAAGGCTGTTATTGGTCTGCAGTAATCAATAGTGCAGTTGCATTAGAAAAGAGATTATTCACAATTCTGAAGTCTCGAAATACAAAATTCTTGAAACAAACCAAATCTAACTTGAGGTTCTCACTTGGTGAACTCATAGGTGTATATATTGATAACAAGAAACGATTTCAAATATGTATTCCACATCGACATGATAATCTTTTGACCCTTGTTAATGATTATCGAATTATCTCAGCACACTCCAAACAGTTTGATATTGATCGGGCAACTGCTGATGCAATCTTCAACCTGACACTTAAGTTCCTAATTGATGATGATTGTCGTCCTATCAATAGAAAAAGAAAGAAATCCCCCTAAGAATCTGTTCTCTACCAAAGACTTCAAGAGTAGTTTTATTACCCATTGCAAAACACGCAGATATACACCCGTGCGGGAGTAGCCAAGCCTGGCCAAAGGCGGCGGACTTAAGATCGTTTGAACGATGGGGTCACGATAAGAGATCCGCTCTCGTAGGAGTCCGCGAGTTCAACTCTCGCCTCCCGCACTCCATTTTCTTAGAAAAATATCCCAGCAATGATATCCGGATGACAACAAGAATAAATTACATGCTGTTTCTGGCTGATTTAGTTGATTTTTTTTGTTGATACGAAAATGAGCAAATGATGACAGTTTATTAAGGGTAGGAAACGCCTACTTCCCATGTTTTCAATCTCTGAAACCAAAGCAATTCTCAAAGAGATAGGATTGTGCCAACTAACTGATAAGGAGTCAAATCGTTACGAAGAGATATTCTTGAAGGACTTCGAGAAACTATGCTTTTATCATAGTAGCATATTCCGCGGATTCTATCTCAGCAAGATGATAGATATGGTATCAGAGATGATGGTTCATTCTAAGACTTGGCTTAGAGAGGTAAAGAGAAAGGATGTCAAAGGAAATGTCACAGATTTACTTTCCGCGTTGAGGAAATGGAAGAGAAGACTAATTTCAGATTTAGACAATAGATCTCTTTGGTACACATTTGCAATATCAGTTGCTAAGATTATTCCTATCATCTCTGCATTATTTACTATATCTCATTACATCCTACTTTACATTTTGTGAAAAATCCTCAATCAATCAGAGTAAGAGCAAAGGTCTCGTTTTCAGTGGAATCATGCTATCTATAGTCATCGAGTATTTCGTTCTATTTCCCTCTAATTATATTGTAATTTAGTTCTATTTTGTGTTAAAACTAATTTATTCAAATGAATTTCAACATCTAGATTATATATTATCTGCGGCCTATTGTATTGAGGTGTACTTTTGAAATTAATAGGAGAGAAGAAGAAGGAAACATGCGACTACTGTGGAGGTAAAGGCAGAATACCATGTGAAAACAATGATTGTCCAAACAAAGAACGAAAATGTCTGGAATGTGGTGATATTAGAACGGTGAAATCCGAACATATTACTAAGGATGAATCCAGAGTGATGTTATTCTACCATCCATGTGATAAATGTGGATGGGATGGCTATGGAGAATGCCCAGACCCTCTTTGTGAAAATGGATGGACATTATGCCCTAAATGTGGTGGTGCTGGGTTCACTGAATCACTTGCCTGATAGATTACTATATCAGAAAGTGGTGGCGGTCATACCGACAATATGACCGCTTCTTTCCTCCCGCACCACATCTCTGTTTGAGACCATATACTAATCACTAAAACTACAATTGGAAGCTTTCTACAT
>Ga0307445_10002203_pt1 | contig 10767 bp, 2 predicted proteins | sample SalMarSW160330MG_FD_202147 | JGI IMG/M metagenome (GOLD analysis project Ga0307445, IMG submission 202147) | Salt marsh sediment microbial communities from the Plum Island Ecosystem LTER, Massachusetts, United States - SW1603-30 | ecosystem: Environmental > Aquatic > Marine > Intertidal zone >...
TAAGATCAATCCATTCCCCTTCAGGGAGATAAACATTCCGCTCAATAACATCATTCAGCACGGGTGCAACCAGCAGGTCCGGTCCCAGAAGGTACTCGTCATCAATATTATAAACAGCGGTATCGTCCGGAAATTCCAGGTAAAGATGCCGCATCAGGGGGACACCGGTCCGGGAGATCTCTTCAGCCTGCTCCACCAGGTAAGGGATAAGCGTGTAATGGATCCGGGCATACCTGCGGTAAATCGCGATCGTCAGGGAATCGAATTCAAAGGGTGCCTTCACCCGTCCGTGCACATGCATGGTGACACCGAAACAATCCAATTGGGCACCACGCAGAAAGATTCGGTTTTCCCTGTCCTTTTCTTCCAGGATCGTAGTGGGACTGAAGCCCCCCAGGTCGTTGGCCATGTAGGGGATCCCCGACATCCCGGCACTTAGTTTTGCCGAAAGCTGTGGTTTCAGGAAAAAGAATTCCCTGTTCTGGTCCCCGCACCATAAAAAAGGATACCTCTGTGCCCCGATCCCCCCGCCGCGGCTCCAGCACATCCCGCCTTCCGGCCTGTAAAATTGAAAATTCCGGTACGAAAGCGTATTGAACCAGACCGGGTAAAAGTGGTGCATACCCCGGGGACTGCGACCGGAATGGAATACCAGTTCATCCCCTTCCGGGAACCATTCCGTGAAATCGATCTTGGCCCCGTCCACCCCGATATCATCGAGCAGGACCTTCATGATGTCATGGAACCACCATTTCCTGGCTTGCGGATTGGTCAGGTCAAGGTAGGAAACTTTGCGACCATTCTCATTGAATGCCGGACGGTAGCTGTACCAGCGAAAGATCTCAGTCCGCCCGCTGCTGTCCTGGACCAGGTATTTCTTTGGGGAACTTACAGCCGGATTCAGGTAAGGGTCATTACCCCCCGTATGCAGTCTTCCGCACTGGTCATATACGATCACTTTCTTTCCCTTTCCATGCAGCCAACTGACCAGCTGTTTCAGTTCTTCAAGCTTGCCGAAATCATAAGTCGGCCAGCCCTCGATCACAATGGAAGTGAAAGGGAGATTGTGTTTTTCCATATTAAACACATATTCCTTCACCCCGGCGGTTGTTGAAAATATCCTGTCCGTGCCCCCGTACCGGCTCACCCAGTTCTCAAAGGCCCATTCCGGCGGTATGGGTGCATGACCCGTAAGCCGTGCATACTGGGCGAGGATCTCCTTGGGATCATCCTGAAGGAAAATGTAGCAGTCGAGCGGGGCATCATGCTGGGCAAAACTACACATCCCATCGTTTGCCGATCCCAGGTCCAGTGTGGAATATTCAAACCGGTTCAGGTACACACCGTTGAACCGCTCTCCGGTCCCGTACATAGCCTCACCCGGGGACAGGGGAACAGATGTGGTCACGACCTGTTTATTTGCCATAAAATCAGTGAGCCGCAATTTTTCTGTGCCACCGGCTGAAATAAACCTTACCTCGGCTTGCATCGGAAGGATCTCCAGGATTGAACCGTCGCCGGACCTGTAACGCCGGGCATCCTGGCTGATGCTTTGCTGAAGTTCCCGGAGGAACGGCAAGGTGCTGTCCCCATCCAGGAATTCTGAGAGTTCCTGCGCCGCGCCCATCCATCCAGGCTCCCCCTCAAGCGATGCCTGAAACCTGAAACTCTGCCCGGCCTCCTGTGAAGAACTGAAATGAACCTTGTTGCCATTGCCTGTAATTCCAGTCCACCGGACCTGTCCGTTTGCAAGCATTGGCTCAGAGAATTTCTTTATACGGTCACCCTCCGAGACCAACAGGTGATCCTGCATGGGCAAAGGAAGGTCCCTGATTGAGCCGGACATCCCGACGATCATCCATACGGCTGTTCCGCCGGGCACGATACGGATTTCAGAGATGGGTTTTTCCTGTAACGGATGCTTTGAGACGTAAAGACCGATGCCGGTATAAAAATTCACCCCCCGCCAGGCCACTGCCCCGTTTGGCAGGTCTTCCGGGTACCACCAGTTATTGACATCCACCCAGGAGGTGACATCGATCCGGTCGTGTGTACCATCGGTAAAAACAACCTCGATATTTCCCAGAACAGCGGGCGTCGAGGGTACCGTGGAGGTGGCATGAAAAAGATAAAGGTAACGGAATCTTTTCCCGTTCATGAGTATCACCGCCGAATCGAGAAAATAATCCTTATCCCGCCCGGAGAAGACCATGCAGGATCTTCCCCCGTTTGAATCAGGGTTTAAAACATGGAAACGGATGCCGCTGAAGTCATAATCTCCCGGTTTCAGGTCCCGCATATCGTTCCTGGGACCCGAATCGGTCCATCCCCCCTTCCTATCCCCCGCCACCTCATCGGTAAATCCCATGTTTGCTGCTTCGGTGATATCGATGGGTTCGCTTTCAGAGGGATTAGAGCCTGAAAATGCCGTGGTAATTAGTAAAATACCAAGTCCTAAGCTGCTTTTTTTCATTCCCTTCATTTGATCATCTCATTCGAACCAGCTTCCGGACAATCTGGTTGACCTGCCCTTCCATCGTTTTGCCCCGGACCAGACAGAAACAAATCCCGGCCTCCACCTGTGTGCCGCTGTCATCCCTTCCATCCCAGCTGAGTCGGTAGCTACCCGGATCCTGTATGGATTCCAATAGTGTCCGCACCACTCTGCCGGTCATGTCATAGATGCCGACATTCATCCATGTCCTCCTGTCGAGCGAATACTCGAGGGTGACTTCTTCCCTGAACGGGTTTGGATGCAAACGGGTGATCGTGAGAGGGACCGAACCCCGGGCCGGGAAAATTCCCACATCGGTATCCGTGGTATCCAGCGCCTCATTGCTGTAGGCCGAATTGCCCAGTTCATTGTAGGCGAATATCCGGAAAGCGTAGACCGTTCCTTTTGAAAGGCCGTCCGCCTGGTAGACTGTCACGTTTGCGGAGAGGGAGTCCAGGGTTTCGAAATTCCCGCCGGGACTTTTCATTTCGATTACAAACCCCTCCTCATTGTAGGATTTGTCCACCCAGGCAAGGTTTATCCTGGTTTTCGACTGTGCCATGGCTGACAGTCCGGCCGGGGCATCGGGGACATTCCCCGTGCCGTCATCCGGGTATCCCACATAAAGGGGCATCATACGGAAGCCTGCACGGGAAGGTACTTCCGAAGCCATCAGTTGGCGTGTTTCATTTCCCTGGGTTTCTTCCACCATGATGGTATACACACCGGAAGTCCCGTAATAGGCACCTCCCATGGTGGCGGACATCCAGGAATTGTCCACGATGTACATCGGGTGAACCGAGTTGTCCCCTCCACCCACGGAGTAGGCAAAAGCACCGCAAACCTCCGTTTTTCCCGAATCGCTCGTTTCGATCAGGGTCCCTTCCTGCTCCGTTTTATGGCCCAGTATCCAGAGGATCCCTCCCTGGTTGACCAGGTGGGTTACCCCTTCCCTGGGCTCGTTGCTGAGCTGGCGGATCCAGGCATGCTGTCCTTTTCCGCCCAGGAACCGGAGGGGTTTCTGTACACCCGTTCCCACATCCTCATAAAATACGCTTCCCGTTCCCGTATGATCCGAACCGAAACCTTTGCAATATTTGACCACCAGTGTGCGGCCGGAGGATTCATTGTCGATGGCGGATGTGGTTACTGTGGGGGTCACGGTCATATACTGGATGTCGACGGTATCGGGACTGGAGGGACTGTCGACGAGCCTGAGCACGGGCTCCGCCTGGGTGCCGACCGCAAGGGTCGCCTCCACTCCTATGATCTTCTCAATGTTTCCCTTGATCTCAATGCTGCCCGTCACCTGGTAACTGCCACCAGGGAAAAACAGGACCCGCTTGCCGGAATTAACTGCATCCTGTATGGCCTGTGTATCATCGCCTTGATCCGATCCGTCAGCACCGTAATCCTCAACGTTGGCCCACTGGTCAAAATCCCCCACCCAGGGGACGACCGGAGTTTCAGCGACAGGCAGGTTCAGGGAAAGGGGACGGGTCCACGGGAACAGGGTAGCGGGATTATGCGAGACAAACTGCGAAACATCCGGTCCCACCGAATCCGTTTTATGTCCTGCAGTATTCCGGATGGCCAGCCCGTAACCTTCTGTATGGATATTCCTTGCAAACAGTCCCCCGCTGTTATCGATGGCGGCATTCGCCGGGATCCCTCCCGTCAGATCGGCATCGATCAGGCTGATCACGCTTCCTGCATTCGGACTCTTCACGGCCGGAACTTCATTCTCACTTGTAAGTCCCCTGATACTCATCACCTGCCCGTTATTGTAAATACCGTATTCGTTCTGTCCCCTCAGGGTTATATGTTCAAGGCACTGGCTGTTGACAGAACCGGTGGTCTTGATGCCCACATCGAATCCGTTGATGCTGATATTTTTTGCGAGCAGGGGACCGTTCAGCCCGTTATAGGCAAAATCGAGACCGATGAGTCCCCCTCCATCCCCCGACACAATATCAGCATCCATCAGTGAACCCATATTATTGGACATGTATTGTATACCTACCGCAATGGGATTGCCCGAACCCGAATTCACCGTCAGGTTCCTGATAAAATTCCTGTAATTGTCCGCAGCCCCGAATTCCTGGGTCCAGATTACAGCCCGGGGGGTAATGATCGGGATCCCGGGCAGCTGGTAATTTTCATTATTATCTGATAGTTTGATTATGGTAGATTCCTTTCGCTGACCGATCAGGATCAGGGGAGCGTTCACAGCACTGAGGGGCCATTCAAGCCGGTCCGATACCAGGTATGTTCCTACAGGCAGGTATACAATCTTCCCCGTGCCGTCATTCAGGGCATTCTGTATGGCCTGGAAGTCATCCGTTATGCCATCACCCACGGCTCCGTAATCCCTGACATTCAATATATCCGTATGTTCCGGAAAAACGATACCGTCCGCGTCGCTGGCGGGGGTTGAAACAGTTGTGGTCACCGTATCGGAATTGCCGATATTATTGAATGCCCATAGCCGGAAGGAGTAGGACGTTTCCGGCTCGAGTCCGAATAGAAAGTATTCCGTGCGGTTGGTGTCAAGGGGACTGCCCTCAACCTGCATCCATGCACCGTCAGACCGGTATTCGAGCATGTAACCCCTCTCGGTCGTGATGTTATCGTGCCAGGATAAATCAATCCTCCTGCTGTCAACCGGAACGGCCAGAAAACCGGTAGGATCTGCCGGCGGATCGACGTAAAGGGAAGCCTGAACTTCATTGGAATACATTGAATTCCCGTCACCGTTGTATGCATATACCCGGTACATATAGGAACCCGCTGTGGTGATCGTATCATTGTATGCTGATATATCGGGTCCCGTGCTGTCAATGGGGGCAAATGCACCCCCGGCATCCATGCGCTGGATGATATATCCCAGCTCATTGATGGCTTTATCCTCCCAGCCGAGAACAACCACATTCTTGTTTATATCCGAGACCTCAAGGTTTTTCGGCGGAATTGGCAGCAGATAGGTCTCATCATAGGCCCATTCAATGATGCAGTGATCCATGCGAACGGGTGCAGAAGTTGCTGCACCCTGGACACTCGTCGTCACGACCTTCAGGAAGTGCAGTTCCCCGTCACCGTGTATGGGCTCGCTGGTATATTTGAAGGTATCGGTGCATACCATGGCCGGAGAATCATTCGCTTTGAAGGGTCCGGCCGTATAGGTATAGTCCCCTGATCCGGTCTGCTCATTGGCCCAGCCCAGGTTTGTAGCGTCCTGGACTTCGTCCGGACCTTCGCGGAATTCATAATACACGATAGGTTGCCTGGACTTAATATAAAAAGTATACCTGTATTTATATCCTGTCTCCAGTGTATGGGTCACCCATACCACATCGGTTAGCTGAGGATTCTTCTGTATACTTGAACCGGAGCAGTCCCACGGACTCCCGTTCACCGAACCGACCCAGCCACCGGTGTTGCCAAAATCCGGACTATTGATGATCACATCCGCGGTCCACTGGGCCTCAGCCCCCGCCGCAGCAATTATTGTCAATGCCAGTACCCTGATTGTCAGCCAAATCCTTAATGAATATCTTTTCATTTATGTACCTTTTGTGTTCTTATAATATCAGATTTACCATTTGATAAAACGGCCCTGCTCCCCCCGGGCGGAGGTTCCGTCTCTCAGAAGGTAGAGTCCCCTTGCCAGTCCCGATATATCCAGGTGTATCCTTTCCTGACGCCCTTCATTCCTTCTGACAAGGACACAGGATCCGGTCAAATTATAGACGTTTATTTCCTCCCAGGCAGAAGCAGCATCCCTGAATTCAATCAGAAGCTCATCCTCCGCCGGCAAAGGATACATCCGCAGTTCAGGATCCTCGGACTGATCCCTGGATCCGGGTTGCTCAACAAGGGTGGGATACTCTTCCATATGGATCCCGATGTAAAGGGGGATCATGCTGGCGGCACCCCGGGCGGGAGTATCGCCAAGTTCCAGCGTCTTCCACTCCCCGTTCTGGTTTTCTGAAACGATGACCTGGTAAGCAGAGCCGCCGTAATTGGCCTCACCGATTGTGATGGAAATATCGGAATTATCGTTCACAAACATGGCCCCCGGGTAATCAGCGCCCACGGAATAGTTCAGTCCCCCAAGCAACTCCGTTTTCCCACCGCCCTTGGTTTCAATGAGGATGCCTTTGTTCTCCGTCTTGAAACCAAGGATCCAGAGCTTCCCTCCATCATTCGTTACATGGGTCAGCCCGTCCCGGGATTCGACGTCAAACTGCCGGGCCCAGACCGATTGGTTCCCGAATTTCCATTGCCCTAGGACATTCGCCACAATATCTTCAATGAACACATCGCCCGGCCCGGTAATATTTCCGTTAAAAGCTGAATTGTTCAATGCTACCAGCGTTCGGGCGGAAACATTATCAATTGTGATGTGGCTGTTATAACCAAAGTGGGCAAATCTCTCAAAGACCACTGTATCATAGGTCCCTTCAATAAGGGTAAAAGCCGGCTGTGTGTTCTCTGGCAGCATGACGCGGGACTCGCAACCGAAAACGCGTCTTACATTTCCTCCAATACTGACAGGTCCATCCATGCGGTAAGTCCCGGTCGGGAAATAAACCGTCGTCTTTCCTGAGTTCAGGGCAGCCTGGATGGCCTCCGTATCATCCGTCCCGCTCTCACCGTCAGGCGTGGCCCCATATTCCTGAACATTGGCCCAGTTCCTGAAATCGTTGTCCCACGGAACTTCGGGCGTCTCCTTGATAGGCAGGTTCAGGGATTGCTGCTTAACCTGCCAGAGACTGTTGGCGGCGTGGGATATATACTCTTCCACATTGGGTCCACCGGCATCACCGGTGGCGGTCGTGCTTGCTATCGCCTTCTGGTATCCTTCTGTGCTGAGATTCCTGGCGAAAAGTGCGCCCTCATTCCGTACGGCAGGTACGGAAGCGGATCCTCCAAGCAGCTGGCAGTCAACGAAGGTGGCCACGGATGACTGGCTCTGGTTATAGAATGCGGTAACCGTATCAATCGAGTGTAGTCCGCGAATACTCACACACTGCCCGGAGTTGATAAACCCGTACTGTTGCTGTCCCTCCAAATGAATATTCTCAAAAACGATGCCGTCAACGGAATGTTTGGAGGAAATACCGATGTTAAAGCCGGATACGCTGACATTTTTAATGAGGCAGGGGCCCTGTTCATCGGTGTATCCCAGGTCCAATCCTATCTTTCCCTGACCATCCCCGGAAATAATTTTCACATCAAATACTCCCCCGGCATTATTGGCGATGAATTGCATTCCGATGGCTCCCGGATTCAGGTTTCCTGAATGGATCGTAAGGTCACGAATATAATTTCTGAACCGCTGAGCCGGTCTCTGGCCTGTCCAGATCATGGCCGTGGGAAGGGGTGCAAAGACAAACCCGTCGCAGCTGTCTTTCAGACGGATCATTGTACCCTCGGCGCTCTGTCCCTGCAGGGTTATATTCCTGGCAGGATCCGGCCATATAAGTTTTTCGGAGATGAGGTAGGTCCCGTCGGGCAGGTAAATGATCCCTGTATTGGTATTCAGCGCATTCTGCAGGGCTTCGGTATCGTCATGGATTCCGTCACCATATGCACCGTAATCTTCCCTTACATTAACTACACCGGCATCGTATGGAAAACTGATTCCTTCCAGGATGGGCTGATGGGGGGTAGTTAAGGGCCCGAGACTCAGCGTGTCGGAATTGCCCCCGGCATGGAAGGCAAAAAGTTTATAGGAATACGAAGTCTCCGGTATCAGTCCCGTGTGACTGTAATTTGTTACGCCCTCACCCACAGTCCGGGATTCATAGGGTCCGCCCCCGGTACTGATAAGAATGGTAAAACCCTCCTCGTTATCCGACTGATCCTGCCAGCTCAGGTTAATCTGCCGGTCCATTATGGTATCTGCTTTGAAATCAGTGGGTGCAGCCGGCAGGGGTGGTGCAGCCGGCGTTGTGACTATCGCGGATTCAGCTGTGTCGGAAGGACCCCACAGGTTAAAAGCGAGTACTTTGTAGGAGTAACCGGTTTCCGGTCGTGCCGGACGGTGCTGGAAACTCGTGGTGTTTCGATCTGTTTCCCCCACAGAGCTGTATTCTCCGCCGTCCTCGCTGGAAAGGATCCTGTACCCGATCTCATTTCCTGAACGGTCCTCCCAGCTTACTGAGACATGATTGTAGGCTTTTGCTTCTGCTGTCAGATTTTCCGGGGCCCGCGGAGCTACTGTTGTTGAATCCCCCTGCATGAGCAGGGCGATATCAGTACTGTCGAGTGCGCGCATATAAAGCGTGAAATCATCCATCTTTCCATTGAAATTATACTCGGCCGTGGCCCCGATCCCAAGGTCCCTGAAAGGAGACCATCCGGAGGGTTTGTAGCCCAACCTGGCGGGTCTCTGCTGTGTACGTATCACGGTATCTATGGCCAGGTCCTCTGTAGCTCCGAGTTTTCCGTTCAAATAAAGTCGTATATTCCCGTTATCGAAAACGAGTGCAACATGTGCCCATTCTGTAGAGTTGAATGGAACCTGCACCAACTTTAGGGCAGGGGAATAGATATCATTTCCGGCATTCACCACTCCTTCAAGATTACCCTGCAGCAGCCGTATTCCCATATTTGAGTTACCCGGACCGTCGAAATACACCATCTGGTTGGCGGCGGGCTGGGCTGTTCTGAACCAGAATGCCACTGTTTTCTCACGGTAACCGGAATTGAATATATGGTTCACATCTGCCGGGGCAAGATCGACTTCCGTATTGCCATTGAATTGAAGAGACCCCTTGTATTTACCATCTGATGGTGCCCACAAATAATTCAGCTGCCTGACGGCATCGTACCGTCCCATCCTGTCGCAGATGAGGGTGTCATTCCCTGCACCCGTTTCGTCGAAATCATAGTAAACGTCGGGGTAAGGAATCTGGGCCTGCAGAACTTCCATGAGCAAGCATGAAAGGGCGATCACAGCCAGTCGAATGGCCCTTTTAAGGATCCCTGAAATTTTCAGTTCTCTGATCATAGTTTTAGATGAATTAAGGATCAGCTAAGTGTCTTGTCAGTGAATTATGTTGAATTTATCCATGTAAAACGCATCATCTGTTTTAATCTCGAGTATGTACATCCCGGATGGTAACTGCCCGGTTGACAGATGGTACGAATCGTTCCTGAGTTCTTTCCTGCGTGTTAAGATCCGGCCTTCCAGATTGTAAAGGGTCAGTTCCACGGCCTGCCTGTCTTCAGTGGAAAAGAAAATATTAATATGGTCCCGGCAGGGATTCGGATAAATCCGGAAGCCCCGTTCCGGACCATAATCCTGTTCCGTTATGCCCACTGCCCATCCGGCCAGCCTCCTTATCTCATCTTCCGGCAGTGCCTCATCAAAAACCTGGAGATCGTCTACCGAACCATCAAAATAATGGGCCGGCATCCCTTCTCCGGCTCCCACACTGAATGCGGCAGAATTCAGGGTTGCTCCGAGGGACAGATCTTCTGTATATCCTCCCATTTCGGTGAATGGGGCGGTTTCCTGCCCGATCATCTCCCCGTTCAGGTAAGCCCGGATGTCTCCCCGGTCAAATCGCAGGGCAACATGCTGCCATCCCTCATAATAAATGAACAATCCTTCCATCTGGAAGCGTTCCGTGTTACTTGCCGTAACGTACAGTTTCCCGCCCCATTTAGAGATACTGATCCCGTTCTGGAGATTCCCTTCATCGTAGATCATATGTGTGCCGAACCTGTTATTATCGGTTCTGAACCAGATGCTTATGGTCCTTTCTGTAAATGGATCCCTGAAAAGATCCAGGGAAGCGGTATTCATGAGGCGGGCATAATTTTCGATCCCGTCGAACCGGATGCAGGACCCTTCCCTGCCCCCGGGTTCCCTGGCAGGATTCAGGATCAGGAGTCCCTTCCCGGGCTCACCCGAGCAATTATAAAGGGTGTCCCCCATACCTTCATTGAATCTCCACCTCAGTGCCGGGATTTTTTCGGACGCTTCCACAACTGTTATATGCAGGTCCCTTTCAGTTTGGAGGTCTGTGTCGGTGGACTTCAGGCTGAGAATGTACTCACCGCTGCGTGTGAAGGTAGCAGTGGCCGCCGGATCAAGGCTGTCGGACAGAGCAATGGCGGCCGGGCCATCGGTGAGAGACCACCAGGTGGTGAGGGATTCCCCTTCAGGGAGCCCGTCATCGGTGACCTTCCCTGACAGTTTATGAGACCAGTCCGGTCCCACCAGGTAACGGTCACGCCCGGGATCAAGGACCGGGGCA
>Ga0307445_10002208_pt1 | contig 10743 bp, 9 predicted proteins | sample SalMarSW160330MG_FD_202147 | JGI IMG/M metagenome (GOLD analysis project Ga0307445, IMG submission 202147) | Salt marsh sediment microbial communities from the Plum Island Ecosystem LTER, Massachusetts, United States - SW1603-30 | ecosystem: Environmental > Aquatic > Marine > Intertidal zone >...
TTTTTTAAAAACCACCATAAGCCAATGGCAACGGCAAAACCGACAAGGATGACAAAGATAAAATAGGAATCAAAGGGTATACCAAAGAAAAAGACCGGTCCTTCTACTAAGGGAGGTCTGGCAATAATTTTGTCCTCCACTCCCCAGGTAAGTTTGATCAAATCGCCTATAACAAGGATCAGTCCATAGGTGAGCAAAAGTTGTTCGGGAAGCTCCCTACTGTATACCCGGCGTATCAATACCACCTCGATGAGCCAGCCGATAGCGGCGAGGGCCAAAGAGGCCAGGGCAATACTGACCCACATCCCGAATCCGTAATCCTGCATCAGGTACCAGAAGGTATAGCAGAAATATGCCCCGGCCAACCACAGGGTGGCATGTGCAAAATTGAGGATATTCATCACCCCGAAGATGAGGGAAAGTCCCGAGGCAATGAGGAACAGCATCATGCCCCGGGACAGTCCGCTCAAAAACTGCGCGAAGATCAATGAGAAATCCATGTTTGTTCCCGCCTCTTATTTCTTTTCTGCTCTGGCAGCAACAATCTCGGCTTCAGGCCGCCAGGATTCCGGGCCTTTAACTTCAACTAAATCATGGTATATGGGGAACGGGTACTTGGGGTCGTCAGCCACAACACCGATATAGGATGAACAACTGAGCTGATTGTCGATCTTGCGGAAAGAAAGTTTTCCACGACAGGTCTCAATGGTTGCCTCTTTAAGAGCTTCTTTTACCTTTTCGGTATCGATGCTGCCCGCCTTCTCGATCCCCTGTTTCAAGGCATAGACGGCATCATATTCCATCACGGCCCAGTCACTGGGATACCGGTCATACTTTGCCTTGAAGTTCTCTACAAAATTGGCCATCATGGGCACATCCATATGGGCAAAGAAAGGAGCCCGGCAAAGGCCTATCAAACCTCTGGTTAGTGTCTTGGCCTGTATGATAAGCTCCGACACGCTGATCAAAGACCCAGGGAAGGGAATCTTTTCAAAAAAACCGTATGCCTTTGCCTGCTTCATCCAGGCGACATTGTCCTTTGAAGCCAGACAACCGTAAGCAAAATCCGGTTTCTGGGCCATAATAGCCGTGATATAAGAGGTAAACTGCGTCTCACCGAGTCGCGGCCAGAATTCCTTTTTCAACTTCAAATCAGGTGCGAATTGTTTTAAAAGCTCTACGGTGTTCTGTTGAGTAGATCGACCCCACTCGTAATCCGAGGCAATGGTGACGTATTCCTTCCAACCCTTCTTTTTGGCTAGTTCAGCAACACCCAAAACCACGGCCTTGGCCTGCATATAACTGTTGGGGACCACCTGGTAGGTATAAGGGCTGAAGTTGATTTTTGTTATGTTTTCAGAGTTGCTGATGGCAGGGATGTGCAGGACCTTGTATTCTTGACAGACCGGTTTAATGGCTGCAGCGCAGGCGCTGGAATAGGTCCCCAAGACACAGCGTACCTTGTCTCGCAGGATCAGGTCCTTTGCTTCCCGTACGGCCACATCCGGCTTCGTGTGGGTATCTCTTATAAAGAGCTTGACGGGGTGCTTTCCAAGAAAACCACCATTGGCATTGATTTCATCCACAGCAAGTTTTATGGCATCTGTCCCATCTTTACAGTACAGGGCGCCTGTACCTGTAATGGCTAGATTAACTCCGAGATGGTAAGGTTCTGCAGCGAGGCTGCTTCCTAGTGTGCCTAACACACCAGCTAATAGAAACAAGCAGATAATGACTATTGTTTTAAACTTTTTCATCGTTACCCTCCCTTATTTTTTGTAATCACTAGCGCAAATTGATACCTAATCTAAGGCAAGAATTGACTGTGCGGTTATCACCTCCTTTTCAGTTTTTTAATTGAAACAAGTCTGTCCCCACAACCGAATTATTTAATAGGTCAGAACCATGCCCCCATCAAATAAAAGATCTCCACCGATGAGATATTTGGAAAACCGGGAAAATCCAAAGATAAAGAGGTTGGCTACCTCAATGGGGGACATCATTTCCTTGATACGGGATTTGCCCATCATGACTTCGCTTACCACTTCCTCGGGAGTTATACCCCTCTGTTCCGCCTGGGCGGGGATCTGGTTCAAAGCAAGAGGGGTTTTGACAAATCCGGAACTCACCGTAAAGGAACGTATCCGGCCTTCCCCTTCGGCAGATATGGATTGGCTCAAGGCCCTCAAACCGAATTTGGTAATATTATAGACTGGCTTTTTCATGGTACAGAGGTGAGCGTGTACCGAGGCCATATTCCCGATCACACCTGCCCCGTTAGGGCTTTTCTTCATATGGGGAATTGTCAGTTTTGAAAGAAAAAAAGGTGCCCGAAGCATGATCCGTTGCATGAGGTCATATTTTTCCATGGGAAAGTCTTCCACAGGGTCAATATGCTGGATCCCGGCTATATTGGCCAGATACTTGATCGTCCCGAGCTTGGCTGCCTCTGATACCGCGTTTTGGATATCCCCATCCTTTGTAAGGTCCGTCTTGATAAATATCATCTGACCACCCATGTCACGAGCCAGTTTTTGGGTTTTCTTCCCCTCTTCTTCATTGATATCAAGACCTGCAACCATCAAGTTGTTTGCGGCCGCGGCAATGGCAGTCGCCCTTCCAATCCCTGTCCCTGCTCCACTCACGATGCAAACATTATGGGTACTGAAGTCATCATCCGATAGGACCAGTATGTCGTCCCGGCTTATCTTCGGTTCAGATATGTCCATTTTATCCTACCTCATGGATTGTTTGGTGGGTTTTAGAATTCAGGAAGGTTTAAAAATGAAAAAAATTCCTTACAAGATTTGGGCCAATAAAACTTTTCCGAGACGGGGCTGACCCTTAGCCTCGCCGTTATCAAGTTGATTCAGGGTCTTAGTAATATTATTTTTATATTTTTTCTTTAAATTTTTGTTGCCATCAAGGTTCAAACCGTGTAAATTTCCGTAGCAATAAAGATACATGTTTCCATATTGATACGGAGGAAATCCATGGCCCAAGCAAAAGGTTTGAAGATGGTAAAAGTAAAGCACAAAGAAGGGCCCGTCTTTAAAAAAGCCAAGAATTCAGACGATATCCGCCAGCAACTGGAGATGTATGAGTTGATATTTGACAGCATCTATAATGGAACCATGGTCACGGATAGCCAGGGTTTGATCACCCATTTCAACAAACCTTACGGCGAGTTTTTGGGATTGGATCCGGATGAACAAATCGGCAAACATTGCACGGAAGTGATTGAAAACACGCGTATGCATATTGTTGCCAAGACCGGAAGGCCTGAAATAAACGACAGCCACAGAATAAAAGGCCAGGATATGGTTGTTCAGAGAATTCCCATAAAGAAAAATGGAAAAGTCGTTGCCGTATTCGGTCAAGTCATGTTCAAAGACGTCAGGGATGTGAGAAAGCTTGCTGAAAAATTAGAAGTTCTCGAAAGTAAAGTGGAGTTGTATGAAAAAGAACTTTTATCATTGCGGTCAACCAAGTACACCCTGGACAGTATTATCGGAGTCAGCGAGGCCATCAAACACCTGAAAACGGATGCTCTCCAGGCTGCGGCGACCAACCTGCCGGTCCTTATAACGGGGGAATCCGGGACCGGCAAGGAGATGTTTGCCCAGGCCATACATAACGTCAGCCCAAGAAAAATGCACCCCTTCGTCAGGATTAACTGCTCGGCTATTCCGCGGGACTTGCTGGAATCCGAGCTTTTCGGTTATGAAAAAGGGGCTTTTACGGGGGCTAAATCCGAAGGTAAGCCTGGAAAATTTGAATTGGCGAAGGGTGGTACCGTTTTTCTTGACGAAATCGGGGACCTGCCTCTGGAAATGCAACCCAAACTTCTTCGTGTACTGGAGGAGAAGGAATTTGAACGGGTTGGTGGCACCTCGCTCATGAAGGCCGATTTCCGCTTAATTGCCGCAAGCAACCAGAACCTCGAGATGATGCTGGAACAGAGAAACTTTCGAAAGGATTTATATTACAGACTGAATGTGATTCCTTTACATATTCCGCCTCTCAGGGAACGGGGGGAAGATATTATCCCAATTGCCCGCCATATGCTCAACCAAATTACCCAGGATGCATCCATTGAGGAGATCGTTATGGACCGCCTGGCCGAGGAGGCTATGGTGAAATATGAATGGCCCGGAAATGCACGGGAGGTATCTAATGTGCTGGAGCGTACCCTATCCTCCTTGAAAGGGGATATAATTCATCTGTGTGATTTACCATTCTACCTCTATCGAAGCAAGAAACAGTTGCCCGGCAAAGGCAGAAAATCCCTTAAAAATATACAGGCGAGCGCAGAGAGGGAGGCCATCCGTTATGCATTGGAATCAACAGATTATAACAAGGCCCAGGCAGCGAATATATTAGGTATTCATCGAACTCTTCTATATAAGAAGATGAAGAAGTATAATTTATCTATAACGCGGACTTAAGACAACCATGAGGACAAGGGGAAGTTGGTTTGATTAGTAGTTCAAAACGTTTCCCCTTTATCTTGATAAGATCGGTCTGGATTTAGGCAGTTTTTCTAATGCCTCTTGTGCCAGCTCCCTTACCTGCCTCCTCAGTAATTTATGTCCTGAATATAACTGAATCTCTGTTTCATCTTTTGTAAGATGCTCAATTTCTGCACGGGCCTTTTCCGAACCCAGTAATCCAATAGCCCGTGCCGCTAGCCCCCTGATGGTGGCATCACCGGATTTCAGGTACGGAATTAAATGTCTGATGGCATCTTTTTTTATGAGATCCGGTCTGACTTGGAAGAGTCTTCCAATCCCCCATAGGAGTCCTTGTTGTAACGCTTCATGTTCCAGGTAATTACCGTCTTGCCGTGCATATGACACTAGGATACCGGCGTACTCTTTTGCAAGACCTTCATGACGGGCCAGCGTTTCCCCCATGGCCTCCGAGGAACCCCATCCAATACCCCCGGACTCATCATTCAGGTTCCACATGAGTCTGCGCATTATTATCCGGCCAGACTCCATATCCCTATCGGCAAGTTTTGCTACAACTGCACCAAAGGCGGTAACTGCTCGCCATTTCACCTGCTCATCACTATTGTAAAGGAAGGAAAAAAGGGGATTGATCACCTGGCGAGCGGGAAAGCGGCATAATTCTTCAATTGAAAGGTCGAAGTCAGTCGATTTCAGGAGTCTTAATACCCTTTGTTTTAGGGCACGATAAGTCAGTTTTTGTGTTTCCGGCATAGATCCTGAACCTGTCAGGTTTTGATCCGAATCTAACCTGCACCTGCAATAAGGGCGCTAACCTTTTTTTCGGTTTTGTCTCTGATCTCGCGCATAAAGGAAATAGGTTTTTCTGCCGGATCTTCCAAGTTCCATTCCTCATTCGGCACTCCAGGGAAGTAAGGGTATGCATCCTTGCAGCCCATGGATATTATCAGGTCCGGTTTCCAAAGACGGGCGGTTTCCTCAATGGATTTTGGTCTACGAAAGGCCATGTCAATCCCCTTTTCCCTCATAACCTCTTCCATGACCGGGTTGATTTCCTTTGCAGGTGCACTACCTGCGCTTTCAGCCTCGATCTTATCACCTGCATGGAACTGGGCAAAGGCACTTGCCATCTGGCTGCGGCAGGCATTTTCCCTGCAGACAAATAGGGCCTTCTTTCTTCTCAGAAACGGGGCTACGAGTGCCCTGGCCTTTTCTTTGGCATCGGTAAGGGCCGTTGGGTGTTTTTCTATGTCTCCTGAAGCCTCGATTTGGTTATAGGTAAGGCTTCCGTCAAAATCTGCACCAACCGCATCAAAGAAGTACTTGGCTGTGAGATTAACACCTTCAAACAGGTTTTTTCCTTTTGTGGCCCCTAAAGATAATAAAAAGCCGCGTCGCCACTTTCTACCGGGATCTATGAGCCCATGCACATATCTTCTCGCCCACAGCGCCTGGGACCTGTCAATAAGGGCCTTTATCTGTGCAGTAGGTCCGTAAAAGAATACAGGCGTGGCCATCACGATGATATCTGCCCGGCGAAGCAAGGGGTAAATCTCTTGCATATCATCCTCAATGGGACAAAAGCCTTTTTTTTCACAGGTGCCGCATTCCTTACATGGGGAGATGTTTTTCTTGGCCACATCTAGACATTCTGTTTGGGCCCCAAGTCTTTCCGCCTCAGCGAGATAGACGGAAAGAAGAACACTGGTGTTTCCTTTAGTACGAGGACTTCCTTGTAATCCTAGGACAAACATGGAATTGACTCCTTAATTTTTATAAAATCTTTTCTCGTCCAAACGGGCATACCTTGATACATATTCCACAGATGGTAACCTCAACTTCTGGAATCTTTGCGAATTCTTTAACCTTTTCCACGCAACGAGAAAAATACATGGCTTCATTTCTATTTTTGTAATTGGATTCAGTCCTTACCCCTTTTATAGCTTGAGCCGGGCACGCATCCTGGCACGCAGTACAATCCCCACAACGATTTTTTATGGGGCCGTCCACATCCAGAGGGGCATTTGTTAGAACAGTTACAAGACGAACCCTGGAACCGTATTGAGGGGTTATGAGAAGCAGGTTCTTGCCCTGCCATCCTAACCCGGCCATTCGTGCCACAGCCTTATGACTGATCGCCGCATAAAGGTTTTCGTGATCCAGAATCTGGGATGCAGGAATTGGCAGCCCTTGAAAACCATCGTCTTGTAAAGTTGTCGCGGTGCGAAAGGCGATCTGATCTAAGATCTGGTTTGCTGTCTGATAAACCGATTTATATACAGGCGTCGGCCGGTCGGAAATGCCTTCAAATACTGCCTGCGGGAGTTTGAGAGCAATTGACACAGCCCGGGTAAAAGATTTGAGTAGATCAGGCGGATCAAGTTTCAGTCCTTTCAAGGGTTCGACATCTGCTACACCCACAAGATCGGCACCCAGGCCTATTATCCTCTCCTTAATTTTTTCAGTATACTCAAGAGGTACTTGTTTTTCGTTCATTTTTACCCTTCCTCCGAAGTTAGTACCAGATTAGAATATCAGACAAAATCTCTATGCTGTTTCCCTTCCATTTCAAGGGCACAATGTGCCGCCCCCATAAGGGCGGTCCTGTCATTCAAGATAACCCGGACGGGTATCCTCTTCATAAAATCTTTAAATCTCCCTTTGTCAGTAAATGCATTCATGAAGATTTCTTCCTTCAATTTATTTAATATCTTTGGAGGAATCCCACCTCCTAAGTAAACACCTCCGATAGTCATTCCTATAAGGGCCAGATTCCCTGCAACAGCGCCAAAGATGGAGACAAACATGTTCAGCGACTTTATACAAAGGGGGCTTTTATTATTCATTGCAGCTTCCGTAATGACCCTGGCAGGATCCCCCTTTTTTATTTTTCCTGCCAGCCATGCCGGCTCTTTGTAATGCCCTGAGTTCTTTAACCACGAATAGATGTTCAATAAGCCAGGCCCTGATAACACTCTCTCTATGCTCACATGTCCAAAGCGCTTATGAAGGTAGTGCCACAGTTTAACCTCATCTTTATTGTTCGGGGAAAAACCCACGTGGCCTCCTTCAGAAGGAACAGTTGTGTAGCGCCCTTCCTGGTAGATGAGCAATGCTTCTCCCAGGCCTGTTCCAGGCGCTACGAGCCCAATGTTCCGGCCTTTTATAGCCTTTGGATTGTTAAGAGGAAATAGCTCCCTGCTTTTCAAGAGCGGGATTGCCAGGGCCGTAGCTGTCAGATCATTGATTAAACGGACTGTTTTCCACGCAAAGAGCTCTTTTATTCGAGCTTCGGAGACATTCCAGGGCAAATTTGTGGTTTTGCATCTACCGTTGACCACGGGACCTGCAATACCAAAGCAGGCACTTGCAATTGATATGCTATGCCTTTCAAGAAATCTCTCAATAATTTTTTCAAGGTTGGGAGCCTCCCGGCTGGAATAAGTCCCAACTGCTTTCAGTATGGGACGTCTTTTCCCTTTGAGAAATATTCCCAGGTTTGTTTTGGTCCCTCCAATATCACCTGCCAAGACGACTCTATTATTTTGATGCCTCGTCACGGGCTACCTATCCTTCAAGCAATGATGCGGCTTCCCGATCCAATAACCAAAGTAAGGTTCCTTTTACAGGTTGAATCAGTTGTGCCGGTAATCTTGATTTATTAGCCTGCAATGCCTTTTTGACAATTCCGGCTTTTTCCTTGCCGGAAGCCAGAAAGACTATTTGCCTTCCACTGTTAAGCACGGGATATGTCATGGTAAGACGGATAGTATTTGGTTTTCCCCCCTTAACAGACAAAACCCATTTTTCTCTTTCATTCAAGGAGCTTTGTCCGGGGAATAGTGAGGCCGTGTGGCCGTCCGTCCCAATGCCAAGGGATATCAGGTCGAAAAGAGAGAACTCGTCTCCTTCCGGTTCAAAATAATTCATGAGTTCCTGTTGATACAAGAGAGCTCCGACTTCAGGGGAAGACGCTACCGGCATAGGATGAATATTTCCGTCAGGTATTGGAACTCGGTTAAGAAAATCCTTCTTGGCTGTGCCATAGTTACTGGCCTTATCATTTACAGGGACAAAGCGTTCATCAACCCAGAATACATCAGTCTTGTCCCATTGAATATCCGAAAGAAAGGGTTCTTTCCCTAACAGCCTGTGCATGCCCCTTGGCGTGGAACCGCCCGATATGGCGACTACAAATCGTCCTCTAACGCCAATACTTTTCTTAGCGGCCCGGGAAAATATTTTTGCTCCTTTACGCGCAAGATCTGCGGCATTGGACTCGATTAAAATTCTCTGTTTATTCATAATATTTGTTGTACTAATATTCCAGAATTTATCGTACCAATTCAGGATTTCATCAGATTTTTAGCAGCCTGTGGCCCCCATGTTCCGGACTTGTATTGAAAAAGCATCTCGGCTCTATCGCCGCATGTTTTACATGCGTTTAAGATGGGTGTCAGAAAGGCCCAACAAAGTTCAACACCATCCTGTCGCCAAAAGAGCATCTGATCGCCCAGCATACAATCCAAAAGCACTTTTTCATAAGCATCCAGTAGAGGACCGGTATAGTTTTGATGATAGTGAAAATGCATTGTTACAGATCTGAGACATACCTTAGCCCCGGGATTTTTTGTTTGAAAGGTCAATGATATTTTTTCGTCAGGATATATCCCTAGGGAAAGCCTATTGGCAGCGATCTGCTCCCCTAGAGTTTGACGAAACATGGAATGGGGAATCTCCTTAAACTGGATAGTAATCTCGGTTAACTTCTTGGCCAACCTTTTTCCGGAGGTGAGATAAAATGGAACACCCTGCCAGCGCCAGTTGTCTAAGTAGACCTTCATCATGGCAAATGTGGGAGTAAGGGAATTGGGGTTGATGCTAGGTTCACTGCGGTAGGCCGGGACCCTTTTACCTTCTATGGTCCCGGCGGAGTATTGTCCAAGGACCAGATAGTCCTGAAGATTGCCAGTTTGAAAAGGCCTGATAGCCCGATATACCTTAACCTTCTCATCACGAACCCGGTCCGGCTCAAAAAGGGAAGGTGGGTCCATGGCCGTGAGGGCCAGTAATTGCATCATGTGGTTCTGGAACATATCCCTCAAAACACCTGCCTGTTCGTAGTATCCAGCCCTGTGTTCTACTCCCAGGGTTTCAGCTACGGTAATACTAATATGGTCAATGTAGTTTCTATTCCAGATAGGTTCGAAAATGGCGTTGGCAAAACGAAACATGAGAATATTCTGGACAGTCTCCTTGGCCAAATAATGATCAATCCTGAAAATTTGATGCTCATGAAAATGTTCATGAAGTGATCGGTCCAGATCAACGGCGGTATCCAGATCCCGACCAAATGGTTTTTCCACAACGATCCTTGCCCAGCTGTCTTCGCCTTCCACTGCAAGACCCGCTTCGCCCAGCATTTGTGCGGTTGATTTATACAAAGAGGATGGAATAGCCAAATAAAAGACTTTGTTTCCGCCAGTCCCATTTTTTTCGTCAAGCTCCTTGAGAAACCTGGCCAATGTCCTGAAAGACGATAAGTCACCGTAGTCAATGACCTTATAGGAAAAGAATTTCGAGAAGTCCTCCCAATTTGAATCATTCAGGATGTTTGCGGTCTTCAGGGCATTTTTCATATTATCTCTGAATTCCTGACTGCTTAGCTTTGTACGGGCACATCCAACAACAACGAAAGGATATGGTAATCCATCATTAAGATGTAAATTATAAAGGGCAGGAACAATCTTTCTGGCAGTCAAATCTCCTGATGCGCCTATAACAACTATCATACAAGGATCAGGCTTTCCGTTGATGATACAGGACTTAAAAGGAATCTCGAGATTCGAAGTCGTGGTTGAAGCCATGATGGTGCTATCTGATTTTTTTTTCTCATTTCTTATGTCCATACTGATATCCTTATTGCAAAAAAGCCCTTCACCTTTTGCTTTTTTTGCGGGGAGTTTTTATTTTTGATCAGCCTTAACAACCGTATGGCCTCCAAACTCCCTGCGAAGGATTGCTACCACCTTATCTGAAAAAGAGTCTTTTACTCGAGAGTTAAACCGGCGCATTAATGATAAAGCAATGACCGGTGCAGACACCCCGGTTTCAATTGCCTGTTGTAAAGTCCAGCGGCCTTCCTCCGAATCTTCCACGTATCCCCTGATATCCGAAAGTTTTGCATCTTTGCCAAAGGCATTTTCTATGAGCTCCAGCAACCATGAACGAACTACGCTTCCTCGGTTCCAGAGGTTGGCGATTTCAGCAT